>Ga0224557_1001281_pt1 | contig 24713 bp, 32 predicted proteins | sample 714S31014metaG_FD_180677 | JGI IMG/M metagenome (GOLD analysis project Ga0224557, IMG submission 180677) | Peat soil microbial communities from Stordalen Mire, Sweden - 717 S3 10-14 | ecosystem: Environmental > Terrestrial > Soil > Wetlands > Peat | place: Sweden: Norrbotten County, Stordalen... | reverse complement strand
TCCGGCTCAGCTGCGCTTGGCTCAGCGGCGCTTGGCTCAGCGGCGCTTGGCTCAGCTGCGCTTGGCTCAGCGGCGCTTGGCTCAGCGGCGCTTGGCTCAGCTGCGGCGTCGACCGTACCGTTGGCCGTCTCCTTTGGCGCCAGGCCGAGCACCGCGTTCACCGAAAGGCCGCGCAGGGCGGCAACTTCTTCAGGCGTACGCAGCGACTCAAGACCAGCCATCGTCGCCTTGACGAGGTTGATCGGGTTCTGAGTGCCGAGTGACTTGGAAAGGATGTCGTGGATACCGGCGAGCTCCAAGACCGCGCGTACGCCGCCACCGGCGATCACGCCGGTACCGGGCGCAGCCGGCTTGAGGAAGACGCGGCCGGCACCGAAGACGCCGGTCGTCTGGTGGGTGATGGTCGAGCCGTGTTTGGGAACCCGGTACAGGTTCTTCTTCGCGCGCTCAACGCCCTTCTGAATTGCAACGGGGACCTCATTGGCCTTGCCGTAGCCGATGCCTACCACCTCGCGCTCATCGCCGACCACGACCAGCGCGGTGAACGAGAAGCGACGGCCGCCCTTGACGACCTTTGCGACGCGGTTGATTTCGACTACTCGCTCTTGGAGGTCGAGCCCTGCTGCTGAAACTGTGCGTTCACGTGCCATGAATTAGATTCCAGAGTAGCGTCCGAGACGCCTTAGAAGGTGAGCCCGCCCTCACGGGCACCGTCGGCGAGCGCTTGAACGCGCCCGTGGTACAGGTACCCGCCACGGTCAAAGACCACGGAATCGACACCGGCGGCCTTGGCCCGCTCCGCCAGCAGTTCCCCGACCTTCTTGGCCTGGTCACTACCGCGAAGGGTGCCGACAGCGGCCTCACTCCAGCTGACGGCAGCAAGCGTACGGCCGCTGACGTCGTCGATCAGCTGGGCGGAGATGCCCCGGTTGGAGCGGAATACGGAGATACGCGGACGCGCGGCGCTGCCCTGGACCTTGGCCCGGACACGGCGACGGCGCTTCAACCGCGCAGCTTCCTTCGTTTTCACGGTCATGCTCGCTTACCAACCTTCTTGGCGACGTACTCGCCCTCATAGCGGATGCCCTTGCCCTTGTAAGGCTCCGGCTTGCGTTGCTTACGGATTTGGGCGGCGATCTCACCGACCACCTGCTTCGAGGGGCCCCTGACGGTGATCCGGGTCGGCTGCGGAACCTCGAACTCGATTCCATCAGGCGCCTTGATCTCGACCGGGTGTGAATAACCGAGAGCGAGCTCCAGGTCACGGCCCTTCAGAACCGCGCGGTAACCGACGCCCTGGATCTCAAGGCTCTTCTCGAAGCCGGCGGTGACGCCGATAACCATGTTTGCCACGAGCGTCCGGGTGAGGCCGTGCAGGGCACGGTGCTCGCCACGGTCGGTCGGTCGCGTAACGACCAACTGCTGGACGTCACCGCCCTCGACCTCGGTCTGCGCGACGGTGATGTCGCGCGAGATCCGCTCGGATAGCTCGCCCTTGGGTCCCTTGACGGTGACGAGCTCAGGCTCGACCGTGACGGTGACGCCGCTGGGCAGCGGGATGGGTTTTCTACCAATTCTGGACATTGATGCGTGGTCCTCGATCTACCAGACCGACGCCACCACTTCCCCACCGACGCCGAGCTTGCGCGCGTCGTGACCGGTCATAACGCCACGTGAAGTGGAGATGATCGCGGTGCCAAGTCCGCCCTGGACTTTGGGGATGTGTGCGTGGTCAACGTAATCGCGCCGGCCTGGGCGCGAAACGCGCTTGATGCCGCTGATTACGGGCTTACGGTCGTTGGTGTACTTGAGCGTGACGACAATGCGCTCACCAGGGTGCTCGTCATCGGCCGGCAGCATGTGCCACGTCTCGATGTAGCCCTGCTCCTTGAGGATGCGGGCAAGCTCCTGCTTGAGCTTCGACGAGGGGATCGTGACTTCGTGGTGCTGAGCCTTGGCGCCATTGCGCAGGCGCGTCAGGAAGTCAGCGATCGGATCAGTCATTGACATGCGATCACCAACTCGACTTGGTCATCCCGGGGATGTATCCGTTGTGCGCCAGCTCGCGCAGGCAGATCCGGCAGACGCCGAACTTGCGATACACCGAGCGGGAGCGGCCGCAACGGCGGCAACGGGTATAGCCCCGGGTCGGAAACTTTGGAGTCCGCGCTTGGCGAACTCGCTGTGAGGTCTTAGCCATGCGTGTTCCTTAGTTCTGATTGGCGGTCGCCCACTTCGGGCGACCCTCCTTGGCAAACGGCATACCGAACGCCTCGAGCAGTGCGTAGCACTCCTCGTCGGTGCAGCGGTTGGTGGTGATCGTGACGTCGAGACCGCGCGGGTTGTCGATCTCGTCGTAATTGATCTCCGGGAAGATGATCTGTTCCTTGATGCCGAGCGTGTAGTTACCGCGGCCGTCGAAGGCGCGCGGGCTCACACCACGGAAGTCACGGATACGAGGTATCGCGACCGAGATCAGACGGTCGAGGAACTCATACTGGCGCTCTCCGCGCAGCGTCACGGCCAGGCCGACCGGCATGCCCTCACGCAGCTTGAACTGCGCGATGGACTTACGGGCGCGGCGGACGTTGGGCTTCTGCCCGGTGATCTGACCGAGCTGCTCAGCGGCCGCGTCAAAGATCTTCGAGTCCTGCTTGCCATCGCCAACGCCCATGTTGACGGTGACCTTGAGGATCTTTGGAGCCTGCATCGGCGACTTGTAGCCAAAGCGCTCGATGAGCGCCGGCCGGATCTCGTCGTTGTATCGGGTCTTCATGCGTGCGGTAGCCATCAGTCAATCCTCGTCCCACTGCGGCGCGCGATGCGGAACCGCTTGCCGTCAACGATCTCTACGCCAACACGGGTCGGCTTGCCGTCTTTGGGGTCTAGCAGCGCCACGTTCGAAACGTGGATCGGTGCTTCCCGCTCGATGACTCCACCCTGCTGCTGGCTGGTCGGGCCGGTCTGCTGCGCCTTCTGGTGGCGCTTGATCATGTTGAGCCCCTCGACGATGACCTTGTCATTCGTCGGGTCGACACGCAGAACCTTGCCCTTCTTGCCACGGTCCTTACCGCTGATCACGATCACCTGATCGTCTCTCTTGATGCGCGCGGGCATGGTTAGAGCACCTCCGGCGCGAGCGAGACGATCTTCATGAAGTTGCGCTCACGCAGCTCGCGAGCGACGGGACCGAAGATGCGAGTACCGCGGGGGTTGTTGTTGGCGTCGATGATCACTGCGGCGTTCTCATCGAAGGCGATGTAAGTGCCGTCCTCGCGACCGTGCCCCTTCTTGGTGCGCACGACCACGGCCTTGACCACTTCGCCCTTCTTGACCGAGCCCTGCGGGCTGGCCTGCTTGACGGTGGCGGTGACGATATCCCCGACTCCGGCATAGCGACGGCGGGAACCGCCGTTCACGCGGATCACCAGGATCTCACGGGCGCCGGTGTTGTCGGCGACGCGCAGTCTGCTCTCGTTCTGAACCATTACTTAGCCCTCTCTACGACCTGCACCAGGCGCCAGCGCTTGGTGCGGGACAGCGGGCGCGCCTCACGGACGACGACGGTGTCGCCGATGTTGGCGTCGTTGGTCTCATCGTGAGCGTGGACGGTCGACGAGCTACGGACGATCTTGGAGTAACGACGGTGGCGGCGAGCCACGTCGATCCGGACCGTGATCGTCTTGTCAGCCTTGTCCGAGACGACGATGCCCTGACGAGTCTTCTGCAGACCGGTCTCGTGCTCGCGCGGCGGCGTGGCGGTGCGCTCGTGCGCACCGGCCTTGTACTTCTCACGCGCCTGAGCACGCTCGAGGCGGCGGGCAGCAGCCTTCTTTGCCCGGGCTGCATCACGCTCGGCCTGACGGTCCTCGTGCGAAACCTCAGCGCGCTGACCGACCTTGGCGGCCTTCTTGGTCTTGATCGCGACCTTACGCTCCTTCGGCGTCAGCTGCACGACCGGCGCTGCCGGTTCGGCCTCAGGCTCCTTTACAGCAGCAGCGACCTCGACAGCCTCGACCTCTTCCTCCGACTCGGAGTCAGCGCCGGTGTCTTCAGCAGCGGCTTCGGTCGATGCATGCGCAGAGGCATCCGAGGCCGCGGCCGCGGCGGAGGCGTCCGCCGAGGCGGTCTCTTCCAACTCTGTGTTTTCGACTTCTTCAGCCATAACTAGCTCCGGATCTCAATTCCACGTTCGCCGGCAATGCTCAGCGCACGCGCAATCTCTTTCTTGGCACGACGGAGGCCCGCCGTGTTGTCCAGCTCGCCGGTGGCGTGCTGGAAGCGCAGCCCGAGAAGGTCTCGGCGCGCAATCTTGATGTGGTCAACGAGCTCAGGCTCGGTGAGGTCACGCAATTCAGGTGGCTTCATGGTTACCCGTCTTCTCGCATCACGAACTTGGTACGTACCGGCAGCTTGTGACCGGCGAGGCGCATCGCCTCGCGGGCCAAAGGCTCCGGCACCCCGGCGAGCTCGAACATCACACGGCCGGGCTTGACCACGGCCACCCAACCTTCGGGCGAGCCCTTACCGGAACCCATGCGGGTTTCGGCCGGCTTCTTGGTGACTGGCTTATCGGGGTAAACATTGATCCAGACCTTGCCGCCACGGCGCATCTTGCGAGTCATCGCGATACGGGCAGCTTCGATCTGACGGTTGGTGATCCAACCGGCGTCGAGCGCCTTCAGTCCGTACTCGCCGAACTGAACCTTGACCTGACCACGCGAGAGCCCGGCACGACGGCCGCGGTGCTGCTTGCGGTGCTTTACACGCTTTGGGGACAGCATTACTTCTGACCTTCCTGGGGCGCGTTGCCGCCAGTCTGGGGCGCGTTCTGGGGCGCGTTGCCGCCAGTCTGGGGCGCGTTCTGAGGCGCGTTCTGAGGCGCGTTGCCGCCAGTGGACGGGCCACCACTACCGGCCGGGCGCGGGCCACGGTTCGGACCGCCGCCCTGACCACCCTGACCGCCACGATTGGGGCCGCCTTGGCCGCCCGGACCACGGTTGGGGCCGCCGGAGCCGCCCTGCCCACCACGATTCGGACCACCAGAGCCAGACCCGCCCGCCCCACGACCACCGGCGCCACCCTGGCCGCCACGGTAACCGCCCGGAGCACCGCCCTGGCCACCACCGGCGCCACCCTGGCCACCGCGGTAACCGCCCGGAGCACCGCCCTGGCCACCAGGACCACGGCCGGGGCCGCCTGGACCGCGACCCGGACCACCGGGACCACGACCGCCGGCGCCGCCCGGTCCACCGGGACCACGACCGCCGGTGCCGCCCTGACCACCGCGACCGGGACCGCCGGGACCGCCGGGACCGCCGCCGGCTGTGCCGGTGCCGCCCTGACCACCACGGCCGCGACCACGGCCACTACCAGGGCCACCCGCCCCACCAGGTCCGCCGGCACCGCCGCGACCGCCGCGACCGCCGCGGTTGTCGCGGCCGTCCCGACCACCACGGTCGTTCTGCTGCGGAGCCGGGTCGTCCATCATCGTCAGATCAGCGCCGGTGTAACCCGCGGGCATGATCTCGCCCTTGTTGATCCAGCACTTGACGCCGATGCGACCGAAAGTCGTCTTGGCCTCATGGAAGCCGTAGTCGATGTCCGCGCGCAACGTGTGCAGCGGAACGCGGCCGTCCGAGTATTGCTCAGTACGAGCCATCTCGGCGCCGCCGAGGCGACCGGAAACCTGGACCTTGACGCCCTTGGCACCCGAGCGCATTGCGCTCGTGAGCGCGCGCTTCATCGCGCGGCGGAAGGCGACACGGTTCTGAAGCTGCTCGGCGATCGACTGCGCCACCAGGCGCGCGTCAAGCTCGGGCCGCTTGATCTCAAGGATGTTGACCTTGACCTGCTTGTTCGTGATCCGGTGAAGGTCACGCCGCAGCTGGTCGACCTCGGAGCCGGACTTGCCGATCACGATGCCAGGGCGCGCGGTGTTGATGTTGACTTCCACATCGTTCGCGCTCTTGCGGATCGTGATGTCCGACAGCCCTGCGTGCGACAGGCGCCCGACGATGTGCTCGCGGATCTGAGTGTCCTCGTGCAGGTAGTCGGCGAAGTGCTTCTCGTTGAACCAGTTCGACTTCCAGTCGTGGATGTAACCCACGCGGATCGATTCGGGGTGAACTTTTTGACCCATGGTGTCTCTTCTAGTTCTTCGGAGTAAGGAGGATGGTCAGGTGCGCAGTGCGCTTACGGATCTTGGACGCGCGCCCCATGGCACGCGGACGGAACCGCTTGATCGTCGGACCCTCATCGGCGTGCACCGACTTGATTACCAGGTCCTCACCGACGAGCTCATGATTGTGCTCGGCATTCGCGACCGCTGACTCGAGCAACTTGCTCCAATCACGAGCGACCGCACGCGGCGTGTGAGCGAGGATAGCGCGTGCGTCGTCAACGCTCTTGCCACGGATGTTGTCGCAGACAAGGCGAGCCTTGCGTGCCGACGAACGGACGTATCTGGCCTGGGCGCGGACGACCGGTACCGCAGCACCGGGCTCGCGAGCCTCGCGCCTACGGGTGGGAGCGGGCTTCGACGGCTTGGCCGGCTTCTCAGCCTTGGCGGCTTGCGCCTTGGGAGCCTCGTCGGCCTTCGGCTTCGCGGCACGGGTCCGCTTCGGCTTCTCGGCCGGTGCCTGCGCTTCGTCAGCAGCCGCGGTCTCGTCAGCAGCCGCGACCGCCTCGGTCGCCTCGGTCGTCTCAGCTGCTTCGGTCGCCTCAGCTGCATCAGCCTTCGGCGTAGCAGCACCCGGCTTGTGAGCGGGCTTGGGCTTCTCTTCGGCTACGGCGTCGGAAACCTCCGCCGTGGCCTCAGTCTTCTCTTCTTCACTCATCGTTTCTTACCGGTTGCGGTATGGCCGCGATAAAGGCGCGTGGGAGCGAACTCGCCGAGCTTGTGCCCGACCATCGACTCCGACACGAATACTGGGACGTGCTTGCGACCGTCGTGGACGGCGATCGTGTGCCCGACCATGTCGGGGAAGATCGTCGAGGATCGCGACCAGGTCTTCAGCATCTTCTTCTCGTTGGCCGCGTTCAACGCGTCGATACGCGCCATCAGGCGCTCCTGGATGAACGGGCCCTTTTTGCTTGAACGACTCAACGCTTCTTACCTCGCTTACGGCCACGGACGATGTACTTGTCGGAGGCCTTGCCCTTCTTACGGGTTCGGTACCCAAGCGTCGGAACACCCCAAGGCGTCACCGGGTGACGACCAGCGGTGGTCGAACCCTCGCCACCACCGTGCGGGTGGTCGACCGGGTTCATTGCGACGCCTCGGGTCTGCGGACGGACGCCCATGTGGCGTTTGCGTCCGGCCTTTCCGATCTTGACGTTCTGATGGTCGGAGTTACCGACCGTGCCGACTGTGCCGCGGCACTCGCCACGCACCAAGCGCATCTCACCCGAGGGCAGACGCAGCGTGACGTAGTCACCGGTCTTGGCCAGCAGCTGAATTCCGATACCGGCTGAGCGACCAAGCTGGGCGCCGCGACCGGCGGTCAATTCGACGTTGTGGACGACCGTACCCGCCGGCATGCTGGCCAGCGGTAGAGCGTTACCGACGCGGATGTCCGCGTTCGGGCCCGACTCGACGGTCATACCGACCTGCAGCTTCGCCGGGGCGATGATGTAGCGCTTCTCGCCATCGGCGTAATGCAGCAGTGCGATGTAGGCGGAACGGTTCGGGTCGTACTCAATCTGAGCGACCTTCGCCGGAATCCCGTCCTTCAAACGCTTGAAATCGATTCTGCGGTACAGGCGCTTGGCCCCGCCGCCGCGATGGCGTGAGGTCTTGCGTCCGTATGAGTTGCGACCGCCCGACTTGGTGAGCCCTTCGACCAGCGACTTCTCCGGAGTCGACCGAGTGATCTCGGCGAAGTCCGGATAGCTGACGAAACGCATGCCGGGGGAAGTCGGCTTCGGCTTACGAATTGCCATTTACTCGGCCCCTTCCAGCCCGCGGAAGATCGGGATCGAATCGCCCTCACGCACCTGCACGATCGCCTTCTTCCACTGACGCGTGCGGCCAGCGGTCTGACCGCGGCGCTTGGGCTTGCTCTTGACCGACAAGGTGTGGACGCCGATGACCTTGACATCGAACAGCTGCTCGATGGCCTGGCGGATCTGCGTCTTGTGCGCCTTGTCGTTGACGCGGAAGGTGTACTTGCCGACCTCAGCCAGCACGTAGGTCTTCTCGGATACGACAGGACGGATGATGACCTGACTCGCGTCCATTACTTCTCACCGTCCTCTGCGGTCTTGCCGTTGGCCCGTGCGACAAGCGCGGGCAGCGCGGCCTCGGAGACCAGCAGACGTACAGCGTTGATGATGTTGGTCACGCCCGCATCCTCAGCTGGGATCACGACTACGCGCTGCAGGTTGCGGAATGAACGGCCAGCGCTGGCTTCACTCTCGTGCAGCACGACCAGCGTCCGGGCATCGGCACCCCAGCCGTCCAGCAGCGCCTTGGCCTGCTTGGTCGACGGCGTGCCGAACACGCTCGCGCTCGCGTCGAACACGGCCACGGAACCGCGGTCGGCGTGAACCGAGAGCGCGCTACGCAGCGCGACCCGGCGGGCCTTGCGGTTGACCTTGAACGTGTAGTGGCGCGGCTGCGGACCGAACGCGGTACCGCCGCCGGTCCATACCGGGTTACGAGAGGAGCCGACGCGTGCGCGACCGGACCCCTTCTGCTTCCACGGCTTGGCGCCGCCACCTCGGACCTCACCACGCGTCTTGGTGGAGGCGGTGCCCTGACGGCGCGCGGCCTGCTCGGCGCGCACGGTCTCGTGGACGATCGCCATGTTGAACTCGGCCCCGAACGCCTTGGCGTCGAGCTCGACGGTGCCGGGTGGGTGGGATCCGATCATGGGGGCGGTGGGCTGGGAACCGGTTGCAGTACTAGGCATCGGTACGGACCTCCACAAGGCCGCCCTTGCCGCCGGGTACGGCGCCGCGGACGAGCAACAGGTTCTGGCTGGCGATGACGTCGACGACCGTCACACCGCGCTGGGTGATGCGAGCGTCGCCCATGTGACCCGGGCCGCGGATGCCCTTCATCACGCGTGCGGGCCAAGCGGAAGCACCGATCGAGCCAGGCGCACGGTAGTTGTGCGAACCGTGGGTCTTGGGACCGCGAGAGAAGTTGTGGCGCTTGATGGTGCCCTGGAAGCCCTTGCCCTTCGAGGTTCCCGAGATCTTCACCTTGTCGCCGGCACTGAAGGTGTCGACGGTCACGGTGTCACCGACGTTGAGGTCGGTGCCCTCGTTACGGAACTCCACCAGGTGGCGGTGCGCAGCGGCACCGGCCTTCTTCAGGTGTCCCAGTTCAGGCTTGGAGAGGTGCTTTTCCTTGGACGCGCCGAACGCGAGCTGAACGGCGGTGTAGCCGTCGCGCTCGTCGTTGCGCAGCGCGGTCACGGGGCACGGGCCGGCTTCGAGCACGGTCACGCGCTCGACCTTGCCGTCCTCACGGAACCGCTGGGTCATTCCAAGCTTCTTTGCGAGAATGGCGGCCATGGTCTTATGAGGCAAGACGGATCTCGATGTCAACGCCGGCTGGAAGGTGATCCAGGCGCTGCAGCGAGTCGACCGTCTTGGGGGTCGGCTGGTGGATATCGATAAGTCGCTTATGGGTACGGATCTCGAAGTGCTCGCGGGAGTCCTTGTCCTTGAAAGGCGAACGGATCACGCAGTACACGTTCTTCTCCGTCGGGAGCGGCACGGGACCGGAGACAGTCGCGCCGGTGCGCGTCGCCGTCTCGACGATCTCCTTTGCTGCCGTCTCGATCGCTGAAGTGTCATAAGACTTCAGGCGAATTCGGATTTTGTTTTGGGCGATAGTGGCCACTTGATGTTCTTCTTTTCTCAATGTCCGGGGCGCCTTCAAGCCTTCAAAGACGCCCACGCTTCATGGTCCTGCGTGAACTTCGGTTAGATCCTGCGGTGCTGCTCTGACTGCGTTGTACGGCGGCGGGATGGTTAGGGGCGGTCCAGCTGGACCGCCCCCGTCCCGAAACCTTGCTACTCGACGACCTCGGCAACAACGCCGGAGCCGACTGTACGGCCACCCTCGCGAATAGCGAAGCGGAGGCCCTGATCCATAGCGATCGGCTGAATCAGCTCGATCTCCATCTGGACGTTGTCGCCCGGCATCACCATCTCCGTGCCCTCGGGCAGGTTAGCGACGCCGGTCACGTCCGTGGTACGGAAGTAGAACTGCGGACGGTAGCCGGTGAAGAACGGCGTGTGGCGTCCACCCTCTTCCTTCTTGAGGATGTAGACCTCGGCCTTGAACTTCGTGTGAGGCGTGATCGTGCCCGGCTTGCAGAGAACCTGGCCGCGCTCGATCTCCTCGCGCTTGGTACCGCGGAGCAGACAGCCGACGTTGTCGCCAGCCTGACCCTGGTCAAGGATCTTCTTGAACATCTCAACGCCCGTGACGACGGTCGTGGTCGTGGCCTTGATGCCGACGATCTCGACGGTCTCACCGGTCTTGATGATGCCCTGCTCAATACGACCGGTGGCGACGGTGCCACGGCCCGTGATCGAGAAGACATCCTCGATCGGCATCAGGAACGGCTTGTCCAGGTCGCGGACGGGCTCCGGGATGTAGCTGTCGAGCTGTTCGGCGAGCTCGAGGATCTTGGCCTCGTAGTCCTTGTCGCCCTCGAGCGCCTTCAGCGCGGAACCGACGACGAACGGAATGTCGTCGCCCGGGAAGTCGTACTCGGTGAGCAGGTCACGGATCTCGACCTCGACGAGCTCGAGCAGCTCGGGGTCATCGACCATGTCCGCCTTGTTCAGGAAGACAACGATGTAAGGCACGCCGACCTGGCGGGCGAGCAGGATGTGCTCACGCGTCTGCGGCATGGCGCCGTCTGCAGCGGAGACAACCAGGATCGCGCCGTCCATCTGCGCGGCGCCGGTGATCATGTTCTTGACGTAGTCAGCGTGACCCGGGCAGTCAACGTGGGCGTAGTGACGGTTGCCGGTCTCGTACTCGACGTGGGAGGCGGAGATCGTTATGCCTCGCGCCTTCTCCTCGGGAGCGTTGTCGATCTGGTCAAATGCCTTGACCTCGCCGGTGCCAAAGTGATCGTGGAGCACCTTGCTGATGGCGGCCGTCAGCGTCGTCTTGCCATGGTCGATGTGACCGATGGTCCCGACGTTCACATGGGGTTTATCGCGCTCGAACTTGGCCTTAGCCACTTTGGGGTGCTCCTTACTTATCTCAGGTGAATTGCGCCCGCCCGTTAGGGCGAACTTCAAGAATTTACCGGACTTTCCGTCCGGTAGGTGTGCTAGCTGCCCTGCAGTTCGCCAATGACCTTCTCGGCGATGTTCGGCGGGACCTCGTCGTAGCGCTCGAACTGCATGGTGTACGTCGCACGTCCCTGCGTGGTAGAGCGTACATCAGTTGCGTATCCGAACATCTCCGACAGCGGCACCGTGGCCGATATCACTTGCGCGTTGCCGCGCTGCTCCATGCCGCTGACCTGTCCACGCCGCCGGTTCAGGTCACCGATCACGTCGCCCATGTACTCCTCAGGCGTTACGACCTCGACCGAAAATACCGGCTCCAGCAGGACTGGCTTGGCACGCTGAGCCGCTTCCTTGAGCGCGAGCGAACCCGCCACCTTGAAAGCGATCTCAGATGAGTCAGTGTCATGGTACTTACCATCGACGAGCTTGACCTTGATGTCGACCAGCGGGTAGCCGGCACGCGGGCCATTCGCAAGCGCTTCCTCGATGCCCTTCTCTACTGCAGGGATGAACTCGCTCGGGATCGAGCCGCCCTTGATCTGGTTCACAAAGTCAAAGCCCTGGCCGGGGTTGGGCTCAACGTCGATGTAGACGATGCCGTACTGGCCCGAGCCACCGGTCTGGCGCACGAGGCGGCCCTCAACCTTCTTGGCGGTGCCGCGGATCGTCTCACGGTAGGAGACCTGCGGACGGCCGACGTTCGCGTCGACCTTGAACTCGCGCATCATGCGGTCCACCAGGATCTCAAGGTGAAGCTCGCCCATACCGGAGATCTCGGTCTGGCCGGTCTCCTCGTTGGTCTGGACGCGGAAAGTCGGGTCCTCTTCGGCCAGGCGACCGAGGGCGACGCCCATCTTCTCCTGGTCGATCTTGGTCTTCGGCTCGATCGCGACCTTGATCACCGGCTCGGGGAAGGTGATGTTCTCAAGCTTGATCGGCTGGTCGACGGCGCAGAGCGTGTCGCCGGTGGACACCTGCTTGATGCCGACGCCCGCCGCGATGTCGCCTGAGTAGACCTCGGTCAGCTCCTCACGCTCGTTCGCATGCATCATCAGCAGACGGCCGATGCGCTCGCTCCTGCCGGTGGTCGCGTTCAGGACGCGGCCACCTGCTTCGAGCTTGCCCGAGTAGACACGGAAGTAGGCGAGCTTGCCGACGTAGGGGTCGGCCGTGATCTTGAACGCCAGGGCGCTGAACGGCTCGCTGTCGTCAGCGTGGCGCGTCGCTTCAAGTTCGTTGCCGTCCGCGTCGGTCTTGCCGGGGATGTGACCCTCGATCGCGGGAATGTCGAGCGGGCTCGGCAGGTAGTCGAGCACGGCGTCAAGCAACGGCTGCACGCCCTTGTTCTTGAAGGCGGAGCCGCACAGCACCGGGGTGATCTCACTTGCGAGCGTCGCCTTACGGATCGCGGCCTTGAGCATCGCAACCGGGATCTCAGCGTCTTCCAGGATCAGCTCGATGAGCTCATCGTCGTAGTTGGAGACCTCGTCCAGCAGGTGCGCGCGTGCCACTGCGGCTGCGTCAACCAGGTTCGCGGGGATCTCTGCGACCTCGTGCTCCTTGCCAAGGTCGTCCTTGTAGATGATCGCGTGATTCTCAACGAGATCGACGATCCCCAGAAGGTCGGCCTCTACGCCGATCGGCAGCTGGATCGGAACCGGGTGGGCACCGAGGCGGTCGATCATCGTCTGGACGGCGTTCCCGAAGTCGGCGCCGATGCGGTCCATCTTGTTGACGAACGCGATCCGCGGAACGTGGTACTTGTCGGCCTGGCGCCAGACAGTCTCAGACTGCGGCTGCACACCGGCGACAGAGTCGAACAGCGCCACGGCGCCGTCGAGGACGCGCAGCGAGCGCTCCACCTCGACGGTGAAGTCGACGTGACCCGGCGTGTCGATGATGTTGATCCGGGTGTCCTTCCACTCACAGGTGGTCGCGGCGGACGTGATCGTGATGCCGCGCTCCTGCTCCTGCTCCATCCAGTCCATCACCGCAGCGCCCTCGTGGACCTCACCGATCTTGTAGGTACGGCCGGTGTAGAAAAGGATGCGCTCAGTCGTCGTCGTCTTACCGGCGTCGATGTGGGCCATGATCCCGATGTTGCGGGTCTTAGCGAGGCTGAACTTGCGGGGCATCTTGAGTGGTTATTCCTTGTCGGCTTCAGGTGTGAGCTACAGCCACGGTTGGCTGCGGGCGTGAAAAAGGGCCCAGCGGGCCCAGTCACGACGCAGTTGTCGCACGGGCGTTTGTTCTTAGTTCTGAAGCGTCTCCATGAGGCAGGTCTTGTGGCCCGGACGTCGGCGCGCGAGATCACGCAGCGCCCATCCGGAGCGGCTGCTCAATATAGCAGCAGAGCACCAGTCAGTGACTCAGGGCGAGGGCCATCCACCGCACGGGACCGGGGGCTGCAGCGAACGGCCCTCGCGCTCCAAGACTGTACAACGCCCGGAGGAAGTAGGCAGGTTGCCTGTCGATCTTTATGCGCCCTTAGGGCCTGTCCCAGGGTTATCCGGATAGGCCCTAAGCCGTGGTTGGAGGCGTCAGGCGCCTGCCAAAACCCACCGCAACCACAAAACTCCCTCCGCCCAACATCGTGCGCCAGAGCCGAGGGAGTTTGGTGTCCTATGCGTCCACAACTCCCTCCGCTGCCGGAAGAGCGTGCACGGCGAGGGGGTTTTGCTGGGGCCTGGCGGCTGTGGGCGGACGCCCTGGCGGGGTACGAGCAGTGGTGGTCGGATGCTTCGGGCAGCGCGGGCGGGCTTGCGAAGCGGGGCGGAAAAGCAGAGGGGGCAGGACGCGATCGCGGCCCGCCCCCTCACAAAAATCCGATAGCTGCTCGAACTACCAGCGGTAGTGGGCGAAGGCCTTGTTGGCCTGCGCCATGCGGTAGATGTCGTCCTTGCGCTTGAACGCGTTGCCCTGCTGCTGCTGTGCGTCCAGCAGCTCATTGGCGAGGCGCTGCGCCATCGTCTTCTCACGGCGCTGCCGTGAGAACGTGACGAGCCAGCGGACCGCCAGGGTCTTGGCGCGCCGCGGCGGAACCTCGACCGGGACCTGGTACGTGGCGCCACCGACGCGACGAGAGCGAACTTCGAGCACCGGGGTCAGCGCCTTGACGCCGGCCTCCAGAACTTCGAGCGCCGGCTTGCCGGTGCGCTCTTCAATAATCGCCATCGCGTCATAAACGATCGCTTCGGCGGTGGACTTCTTGCCGTCCAGCATCACCTTGTTGATGACCTGCTGGACGAGACGGTTACGGTGGACGGGATCCGGCTCAACGGGGCGGATCGCTGCTGGTGCGCGGCGAGGCATGAAGCTCCTTACTTGGCCTTCACGCCGTACTGTGAGCGGGCCTTCTTGCGGTCCGACACACCGGCGGCGTCGAGCGTCCCGCGGATAACTTTGTAACGGAAACCCGGGAGGTCCTTGACGCGGCCACCGCGGACGAGCACGACCGAGTGCTCCTGCAGGTTGTGGCCTTCGCCCGGGATGTAGGCGCCAACTTCCATACCGTTGGTGAGACGCACACGCGCGACCTTCCGCAGCGCCGAGTTCGGCTTCTTCGGTGTGGTCGTGTAGACGCGAGTGCAGACGCCGCGGCGCTGGGGCGCCGAAACCTTCTTCTTGCGGCCCTTTCCGGACTTCAGGCCCGGAGTGGCAAGCTTCTTCTTGTTTGGGGTGCGACCCTTACGGATCAACTGACTGGTAGTTGGCATTCGGCGTGCAACAGTAGCAGGGTGCTTACTGGGGTGCCCGGACGCTTCCGGGCACCCCAGATAGGCATCAATTGCCCTTGCTGACTGGCCTTGGGGCCTATCCCGGTAGGGGCGTACGAACCTACCGGGATAGGCCCTTAGAGGCCCAGGGCCTGCTCAGGCGTGACGTACGCGACACCCACCGCATCGGCGACCGGCTTATAGGTCACGTGACCGGCGGCGCAGTTGAGACCGAGGCGCAGACCGGCCGAGTCCTTGATCGCGGCCTTGGCGCCCTTGCTTGCCAGCTCGACCGCATAGGGAAGCGTGGCGTTGGTGAGCGCATAGGTCGAGGTGATCGGCACCGCGCCCGGCATGTTGGCCACGCAGTAGTGCGTGATCCCGTCAACCTCGTAGGTCGGGTTGGTGTGGGTGGTCGCCTTCGAGGTCTCAAAGCAGCCGCCCTGGTCGATCGAGACGTCGACCAGTACCGCCTGGGGCTTCATCAGACCCAGCTGCGCACGCGTGATCACGTGCGGCGCCTTGGCTCCGCGGACCAGGACCGCGCCGATCACCATGTCGATCTCCGGCAGGCGCTCCTCAATCGCGAGCGTGGTCGCGAAGCAGGTGTCGGCACGCCCGGCGAAGGCGACGTCCAGGTCGCGCAGCCGCGGGATGTTGCGGTCGTAGCAGTAGACCGTCGCGCCCATGCCGATCGCGACCTGGGCGGCGTGATACCCGACCACGCCGCCACCGATCACCATCACGTTGGCGGCGGCCACACCGGGCACGCCGCCCAGCAGGATGCCGCGGCCGCCGAGCGGCTTCTCCAGCATGAACGCACCGGCCTGGGTCGCGATCTTGCCGGCGACCTCTGACATCGGCGCCAGCAGCGGCAGACGGCCGTCCTTGTCCTCAACGGTCTCATAGGCGATGCAGGTGGCGCCGGTGGCCGCGAGGCTGTTGGTGAGCTCGATGTCGGCGGCGAGGTGCAGGTAGGTGAACAGCAGGTGACGCGACTCGAGCATCGCGACCTCAACGGCCTGCGGCTCCTTGACCTTGACGATCATCTCCGCCTCGGCGAACACGGCGGCCGCGTCCGGAAGGATCTTCGCGCCCTGCTTCTCGTAAGCCTCGTCCGAAATTGCGGAGCCGAGCCCGGCGCCCTTCTGAACGACAACCTCGTGGCCCGCATCGGCGAGCTCACGGACGCCGGCCGGGGTCATGGCGACGCGGTACTCGTCGACCTTGATCTCATTGGGTACGCCGATCTTCATGAAATTAATTCCCTTCCACGTAGTGCTAGCCAAAATTCGATTCGATCCCGGGCCGAGCCCAGATTCCGCCCGGTCAACTCCTCCACGCGCCTGATCCGGTAGCGCAACGTATGCCGGTGGCAGAAGAGCCGCTTGGCGGCGCGCTCCCACTGGCCGTTCTCTTCGATGAAGGCTTCGAGCGAGCGCATCAGCTCGCCGCCGTAGTACCCCTCGCTCTGCTCGATCGGGCCCAGAACCGAGTCGCAGAAGAGCTTCAGCGCCTCATCGCCCTGGAGCGAGAGCAAGAGCTGGAAGCAGCCGAGGTCTCTGTAAGTGGAGATCTTCGCGCCGCTCTGGCCGAGCCCGAACGCGAGCGCCTCAACAGTGCAGCGCGCCTCGTGGTAGCTGCGCCGCGCCTCACCGATCGGCACGGCACGACCTACACCTATCCGCACGTCATACGAGGGCAGCTCGCGCTGCACGCGTGCGGCGACGCGTTCGCCAAGGGCAAACAGAGCGTCGTCAGGCATTCCCGGAATCAGCGCCCCGATCAGCTGCCCATGGGCGGCGACCAGGCCGGAGGTGGCCTCGGCCCGCAACGCGCCCGACAGGGCTGCCTCGGCGGCTGCGGCCTGGGCGTGGCCGGCGCGGCCGGTGGCCGGCGTCGGCAGCACGAATGTCGCAACACGCTCGGGCAGGCCAAACGGCTCGAGCCGGCGCTTGAGGTCGCCGCCGGCAAGCTCGCCGGCAAGCAAGCCGGCGAGTACGTCACCCGCCAAGCGACGCTCGGTATCGCCGGCGACGCGCTCACGTAACAGTTCAAGCGCGACGATCGTGACGGCCTGCCGGAGTGCCAGGCGATCGAAGTCTGAGAGCGGTTCGTCGTCCTTGACCGCGACCAGCCAGGCCTCAGGCGCCGGAGCGCCACCGACGGTCGCCTCGGACGGAACCGGGATCGCGAGCGCCCGGCCCGGGTCCTGGATCTCCGGCATGAACTGCGTGCTGTCACGCCGCTGGATGTGGTCGAGCACTTCGGCGCGGATGGTCTTGAGCTCACCGTCCGCGAGCGGGCGCCGGAAGGCGTGCTGCCCGAGCATCCCGCCACGGCCGTCGAAGACCAACACGGTCGCGCCGACGAGCGTGGCGAGCGTGCCGGCGAGAGCGTCGAGCCCGCGCTCCGAAAGCACCACGCGCTCGAGCCGCTCCTGGGCCGAGAGCGCGCGGCGCAGCACGGCGTACTGCTGGTTGACGAGCTTGCTGAAAGCCGCCTCGGTGACGGCTATGAATGGCAACTCGTAGGGGACCTCAAAGAGCGGGAAATCGTGCTCGACAGCGGCCTCGATCAGAGCCGAGGGCACCTGGTCATGAGCCAGGCCGATGCCGAAGCCGAGGCCCGCGAGCCGCCGGTCGGCGAGCATCCGCACGAACTCGCGCTGACGCACGGGCGTGTCGAGCTGCATGCCGGTGGTGAGCAGCACCTCACCGCCCGCGAGCCATGGCGTCGGGTCGAGCAACTCGGACATATGGACCCACCGGATCGGCAGGTCCAGTCCGCCCTCGCCGGCCAGCAGCGGAACCTTGAGGTCCGCAATCAGCTCTCGCACGGTAAGCACGTCGTCTCTATCTATCTATGTATCTATGTGGGCGGCCGAGATACCGGGCTGCGGTTAGCCGCGGACCTGCATCCGGTCCCCCGCCTCGGTGAGAACCGGGCGCAGGATCGAATCGATCTCGTCGAACTGCTCCTGGTCGGCGATCAGCGGCGGGCACAGCATGATCACGGGGTCGCCACGGTCATCCGCGCGGCAGATCAGGCCACGGTTGAACAGCTCACCGGACAGGAAGCCGCGCAGCAGGGTCTCCGACTCGTCATCATCGAAGGTCTCCTTGGTGGCCTTGTCCTTGACCAGCTCGAGTGACCAGAAGTAGCCGGCTCCGCGCACGTCGCCGACGATCGGCAGCTCAAGCAGGCCGTCAAGCATCCGCTTGAACGCCGGCTCGTTGGAACGCACATGCTCGAGCAGTCCCTCATCCTCGATCACGCCGATGTTGGCGAGCGCGACCGCTGCCGAAGCCGGATGGCCGCCGAACGTGAACCCATGCATGAACGTGTTGGTGTCGTGCATGAACGGTTCCGCGATCCGGTCAGAGACGATCACGGCGCCCATCGGCGCATAGGCGCTGGTCAGACCCTTGGCGGTCGTGATCATGTCCGGCAGGTAGTCGTAGCGCTCAGCACCGAACCACTCGCCGAGACGGCCCCACGCGCAGATCACCTCGTCAGAGATGAGCAGGACGTTGTAGTAGTCGCAGATCTCGCGGATCCGCTGCCAGTAGCCCTCGGGCGGGGTGAAGCAGCCACCGGAGTTCTGGACCGGCTCCATGATCACGGCGGAAACCGTGTCGGGGCTTTCGAGCTCGATCCGGCGGGCTACGGCCTCGGCCAGCTCACTGACCGGGAGATAATCCGGCAGCCTGTAGGTGTTGGTGTTGGGGACGTGGCAGGCGCCAGGCGGCAGCGGCTCGAAGGCGGCCCTGATCTCAGGCACGCCGGTCGCGGCGAGCGCGCCCATCGTGGTGCCGTGGTAGGCCGTCTCACGCGCGATCAGCTTGTACTTGTTGGGGTTGCCCGTGAGCTTGTGGTACTGGCGCGCGAGCTTCAGCGCCGACTCCACCGCCTCGCTGCCGCTGTTGGTGAAGAACACGCGGTTCAGGTCACCGGGGGCGAGCGATGCGATCTTGGTCGCGAGCTCCACTGACGGTGGATGCGCGTAGGACCAGTTGGTGAAGAAGCCGAGCTTTTTGGCCTGATCGGCGCCGGCCTGCGCTACATCAGCGCGTCCGTGACCGATATTGGTGCAGTACAGCGATGCAAGGCCGTCGAGATAACGCTTGCCGTGCTCGTCATAGACGTAGCAACCCTCACCGCGAACGATGATCGGGATCTCATTGAGATCGCTGTATCCACCCATGCGGGTGAAGTGCATCCATAGATGCCGACGCGCTTGCTCCTGGAGCGTGGCGTCGGCGGGCAGTTTGCCTACGGGTTCACTGCTAGTGGTTGACATCGGCCCCTCCTCAGAAGCGTGAATGCCGTTTTGTACAACTGGACAGGGTCTAGCTGCCCACAGATAGTGCCAGAAGAAAAATCCTCGCGTCACGGGCTTGTACGTCTCGGTGGGGCGATGTACAGGGTGTACAAGTCGGGGAGGGCCCGGCTTATGCGCGCATGCCGCGCGTGACCGAATCCGGTTCCTGCGTACTACGCCAACTTGGCGTTGTTGGCTACAATGGTTGCATGAGCCCACAGGAGACAGAACTGTCGGTCACTCAGGCGCGGGATCGGTTCTCGGATGCGGTCAACCGTGCTGCGTTCGGTGGCGAGATCACTTACGTCACACGCGGACGCGGACATAAGCGCGCAGCAGCGATCGTGCCGGCGGAGCTAGTCGAGCGCTACGAGGAGATGATCGATCGTGAGGACGGCCGGATCGCAGCTGAACGGCTAGCCCCATTTTCCGCGGCTGGAGCCCATCGAAGCAGCGTCTACAGAAACCTCTGAACTCATGCTCGGCCGGCTAGGTCTCGGACCCCCCGCCGAGCGGACCCGACAACCCACCGGCACCGGCACACCTCGAAGGTTGACCGCTTCTGCGTGTCGATCGATCCGACACTCTGGGTTGCCTTTGCCAGAGTGTCGGATCGTGGCGCAGGGATCTCCCTGCTACGGCTTGCTTAGGGCCTATCCCGGTAGGCCCTTAGCTGATGACCTCGCCGCCGCGATGCTCCGGCGGGCCAACGAGACCGCCTTCGATCGGCATCAGCGGCATAAGCGTCTCCTGGATGAAGCGCTCGCATACTTCCTTAGAGTCGTAAGTCGCCACGATTAGGATCCCGCCATCGGTGGGTGCGGCGGCATGGAACGTCTCGGGGAGCTTTCCGCCGGCCGCCTTAGTGCCAGCGGCGACCGTTGTCCGGTATTGCTCCTCGGTACCACCTGGCCAGAAGTGAGTCAACAGATATGACACTGCAGTCCTTTCGTTGGGTCGATGTTGACGCGTCGCCGCCCACGTCGCCTCGTCGAGGCGAAAGCAGCGCGCGCGGGCCGAAGGCTAGAAGCTACCGGGCACGTCCGCCGAGTTGAACACCGAGATTTCCGGCGGGCCTGTGATACCGGCCCCTTCCAGGAACTCCCCCATCCTCGGGGCGCTGTCGAAGAACTTGCGGAACTGCTCCTCGTCTCCCCACTCGTCGATCACGACGAGCTCACCGTCACCAGTGATCATTCGGTGCCCGAGTTGACCCAACGTCTTCCCGTACGCCGTTATCTCCTCAGGGATCGACGCGTTGGCCTTCGCCCACTCCACTGCCGCTTCTACGTCAGGCACTCCAAACCGCACGATGACGGTCACACTCACTTGGTCCCTCGCTTTGTCGTTCCCGCCCGGCTGGACAGGCCACGTCACGCTATCCGATCCCGGCAGGCGACGGAAGACGTCTGAGCACCGCGGTCAGCAAAGGCCGCCGACGCGCTCGCGCCAGTGGGTAAGCAGGACCGCTAGGGCGGAGCAACGGTCCTGCTCGTCGCCAAAAGCGGCACTCTCGGGAGTGGCGGCGCAGCCTCCTGGTGCGGGCTAAAGCCAGAAGCTCGGTAGCTGCTGGTTGTCGATCAATCCACCAGTGCTGGCGCCACCGAACGGCCGCAACGGAGCGCCGCGCGCGCCAAGTCGACATCCCAGGTGACTACGACGAGCGCCGGGTCATCAACACTGAGAGCCGTCGCGAGGTGAACCGCGTCATAGCCGCGGAGTGCGTGCTCCGCCGCGAGACGGCCGGCCTCTCTTGCAAGCGCCGCGTCGACGCCAATGAGCTGGATGGAGGCCACGGCTGCCTCCAGATCGGCGACCGCTTGCCTCAGGCCTCGCGCGTCGATCCTGCCAGCACGCGAGGCGGCTGCGAGCGCAGCGCGCGCTTCCGGGTAGATCAGATGACTGGAGACCTTCAGGGACGCGCCGTTCCACAACTCGTCCGCCAGATCGGAGCCTTCCTCGGCCACGATCAGCTTGACGATCGCAGAGATGTCGAGGTAAGCGTTCAGCGTCGCTGATCCGCAACGAACTCCGACACTGACGCCCCAGCTCCCACTCGGCCGCGTCGCCTTGGCTGCCAGTTCGCACTCGGGTCAGACACCAGGCCGCGGGTCCGAAGATCATCAAGTGGATCATGCCGGTCCACCGGCGCGAGTCGGGCGATCCGCTTACCGCGCATCGTGACGATCACCTCGCCGCCGTCGGCGACGTGCCGTACATATCGGCTCAGGTGGTCGTGAAACTCACGCACGCCGACCTCATTCTCAGGTGCATCATGTAGCGTCATAAGACCGATTATAGGCACCACAATGGACGCCAATGGCAATCGGTTCTCGGTGTCGCAAAGGGCTACTGGAGGTCGACCGGGGGTGCCCCAAGTCGATCGAAGCGGGAGGTGGCAACAGCAACCAGCTGAATGTCTTTCCGCAGACGCGAAGCTGGCCGTGAGCGCTGGTCACCGTAGGCCGCGCTGTACAGTCGGTACCCCATGGAGGTCGTGAAGATCAACGCGATCGAGGTCGCGCCCGGCCGCGGCACGGAGCTAGAGACGCGATTCGCTCATCGCGCGGCGGAGGTCGAGCAGATGCCCGGCTTCCTCGGCTTTGAGTTGTTGCGCCCGACGGCCGGCGAGAGTCGCTACTTCGTCTATACACGCTGGGAGAGCGAGGAGCACTACCGTGCGTGGGTCGAGAGCCCGGCGTTTACTCGCGGGCATGCGCAGGCGGCCGCGGGATCTGGTGGTCCTGTCGCTACCCATTCTGAGCTCCTCTCGTTCGAAGTCGTACAAACCGCGCAACCCAGCTGACGAGCGTCGCAGAGGATCGACGGTCACCGCTACCCAAGCGCGCGACAAACAGCTGCTTTGGGTTCTCGATCATTCCGACACTCTCAAGCGCGTCTGTTCAGAGTGCTGGTTTAGCGTCGATGGGCGCCGGCCGGCCGAGGTGGAAGCCCTGGGCGTAGTCGACGCCGTACTCGCGGAGCAGTTCAAGTGTTTCCGCGTCTTCGACGCCCTCTGCGATGGTCTCTTGACCGAACCCCTGTGCGAGGTTCACCATCGCCTTGACGAGGTGCTGATCGGCGTTGTTGGTGGTGAGGTTGCGGACGAACTCGATATCGATCTTGAGGACCTTGACGGGGAGGCGTTTGAGGTAGGTGAAGCTGCCGAAGCCGGTTCCGAAGTCGTCGAGCGCGACCGCGCAGCCGAGTTCGGCCAGTCCGTGTGCGAAGCGCTCCCCGGTGTTTATGTCGGCCATCAGCGCTGTCTCGGTGAGCTCGAACACGAGGTTCCCAGGGTCGGCGCCCGCCTTGTGTATCTGTCGGTCGATGCTTGCCAGCAGTCCGCGGTCGGCGACCGATTGTGCGGAGAGGTTCGCGTGGACCGCTCTTCCTTGCGCCGCGAGCGTGATCGCCTGTCCGATGACCCAGCGATCGATGTCGCCGATCAGCCCGTACTGCTCGGCTGCGGGCAGGAACGTGCCAGGCGAAATGACTTCTCCGTTACGGCCGATCATTCGTACGAGCAGCTCGGCGCGGGGCTTTCCGCCGGTGAGTGGGATGATCGGCTGCGAGTACAGCACCAGGCGGTCCTCGTCCAGCGCGTCGCGGATCCGTCCGACCCAGGTCAGGGCCTCCAGCTCGCGGCGAGCCCGTTCGTGTTCGGCGTGTGCCTCGGTCATGTCGCGGAACACGACCACCACCCCGCGGCTCGCAGACCCATCAACCAGCGGGGAGGCGCAGTATCCGACCGGAATGATCCGGCCGTCCTTGGCCGTGAATGCGTCCTCTCCGACCAGCATGTCTAGGCCTTCGCCGCGAAGCCTCCTGAACTCGCACTCCTCGTCCGGGTACGGGGTTCCATCGGCGTGCTGGAAGTGGATCGCGGCGTGCACCGACTCACCGAGGAGCTCCTCCTGAACCCATCCGAGGATGGTGCACGCGGCCGCGTTCATCAGGATCAGTCGCCCGTCGCCGTCCATCACGCACAGGCCCTCGGCCATGTTCTGCATCACCGCGGCGCGTAGATCGTCGGCCCGCCGCGTCTCGGTGACGTCGAGCCCGACCTGGCCGATCCCAACCACCTCACCATCAATGGCCACCGGGTAATAGCTCGCCAGCCAGGAACGCACCTCTCCGGGGTATGAGACGTCCTCGCCCTGCACCGCCGAGTTGAGAACCGGCACCCCGGTCTCCAGGATCCGCCTGTACATGAGCTCAAGGTGCGGCACGGCCTCGGCCACTGTCCGGCCGACCAGTTGAGCTGGATCGCTCCCCTGCATAGCGGCCAGCCTTCCGTTGACGTGAACAATCCGGAACTCTCGGTCCACGAAACCGAGCCCAACCGGCGCGGCTGACTGGATCGACTCCAGCAGCGCCAGCGACTGTGCGGCCTCCCGGTGGGCATCCGCGAGCTCTCGCTCGATTCGGCGCTGCTCGCTGACGTCGCGGATCTCGGCCGTCACCACGGGACCGCTCATACTCTCATGGGGCGTCAGTCTGATCTCCAGCGGGACTTCGGTTCCGTCCTTCCGCAGGCCGATAACGTCCAGGCTGGCCGCCATCGCCCGAACATGCGGGGAGGCGGCAAATCCAGCGCGATCTTCAATGTGCCGATCGCGGCACCACTCCGGCATGAGCATCTCGACCGGCCCGCCAACGAGCTCAGCGGCGCCGTAGCCGAACAGCCGCAGGGCCGCTCCGTTCACACGATGGATCGTGCCCTGATAACCAGCGGTGATCATCGCGTCGGCGGAAGTCTCGAACAGCACACGCTCCGATTGCCGCTCCCGCTCAAGCTCGCCGACCAGCCGCTCCTCGTCGCTCATATCGTTCGAGACGAACAGGAATCCCTCGGGCAGGCCGCCGGACCCGATCAGCGGGGTCACCGAGACCTGCGCCGTGAACCCGTTGCCGTCCTTGCGCACCCGCCCTACCGAACCCACCCAACTTCCGGCCCGGAGCGCGCCCTTGATCATCTCCTCAGGCAGTCCACACGAGAGCTCCTCCACGGCGTAGAGCACGCTCGCGGGACGCCCGACGATCTCGGCCTGCTCGTATCCGTATAGGCGCCCAGCGCCCTCAGACCACAACCTCACGATCCCGTCCGGATCGGTCGCGATCAGCGAGAACCCGACACACGACTCAAGCGCGTGCGCGATCGCCCCCAACGACGGCAGTGCAACGCCGGGCGCCTGGGCGTCCGGCTGTTCGCTTCCCCGCGGGAGTGCAGGCACCGACCCCCTCCGATCAGATAGGACCTTTACAGGAGTCGCGCACCTTGAATTCTAGGTGCCCGCGTCCGTAGCCAAGGGATCAGGGTGAATCAGCAGCCACGAACCGTCTACTGCCCGCACGCTCATCGAGATCACGTTGCGTCCATCATCCCTCGATCACGACCAACA
>Ga0224557_1001277_pt1 | contig 24761 bp, 25 predicted proteins | sample 714S31014metaG_FD_180677 | JGI IMG/M metagenome (GOLD analysis project Ga0224557, IMG submission 180677) | Peat soil microbial communities from Stordalen Mire, Sweden - 717 S3 10-14 | ecosystem: Environmental > Terrestrial > Soil > Wetlands > Peat | place: Sweden: Norrbotten County, Stordalen... | reverse complement strand
CGTCCTCAACTCCATCGAGGTCATACGCAATTGTCCAGCAAAACTGCGCGGCTGCATGGCCCAGTCCGAGCTGCCTTTTTCTTTGCCCTAGTGTATTGCATTATTTATACAGCATTCAATAATGCCGCCACTACGTCGGTTTCTCTCATGCCAAGGCGAAGAGCCAGCGGCAAACTGAGCGACGCATTATTCCCCTTCAACGGTTGGCATCTTTCATCCATTTCCGAGTGATTGTCTAACTCCTGCCATTGGAAGCCGCCAATCGTCGGACCGTCGATTTCCGAGCTCTCAAGCCAGAGTACCCACGAGGCTCCCTTGTCATGCCGATACAAACAGAGCCATGCAAGCGCTTCGCTTGCATCCCCGCGGCTTCCAATCGTCCCTCCAAAATGTTTTTGTGCCGCAATCAGCTCGGTCTCTTCCAGGACGATAGGCCAGCTTGCAACATTCAAGCCTCCTATCATTTCTTTTGGGACAGTGGGTTGAGGCTGAACCTCAAACAATTCAACCTGGGGAGGGCCCCAGACCGCGCCTGCCTGGTCTTTGCCTCGATCAGGAGAAGCCTGGCCATACGCAGTCAACGTCGCAACGAAGAACGTCGCGACTTGGATCGTGCGCCGCATGGACATCCCGCGTCCTCCTCTCACCCCAGGAAAATCCCCGCGATCGCCGCCGAGATCAGATTCGCCATGGTCCCCGCGAGCATGGCGCGCACGCCCAGCCGCGCCAGGTCGTTGCGCCGCTCGGGCACCAGTGCGCCGATGCCGCCGATCTGCATGCCGATCGAGCCCAGGTTGGCGAAGCCGCACAGAGCAAACGTGGCAATCGTGAACGACCGCGGCAGCAGAGTGGCTCTTTCGGCGCCCAACCCGATGTAGGCGATGACCTCGTTGAGCGCCATGCGCGTACCCAGTAAATTCCCAATGGCGCCGCAGTCGCGCCACGGCACGCCGATGAGCCACGCCACGGGCGCAAACAGGAAACCCAGAATCTGGCCGAGCGAGCCCGGAACCCAGTGCATCCACTGGAGACCGTGCACCCAGCCCAGCATCATGTCGAGCAGCGCCACCAGCGCCAGAAAACTGATGAGCATGATGGCCACATTCAAGGCCAGCTTGCCGCCGTCGATAGTTCCGCGGGCAATCGACCCGATGAAGTTTTCGTCGGCGTGCATCTCGTCTTTGGGGATCACGACCTTGCCTTCGGTGGCCGGCACTTCGGTTTCTGGCACCAGCATCTTGGCCATCAGAATGGTTCCCGGCGAAGTCATGATGACGGCCGAGAGCAGGTGCCGCGCTTCGACGCCCTGCGCGATGTACATGGCCATAATCCCACCCGACACGTGCGCCATGCCGCTGGTCATGATGGTCATCAACTCGCTGCGCGTGGCCTTCGCGAGAAACGGCCGGATGGTGAGCGGCGCCTCGGTCTGCCCCATGAAGATCGAAGCCGCGACGTTCATGCTCTCCGCGCCCGAGATGCGCATGGTCTTGAGCATGATCCACGCCATCGCGCGAATGATTTTCTGCATCACGCCGATGTGATAGAGCACCGCGAAGAAGGCCGAGATGAAGATGATCGTCGGCAGAACCTGAAAGGCAAAGATGGCGCCCTTGTTCGGCCCCAGCATATTGCCGAATGCGCCGGAGTTGGGCAGGCCGAGCTCGCCGAAGAGGATTCTGGTTCCGGCAAAAGTGGCCGAGAGCATGTTTGTGACCACGCCGCCCGCCCAGGTCATCACCGCCTGCCCGAAGCTGAAGCGCAGCACCAGGAAGGCAAAAGTGATCTGGAGGCCCAGGCCCCAGGCAATAGTGCGCCAGCGGATGCGCCTGCGGTCGGTCGAAAACAGCCACGCAGCCAGCAGAACGGCCAGGATTCCCAACACGCCGGTAAATCGACCCAAGGCGACCCCCTCCTGAAATGCGGATTTTGCTTGCGATTAATGTAACGTATCCAACTTGGTTTCGGCCCTATAATGCAACATACCAGGAGGTCGGAACATGGATCAGGATGCAATTTTCACGTTCATGTCCGGATTTCGTTATGGCGTCGTCTCCAGCATCGCCGACGATGGCTCCCCGCAGTCGGCGCTGGTGGGCATTGCTGTCACACCGCAACTCGAGATCGTCTTCGATACCATGAGGTCCTCGCGCAAATACACCAACCTCATCGCGCGTCCGCGTTGTTCGTTTGTCGTGGGTTGGGGCGGTGAGCAAACCGTGCAGTACGAGGGCATTGCTTTCGAACCCGCAGGCGCCGAGGCCGAGCGTTACCGGGAGGAGTACTTTGCAGTGTGGCCCGACGGAAGTTCCCGCCTTACCTGGACGGACCTCACTCACTTCGCTGTCAAGCCGCTCCGGGTGCGCTTGAGCGACTTCGACCAGTCCCCACCGCTGATCATCGAATTGCGTTTTCCTCAACCGTGAGTTGGCATAGTCATCGCGCCTCGATGGCTATCGACTGCCATGCGCCGCGAGAAACTCTTTGGCGTTCTCGAGGGTAAGGATCTTTTCGACCAATTTCACCGGCCTTGGCGGCTTCTCCGCAATGACCACCGCCTTCCGGATCAACTCCGCCGGCTCGGCCAGCATCTCCGCGCTGGTTGCGTAAATCGTTGCGAAAAGCTGCCCGCGCTTCACGCGCGCGCCGCGCCGCGCATGAAAGAGAATGCCCGCGTGCGGATCGACTGGCTCACCGGCCTTCTCGCGTCCCGCGCCGGTGCGCTGCACGGCCCAGCCCATCGCCGTTGTGTCCATCTCCGCCACGTAGCCGTCCTCCCGCGCCTCCACTTCGAGCGTCGCGCCCGGAGTGTGAAACGCCGGATCGTCGAAGACGGAGACGTCGCCTCCCTGCGCATCAATCATCTTGAAAAAGGCAGCCAGCCCGGCGCCGTCGGTGAGCGCCGCTTCAGCCAGCGTGTAGCCGGCCTCGGGCGTCTCTGCCCTACCGCCCAGATGAATCATCCACCCGGCCAGGATGAGCGAAAGCTCGCGCAGGTCTTCACTCCACGCCGGCCGCGCGCCGCGCAGCAGTTCCACGCACTCCACCAGCTCGAGCCAGTTGCCGGCCGCGCGACCCAGAGGCTGGCTCATGTCGGTCAAGAGGGCCACGGTCCGGGTCCCCGCGGACTCGGCCGTCGCCACCATCAGCGCCGCCAGAAACTCCGCGTCCTCCCTCTTGCGCATAAACGCGCCCGAACCGGTCTTCACGTCGAGCACCAATCCGTCCAGTCCCGCGGCCAGTTTCTTGCTTAGTATCGAAGCGCAGATCAGCCCCGGATTCTCGATCGTGCCCGTGCGATCGCGCAGCGCGTAGAGTTTGCGGTCTGCGGGAGCGAGCTGATCGGTCTGGCCGATGATCGCAGCGCCGCACCGGGCGATTACCTCTTCGAATTCCGTCAGCGTGAGCGCGGTGCGGTAGCCGGGAATGGCTTCCAATTTATCCAGTGTCCCGCCGGTGTGGCCCAAGGCGCGCCCGCTGATCATGGGCACGGCCACACCGCAGGCCGCGGCGAGCGGCGTCAACAGAAAACTCGTCTTGTCGCCGACGCCGCCCGAAGAGTGCTTATCGACTGTGCGTTTGCCGAGATTCGCCGGCCGAAACTTCTCGCCTGAGTCGCGCATGGCCAGCGTCAAGGCGCGGGTTTCCTCCGGCGACAGGCCGCGAATCCAGGCCGCCATCAGCCAAGCCGCAAGCTCGGCTTCCGGAATCGATCCATCGGCCGCGCCCTTCGCTACAAACTCGATCTCGCGCGCGCTCAGCGCGCCGCCGTCGCGCTTCCTGCGCAGAATGTCGATCATGTGCAGCTGTGAAGCAGAGTCGGAAAGCATGGTTTTCGCCTTGGTGTGCAAGGCCATCAGGATACCGCACGAGACTCGCCGCGGCTTGCCGGCTCTGGATCGCATAGTGCTTGACACCGCCCTGTCTGCTTCCCTAAGATTCTCAGTCTTCAAGATTCATCTTCGCGATGTGCTTCTGGCATAGATCGCCGGCTGCTGACGGCCGCCTCTGCGCACGCGATGTTGCTTGCGGATGGGTCCCCCAACCCGCGATTCCGGAGCTTCGCTTAAAGCAACTCGGGACCAAAACACGCACCAGGGACAAGACAATGGAAAGGAGATGTTTGATGAACTGTTCCGCCTGTGGCAAGGCAAATGCGGACGGCGTGTCGTTCTGCGAATTCTGCGGAGCGAATATGCGTGCTCAATCGGCAACCACCCCGGTAATGGCTACGCCAGTCGGGGCTCCTGCGGCGCCCGCGCAGCCGCCGGCTCCCTCGGCCGCGGACGTCGCGCAAATGGGGAAATCGTTCTTCAACGCCCTCTCGCTGGGAGAGAAGTTCATTGGTCCGGGAGTGATTGCCGCAGTGATCGGCTTCTTTTTGCCGTGGGTTTCCACGCCGGACTTAGGCAGTCTCGGCGGGTTGTTCGGATCGCTCGGCGCCGGCGCGGGCGCTTCTGAAATCAATCATCTCAGCTATTCCGGCGTTGATGCGGCCAAGCTCTCCGGAGCAGTTTATCTTGTCTTGTTGGCGGCAATTGCCTCCGGCGTGTTGCTCTATCTATCTAGAAGAGTAGCTCCTCCGCAGAAGTTGTTGATGGGTGGTTTCCAGGTGATGATCGGTTCCCTTTGTGGTCCCTTGATTATCGCCGAGTTGCTTTTCATCCCTCTGATTCAATCCGTAGCAGGGATGGGCCTTTGGCTGCTCGGGCTGGGATTCTGTTGCATAGCGGCAGGTGGGTTGATCACTATCGGCACTTTCGGGAAAACGGCGCGCTAAAACAGCAAAGAAGGCGAGGGAATCTATGTTTTGTCCAGAGTGTGGTTCATCGGTTGCAGAAGGGAAAGCGTTCTGTGGACGTTGCGGCGCCCGGCTGAATGCGGCGGGGGAAAGACCGGCCGCCCAGGCCGCCCCTGCCGATGCCCCTGCGCCCGCTCCGGCGCGCCCCATCTCGCTGCGCCGGAAGCTAACCTACGCGCTCGTGGTCCTGCTGGCAGCCCTGGGCGGCGTGGCCTGGTGGTGGATCCATCGCCCCGCGCCGGCTTACAAAGTGCAGGACCCTGGGATTTATCCGTTTCAGGGTCTAAGTGCGGATGGAACCACCGTAAAGTGGGGTTTCATCGACGCCGAGGGCAAGGTGCTCGTTCAACCTGTGTGGGATGCGGCCGACGTCACAACTGTTCTTGGACAGACGGTCTACTGCAACGAAGGCTTCTGCGGGGTTCTAAAGGACGGAAAGTGGGGCTTTATTGATACGAGCGGGAAGTTGGTGATTCCCAACCAGTTCGATGCTGTGGGTCCCTTTATTGAGGGCCTTGCACGAGTCCACCTGGGGAATCAAATCGGCTATATCGACAAGACGGGCCAATACGTCATCAATCCGCAGTTTAGTGGGGGTGGCGATTTCCATGGCGGGCTGGCGGCCGCGAATGGGGCCGGTGGCTGGGGGTTTATCAACAGGGCGGGAGCCTTTGTAATCAAACCCCGTTTCGCGGCCGCCAGCACCGATGGTTTTTCAGATGGTCTCGCGGGTGTTTGCACAACGGGTGAACAATCCTTCCTTGGGGTGGCGCCTGGTAAATGTGGCTACATCGATCGCACTGGCAATTTCGCGGTTAAGCCCCAGTTCAACTCGGTCTCCCCTTTTTCTGAGGGCATGGCCGCAATCCAGATCGATAACAAATGGGGATACATCAATACCTCCGGCAATATTGTCATCAACCCACAATTCGACAGTACAACGATGTTTTCCGGCGGTCTTGCCGTCGTCTCGGTTGCCGGTAAAACTGGCACGATAGACAAGCGCGGCAGATACGTCCTGAATCCCGGGCAATACGACCTTCAACCCCGAGAAGGCGTCCTTCAGCCATTCTCCCGCAAGAATCTCTCCAATCCATTCATTCCCGGCGGATATTTGGAGACGGGTTTGATCTCAAGGAATGGTACCTGGGAGGTGATGCCCACCAAACTCATAAATGGAATTCCCATCATCTTGGGGAGTGTCTTCTACACCAACTTAGAGGGGCGGCTGACAGTCATTTCCGTCGGGAGCAAAGTGCTGACCGGTCCGTATAAAGGAGCGATGTTGAACACGCTCGCCCAGGACCTCGACAACGAGACCAGCGCGATCCAGTCCATGCGCACCCTGATTGCCGCGGAAGCGGGCTATTCCGGCACTTATCCGGCGAAAGGGTTCACGGCTTCCATTTCTGCGCTCGGGCCGGCTCAGGGTGCGCCGGATGAGAATCACGCCGGCTTGATTGCATCGGACATGGCGGCGGGGACAAAAGACAACTACCAGTTCGCGATCACAATTCCCGAAGGTACTTCGACCGGTGGAATCAACTTCAACTACTTCCTTTTGGCCAAGCCTGCCGCCGGTCATGCGGGCCGAAGCTTCTGCGCCGACTCATCCGGAACTGTCCACTATGCTGCGCCGGGAGAAGAATGCGCGACTACGTCTCCGGCGCTATGAACAAAACCCCCGCCAAAAGCGGGGGCTTTTCTCTCACGGGCCATTTCCCCGCTTAGTGAGCGGGCGGATTGCAATTTCGGATGTACACATTCAGGAGATGTTTCATGGAGATTAGGCATCCCTTTGAGGCCAAGTGGTCGCGACGTTCCGCAGCCGGGCTAGTGTTGGCGTTTCTAGTGGCGCTCGCGGTCTTCTGGCCGCGGAATGCGATCGGCCAGCAGCAACCCCTCCCCAAGCTGACGCTGAGTCAAATTGAGCAGTTGGTGTCACACGGTGTGCCCGATTCGACGATGGCTGCTCAGATTCATAAGCGGGGCTTAACCTTCGCGCCTACTCCGGCAAATCTGGAAGAGCTGCGTACCAAGGGCGCCGGGCCGCTGACAATCGCTGCGATCGAAACCATGATCCGCGGCGGGGCAAATTCAGCAGGTACCGGATTCCGAGGACCGGCGGCCGCGGCTACGCCCCAATTCGACACGTCCGCGCCGATGCTGTCGGAGGCAAGGCAAACAATACCGATCGAGGTTGCAACCATCTACCGCTCTCTGGATGGGGGCAATCCCCAGGGCGCACGCCAGTTTATCTCCCCCGGCATCTTCAATGATGCACATCAAATCGACCAGATATGTATCCCCTACACGTACCGGGCGCATTACATCGCCTCCATTGTGGAGCGTCCTGGCGATCTCTTTGAAACGCGGGTTCGGGTTCTTGTCAAACCCTTCAAAGAAGTGGCACAAGTCTTCTGGTTCCGCGCCAACAACGGAGTTTTTGTCCTCACTGGCGTGGATTCTGACCAATTCTCCACTGAAGCGGAGCAGGCCAAAGAATCCGTACGCCAGTTCATCTTTGCTGTCAAAGGCGGGCGATGGGAGATCGCGGCCCATTACGCATCGCCCAACCTGCCTCTTGATCCGTTGAAGGCGCCGAAATACTCGGCGTATTTTGACAAGATCACGACCGCGAATGCTTCATTCGACAAGACACTGTATGAGGGAGGGATAAGGCTGTTAATTCGAGTCGATGTCAGAGGTGGCCTCTGGTATCTCCCCGACTTTCTGGTCGATCCCTCAACGGGTCTCATCGTTCGCGCTTTCTTCCGGTCGCCTGAAAACATCTACTCCGAAGTTCCAGACCCGGCCGGCGTCACGGACCCTGATTTTGAGGCTTACACTTTGAAGCGCTTCGGTCTTGAGGCCGACGCCGCGCAAGCCATTGCGCAAGCTCAAACGGGCAGCCTCTATCGGGTCGGCGGCAGGGTATCGGCGCCGGTGGTGATTCACAGCGTGGAGGCACAGTTCTCCGACGTGGCGCGAAAAGCCAAGTATCAGGGCGTATGCGTGGTTTCGCTCATTGTCGATGCGCAGGGGAACCCGCAGAATCCTCGTATTGCAAAGTCTCTCGGCATGGGGCTGGATGAGAAGGCGATCGAAGCCGTTCGGCAATACAGGTTTAGGCCGGCAATGTTAGACGGTGAAACACCCGTGCCGGTGGCGATCAACATGGAGATCAATTTTCGGCAGTATTGACCTCAATTCTCTCGGCGACTGGCGAGTCCGGGCGGGGAAAGCGTTGGGCGAGGGCCGCAGCGGCTCTGACCTAAGCGTAAGATGTTCGCAGAAATCCATTGCAAAACGGAGGACGCCATGTCATTCCGCACGTTGTTCCTCAGCCGGCTGCTTGGACTTTTCTTCCTGATTTGCGGCCTGGCGATGCTGCTTCACAAACAGTTCTATACGGTCGCGCTCGCCACAGTTGCGTACAGCCCATTGGCCATCCGGTGGATCGCAATGGTGATTACGCTCGCCGGACTTGCAATAGTTCTCGCGCACAATGTATGGTCGAAACCCCCGGTGGTTGTCATCGTGACTCTGTTGGGCTGGCTGACGCTCATCAAGGGTCTCGCCTATCTGTTTCTGCCGGCGAGGTGGCTGGAGGGATTCTTCCAGGCGGTGCTCAACTGCGGCGGGTACGTGTATTCCGTGACGGCATTCGTGCTGGTGCTGGGCGCGTACCTGACCTATGAGGGATTCAAGTCGAAGCCCGCCTAGCGGTCCCGCATAGACGGCCCGAGTCCGCCGCTACTTCAGTTTCATCTCAAACCCCAGCGGCAGCAGCTCGCTGAAGGCCATGGCGCACTTGCCTTCGGCCGCGCTGAACACCACCGGCGCATCGGGCTCGATGAACTCGGCCAGCACCTGGCGGCAGGCGCCGCAAGGCGGGCTGGGCCGGTCATTGAGATTGGCGACAGCTACCGCTTCAATTCGAATCTTCGGCCCAAATTGGGAAACCGCGCGCACCACCGCCGCGCGCTCGGCGCAAATCGTGAGCCCGAAGCTCACATTTTCCACGTTGGTTCCGGTCACGATTTCGCCGCTGGAAAGCCGCAGTGCGGCGCCCACACGAAATTTCGAATAAGGCGCATACGCGTTCTCGGCGGCCTGCTCGGCGAGGTTGAACAGAGCTTCGAGCGCCGCCTGGGTCTGGTCCGTCATATTCGCTGTCCCGATCCGCAAAATGGAGCGAAGATTAGAGGCTAATCCATTTGGCTCAGGATGTATACATGGGAACGGGACATGCGGACCCAGGGAAGACGAATGTCTGCGGCCCATCCCAACAAGCGCAGGAAAATTGAAATGAAAAATCACCGAAGCTGCACCATCTATTGCTGCGAGAGAACGGGTCTGCCGTGGTTGATTCTTGCCGGAGCGCTGGCCGCGAGCGTGTCCGGGGCGCACGGCCAGACCAGCGCCGCCGCCGAGCAGTCAGCGCCTGCCCAGGCAAGCGCAAATGCAACTTCGGGTGTTCCCGCACCACCGTCCGCGGCGTCCGCCGCTCCCGGGCCGGTCTTCGACGTCGCCGCCATCCATCTCCACATTCCCGAGCCGCACGAGCACAACTCCATCTGGACTTCGTCCGCAGACGCCGGCTTTCGAACGGAGAATGTCTCCGTCGTCGATCTCATACATTGGGCTTACGAGATGCCGGAGATCCGCATCCTGGGCGCTCCGGCATGGGCCGGCTCAACCTACTTCAACATCGATGCCAAGGCCGACCCCTCGGTTGCCGCGGCATGGCATGGCCTCAGCTCCGAAGCCAGCCGCCGCGAAATGGAAAAGATGGTCCAGGCGCTGCTTGCCGATCGCTTCCACCTCGTCACCCACACCGAGACGCGCGAACTCCCTATCTACGTTCTCGTCGTTGCCAAGGGTGGGGCCAAACTGGGATCGACCCAAGCCAACGGCACGTGGGTCAACGATAGCAACGGAAGCATTGACGTTGGGGGTTCGAACTGTGTCGCCCTTTTCGCCGAGGCACTTTCCAGGGTCGCGGGCCGCGACGTGGTGGACAAGACCGGTATAGCCGGCCGCTACCATCTGAAGCTCCAATGGACTCCGGATGATGCCTCCGCGCCTTCGCCCGGTAGCGGCGCCCCGGCCGATTCCGGACCTTCCCTCTTTACCGCGCTCGAGGAGCAACTGGGCCTCAAACTGGAGCCCGCCAAGGGACCGGTTCAGGTCCTGGTTATCGACCACGTGGAGGTGCCCTCCGCGAATTAAGTTCGTGGCTCGCGGCCCGTGGTTCGCACTTCGTAGTTGTCAGGAACCGCCGGCGGATGAGCATCTTCTGAGCCTTGGTCCCCCGTTCCCTTGTTCCCTCCTTCCCTTGGTCCCTCGTTCCCATGTTCCCTCGGTCCCTTGGTCCCTGTTTTACTCAAGTTGCGCTCCATCCTTCCGATAAGGCTCTTGAGTGTCCGCCATGGGTCGCGTGAACCCGGCCGCCGGACGAGTGGGAGCCATGGACGATCTGACGAGGGAATTCCTGATCGAGAGCCAGGAGGGGCTGGACCGCATGGAGCGGTGCCTGACGGAACTGGAAGACAAGCCGCAGGATAAGGAGCTCCTGGCCGAGATCTTCCGCTCCGTGCATACCATCAAAGGAACCACGGGATTCCTGGCCTATAAGCGCCTGGAAAAGCTGGCGCACGCCGGCGAAAACCTCCTGGGTCTGTTGCGCGACGGCAAGATGACCGCCAACGCCGAAGTGATTACCGCGTTGCTGCGCCTGCTCGACGGCCTGCGCGAACTGTTGAAGACGATTGAAGCCGAGGGCAATGAAGGCAACGGAGATGACTCCGTGCTAATTGGACGGATCGAGGAGCTGCTGGCTCCCGCGCAAAGCGCCAAAGCCAAGAGTGCGGCCGCAGCTCCACGCGCGCGCGAGGCAACCGCCGTCAGGGCCGCCGCTCCTGCCGCGGAAGCGGAGCCTGCGGCCGCGGAACCGGCCCACGCCCCTGCCGCTCATTCCATAGCCGTGGCAGTTCAGGCGCCGGAGCCTCAAGAAGCCGTTGCCGAGGCTGCGGCGCTCACGCCTGCCGAAGCCACCAAAGCGCGTGCCCAGGGAGGCACCGCGGAGAGCACGCTGCGTGTGGACGTGGCCCTGCTGAACCGCATGATGAACCTGGTGGGCGAGCTGGTGCTCACCCGCAACCAGGTGTTGCAGGCCACGGCGGCCGATCCCAACATGACCCTGCTCTCCCGCCGCCTCGACATGGTCACAGCTGACCTTCGCGAGTCGGTGATGAAGGCGCGCATGCAGCCGGTCTCGAACGTCTTCTCCAAGATGCCGCGCCTAGTCCGCGATCTGACGCACTCGCTGGGCCGCCGCGCGCGCCTGATCATGGAAGGCCAGGAGACGGAGCTCGACAAGAGCCTGCTTGAAGCCATCAAGGATCCGCTCACCCACGCGGTGCGCAATTCGCTCGATCACGGCATTGAGACGCCGGCGGTGCGCGAGGCCGCGGGCAAGGACCCCGAGGGCACGCTCAGATTGCGGGCCGCGCAGGAAGGCAGCCACGTGGTGATCGAGATCTCCGACGACGGCGCCGGCATCGCGCCCGAGAAGATCCGCAACAAGGCCATCGAGCGCGGCCTGCTGACGCCGGATCGCGCCGCGCAGCTCAGCGAGCGCGATCTGCTGCAGATGATCTTCCTGCCCGGATTTTCCACGGCCGCCCAGGTAACCAACGTAAGCGGGCGCGGCGTGGGCATGGACGTGGTCCGCACCAACGTGGAAAAGATCGGCGGCAAAGTCGAGGTCGACTCGCGGGTGGGCAAGGGCACTACGTTGCGCATGCGCATTCCGCTCACGCTGGCCATTATTCCCGCGCTCATTGTGCGCAGCATCAGCCAGAGTTTTGCCCTCCCCCAGGGCGCGCTCTCCGAACTGGTGCACATTCCTCCCGAGCGGGCCGCCACGGCCGTCGAATGGATGGAGGGCGCGCCGCTTTACCGGCTGCGCGGGCGTCTGCTTCCGCTGGTCTTTCTGGACCAGCTGCTGATGCCGGGCCGCGCGTGCAAGCTCTCCACGGAGCGCGACAATTTCATCGCCGTGCTCGATGCCGACGGCCGCCGCTTCGGCCTGATCGTCGACTCGCTTGCCGATCCGGAAGAGATTGTGGTCAAGCCGCTGAGCGTGGTGCTCAAAGATATCGGCTTGTTTTCCGGGGCCACCGTGCTGGGCAATGCCGATCTGGCCCTGATTCTCGATCCCGGGTCGATCGCCGTAAAGACCGGGGTAACCATGAGAAGCGAGGAAGATGCCGCGCAGGCTGTAGAGGACGACAGCGAGGCCGAAGCCGCCCGCATGCGCTATCTGCTGGTGGAAGTGGCGGGCCGCCAGGCCGCGGTGCCGCTCAGCGACGTGCTGCGCATCGAGCAGATACCCTTCTCGCGGATCGAATACATCGGCTATCGGCCGGTGCTCAACTTCGAGGGTCAATTGCTGCCGGTGGAGGACTCGGGCGGCATTCTGGCCGCGGCCCAGGGCAATCCCGAGACGGAGATTGTGGTGGTGGTCTGCCGCGATGGCAACCGCCATGTGGGCATCGCGGTTTCGCACGTGCTCGACGTCACCTCTGGCGCCAACCTCTTCGAGGCCGGCACGGGAGCGCGCACCGAGGGGGTCACGCTCTTGAATGAGCGCGTGACCAGCGTGATCAATCTGGGCGGCGTGCCGCCGCTGCCCGCTATGGAAACCGCGCCTGAGGGCTGGCAACAGGCGGCGGAGGTATCGGCATGAGTTCGAGTGCAAGCGCATTGCAACGCAAACAGAAGAACGAGGCGGTGGTGGAAGTGTGCTCGGTGCGCCTGGGCAAGACGCTCTTCGGAGTGCCTATCCAGCACATTCTTGAAATCATTGGTTCGGCGCGTCCGCAGCCCATCCCGCTGGCGCCGGGTTTTGTGGGCGGCCTGGTGCACTATCGCGGCGACGTGCTGACCACCGTGAGGCTGCGCTATCTGCTCGATCTGCCGCCTCTCGAGGGCCCACAGGACATTCTGGTGCTGGAGAGCGCGGGAGGCTGTTTCGGGCTGCTGGTGGATTCGGTAGGCGAAGTGCTTACGGTTCCCGCAGCCGCCTACGAACCCAACCCGTCGATTCTCGACGAGCGCCGCAGAGGGTTGCTGGCCGGCGCCTACAAGCTCAAAGACAGCCTGCTCGTCATGCTCGATCCCGAGCGGCTTGACCCCGCGCGGCTTGACCCGGCGCGTCCGGGCGCGGCAAGGGCGGCTTAAGGCCGGAGACACTTGTGCCAGGAGGAAAATCATGCGAGCACTGATCGTCGACGACTCGCGCTTCGTAAGAGGCTATCTGCGCGGCATGCTCGAAGAACGGGGCATTGCTTGCGAGGAGGCCGCCGACGGCCGCGCAGGGCTGGAGCAACTGCACAGTGGCCTCACCTTCGATATTGCCCTCTTGGATTGGAACATGCCGGTGATGAACGGCCTGGAGATGCTCCAACAGCTGCGCGCCGAGGGATTCAGCGACCTGAAAGTGATGATGGTGACCACGGAGGCTGAGAACGACTACATCGTGCGCGCCCTCGAAGCCGGCGCCGACGAATACCTGATGAAACCCTTCGACGACGAAGCCCTGAACGAAAAATTAGCCATGCTCGGTCTGGTCGAGGCCTGAGTCGATGACGAGGCCTGAACTATGACGGCCACAAGCCGCATTAGGGTACTGATTGTGGACGACTCCGCCGTGATGCGGAGTTTGTTGCGCTCTGTCATCCTCTCCGATCCCGGCCTGGAGGTGGCGGGAACGGCGGCCGATGGCGCGACGGCCCTGGAGAGCATCCGCCTGGATTCTCCCAACCTGGTTCTGCTCGATGTGGAGATGCCGGTGATGGACGGCCTGGCCACGCTGCGCGAGATGCGCGCGCGCCGCCACACCATGCCGGTGATCATGTGCAGCGCGCTCACCCAGCATGGCGCCACGGTCACCATCGAGGCCTTGGCCAGCGGGGCCAGCGACTATGTGGCCAAGCCCACCGGCCAGAGCGGACGGGAAGCGGCCGCCCGCGCGCTGGCGCAGGAACTGCTTCCCAAGATTCACGCGCTCACCGCCCACCTGCAACCGCGTCCCGCCGCGCCCGCCGCGCCACGCACCCTGCTCCCCATGCCAGCGGCGCCGCAGCCGCTGGCCCCGCGTGTGCCGGCAAAGCCGCTGGTGCTGGCGGTCGGCGTTTCCACGGGCGGCCCGGCGGCGCTCGACGTTCTTCTTCCGCAGCTTCCTCAAAGTTTTCCGGTTCCGGTTCTCATCGTGCAGCATATGCCCGAGATGTTTACGCGCCTGCTCGCCGAGCGCCTCAGCCGCCGTTGCTCTTTGGGCGTTTGCGAAGCCGAGGAAGGCATGCCCGCGACCGCCGGCTCGATTTACATCGCGCGCGGCAACTGGCACATGGAAGCGCTGGCTGCGGCTCGTCCCGGCGCGCCGGCCACCATCCACCTGACCCAGGATCCGCCGGAGAACCACTGCCGGCCCGCCGTGGACACGCTCTTTCGCTCCGCGGCGCGAGTATACGGCTCCGGCGTGCTCGCCGTGGTGCTCACCGGCATGGGCTACGACGGCCTCGCCGGCTCGCGCGTCATCCTGGAACATGGCGGCTCCGTAATGGCGCAGGATCAGGCCACCAGCACCGTGTGGGGCATGCCTGGCGCCGTGGCCCAGGCCGGATTGGCCTACAAGGTGCTTCCTCTCACCGCCATTGCCCCGGAGATCATGCGTGTCGCCGGCCACGCCGCGGCCGCGCCCGCCGAAGTGCGCAACCTTCCACGGATGGTGGTTTAGCCATGGAACAGACTTTCTCTGTTGACTACGGCTATCTCCGCCAGATCGTCTTCAACGTCTCGCAAAACGTCCTCGACGCCTCGCGCGATTACCTCTTCGACACGCGCCTCACCAAGATCCTGCGCAATCAGGGCATGGCGCATCTCGACGAACTGGTGCGCAGGCTGCGCGCCCAGAAGAACATTGCGCTGGAACACGAAGTAGCCGAGGCCATGACCATCAACGAGACCAGCTTCTTCCGCGATCTGCGCCCCTTCGACCTGTTGCGCCTGGAGTTGCTGCCCAAGATTGTCGAGGCCCGCCGCCATCACCGAAGCCTCCGTTTTTGGAGCGGCGCCTGCGCTACCGGCCAGGAAGCCTACAGTCTGGCCATGCTGCTGCTGGAGCATTTCCCCATGCTGGTCGGCTGGAACATCGTCATCGAGGGCACCGACATCTGCAGCGAGGTAGTGCAACGCGCCCAGGCCGGCCGCTATCACCGCATCGAAATCAACCGCGGGCTGCCCGCGCGCTACGTGGTCCGCTACTTCGACCATATCGGCGAAGACTGGATCGTGAAGCCCGAAGTCCGCAAGCTCTCGAACTTCCGCCGGGCCAATCTCTGCGGCCCATCGCTGCCCTTCAACCGCACCACCGATCGCTTCGACGTGATCTTCCTGCGCAACGTGATGCTCTATTTCGATCAGCCTACGCGCCGCACCCTGATGGCCGGCGTGCACCACCTGCTGGCTCCCGACGGCCTCCTCTTCCTCGGCTCCAGCGAGCAACCTGCCGATCCCTCGATCTGGACGCCCGTCCTCGCCGGCGGAACCTGCTACTTCCGCCCCCGCCAGCCCAGCTAAAAGCAGCTATCAGCTCTTAGCTGGGTTGTATCGACATAGAGAGCCTCTCCGCAAATTGCGTATCGCAAGTAGCGCCGGTCTCCTGACCCCCGCAGAGCTGGCGGCGGTTCAGAATGAGCTATTTCCCCTGCCGTTGAGAGATATGTGAGAAATACGGCCTACGGCCAATGCTGTTCACTTAAGGACGGTGCGGGCGTGGACGCCCGCACTACAGCCGGTCAGGAGACCGGCGCTACACACCGCCGCGCAGCCGTAGTCCTTAACTGAACAGTATTAAGCCTACGGCCCACAAACGAATTTGGCGCGGATGGCGCTCTCGCCTGTTGAGCGCCTGCGGTCCAACTTCAAAAGAACCTGTACGCTGACCCGGTTCTTCGGCGAAGATGGTAGGAACGACCGCCCATAGCCTTTGCCGTGGGAATTGCGTTGCCTCGAAGCCGCGCATCTCCGAACCCAACACCCTCATGGCTCGAAGCGGAGAAGAGAAGACCCATGAATTATCTGGAACGATTCAAAGTTGCGCCGGGATCCAAAGTAAAACTCAGGAAGTTGGACCCCGCATCGAAAGACGCCCACAAGAGCCACAAGGCCGCGGCCGAGGAGATCGCTCACTATCAGAACAAACTCCGCGAGCTCCAGGACCTGCTTTACGCAGAGCGCGGCCATTCCCTTCTCATCTGCCTGCAGGCCATGGACACCGGCGGCAAAGACGGCGTGATCAACCACGTGCTGGGCGCGATGAACCCGCAGGGTTGCCGCGTGGCGGCATTCAAGCAACCTTCCGCGGAGGAGGCTGCCCACGACTTTCTATGGCGCGCGCACAAGGCCGCGCCTGCCCGCGGCGAAGTGGTCATCTTCAATCGCTCGCATTACGAGGATGTTCTGGTGGTCCGCGTGCACAACCTGGTGCCGAAGGCGGTTTGGTCGCGCCGCTACGATGAGATCAACGACTTCGAGCAGAACCTGACCGCCAACGGCACGCAGATTCTCAAGTTCTTTCTGCACATCTCCAAAGAAGAACAGCTCAAGCGTTTCAAGGAGCGGCTCGACGACCCCAGCAAGCACTGGAAGATCAGCGAGGCCGACTACAAAGAGCGCGGCTTCTGGGACGATTACGTCGCCGGCTACGAAGAAGCGCTCTCCCGTTGCAGCACCAAACATGCGCCGTGGTTCGTCATCCCCGCCAACCACAAATGGTTTCGCAACCTGGCTATCGCGCGCATCGTCGTGGAGCATCTGGAATCGCTGAAGATGCAATATCCCAAACCAACAGTCGATCTGAAGTGCATCCGCCGCGAGTACCACGCCGCGGCAAAAGACAAATAGCCTTACGCAACTCCTGAGTTGGCGAATGCCTCTGCGGGCAGTGCTGGTTTCATAGCTTTTTGCAAATAAATGCGAGAGGCCCTGCAAGAGAAGCGTCGTTGCGCCGTCCCTCCGGGACTCCCGAGTGCATTTGTGGAAACCGCTCCCTGCGGCCCATTCGTAACTTGCACGATAGAAGCGCGCCGCCCGCCTATCTCTCCTTCTCGAATCGGGCATCAATGTCATCGTCAACGAGGAGCTGAACTTTGTCGCGCTCTAACTTAATCGGGTATTCCGAATGCTCTAAGAGCAGCTCTGCAGGTTCGCCTTCGTAGAACACCCAGCGTCCCTTGCTCGGGGGATTGTTGTCATTTCGCTGGTCAGACTCGAATTCATATGTGCCATTATCATGAAGGATTAGACTTTCCCCGATATGGTATGGCGCCCAACGTGGATCGTCAGATTTAAACACATATGTTCCGACGAGAGTTATCCTTGTCACCCTCTGGTGCGAAGCCCTGCAGCCACCCAGAAAGGCAATCGACATGAGAGTACAAATTACCAGTGATCCGTTTCTCATTTGTACACCTCCGGCGGGTGGCTGACTCGCCGACCCGCTGACTCGCTAACTCGCCGCTGCCCCGCCAAGCAGCCGCTCGACCTCGTCATGCAGGCGCGCGGCGATGGCGGCTTCGCTTTCTTCGGGACTGAAGCGGATGGCTTCGCCCACGCGCACCTCAATAAGCCCCGAGCGGAACCAGCGGCGCCGGCCGGTCTTCATCTCGCCCAGGCCGCGAATGGCCGTCGGCACCACGGGCACGCCGCATTGTTTGGCAAGCAATCCGATGCCGGGACGGAAGCGGGCCAGTTCTCCCGCGGCCGAACGCGTGCCCTCGGGAAAGACCATCACGCTGTAGCCGCGATCCATGGCCTTGCCGGCGTGCGCAAAGCTCAACTGGAAATCGCGCTGGCGCGGCAGCGGAAAGACATTGAAGAGCGCCGTCGCCAGCCAGTAGGCCGGCGGCCCCAGCAGATAGAAGCCCTTGTGTCCCGGCGGCCAGTCGGGATTGCGCCAGTGCCGGTAGTCGTCGAGCATGTCGCCCGCCATGGCCACGGCGATGCGGCGTCGCAGCGGGCCAGCGAGCGCGTATTGGATCAGAGGGCCGTCGTAGGCGGTGACGTGGTTGCCTACTATGAGCAACGGCCCTGGCGGCAACGGCTGCGCGGGGCCGACGACACGCGGCGCAGCCAGGAGCCACGTCAGCGGGCGCTGAATCGCTTCAAGGAAAGCCACGCGCAGCCATTGGAACGGCGCCCACCACGGCCACTCGGGATAGACGTAGCGCGTACGCTGTGCCGGCGGCGCACCTAGATTCTGCTCCCTGTCTCCTGTTCCCTGTTCCCTGTTCCCTGTTCCCTCAGCCTCTGTCTCCCTGATCCCTGATCCCTGTTCCCTAGTCCCTGCTCCTTCGCTCGCCACCAATCTTCGCAGTTCTCCCAGCGTGTGCATCTCTTCGAGCAGCCCGCTGCCCTCCACAATTCCCAGCCGCTCCTCGATGGCTGCCGAAAGCTGCACGCGTCCCAGGCTGTCGAGATGCAGATCTTCGCTCAGGCGCAGCTCGTCGCCCACGCCGAGGTTTCGCTCTCCGGTGATCTGCGCAATCAGGGCCACGAGCCAGTCGGAGGAGGGTCCGAAGGCGCCGTCAGACGGGCCTGGAGCGCCGCTGCTGGTGGTGGCCGCCGCGGCCTGCATCTGGGCCAGCCACGCAGCTACGGGCTTGCGCCGCACTTTGCCGGTCGAGGTGCGCGGTAGATCGGGCTCCGGCCACAGCACCCAGCGGCTGATGCGCTGGAAGTCGGCCAGTTTGGCGTTGGCCCGCGCGATGGCCCCCGCGGCCCCGTCTCCCGCGCCCCGGCAGGCCAGCACGGCGCACGGTTCCGGGCCGTTCGGCGTCTCCATGGCCACCACCGCGCACGCGGCGACCTCCGGCTGCTCTTCGATGGCCGCTTCAATGTCTTCGGGATGAATGTTGAGCCCCGCTGCGGTAACGATCACCTCGCTCTTGCGGCCCAGAAACTTGAGTTCGCCCGATTCCTGCCGCTCGGCAATGTCGCCCGTGGCCAGCCACTCGTCCTCACGCGGACGCAGTTCGCCGCCCTGCCAGACGGCGCCGGAGATCACGGCCCCGCGCACCAGCACTTCGCCGTCCGGCGCGAGCTTCACCTCGCGCCCGGCCATCGGCTTGCCGATGGTGCCTTTGGCCACATGGAAGGGATGGTTGAGCGTGATGAGCGCGGTCGACTCGGTCAGGCCGTAGCCCTGTACGAGCACGAATCCGAGCGCATTCCAGAACTGTTCAAGCGGCCCCGGCAACGCGCCGCCGCCGGAGACGAAGGCCCAGAACTTCAAGCCAAACACGCGATGCACCGCGCGGAAGCGCCACCACCGCAGCCACGGGTTGAGCTTTTGCGAGCGGGCGATGCGCCCGGCGAGCCCCGCATCGGTCGCTTCCAGATGCGCCTTGAGGAGAGCCAGAACGCGCGGCACCGCGGCCAGAACCGAGATGCGCTCCGCGCGGATGAGCTCGACGATGTGCGGGGCGGCGAGCCGGCTCTCGAAGTGCAGTTCGGCCCTGAAGATGGGTGGGACCCAGAGCCCCATGGTCTGGCCGAAGACATGGCTCAGGGGAAGAGTGTGCAGAATGCGCAGGGGATGGATGAGCCGCTCGTAGCGCATGTAGGGCTGCGCGCCGTCTTCAATGGGACCCACGCTGGCCAGCACGTTGCCGTGGGTGATCACCACGCCCTTGGGGTCGCCCGTGGTCCCGGAGGTAAAAAGAACTTGCAACGGCGTTTCCTGCTTGAGGCCGCTCACGGCGTCCATCTCCGCCAAGGGAAGACGGTCGAGCCAGTCTTCGAAGGCCAGCGTGGGGATGGCAACGCCGCTATCCGCGGAGCTGAGTTTGCCCGCGGAGGTGAGTTTGCCCAGCAGGAGCGCGTCGCCGACGGCGAGTTTCGGATGAACGTCGGCCGCCACGCGCGCGGCAAAGTCGGCCGATCCCGCCGCATCGAGAGGCACGGCCAGCACTCCGCGCAGAAGGCAGCCATAAAACGCGGCGATCCACTCGGCGCTGTTTTCCGCCCACAGCAGCACGCGGTCGCCCTGGACGATATTTTGCCCGGCCAAAAATGCGGCAAAGCGGCCTGCAAGGCGCGCCAGTTCGCCGTAGGTGGTCACGTGACGACGATTGCCGCGAAAGTGCACCACCGCAGTCTCGCGGCCGAAGCGGCGAAAATCATCGATCAATGTTGCGAGGTGGTCGCGCATGAATTGTTCCGGCAAGATCATGGTACGCGATCACGGTGCGCCGTTGGTCCGGTGGCGTCGTACACTGGAATTACCAAGGTTTCCCCGATGAAAAGAACCGCAATCGGCGTTTATGTTCTCGTCACTCTGGCGTTGCTGGCCTGGGGCTACTACCAGGCAATTTACGTTGCGCCCAACGATGCCATGCAGGGCGAAATCTTTCGCATCATCTACTACCACGTGCCGTCGGCGTCGGTGGCGTTCGCGTTTTTCGCGGTCAGCCTGGTGGGATCGATCGGCTACCTGGCCTCCAGGCGCGAACACCATGAGCGAGCCCAGAAATTCGATGCCTGGGCGCTGGCCGGTGCCGAGGTGGGCGTGGTCTTCTGCACCGTGGTGCTGACCACGGGGCCCATCTGGGGACGCCGCGCCTGGGGCATCTGGTGGACCTGGGACGCGCGCCTGACCACCACCCTGGTTCTGTGGCTGATTTACATGAGCTACCTGCTCTTGCGCCGCTTTGCCGCGGGTCCGCAGATGCAGACCCTGGCCGCGGTGCTGGGCATCTTCGGCGCGCTCGACGTGCCCATCGTCTACATGTCGAACCGCTGGTGGCGCACGCAGCATCCCGCGCCGGTCTTCGGCGGAGCGCAGGGCTCGGGCATGGATCCGTCGATGGTGGGCGCGCTCTTGTGGAACATGCTGGCGTGGTTTCTCTGGGGGGTGCTGATTCTGGCGCTGCGCTATCGCGTGGAGCGGCAGCAGCAAAGGATCGCCGCTGTGGAAGAGCAGCGAGCCTTAGAGGCCTGAGTCTGTCCAGGATTCGCTTGAGAAACGAGGAAATCCATGAATAAACTCACCATGGGACTGATCATCGCCGTCCCTATCGCTCTGTTCGGCATGGCGGCCTATCTGATTTTGCTTGCTCCCTGGTCAGACGCAGCCTCGCTCGACCACCTGTTTAGGCGGGCCGCCTACACGATTACCTGGGCCATCCAACTGGGCTACTTGGCGTGGCTGGGCCTGAAATGGCAGGCGCAGAAACGCGCGGCCGAACACGCCGGCTTCGCTTCTCCGGCAAAATCCTCCGCGCATTGATGCGCTTACTTTGATCCTTTCCACGCCGCGTCGCGCCCCGGATCTGCGTTGGCATAGCGTAGTGTTTGCGTGCACGCGGAACTCCGCAACCTCCGAACCGCCCCGTAAATGGGGCGCCTCGTGCATTTGGCGGCAATTGCCCTCCCTTCTCCGCAGCCGGTACACTGGGTGATCGGGGGGCGCGTCATGTTGGTTGTAATGAAAGCGCAGGCCACGCCGGAAGAGATCCAGGCGGTCTGCGAGCATATCGAGCAGTTGGGTTTCCGTCCCCATCCTTTGCCTGGGGCGCAACGCACCGCCATCGGCATCACCGGCAACCAGGGCGAGGTGGACCGCGGGAACCTGGAATCGCTCTCCGGTGTCGCGGAGGTCATCCGCGTCTCCAAGGCTTACAAGCTGGCCAGCCGCGATGTGAAAGAAGAAGACACCGTGGTGCGCTTTCAAAATGGCGCAACCATCGGCGGCCGCAATCTGGCCGTGATCGCCGGGCCGTGCTCCATAGAAAGCCGCGAACAAGCCTTTGCCATTGCCGAGCAGGTGGCCGCGGCCGGCGCACAGTTCTTCCGCGGCGGCGCCTATAAGCCTCGCACTTCTCCTTACGCCTTTCAGGGCCTCGGCTTGGAAGCATTGAAAATCATGTCCGAAGTCAGAGAAAAGTTCGGGCTGCGCATCGTCACTGAGGCGCTTGACTCCGAAACCCTCGACCTCGTCGCGGAGTGGGCCGACGTCATCCAGATCGGCGCGCGCAACATGCAGAACTTCTCGCTGCTCAAGAAGGCGGGACGCATGCGCAAGCCGGTGCTCCTCAAGCGCGGCCTCAGCGCCACGCTCGAAGAGCTTCTCATGGCCGCCGAGTACGTGATGAGCGAGGGCAACTACGAGGTGATTCTCTGCGAGCGCGGCGTGCGCACCTTTGCCGACCACGCCCGCAACACCCTCGACCTCAGCATCGTGCCCGCCCTGCAGCACGTCAGCCACCTGCCCATCCTCGTCGATCCCAGCCACGGCACCGGCCGCCGCGACAGTGTGCTGCCCATGGCGCGCGCCGGGATCGCCGCCGGAGCTGATGGCCTCATCGTCGAGGTGCACAACCATCCCGAGAGCGCGCTCTCCGACGGCCCGCAGTCGCTGTATCCCGAGCAGTTCGCAACCATGATGAATGAGATTGAGCAGATTGCGCCCATCGTCGGCCGCACTCTGGCGCGAGGCGTGGCTGCTCCCGTTGCGGCAGAAGCGAGTGGAAAGTGAAAAGACAGGGAACAGGGAACAGGGAACAGGGATCAGTAAGCCCTGGGCCGACGAGCCTCGCCGCGCTTGCCGTTCTCGCAATGTCTCTCACCGCCTGCCGCCCTCACGATTTTCCCCAGTACCCGCCCAACTATCGCGAATACGCCTATGTGACCAACGGTGGCAGCGACACGGTAACCGTGCTGGACGTAGTCAACGTCCGTGTCGACCGCGAGCTTGCCGTGGGCCGCCATCCGGTGGCTCTGGCCGCCAGCCCCACGCGCAACGAGATCTACGTGCTCAACGCGGGCACGGAGGGCGCGAATGGCTCGGTCTCCGTGATCGATGCCGAGCACAACACGGTCGTGGCCACCATCCCCGTGCGCCGCCAGCCGCTTGCCATCGACGTTGACGCCGACGGCGCGCGCGCCTATGTGGCCAACTCCGCGTCGAACTCGATCTCCGTAATCGATCTCAAGGCGCGGCGCGAGATTGCGCAGTTCGGCGCGGGAGTTGAGCCGGTGGCGGCGCGCATCGCCCCGGACGGCAAGAGTCTGGTCGTGGCCAATCAAGCGGGCAACTCCGTGATGGTGATGGACCCTGCCAGCGGCCAGGTGCGCGCGGTCTTTGCGGGCTGCCCCGGCGCGGCCAGCCCGGTCATTCTGCCCGATTCCTCGAAGGTGTTTGTAGCCTGCTCCGCCGGACACCAGGTGATGGCGATTGCCCTGGCGCAATCCCAGGCTCGCCCTGGGCAGCCCGAGCAACAGGCCGACCAACTAGAGGCGCTGATGGATGTCGGCCGCGGCCCCTCGGATCTCGCCCTCAAGCCTGACGGCGGCGAAATCTTCGCGTCAAATTCTCTCTCGGACTCGGTGAGCGAGATCTACAACACCACTGACGAAGTCGGCGACACCTACACCATCGGCGCCGATCCCGTCCGCGGCCTGGTCTCGCGCGACAACGCATTGCTCTATGTCGCCAACCTCCGCTCACAGGAAGTGACCGTCTATTCGATCGAAGATAGCAAACGAGTAGACACGATCCACGTGGGCGACGGGCCGGCGGCCATGGCCTTCTCCGCTGCCGGACACCTGCTCTTCGTGGTCGACAGCCGTTCCGGCGATGTGGCCGTGGCGCGCATCGCATCGCAGTCGCTCTTCACCATGCTCCCCGCAGGCCGCAACCCCAGCGCCATCGTCGACAAGGCTTTCCAGGTGCAGTGAGCAGCGAACCATGGACGGTGATCGTGGCTCGTGGAGCCGTGCCTATTCCTGGACCTTCTCTGGCGCATCCGTGCAGCTGCAGCGCCGCTTGTGCCTCATCATCCAGCCAATCACCGCCCCAGCCCCAATGCCGGCTGCGAATGTCGCCGCAACTGCCTTAAGCGGATGCCGCTGCACTCGCCTTCTTGAGTCATCGATAAGCTCCGTAGCGGCGCGGCTGCCCTGTTTTGTGATGCGCCGTGCCGCTCCGCCGCCATCCTCAAGCACATCCGCAACGGCGGTCGCCGCCCGCGAAGCCTTGCGCGCTGTCTCGTCGATCTGTACGCCCATCTGTTCCAACACTGATTGCGTCATGCTCTTTTGACCTTTCTCGTCCCTCTGGTTCGATGGCGATGCGCTTACTCTCCAACAGCCTTTTCAATCCTGCCGACAATGTTTTGCACTTTTCCGGCAATCTTTTCAGCCTTGCCGTCGGCCGCCAGGTTGGGGTTGTTGGCAATTTCGCCGGCCTTTTGCCTGATTGCGCCTTTGACTTCGTGAACCTTGCCTGTGGTCTTATCGTGCGTGCTCACTTTCATCATGATTCTCTCCTCTGTGCGGATCTCAGCCGCCTTCCCGAATTACTGCTGCGGAGCCGTGGTCGTGGTCGTGGTTTGCGTCTGCTGATCCGGACCCGGGACCGTCTTGGTCTTCGTCTTTTGCGTTTCCTTGACTTGCTTCACGCGATGGTGGCGATTGTACTTCGTCTTGGTTGTGTCGGTCTGGGTGGTTTGGGTTGCCGGATCCGACGGGGTCTGGGTCGTCGTGGTGGTCGATTGCGTGGTCTCCTGCGCCATAACCGGTAGCGAGAGCGCAAGCACCGCGAGCGACACGAAGGCTGCAGTAACTAACTTCCTGGATTGCATCTGATTCTCCTTCTTTTGTCCGGAATAGGAACCTTAGGTTACGCAGGTATTCCGGCCATTGCGAACCGCTGCCATTGAGGCATACTCAGGTTCGTTCATCTGCGAGCGCAATGCTGTGCAGAATAGCTCTGATATGGAGTGACCCTGTCAACTGCTGCACATCTGTGGGGTTGTTTTTGTCGTTGCTGTTGCTTTTGCCGTTTTTCGAGGACAGGGCCAGCAGCAGCCGGGGCAGGTTTGAGCGA
>Ga0224557_1001275_pt1 | contig 24783 bp, 17 predicted proteins | sample 714S31014metaG_FD_180677 | JGI IMG/M metagenome (GOLD analysis project Ga0224557, IMG submission 180677) | Peat soil microbial communities from Stordalen Mire, Sweden - 717 S3 10-14 | ecosystem: Environmental > Terrestrial > Soil > Wetlands > Peat | place: Sweden: Norrbotten County, Stordalen... | reverse complement strand
CGGAGTTCGTGGAGATGTTCGTGGGGGTCGGCGCGGCGCGGGTGCGCGACCTCTTCAAGAAGGCGAGGAAGTCCGCCCCGTGCATCGTCTTCGTGGACGAGATCGACGCTGTGGGCCGGCGCCGGGGCGGCGCCGGGGTCAACCTCGGCCACGAGGAGCGCGAGCAGACACTCAACCAGCTGCTGGTCGAGCTGGACGGCTTTGACCAGGGGGCGCGGATCGTCGTCATCGGCGCCACCAACCGCGCCGACGTTCTCGACGAGGCGCTGCTCCGGCCCGGGAGATTCGACCGCCAGGTGACGGTCGACCCGCCGGACGTCACCGGTCGCGAGGCGATCCTCAACGTCCACGCCCGTTGCAAGCCACTCGCCGCGGACGCCGACCTCTCGCTGCTGGCCCGGCGGACGCCGGGCTTCACCGGGGCCGACCTGGCCAACCTGATCAACGAGGCGGCGCTCCTCTCCGCCCGCGAGCAGCTGCCGGTGATCGGCATGGCGCAGCTGGAGGCGGCCGTCGACCGGGTGCTCTCCGGACCCGAGCGGCCGGGCCGTCTGCTCAGCCTGGACGAGCGGCGCACCATCGCGTACCACGAGATGGGGCATGCCCTCGTCCTCACCTCCCTGCCCGGGACCGACCCGGTCCGCCGGGTCAGCATCGTCGGCCGGGGCCGATCCCTGGGCTGGACCCTCACCGTTCCCGAGGGCGACCGGGCGCTCGGCTCCAAGTCGCAGCTGCGCAACCGCCTCGCCGGCCTGCTCGGGGGACGGGTCGCGGAGGAGCTCATCCTCGGTCAGGAGGACATCACGACCGGGGGCGCGGACGACCTCCTCAAGGCGACCCGGCTGGCCCGCCAGATGGTGACCGAGCTGGGGATGTCAGGGCTCGGCGTCCGCGTGGTCGAGGCGGGCGAGCTGGGGCTGGCCCACCCCCATTCGGATGAATTGGGCCGCCGGGTCGACGACGAGGTCGACCGGCTCCTCGACGAGGCGCTGAGCCGGGCTCGGGCGATCCTGGCGGCCCGCAGCGAGCTGCTCGACGCCCTGGCGGCGCGGCTGCTGGAGGTGGAGACGATGGGCGGGGCCGAGCTCGCCGCGATGGTCTCCACGCACACCACCGTGGAGCTGCAGGGGGTGGTTGTGCCGCGTGCGGCGGCGCAGGCCTCGGCGGAGCCGGTGGCCGTCTCGGCCAGCCCTGCGACCGTGGCCGCCCACCGGCGGGCGGGCTCCGGGGCGCGGCGGGGGACCGGAGCCGCAACCGTCCCGCCACCGTGGCTGCGGACGCTGCTGCGCGCGGTTGCCGGGCCGCGCGGGGGGCGGCCGCGGCCCGGAGGGCTGTCCGGGTAGGGGGCCCTCCAGAGGGCGTGGCCGGGCACCCCACCGAGGCTTGACACCCCGTTAACGAATCATCAACATGTGGTGTCAGCCGCCGGTGAGACCCACTACATCTTGACTCCGGCTGGCGCCTTCTCCTTCGCTGAGGCCCGTCCCCCCGGGGGTCGGGCCTCTCCTTGGGGAGGGATCGTGGGGCACGTCAGAGAGCATGCCGGGCCTCTCCGCCGGCCCGATGCAGGAGCCGGCGTCACGAGGTCCACACCGCCGCGGAGCCGTCGAGGTCGAGGTCGGTGGTGACCTGCTTCGCGTGCGGCGCCAGCGACGTGGTGGCGTCCTTCACGTACCAGAGCTCGAAGTAGCCGTCCCCCGCCTCGGGGGCGAGGTAGATCAGGTCGGTACCGTCCGTCGACCACGTGGGCGACGCCGCCATGGTGCCGGTGATGATGCGGTCCAGGGGCCCCAGGGTGCCGGTGGCGGCGTCGAAGCTCGCCACCACCAGGTCCGACTCGGTGCTGCTCGGCGTCCCGTTCGCGACGGGGGTGCAGATCATGGCGATCTCGGTCTCGTCGGGGTTGAGGGCGGGCTGGGCGCAGTCGTCCTGCGGCTGGGTCAGCGCCGTTCCATCGGACCCCGCGACGTTGTACCGGGGCTTGGGGTCCAGCCGGATCTGGCTGACCACGGTGCTCTCCGCCGCGCCGGCCAGTGGCGTGCTCAGCTGGCCGGTATCGCCATACGCCTCCTCGTAGTCGACGTAGAGCAGACCGCCGCCGACGAGCGGCACCGGACTGACGTCACCGCCGGTGTAGTAGTTGGCCCAGCTCTGTTGGGTGATGCCGGCGGCGTGCTGGACATTGGCGCGCGTGATGTCGGCGCCGAGTGTCGTCTCCCAGATCGAGAAGTCCACCTGATAGCAGCACTGCGCCGGATCGCCGACATTTCCCTTGGGCCAGTCATAGCTGAAGTAGAGGGTGTTGCCCGGACCCACGGCCGGGTAGTAGAGCCAGTCGTCGGCACCCAGCTCGGTGGCGGTGACCTTCCCCGAGTCATGGCTGAGCTGGGCTTCGACCCTTCCGCTCCGGTTGAGCTCGTAGAGGTCGGAGTAGTAGTTGGCGGTCACCTTGACGGCGAGCAGCCCCCCCCCGCCCGGGATGAGCACGGGCTGGGTCCAGCCCCCGCCCTCGGCCTGGAGCTGCGTGATGTGGGTCCCGGTCAGGGCAAAGAGCCCCCCTCCGTCGGCGAAGTAGACCGTTCCCGGGAGCGCGAGCCTCACGTTGGTCTGGGTCGGCTTCTTGGTTGCAGGGGCGAATGCGGTGGTGCTGCCGATCGCCAGGTAACGGTTGACGCCGACACCGAATGCCGCCATCAGCACGAGGATCAAGGTCCAGGTGAGCAACCTGCGAGGGCGGCTCATGACGCCGGGAAGTACTGGTGGATCACCGCCATGATGGCGCTCATGTCCGGCTCCAGGACGTCCTGGCCATTCACGGTCGCAGGGCTGTACTGGGTCAGGTAGACGTGCTGGATGCTCCCAGAGCCGACGTCCTTGCTGATCCCGAGCAGCAGGGAGAATTGGGTGAGCGGTACATCGGTGAGCACCTCGCCGCTCAGCGCGGAGGCGAGGTTGTTGATGTCGCCGAGACTGAGCTGGGAGAGCTTCTGGCGAAGTGCGACCAGCACCTGCTGCTGGCGCACGTTCCGACCGAGGTCGGAGGAGAGGTCGTCGTGCCGGGAGCGCACGTATTGGAGCGCCTCCACGCCGTCCAGGTGCTGCGCGCCGGGGAGCACCGCCACCCGGTCCGCGGCGTACGGATTGGTGCTGCCCGCCACGTCATACGGGTAGTTGTCATCCATCACGGGGTGGCTCGCCACGATGTCGATGCCCCCCACCTCGTCGATGAGGTTGATCAATCCCTGCAGACCGATCCAGACGTAGTGGTCGATGGTGACCTGGAAGTCCTGCTCGATGGTGGCGATCTGCGCGTTGGCCCCGCTGCTGCCGTCACCGGCATCGCCGAACGCCTCAGAGACCTTGCCGTCGCTCATCCGCTCCCCGCTCGCCGAGTAGATCGGGACCCAGAGATCGCGCGGGATGGAGAGCATGGTGACCGCCCCCGCCGCGGGGTTCACCCGGACCAGGATCAGGGACTGGGCGCAGCAGAAGTACGGCGCACCCGAGGAGGTGGTGAACTTGCCGTCGTTGTCGGAGCCCATCAGCAGGACGGTGAAGGGCGAGCTGGACGTCGGAACGGTGGTCGGCGTGGCGCTGGGGCTTCCGGGAACGGCGCTCGGGGTGGGGGCGGACACCTGGATGCCGTGGCCGGTGGCGCCGAGCGCGGTGATGATGGTCGGCCAGAAGAAGCTGAGCGCGCCGACCACCCCCGAGAGGATGAATCCGAGCAGGACGAGCAGGATGCTGCGCACCCGCGGGATGCGGCGGAAGCCGGACGCGCGGCGTCGCCGGGGACCCCCGGGGGAGCGACCCAGGCTCATGGTGGCTTGACCTCCATCACGGGCACCGACGCGGGCACGGTCCTCGCCGGCCGCGACGCGAGGGCCACCTGCGGGGACCCCCACCAGCTGAGGCCGGACACCGCTCCCCCCAGGCCGACCTCACCCCGGCGGATGATACCCGGAAGGCGTGAGAGGTGGCCGATCGCAACTCGCCGCGTCGAGGCACCGCCTCTCGGCCAGCCGGGTCACCGGCGCCGGCCGCGGTTACGTGTACGGTCGAGCGGAGATGCGACGGGAGCGAATCGAGGCGGACCAGGCCTTCTTCACCGAGCGGCTCGCGCAGCGGGGGGGCGGGCGGAGACGCAGCCTGCGCCGGGCTCGGGCACTCGCCCCTCACCTGGGGGTCCACCTCGACGGCTGGTGCGCGCATCCCGAACGCGTGGTCACGGTGGTCGGCTCCAAGGGGAAGGGCACCGCGGCCACCTTCGCGTCGGCGGCCCTCGCGGGCGCGGGATTGCGGGTGGGCACCCTGACCAGCCCGGGGCTGCGCAGCAACCGGGAGCGGATACGTGTTGACGGGCTGGCTGTCTCCCGTCGCGATTACGAGGCCCTGGTCGGCGAGGTGGCCGCGACCCTCGCCCGGGTGTCGGACCTCCTCCCCGACGACGGCTACATCTCCCCGAGCGGCCTCTTCACCCTGAGCGCCCTCCGGCACTTCGCCGACGGCGGCTGCGACGCGGTGGTGCTGGAGGCGGGGATGGGCGGGGCATCCGACGAGGTCTCCCTGGTGGCACCCGGGGTGGTGGTGGTGACCCCCATCCTCTCCGAGCACATCGGGGTCCTGGGTGACACCGTGGCCGAGATTGCCGCCGAGAAGGCGGGGGTCATCAGCGCGGCGACCCGCGACGTCGTGGCGGCCGCCCAGGCTGACCCCGGGGCCGGGTTGGCGGTGCGACTCGCCGCTCGGCGTCACGGCTGCCGGGTTCATCGGGTGGTGGCCGGCGCCGGCCGGCCCGGACCGGAGCTGGCACCCGGTTTCGGCGGCCTCAATGCCCGCCTCGGAGTGGTCGCCGCCCTGCGCCTGCTCCAGCTGGCCGGACGGACGGAACCGGAGCCCACAGCGCTGGAGGCAGCGCTGCGGAGCGTCAGCCTTCCCGGTCGGCTGAGCCACCACCGGCACGGTGACCAGGATTGGATCATCGACTGCGCCACCAACCCGGCGGCCATCACCACGGCGATCGCCCACGCCACTGCGACGGTCGGGCCACCCACCTCGGTGCTCACCTTCGTCCCCCACCACCGGGACGCGGAACCGCTCCTCGCCGCTCTCCACGGCCAGGCGGTGGTCCGGGTTCCGGGCGGGCGTTCGACGGGTGGCCCCGGTGGCGGTGCGGTGATGCGCCTCGAAGCGGTGGACCTCGACAGCCTCGGCCCGCGGGTGCTCGCGGTGGGGCCCGTCTACTTCGTGGGCGAGCTGCTGGCCACTCTCGACATCGACTGCGAGAGGAGCTTCAGGGCTGCCCGACAGTGAGGTGGGAGATGTCGTTCCAGAGCCAGATGGCGGGATCCTCTCGCTCGTAGCCGAGGACGGAGACCGCCGCCGGGGAGAGCGCCAGGGACTCCGCGGTGAGCGCGGGGAGGTCGCACCAGCGCGCCGTCAGGATGCGCAGGAAGTGCCCGTGGGCAAAGAGGGCGACGTCCCCCGCCACCCCGCGGACCCGTTCGATCACGGAGTCGGCCCGGCGCCCCACGTCGGCGAGCGTCTCCCCACCGGCCACCCCGTCCTTCCAGATCACCCAGCCCGGCCGGTCGGCGCGGATCTCGTCGGCGGTGCGGCCCTCGTAGGCCCCGTACGCCCACTCCTGCATGTCGGGGTCGGGGAGCGCCCCGGCCATCAGGCCGGCCAGCTCGCAGGTGCGCCGCGCCCGCTGGAGGGGGCTGTAGAGCACCGCCGAGAACGTCCACTCCGCGAGGCGGGGGCCGAGCAGGCGGGCCTGGGCCTCACCCGCTCGATCGAGGGGGATGTCCGTGCGCCCGGTGTGGCGGCCGATCCGGCTCCACTCCGTCTCGCCATGGCGGACCAGCACGACCCGCTGCTCGAGGTTACCCGGGCCCGGGGCGCGGGCCGGGCCGGGCTGGGCTCCGATCACCGGCCGCTGAGGTGCTTGCGTCCGGCGCCCGCGCGGCGGTGCTTCCGCGGGGAGACGAGGAGCACAGCGCAGAGCAGGATGACGGCTCCGACGAAGGCGACGACGACGTCCTCGACGAGGCCGAGGAGGCCGGCACCGGAGAGCAGCGTGGGATCGGCCTGATGGACGATCAATCCCCCGATCACCGCCCCGGCCAGGCCCACGATGATGTCCATCAGGCAGCCGAGCCCGCTGCCGCGCACCAGGCGCCCCGCCAGGGCCCCCGAGATCAGCCCGATGAGAAGCCAGGTGAGGAGATGATGGCCGACCAGCAACCCCGCCCAGACGGCGAGGATCACGACGATCAGCGCGGCGGCGGCGACCAATCCCGGCATCCCCGCAACCGTACGACGACAGAGGTCGGGCACGCCACCCGGTCTCACCGACCCAGTGGTCCCGGCCGCGAGCGGGAGACCCCTCGACCCCGCGGGCCCTCGGCCCGGCATTGCCCGCGTAGGATGCCGGGCTGATGCATCTCCTCCTGACGGCGGTGACGGCGGCGACGGCGACGCCCCCCGGCACTCACTGTCTGAGCAACCCGCTGCAGTGGGTCTGCCAGCAGGTCCAGACACGCGTCGGTGGCGGCAACGCCCTGGGGCCGCTGGTCCAGGAAGTGCTCGACGGGATCACCGTCGGCCTGCTGATCCTGATCGCCGGGCAGGTGCTGCGCCGGGTGGTGGTCGCCGCGGTGCGGCGCCAGGCCGATGCCCAGGTCCACGCCCTCACCCGCAACGTCCTGACCATCTTCACCTGGGTCTTCGCGGTCGCCGGCGGGCTGGTGGCGGGCGGCGTGGACGTGCTCTGGGTGCTGACCTTCGGCGGCATCTTCAGCCTGGCCATCGGGCTCGCCTTCCAGGACCTGCTCCGCAACATCCTGGCCGGGATCTTCATCCTCCTGGAGAAGCCCTTCCGGATCGGCGACCACGTCGCCATCGGGGACTGCGAGGGGGTGGTGCAGACCATCGCGCTACGGACGACGGCGCTCCGGACCGGGGATGGGCGTCTCGCCGTGATGCCCAACCTCACCGTCTTCACGAGCGTCATCCTCAACTCGACGGCGTTCGACCAGCGGCGGTACAGCGTCACCCTCCCGGTCGAACCCGGGACCGATCTGCCTCGACTGACGGAGGTGGCACGGGGCGCGCTGGCGGCGGTCCCCGGGATCGCCAGCGATCCGCCGCCAAGCGTCCAGCCCCGGGTCGAGCCGGACGGGCGGAGCGTGGTCGTGGCCAGCTTCTGGGTCGACTACCGCGCCCACGACCCCGACACCGTGAGCGGCGAGCTGCTCTCTCGGATCTGGGGCGGATCCGCCGGGAGGGACGGCGGAGCGGCGAAGCGGGGCGCCTGACCCGCAGCGACGACGCGAGCACCGACGTCAGCGATCGAGACGCCGGGTGGCGAACGGAGGAGAGACCCGGGGTGGCACGCCCTGCGGGTCGCGCCACCCCCCATCCTGGGTCTGACTGACCCCGGCACCCCCCCCAAGGGGCGTCGCGCCGGACCTCATCGCCGTCGGGCTGATGCGACCCGGCACGTCACATGCTAGCTGTGACAGGTGCGGGGCCAACCACGCGTTTGCACATCGTGAAGCGTCATCGAGCCTGCCCGCCATGTTGTCGCGCAGGCTGCAGATGCGTGACCGGCCGTGGCCTGGTCGCGACACGCCGCGGTCAGTCGGCCTCGGGCGTCTCCGGCTCGATGACGGCCGGCTCGGTCTCAGCGGCCTCGGCAGCGGTCTCCTCGGTCGTGGCCGCCCGCACCGGAGCCACCTTGACCACCACCTCGTCGGGGTCGATGTGGCCGGCCAGGGTCACACCCTCGGGCAGCACGATGTCACGAACGCGGACCGCGCTGTCCACCTCGCTCAACCCGCTGACGTCCACGGCCAGGTGGTCGGGCAGGTTGCCGGGGAGCGCCTCGACGCGCAGGGTCGCGAGTACCTGCTGCAGGGTCCCCAGCTTGAGCTCGGTGACCGCCGGGGCCTCGCCGATCGTCCGGATCGGGACATCGACCGCCAGCCGCTCACGCAGGTTGACGGCGAAGAAGTCGGCGTGGAGCGGCCGCGCCGTGCGCGGATCGATCTGGAAGTCGTTGAAGAGCACCTTGCGGGGTCGGGCCCCGTCGACGCTCAGATCGATGAGGTGGGTGCGCCCGGCCCGGTGCCACACCCGGACGATCTCGGCCGTGTCGGCACAGATCGCCTGAGACGCCAGGTCGTGGCCGTACAGGATGGCCGGGACCTGGCCGTGGCGGCGCACGGCCTGGACATGGCGTCCACGCTCGGAACGGGTGACGGCGATGAGGGTCAGATCTGCCACGAGGCCAGAACTCTAACCGGTCAGGCCGGTCCCGCGTCCCCCGCGAACGAGATGGGGGCTGCCGAGGCCTCCTCCAGAGCCGCGACCCGGGCCGCCACCGACGCTGCCAGGGCGACCGCCCGGTGGGCGTGGGGAACTCCGGCCCTCCACTCCGCGTCGAGACCGGCGGCGCCGAGATGGGCACCGGCGAGCGCCCCGGCCAGGCTGATGGCGGCCCGCCGGCCGGTCCCCGCGGCACCCTGGATGGCGGCCTCGATCTGATCCGTCCCAGACAGGGCGGTGATGGCCAGATGGAGGGCGGCACCCGGGTCGTCGTCACCCTCCGCGGCAGGAAGGTCACCACCGATGCGGAGGCGCTCCAGGAGGGCGAAGGGGGCGTCCTCGAGGAGGGACTGGTACACCCGCATCACGGAGGTGGCCAGATCGAAGCGGGTCAGGTCCGCGATGAGCAGCGCGGCGGCCATGGCGGCGACCGCCGTCCCCTCGTCGGCCCCGGCGAGGGCGGCCACACGGTAGGCGTCCCGGCGCACCCGCGGGCGGTCGAGCGGGGCGAGCAGACCAAAGGGGACAGCCCGCAGCAGCAGGCCGGCGGGCCCCGCCTGGGAGGAGCCGGCGAGGCCGCGGCGCCGGAGGTCGTCGGCGTCGAAGCCACCGACGGTGGCGATCGAATCGGCAACCTCGAGAAGATCGCCGGCCGCAGCCGGCGCCTGAGCCGCACGCTCACCCGCCAGGGCACCGAGGAACGCGGCCTCGATCCGGGCGCTGTACGCACTCCCCTGGTGGTCGGGGAGCTCGGGGGGCGCGGCCATCTCCCGCGCCACCTCGTCGCCGCTCATGCCCGAACGGTATCCTGTCGAGCCATGGCAACGCTGGACCAGCTGCGCGCCGTCTCGTCGCCGCTCGTCAAGGCCGTCGTCAAGAGCGCAGGGCTGTCGCGAGGCGATCGCCACCCTCTGGCCCCCGCCGCGGTGCGGGTGGAGAGGACGGCCGCCCGACATGGCGGCGAGTCGGCGGACCAGACGGCGATCACGATCTGGCTGGGCGAAGGGCCCTCGCTGCCGGTCCCCGGCGGCTCCCGCTCCAGCTGGAGGACGGCCGCGGGTGTGGGCATCACCCTGATCGGGGCGGCCGCGGTCGCCGCCGCCTCCACCCTGGCGGCGCAGCGAGAGCAGGACCGGCGGCGGCTGGCGGCACGGCCGGTGGCCGCGCTCCCGACCTCGTCCCACGGCGACCGCCGCGCCGGCGACTGACCCGTCCTCGGGTCAGCGGCGCAGCCAGCCGAGCAGCTCGAAGCCGTCCTTGCGGGGCGCCGCCTCCAGCTCGTGGAGGGAGGCGCCGTCGGTGACCAGGATGCCGCTGGACAACGGGTTCAGCGCCTCCCGCCAGGCCCGCACCACGCGCATCCGGAAGCGTTCCGCGCTGGGTAGCCCGGCGGGTACGGCGAGGACCTCGGAGCGGTCGGGCAGCGCCAGGAGCACGTCCCCGCCGGAACGTTCAGCGAAGGCGGCCAGGACCTCTGCGACCAGGACGACGCTCCCCTGGAAGAGGCTGTCGCTGCCCAGCCTCCAGCCATCGGCGGGAATGCGCTCCGCGGCGCGAATCCGCTCCGGGAGCGAGGAGAAGCGAGCCTGGGTGTTGGCGTCGGCGTGGGCACGAGCGGCTGCATCGTCCAGCCCGGCGGCGGCAAGGTCGGCGGCCGGGACCCCGCGCATCACCGAGCCCGGCATGGTCTCGGCGAGGAAGGCGACCATCTCCGCGCCGAGGGGCCGGGTGGTCAGCTCTGCCGCCCGGCTCAGGCCGTCGAGGTAGCGGACGCCTCGGACGCACCAGAGCAGCCGGCTCGGGCTCACCTCAGCAGGGGCCCTCGGGCTGAGCTGGCGCTCCGCCCGCCGGACGTAGTCGGCGATGAGGCTCGCGGCACGCTCGGGAGCCCGTTCGCAGGCGTGGTGGAGCGGCCCAAGGGGAAGCGGGACGTCGACTCCGGCCCCCCTGAGGCGCAGGGCGAAGGCCGCCTCGTCGATCACCACCTCGACGCCGTGGTAGCGCGACCGCAGCTGGAGCCTGATGCGCTCGGCGAACGCATGACGATCGGCCGGGTCGGGCATGGGGACAGTCTGCCGCAGTCCGCCCGCTACTCGGTGGTGACGGCGCGGAGGACGTCGATCCGCGAGGCGCGGATCGCGGGGAAGATGGACGCGACGATCCCAAAGAGCCCGGCGGCCACGGCGTAGAGGATCAGGTTGTTGCCCGGGACGTCTGTCTGAGTGATCCCCTGGCTGTGGAGCGCGCTGACCAGTGCGATGCCCAGCCCGGAGCCAACCGCCAGGCCGAGGACGGCGCCCAGCAGGGCGATGATGACGGACTCCCAGGCCACCATCTCCCGGGTCTGACCGCGGGTCATCCCGACGGCTCGCAGCAGCCCGATCTCCCGGGTGCGCTCCAGGACGCTGAGCGCCAGGGTGTTGATGATGCCGAAGACGGCGATGATGATGGCCAGCCCGAGGAGGACGTAGATCAGGTTGAGGAAGGTGTTGAGCCCGGCAGAGATCAGGTTCTTGTACTGCGTCTTGGTGAGACCGCTCAGCTCTGGGTACGTCCTCAGGTCGTTGAGCAGCGACGCGTCGGCGGTGGAGAGCGACACGCCAGGCGCGGCGTTGACGGCGACATCCTGATCCCGCACGGTGGTGAGGTGGGCGTTGAGCGTGGTCAGGGAAACCAGGTAGCCGCTGATGAGAGCGTCGGGCGTGTAGATGCCCCCGACGGTCATCTTGACCTCGTCCGCGTTGGGGAAGGTCATGGTCACCACGCTGCCGACGTGGACGTTCTCGGTCGCCGCCTCCGTCGAGTCCACCATCGTCGTGTTGGTGGCGTCGATGCTGGTTTCGGTGCCCGAGGTCATGCTGAAGCTGAAGATGCGGGCGACGTTGCTGGTATCGAGGCCGGTCACGCCGGTCGAGATGTCGCCGACCAGCGCGTCGCTGCCCCGGATCTCGGAGACGTCGGCGAGCCTCGGGTCGCTCCGCAGCGTGGCGGCGACCTGCGGGCTGAAGCCGCCGCTGCCCTCGTCGAGCACCACCAGCTGGGCTCTGACGGTGCCGTCGATGGCCTGGTTGATGCTCGCCTCCAAGGAGGCGGTGATCACCGCCACCGCGGTGACCAGGGCAAGACCGATCATCAGTGCGGCCGAGGTGAGGGCGGTGCGGCGTGGGTTGCGGCGGGCGTTCTCCCCGGCCAGCCGGCCTGGGGCGCCGCGCAGCCGGGCCGGCCACCCCAACACCGTTGCCACCGGCCGGACCAGGATGGGCGCGAGCAGGGCCGCGCCCAGGAAGATCGCCAGCACGGACAGCCCCAGCACCTCGAGATTGGGGCCGGAGGTCGCGCTGGCGCCGAAGAGGGTCTGGAGCAGCCCGGCAGTGCCTCCGAGGAAGAGCAGCAGGCCGAAGCCGATCCGCGTGCGCGGCAGCCCCTGGATCTCAGGCTGGGCCTCGCGCAGCGCGGCCACCGGGGAGATCCGCGTCGCCCGCCGAGCCGGGAGCGCCGCGGCGATCACGGTGATGATTGTGCCGACCAGGACGGAGACGATCAGCGCATTGGCCTGCACGCTCAACTTGGCGGTCGAGCTGAAGACGTGGATGAGCAGGTCCGCGACCAGGATGCCTAAGACGAAGCCGGCCAGCGAGGCGAGCACCCCGCTCAGCGCCGCCTCGGTGATGACCTCGGTGAAGACCTGGGCACGAGTCGCTCCCAGTGCGCGCAGCAATGCGAGTTCCTGGGTCCGCTGGGCCACCAGGATGCTGAAGGTGTTGGCGATCAGGAAGCTGCCGACGAAGACGGCGATGAAGGCGAAGACGAGGAGCGGGGTGCCGATGAACAGGTTGATCTCGGTGACCGCGTTCTGCTCGGTCTGAGAGGCCGCCTGCGCCCCGGTCTGGACCTGGACCGGCGTCCCGCTCAGGGCGCTGGCCACCCGGTCGCGGAGCTGGAGGTCGGTGACCCCCGATTGAGCGCTGACGTCGATGACGTCGAAGGTGTTGTTGGCCTCGAGGACGGACTCGGCGGTGGGCAGGGTGAAGAGGGCGAAGCCCTCGGTGGCAATGCTGCTCTGGCCGCCATAGGTGGCGATGCCGCTGATCACGAAGGTCTGCGCGGCAGATGCTTCGAAGCTCACCTGGATCTGCTGGCCGACGACGAGGTGACCGTCGGTCGCGGTGCGGGAGTTGATGACCACGTCGTTGGAGGCCCGGGGAGCGGTCCCGGAGGTGAGCTGAAACGTGGAGAGCTGGGAGTCGGAGATCCAGTTGAGTCCGAGCAGCGTCCGCTGGTCGGTGCCCCCGACCACCTGCCCGTCGGTGAGCAGCGAGACCCCGGAGCGCTCGACCACCCCGACGGCGTCCGCCACGCCGGACACCTTCTGCACCCGGGCGAGCACCTGCTCGGGGAGTGGCAGGGTCGCGCCCGAAAGGCGGCCGGTCGCGGTCGCGGGCGACGCACCCTTCACCTGGACGGCAACACCCTTGTCGACGTTGCTGAGCACACCTTCGAAGGTGCTCCGGATGGTGTCGGTGAGGACCAGGGTGCCGGAGACAAAGGTGACGCCCAGGATGATGGCGACCGCCGTCAGGACGAGCCTGAGCTTATGGCTCAGGAGGCTGCGAAGACTGACCTTGAGCATCAGTTCTCGGTTCGAGGCGCCGATCCCGGCGTCATTCGCCCAGGTGGCGGACGACCGCCAGGACCGAGTCGGTGGTGGGGGACAGCATGTCCTGCACCACGCGGCCGTCGGCCAGGAAGACCACACGGTCGGTGTGGGACGCGGCGAAGGCGTCGTGGGTGACCATCACGATGGTCTGACCGAGGTCGTCGACCGCCTTGCGCAGGAAGCCGAGCAGCTCGCCTCCGGCCTTGGAGTCCAGGTTTCCGGTGGGCTCATCGGCGAAGATGATCTCGGGACGGCTCACCAGCGCGCGGGCTGCGGCCACCCGCTGCTGCTGGCCGCCGGAGAGCTCGCTCGGACGGTGCCGGAGCCGGTCCCCGATGCCGGTGATCTGCACCACCCCGTCCAAGACGCCCTGGTCCGGCTTGCGGCCCGCGATGGTCAGGGGCAGAAGGATGTTCTCGAGCGCGTTGAGCGTGGGCACGAGGTTGAGGGCCTGGAAGATGAAGCCCACCTTCTCCCGGCGGAGCAGGGTGAGCTGGCGATCGCTCAGCCGGCCGAGCTCGTACCCGCCGATGAAGGTCTCGCCGGAGGTGAGCCGGTCGAGCCCGGCGAGGCAGTGGAGTAGGGTCGACTTGCCGGACCCCGAGGCACCCATGATCGCGGTGTACCGGTGGGCGAGGAAGTCGACGGTGACCCCGTCGAGAGCGCGGACCGCGGTGTCGCCGCGGCCGTACACCTTGACCGCGTCGACGGCGCGGGCCGCGATCAATTCCTCGACGGCGGCCATCGGGAGCGGCGGAGCGACGGGCGGCGCGGGAGGGTTGGGCGGCGTGAGGGGGACGGGCGCGGGAGGGCTTGGCGGGGCCGGGTTCAGGCTCATGGCCTGTCAAGGTACCTTACCACGAGGCCCAGCGTCAAGTCGGGAGCCCCTCGGCTCACGCGGCCGCCCGGGGCCTCGATCGGACGTAGTCCACGAGCACGTAATCGCCGAGGCTCTCGGGGCTGACGAAGAAGGCGCGACCGCGGTTGAGCCGGGTCATCTGGTCGACGAACCGCACCAGCTGTCGGCTCGACTCCAGCATGAAGGTGTTGATGACGATCCGCTCCAGCGTGCAGCGACGCACCTCGATCAGTGTCTTGACGATGGTCTCGGGGAGGGGCGGATAGGAGAAGACGGGGCGCCCGCCCTCGATGTGGGCGGTGGGCTCGCCGTCGCTCACGATGATCACCTGCTTGTTCTCGGCGTGGCTGCGGCCGAGGATGCGCCGCGCCAGCATCAGGGCATGCTGGAAGTTGGTCCCGTAGACGTACTCGTTGACCGTGAGCTGAGAGAGGGCACTGGAGGGGACCTCTCGGGCCAGGTCGCTGAACCCGACCACCGTGAGCGCATCGCGCGGGTACTGGCTCCGGATCAGGGTGTCGAGAGCCAGCGCCATCTTCTTGGCGGCGTAGAAGTAGCCCCGGAGCGGCATGGAGCGGCTCATGTCGAGCATCAGCACGGTGGCGCAGCGGGTCAGCGACTCCGTCTGGTGAATCTCGAAGTCCTCCGGGTGCAGGCGGGGCACCGGCCTCGAGCTCGAGCGCAGCCCGGCGCGGCTGGCGTTCCTCCCGGGTGGGGGGCCGGTGGGACCCTGGCGCGCGCCCTCGGCCTCCCGGGTCACCGCGTTCATCACCGTCCTCTGGACGTCCAGGTCGAAGGGGTCGCCGAACTCGTAGGCCTTGCTGTCGTCGCCCCGCTCGCCGCCGTGCCCGAGGCGCGTCAGGTCATGCTCCCCGAAGCGATCCCGACGCAGCCGGGCGAAGAGGTCTCCGAGCGCCTTCTGGCCGATCTTGCGCATCCCCCGCGCCGTGAGCCGCGTCCCCTCCGGGTCGAGCTCGACCAGCCCGCGGCCCTCCAGCTCCTCCATGAGCTGCCGCATCTCGCCGAGGCTCCGCGCGGCATCCTCGCCGAGGAGCTGCCGGAGCCGGGCCAGCGCCGGCTCGTCGAGCCCCTCGCCGCGCAGCACCCCGCGGAGGTCGCCCTCCGCCTCCTCGATCGACTGGAGCCGGTCCATCAGCCCCATCGCCTCCTCGAGGGAGACGTCCTGCTCGCCGAAGAAGCGGTAGCGGTTGCCCAGCCTGGCCCGGGGTGAGAGCTGGTCGAGGGTCCCTGCCAGCTCGGCGAGGGTGTCCTGGAGCTCGGGATCGTTGAAGACGGACCCGACCACCGACTCCATCTCCGCACGCATCTCGGGGGAGAGGGACTGGAGCAGCGAGTCCATGCGCGCCATCTGGCGCATCAGCTGTTCGACGAACTCCTCGAAGCCGGCGGGCGCGTTGGGGAAGAGCGCTCCCCAGCGCTGGAGAAAGGCCTCGTAGCCGCGCTGCAGATCGGGCTCGGATGCACCGTCGAGCTTGCGGCGCAGCAGCGCGTTCAGGTCGCCGGCCATCTCGCGGAGCCCGGCCATCTCCTCGCCGGTCATCGCCTGCATCGACTGGGTCATCTCCTTGAAGTAGGAGTCCACGACGTTGCGCCGGATCTCCTCGAGGAGGCGCAGGAAGGCGGCCTCCGCCCGGCTGTCCATGAACTCGTAGTCGCGGAGGCTCCGGATGGCGCCACCTGGCTCGGAGGGGAGCTCATCGAGCTGCCGGCTCCGCTGCGCGACGACGCGCTCCAGCACGCGGCGCCCCTCGTCGGGAGCCTGATCGAGACGTTCCTGGATGCCCCTGCGCTCCTGGGAGATCACCCGGTCGAGCTTCTCCCGCATGTCCTCGAAGACCGAGTCGAGGTTGAAGCGTTCCAGCTGTGTCTGCCGCCGCCGGCGCAGCTTGTCGAGCATCTCGTCCATCCCGGCGAGGCGCTTGCCCCGCCCATCCCGCCAGCCCTGTTCCAGCAGCCGCCGGAGCGCCGACTCGAAGTCCCAGCCGTGGAAGACGTCCTCACTCAGACGGTCGAAGAGCGCCTCCACATCCGACCCGAGCGGCTCCTGGGAGCCGTCCCAGGCGGAGAACCGATGCCGGGGCACGGCCATCTCCCCGCCTCAGCCGCCGTAGACGGAGGTGCTGTCCAGAGCCGTCTTGTTCAGCCGCTTGCCGAGATGCAGGCCCTCGAGGACGAACTCCAGCACCGCCGCCATCGACTGCGGAGTGTCCGGCTCGCCGAGCTTCTGGCGTGCCGGAGCCAGGCCGGGCAGCTCGCCGATGGCCTGGCCATAGGACTCCGCCGTCATCAGGGGCCCGACCTCGACGGTGAAGCCGCCCTGGTCGAAACGCTGGACGAGGTCGGCGAGCTCGGTCGCGGAGAAGTGGCGGCGGAAGACGTTGCTGCACGCGTTGCGGACTATCTTGTCTAAAACCTGGTCGTTGTCGCTGTCATCCAGCGTGTCCAGCTCAACCTTGCCGGAGGTGGATGCGGTGACCGCGGCCAGGTCGCTGACCCGCGCCACGGCCTCCTTCTCCCCGGTGATGAGGGCACGTCGCAGAGCGCTGCTGGCCAGGCTCTCGTAGTTGGCGGTGGTGACCCGGACCGAGACCCCGCTCCGCTGGTTGATCTGGGGATGCCGCCGGGCCAGGTGGGTGATCTCGACCGCGATCTCCTTCATGTGCTGGGGCACGTGGACCGGGACGGGCGTGTCGTCGAAGACCACCCGCTCCTGCTCTGCGATGGCGATCTCGTCCTCGACGGTGCGTGGGTAGTGGGTGCGCACCTGGGCGCCGAAGCGGTCCTTGAGCGGGGTGATGATGCGGCCACGGTTGGTGTAGTCCTCGGGGTTGGCGGTGGCGACCACGAGCACGTCGAGCGGCAACCGGATCCTGAAGCCGCGGATCTGGACGTCCCGCTCCTCGATGATGTTGAGCAGCCCCACCTGGATGCGCTCGGCGAGGTCGGGCAGCTCGTTGATGGCGAAGATGCCCCGGTTGGTGCGGGGCACCAGCCCGTAATGGATGACCAGCTCATCCGAGAGGTAACGGCCCTCGGCCACCCGGATCGGATCCACCTCGCCGATGAGGTCGGCGATCGAGGTGTCGGGGGTGGCCAGCTTCTCCCCGTAGCGGTCCTCGGCTCCCAACCACGTGATGGGCGTCTCCTCCCCCAGCTCCGCCACCAGGTCGCGGCAGCGCCGGCAGATGGGCGCATAGGGGTCGTCATTGATCTCGCAGCCGGCGATGGCGGGCACGGCCTCGTCGAGCAGCGAGGTGAGCGAGCGGATCAGCCGCGACTTGGCCTGGCCGCGCTCGCCCAGGAGGACGATGTCCTGACCGGCGAGGATGGCGTTCTCCACCTGGGGGATGACGGAATCGTCGTAACCGACGATCCCGGGGAAGAGTCGCTCCCCGCTGCGGAGCTTCCGGATCAGGTTGCGCCGAAGCTCCGACTTGATCGGCTGCACTCGGTACTCGGCACGGCGGAGCTCGCCGAGGGTGTGGGCTGCGCTCACGGCCCTCTCAGCGTACACCGCGTGCCGGCGCCGCCAGCGGGTGCTCGTTGCGAATACTGTTTCGGGGATGCGAACGGAGCCCCGCCCGTGGATCGCCTCTCTCGGCGCCACAGCCCTCCTCCTGCTTGCCGGAGGGCCGGCATCGTTGGCCTCCGGGGCCGGGGCCGGCGCCGGCGCCGCGCCATCTCCGAGCGCCGGCTCGGGACCGTCCAGCACCCCACCCGGGCTGGTGCCGGCCACCTGCAGCGCGACCCCGCCTCCCGGAGCCCATTGCGACACCCTCTGGGTGCCCCTCGACTACGCGGAGCCGTCCCTGGGCACCATCCCCACCTCGGTTGTGGTGGTGCCGGCCACGGACCCGGCGGAGCGGATCGGTTCCCTGCTCGTGAACCCCGGTTGGCCCGGCGAGTCCGGGGTCCAGTTCGTGGACCAGGCCTACCCGCTCTTCGCCACCCTCAACCGGCGCTTCGACATCGTGGGCTTCGACCCGCGGGGTACGACCGGACCAGACGCCGTGACCTGCGAGGGCACCGACGGTCTGGACCACGACGCGGGGCTGGACCCCCTGGTGGCGGGCTCCGCGACCGCGGAGGCGGACCTGGTCGCGAGCACGCTGGCCTTCGACTCATCATGCCGCCTCCACAGCGGGTGGCTGCTCCCCTACGTCGGCACGGTCAACGCCGCCCGCGACATGGACGCGCTCCGGGCAGCGCTCGGCGACCCGCAGCTGACCTACCTGGGCTTCTCATATGGGACGGCGCTCGGAGCCACCTACGCGAGCCTCTTCCCCACCCATGTCCGGGCGATGGTCCTGGACGGCGACATCGACCCGGCCCTCGGCTTCATGGAGCAGTCCGTGCAGCAGGGGGCGAGCTTCGAGGCGAGCTACGACGAGTTCGTGAGCCGCTGCCAGGCTGAGACCGGCTGTCCTCTGGGGTCGGACCCCGGGGCGACGATCACCGCTCTGCTGGCGCGGCTCGCCGACAGCCCGGTCGAGACAGCCGACGGACGGACGGTGGGGCCGGGCACGGTGGTGGGCGGACTGGTGGCCGCCATGTACGACCCGGGGTCCTGGGGCGGCTTCTACACGGCCCTCGCCCAGGCCGCCCAGGGCAAGGTCGCCTCACTCCAGTCGCTGGTGGACAGCTACACCGGCAGGGGCCCGCTGGGCTACGACCACAGCACGCCGGCCAACGTGGCGATCAACTGTGCCGATCACAGCGTTCCGGACAACCTCGCCGACTACGACGCCATGGCTCTCTCGGTGCAGGCCGCCGAGCCCCACTTCGGACAGGACGAGGTCTACGGGGTGCTCACCTGCGCCTACTGGCCGGACCACGGGACGGCGCCGGCAGCGCTCGACGTGACCGGCGTCCCCCCCATCCTCCTGGTCGGAGCCACCCACGATCCGGCCACGCCCTACGCCTGGTCGGTCGCCCTCCAGCAACAGATCGCCGGATCGGTGCTGCTGACACGGGACGGTTACGGCCACACGTCGTATGGCTTCAGCGCCTGCGTCCAGACCGCCGTCAACGCCTATCTGGTTGATCGCACCGTCCCAGGCGCGGGGACGACCTGCGCCGGCTGACGCACCCGCGCGCCTTCGTCAGCTCCCGCAGAACGCCCACAGTCCTGGGTCAGGTCATTGCGGGAAGCGGTCGGGGGTGATACGATCAGGCGCGTCTAACGACGCGCGTTGAGTCCGCGGCGTCGGCAAGCGAGAGGTGCGGGGGAGGCAACTCTCACTCGGGAACGAGTTGGCCTCAGGGGAGATCCAATGCCACGTTGGCACACCACCGACCGGGGCAGCCAGGATGTGCTGGCCACTGCGCTCCCGCAGATGGCCCTCGATCAGCCCCTCAACGCGCTCAGCGCGATGCAGCTGAGCAGCCGCCTCCTCGGCGCGCGGCAGACCGAGCGTGAGATGGTCGATGAGGACTCCGGCGAGACCCGCTATCAGCTGTTGCGCCGGCAGGTGCACGCGCGCCTCGTCGACGACACCGCCTATCTGTCGGAGACCGACGACCAAGCGGTGCGCGAGCGGCTCGCCGAGCTCGTCAACGAGATCGCCTGCGCGCTCGGACAGCCCCTCGACCTCGAGGAGGGCATCGCGACCGTCACCCGGATCCATCACGAGCTGCTCGGCTTCGGCCCCCTGGAGCGGCTCCTCGCCGACCCCACGATCACCGAGATCATGGTCAACGGGCCGGACGAGATCTGGATCGAGCGGGCCGGGCGCCTCTCGCTGACCCCATACCGGTTCGAGACCGCGGACCAGCTGATGCAGGTCATCGACCGGATGGTCAGCCGGGTCGGCCGGCGCATCGACGAGAGCTCGCCGATGGTCGACGCGCGGTTGGAGGACGGGTCCCGGATCCACGTCGTCATCCCCCCGGTCTCGCTCAAGGGCCCGACGCTGACCATCCGGCGTTTCTTGACCACGGGCCTCGAGGTCAGCGATCTCATCGAGGAGGGCACGGCGACCGCGGAGATGATGGGCTTCCTGCGCGCGTGCGTGCGGGCCCGGCTCAACATCCTGATCAGCGGCGGGACCGGCGTCGGCAAGACCACCACCCTGAACGTCATCTCCAGCTTCATCCCCGAGAACGAGCGGATCGTGACCATCGAGGACGCGGCCGAGCTGAGGTTGCGGCAGCGCCATGTGCTGAGCCTGGAGACACGCCCCTCCAACGTCGAGGGCCGCGGCCAGATCCTGGTACGCGACCTGGTGATCAGCTCCCTGCGCATGCGCCCGGACCGGCTGGTCGTGGGCGAGTGCCGCGGGGGTGAGGCGCTGGACATGCTCCAGGCGATGTCGACCGGGCACGACGGCTCGCTGACGACCCTGCACGCCAGCTCTCCGCGCGAGGCGATCTCCCGCCTGGAGACCATGGTCCTGATGGCCGGCACCGAGCTTCCCACGGCGGCCGTCCGGGGTCAGATCGGCAATGCGATCGACCTCATCGTCCAGCAGGGCCGGTTGCGCGACGGCAGCCGGCGCATCCTCAGCATCTCCGAGATCTACGGCGTGGAGCACGGGGAGGTCCAGATCCAGGAGCTCTTCCGCTTCGAGCAGACCGGCGTGGACGCGGACGGGAAGGTGCACGGGCGCCACGTCGCGTGCGGGCGGGTGCCGCGCCGCACCGCGGACATCCTCGCCTGCGGTGAGGATCTCGACATGCACATCTTCGTCGCCCCCGACCGTCCCTCGGGACCCGACCACCCACGCCGCCGTCTCGCCGACTGGGTCCCCGAGACCCAGGTGACCTCCCCGTCCCTGGAGCCCGGGGAGCGCCGCCGCCGGTCGGACTGGCTGCCCGAGCGGGCGACACGGATGTCGGTCACCCGGAGCAAGCGCAAGGCGAGCTGAGGCACCGCTCAGACCGGAACGCGGAGCGTCTCCTCCACCGTCGCCGGCCGCTCGGCTCGCGCCGGCCTCAGGTCGCGCAACCGGGCCCGGACCCGGACCTGTCCCTGCCAGCTGTCCCGTTCCAGGGCGAAGCAGACATCGATGCGCCGCCCCCGTGGCAGGTGCCCGACGAGGCCGGGCTTGTTGAAGGCGATGGCCTCCACCGTCCCCCGCCCGCCGTCCCGGAGCGCGACCTTCACGTGCTGTCCCTCTCTGCCGAAGGTGTGCGTGCTCACCACCTCGCAGCCGCGGATGGCGAGCAGCGGGGTGGGGTTGCCGATCCCGCAGGGCTCGACCCCCTCCAGCTGGGCGCAGAGCTCGAGGGTCGCATCCGCGCATCCGATCTCGCTGTCGACGTGGAAGACGCGCTCGCGCGGTCGGGCTGTGGCCTGCTCGGCGCACGCCTCCGAGATCAGGTCGCGGAAGCGCTCGAAATCCTCCGCCCTCAGGCTGAAGCCTGCCGCCGCGGCGTGGCCGCCGTAGCGGAGCAGGGTGGGGGCGGCGTGGTCGAGAGCTCGGACGATGTGCACCCCGGGCACGGAGCGGCCGGAACCCTTGGCCTCGCCCGGGTCGAGACAGACCACGAAGGCGGGGACCGCATAGCGCTCCATGAGCCGGCCGGCCACCAGACCCACGATCCCCATCGGCCAGCCCGGGTCGCCGATGACGATCGCCGGCGTCTCGTCGGGAAGCTCGGCAACCCGCTCCTCGGCCTCCGCCAGAGCCGCCGCAACCGCCTCCTGGCGGCTCCGGTTCTGCTGGTCGAGGTGGCGGGCCAGGCCGGCGCACGCGTCCGGATCGTCGCTCAGGCAGAGGTCGAGGGCCAGGCGGGCGTCCTCCATCCGACCGGCCGCATTGATCCTCGGGGCGAGGCCGAAGGCGACGTCGGAGGCGCCGAGGGGGGCCGAGACGGCGGCGGCCTGAGCCAGGGCGCGCAACCCCGGCAGATCCAGGATTCGCCCCAGCCCGCGGCGGACGATGGTCCGGTTCTCGCCGCGGAGCGGCATCATGTCGGCGATCGTCCCCAGGGCGGCGAGACCGATGAAGGCGTCGGCCTGACCGGCGGGCACGATCCCCTCGGACTCCAGCGCGCAGAGCAGCTTCCAGGCCACTCCGGCCCCGGCGAGGCCGTCGAAGCCGTACGTGTCGGCCGGCTGCTTGGGGTTGACCAGGGCGTCGGCGGGCGCCAGCCGGGGTGGGCTGCCGTCGGGGGCGAGCGGCAGGTGGTGGTCGGTCACCACCAGGGCCATGCCCGCCGGCCGGTTGGCGGCGACCTCGACCGAGCTGGTGCCGCAGTCGACGGTGACCACGCAGCGGACGCCCTGGGCGGCCAGCTCCTCCAGGGCCGCGGCGTGGAGCCCGTAACCCTCGGTCATCCGGTTGGGGATGTAGGGGAGGACGTCGGCGCCGCCCGCCCGCAGCGCCCGGGTCAGCATCGCGCAGGCGGTCACCCCGTCGGCGTCGTAGTCCCCGTAGACGGCGATGCGCCGCCCCTCGGTGACTGCCACGCCGAGGGTGACGACGGCGTCCGCCATCCCCTCCAAACCGAAGGGATCGAGCAGCTCCACGCCGCCGGAGAGGAAGGCGGCGGCTTCAGCGCCGTCCAGTCCCCTGCTTGCCAGGACGCGGCCGAGCACGGGCGTCTGCCCGGGGATGGCGAGGGCTTCGCTGATCTCCCAGCGGCGGGGAGCGGGCTTCACGTGCTCGATGATACTGGCACGGATGTTCGCGGTCGGTCTGCCTCCGCCGCACCACCCCCAGCCACCCGGCCGTCCTCGCCCGGCGGGCTCGAGAGCTCGCCTGGAGCGGTGGCTATACTCGGCAGCACGCCGCGAGCCCCTCCGGGGGCTGCAGGCGCTCAAGGAGGTCGCGCACACCGATGACCCCGGAGACGCCCACCGCGGCACCCGCGCTGCCGCCGTACACCGGCATCAGCCCCAAGGCCTACGAGCATCCCGCCGACCGTGCCGCCACCGCGTTCCTGCATCGGCTGCCCTTCTTCGACCCCGTGGTCAAGAAGCTGCTCGAGCTGACCGTTGAGCGCCGGATGATGCAGCTCCTGCTGGGCAACAGCGTGCGGCTCGGAGAGCACCAGCTGCCGGAGATCTGGAGCGCCCATCGGGCCGCCTACACGACGCTCGACATCGCCGCGGTGCCGACGCTTCACATCATCCAGGCTCCGCTCGCCAACGCCCTCACCCTCGGCGCCCACCGGCCCACCGTCCTCCTCCAGTCCGGCATCGTGCCCATGCTCGATGAGCCCGAGCTCAGAGCGGTGCTCGCCCACGAGGCGGGACACGTGCTCTCGGAGCATGTGCGCTACCGCACGACTCTGCAGCTGCTGCTGAGCTTCACGGTGCCCCGCCTGCCGCTCATGGGACGGATCCCTCTGCAGGCCCTGATCGCGGCGCTGCTCGCCTGGTATCGCGCCGCAGAGCTGAGCTGCGACCGTGCCGCCGCCATCGTCCTCCGCGACCCGCTGGTGCCCTGCCGAGCGCTCATGCACCTGGCCGGGGGCGGACCCGAGGGGCTCAACCTGGACGCCTTCATCCAGCAGGCGGACGAGTACGTCGAATGGGACGACCTCTTCGACAGGCGCCAGCGCCTGGGCTCGGAGCTGGGCTCCACCCACCCGTTCCCGGTCCGGAGGGTCTATGAGCTGACCCGCTGGGTCAAGAGCGGGGAATACGACCGCATCATCGCCGGCGAGTACGTTCACCGCGGTGAAGAGCCTCCTCCATCCGCGGAGTTCCGGCGGGCGGTGGACCACTACGGCGAGCGGTTCGGTGAGTTCGTGGAGCGGAGCGCCGGGAGCCTGACCAGGACGACCAAGCAGCTGACCCGCTGGCTGGAGTCGTTCACGACGCGACCCGAGGAGGCCGACGAGGCGTAGACGCGGCCGGTCGCCGGTCGTGAACCCTTAGAGCGCCTCCGGGTGCTGCCAGCTCACAGCCGGTATCAGCCGGGGGCGTCCGGCGGAGCCATCAGCTGGCGCAGCACCATCGGGAGAATCCCGCCGTTGCGGTAGTAGTCGAGGTCGGTCTCGGAGTCGAGACGGACGGTCGCCTCGAAACGCACCGCCTCGCCGCTCTCGCGCCGCGCCTCGACGGTGAGCGTCCCACCGGGCCTGACAGCGGCGATGCCGCGGATGGTGAAGCTCTCCCGGCCGTCCAGCCCCAGCGACTCGGCGCTCTCGCCTTCGTGGAACTGCAGCGGGAGGACTCCCATCCCCACCAGGTTGCTGCGGTGGATGCGCTCGAACGACTGCGCGATGACCGCGCGCACCCCCTGCAGCGCCGGCCCCTTGGCCGCCCAGTCGCGCGAGGACCCCGATCCGTACTCCCTGCCCGCCAGCACGATGAGCGGCGTCGCCTCCGCGGCGTAGCGGACGGCGGCGTCGTAGATGCTCATGAGCTCACCGGAGCCGAGGTGGGTGGTGAAGCCGCCCTCCCGCCCGTCCGCCAGCCGGTTGCGGAGCCGGATGTTGGCGAAGGTGCCCCGGATCATCACCTCGTGATTGCCCCGCCGGGCGCCGTAGGTGTTGAAATCGCGTGGCTCGACAGCGTGCTCGCGCAGGTAGCCCGCCGCGGGCGAGCCGGGCGCGATGCTCCCCGCCGGGGAGATGTGGTCGGTGGTGATGGAGTCGCCGAGATAGGCGAGCGCCCGTGCGCCCTCGACATCGGCGATCGGCCGGGGCGAGGCGTCCATCTCGGTGAAGAAGCCGGGCTCGCGCACGTAGGTCGAGTCCGGGTCCCACTCGAACATCGCCCCTGACGGCGACGGCAGCTCCTTCCAGTTTGCGTCGCCCTCGAAGATGCGCGAATACTCGCGGCTGAAGAGGTCCCTGCCCAGGCCACGCGCCACCGCCCCGCTGATCTCCTCAGCGCTCGGCCAGATCTCGTGCAGGAACACCGGCCGGCCGTCGGAGCCCGCGCCGATCGGCTCGCTGGTGAGGTCGATGTCCACCGTCCCCGCCAGCGCGAAGGCGACCACCAGCGGCGGCGAGGCGA
>Ga0224557_1001274_pt1 | contig 24809 bp, 20 predicted proteins | sample 714S31014metaG_FD_180677 | JGI IMG/M metagenome (GOLD analysis project Ga0224557, IMG submission 180677) | Peat soil microbial communities from Stordalen Mire, Sweden - 717 S3 10-14 | ecosystem: Environmental > Terrestrial > Soil > Wetlands > Peat | place: Sweden: Norrbotten County, Stordalen... | reverse complement strand
GACGCTACAGCTGATCGCCCCCCTCGGGCACATCGGGTTCCTCGACAGCAGCGTCTACATCGGAGTGCCGCTGGCAGTCCTCAGCCTGGCCACCATCATCTGGCTGCGGCGCCGCGCCGTCGCCCGGCTCGCCGCTGTGATCCTGGTCAGCGCTGTCGTTCTCTCCCTCGGGGGACATCTCCAGGTGGGAGGGGCCCAGCTCCCGCTGCCATGGGCCGTCGTGGACCACCTGCCGTTCCTCCAGGACGCCCTGCCGATCCGGGTGATGCTCATCGGCTACCTGGCGCTCGCGATGCTCGTCGCCCTGTTCCTGGATACCGCACTCCAACAGTCGCGGGTTCGGTGGAGGCTGGGCGCGGCCCTGGTCACGGTCGCCGCGCTGATTCCCCTGGTCCCCTCACTCCCCTTCCCCGCGAGCCGGTTCGCGACTCCCGCCTTCTTCACCGACGGGTCGGCTGGGCGCCTCTCCCGTCCTGGGTCGGTGCTGATGACGCCGTACCTCGGCGTCGAGCCGCTCGTGTGGCAGGCGGTCAGTGGGATGTCCTTCCGGACCCCCCTCGGGCTGGTCTTCACCCCTGGGCCGGGCGGACCTCACTGGAGCGCCCCCGATGATCCGCTCGGGACGGAGCTGGAGGCCCTCGGCGATGGCGCTCGGCCGGCGCTCTCGGCCGCCCTCCGGCAGGCCTGTCTCGGAGATCTGGACGCTGACCGTGTCAGCAGCATCGTGGTGGTCTGGTACGGCGTGACGTGAAGCGGGTCAACCGCCAGGCGAGCGTCGCCGAAGGATCAGAGCGACGTCTCGATCGCCGCCAGGACGTCCTCCACCCGGATCTGCTCCATCATCCCGCCCGGTCCGTGCACCAGATGGTGGCCGCGGCGCTGGGGGAGCGCCTGGACCAGCCGGTGCTCGGCGCCGTAGGCGCCCCGCCGGCGCCCGTCGGTCGGGCCGAAGAGGCCGATGGTCGGCGTCCCCACCGCGGCGGCGAGGTGGAGGAGTGGCGAGTCCCCGCAGATGACCAGATCGCAGAGCTGGAGTAGCGCGGCCGTCCCCAGCACGTCGAGCTGGCCCGTGAGGTCGGCGTGAGGGGCGGCGATGTCCGTCGCCGCCGTCGTCGCGGCGTCCTCGTCCTCCGCCGCACCCACGAAGACGATCGCGGCTCCGTGGCGGGCGGCGAGCTGGTTGGCGAGGTGGGCCCAGCGCTCGGGGTCCCAGCCGGTGGTCTGGGAGTCGGGCCCGCGCAGGTCGGAGTGGCCGGTGCCCGGGGCGAGGGCGACCAGCAGCCTGCCGTCGGCGACGGCGGTGCTGTGGAGCTGGACCAGGGCCTCCTGCGAGGCAGCCGGGCCGGGGTCCAGGCGGGGCTCATGCCGCTCGGCCGTGATGCCCAGGAGGTGCGCGATCCGGAGCCAAGCGACGGCCCGGTTCTCGCCGGACCGAGGCCTCACGTGGTCGCTGAGCAGGGCGGCGGTCAGGCCGCCGCCCACGCCGAGCCGGCGGGCGAATCCCGCCAGATAGACGAGGATGCGGGGCCTCGCCGCGGTGCCGCAGATGACCGCGGCGTCGAAGCGCATGCGCCGGAGCCGGGCCCACGCGGCCAGCCCCCGGATCGGCGAGGCGGAGGGGTCCAGGCCCCGGAGGGTGATCACCTCGCGCGGGCCCGCCAGGGCGCGCGCGACCTGGGCCGCGGCGGGCGCACACGCGAGCGTGATCTCCGCCGCCGGGTCCCCGGCGGCGAGCGTCCGCAGCAGCGGCGAGGCCTGCAGGGTCTCCACCTGGCGGCCCCACACCAGTACCAGGACTCTCATTGCGCGTGTAACCGTACCAATGATGGAAGGGGGAATTGCGGGACCCATACGCCGCCGGTGGCGTGGGGTGCGAACATACGCCTCAAATGGGTTCCCTGGCGGGACGCGATCTGATCTCAATCGCCGATCTCTCCGCAGCCGAGATCACCGAGGTCCTGGACGTGGCCTCCGCGCTGAAGGCGGGCGCGGATCCCGGCCGCCCCCTGGCCGGCCGCAACCTGGCCATGATCTTCCAGAGACCGAGCAATCGCACCAGGGTTTCCTTCGAGGTGGCCGTGCGGCACCTCGGCGGGCACCCCATCCCGCTCTTCAACAGCGAGATCCAGATCGGCGAGCGGGAGTCGACGGCGGACATCAGCCGCATCCTCGACCGCTATGTCGACGGCATCGTGGCCCGGCTCAGCCACCATCGGGACCTGGTCACCATGGCGCGCGCAGCTCGCGGTCCGGTGGTCAACGCCATGACCGACCGTGAGCATCCCTGCCAGGTGCTCGCCGACTGCCTGACCATCCGGGAGCAGCTCGGCCACCTGGCGGGCGCCCGGGTCTGCTACGTGGGCGACGGCAACAACGTCTGCACCTCCTGGATCTTCGCGGCCACGCTGCTCGGGATCGACCTGCGCGTGGTCGGGCCGGAGGGCTACGAGCCGCACCCCGCGGTGCTGGAGCGCGCCGACGCGCTCGGCGGAGGCCGTTCGCCGGTCCGCCATTCCCATGAGGCGGCCGCGAGCCTCGAGGACGCCGAGATCATCTACACCGACGTCTGGACCAGCATGGGGCAGGAGGCGGAGCAGCAGCAGCGCCGCGACGACTTTGCCCACCTGCAGGTCAACGACGGCCTCCTCGCCCAGGCCCCGCCCACCGCGAAGGTCATGCACTGCCTGCCTGCCCACCGCGGCGAGGAGATCACCGACTCGGTCCTCGACGGTCCCCAGTCCGTCGTCTTCGACCAGGCCGAGAACCGGCTCTGGGCGCAGGAGGCGCTGCTCAGCCTGATCTTCAGCGGTGAGCTCCAGAGTGGCCGCGCGGCCGGCCGGGGCGGCGTGATTCCCTCATGACTGAATTCATCCACAGCGCCCTCGTCTTCCTCGGCGCGGTCGGCATCCGCGACATCGTCGACATCGTCATCGTCGCCTTCCTGCTCTACCAGCTCTTCAAGCTGATCCGGGGGACGCAGGCGGTGCAGCTGCTGGTCGGGCTGGCGGTGCTGCTCGTGATCGGGCTGCTCGCCCAGGCCTTCCAGCTCCGGCTCCTCCAGTTCATCTTCGCCAACGCCGGGACGGCGATCCTGATCGGCGTGATCGTCCTCTTCCAGCCCGAGCTGCGCCGGGCCCTGGACCAGGTCGGGCGGCTGGGCACGGTGGGCTTCATCCTGGGACGGCACACCCAGCCGGTGGCGCGGACCGTGGAGGCGGTGATCCGGGCCGCGGCCACCCTCAGCGAGGGGCGCACCGGCGCTCTGATCGTCTTCGAGCGCGAGACCGGTCTGGAGAATGTCGCGGTGAGCGGGGTGCGGGTCAATGGCGAAGTGACCGCCGAGATCCTCACCACCATCTTCTTCGTGGGCTCGCCGCTCCACGACGGGGCGGTCATCATCCGCGACACCCGGCTGATCGCCGCCGGCTGCGTGCTCCCCCTCGCCGAGGCGCTTCCCGGGGTGGGCCGTATGGGCACGCGGCACCGCGCCGCACTCGGGCTCACCCTGCAGTCCGACGCCGTGATCCTGATTGTCAGTGAGGAGACCGGGCTGATCAGCCTGGCCTACGCCGGCAAGCTCTACCGTGGCCTGGACCACGACAAGCTCCAGGAGATGCTGACCACCCTGGTGCTCCGACCGGTGGCCCGCCGGACCGGCACCGGCATCCGGCCCCTGGTCCGAAGCGGGGCGGCCCTGCGGGCGCTGGGCCGGCGCAACCCCTGATGCCCGGTTTTGTCCGCCGCAACTGGCGGCTCAAGCTGCTCGCCGTGGTGCTGGCCATCTTCAGCTGGGCCGGGGTCGTCCTGGCGACCAACCCTCCGGGTACCCGATCGATCTCGATCCCGGTGCCGCAGCCCCCGTCGCCGGACGTCAGCCTGCCCGCCGGCTATCTGCTGACCCAGGCCATCCCCAACCTCACGGTGGATATCACCGGGACCGAGGACCACCTCAACTCGTTCAGCAAATCCAGCCTCCAGGTCACCGTCGACTATGCCGCGGTCAAGGTGGTCGGGGACCAGGTCCCGGCGACCGTCAGGCTGCCGGTGAAGATCACCAACTCCGACCCCAACATCGACCTCGACGACCCGCCGGTGTCGCTCGAGGCGGAGGTCGACAGCACCGGGACCGCCAGCGAGCCGGTCCAGATCGAGGTCAGCCATGCCCCGCCGGCGGGCTACCAGGACAACCCCGGGGTGGCGACCCCGGCCACGGTGACGGCCACCGGGCCGGAGCACGAGCTGGTCGGCATCGTGATCAAGACCCAGCCGCCGATCGACCTCTCCAACCAGCGGGCAAACTTCGACACGTCGGGCATCCGCGTCTACCCCTACAGCGCTCAGGGCAGGTACCTCTCCGACGTGAACCTCAGTCCGGCCGCGGTCAACGTGGCGATCGCCGTGGTGGGGGTGGACACCACCCGAACCAGCTCGGTCGTGCTCGGTAACATCACCGGGGCGGCCGCCGGCACCCAGGTCATCGTCGACACCTACAGCCCGATGACGGTGACGCTCACCGGCTCGCAGGACATCATCAACGGGGCCTCGCTGGCAACCGTGACCACCGGCGGCATCGACGTCGCCGGCCAGACGGGGACGGTGACCTACAAGGTGCCCATCGAGACGCCGACCGGGATCACCGCCAGCGCCGCCTCGGCGACGGTGACGATCACGGTGTCCCTGCTCCCCACCCCGACCCCGGCCGCCACCTCCCCGGCGGCCAGCCCAAGCGCCGCCACATGAGGCGTAACCGGGGCGCGGCGGCGCCCGTTGGACCTGGGAGGGGCGACAGAACCTGGAGGGAGACCCTGTGAGTGGAGCCTGCCGCTGATGTGCGGCATCATCGGCTACGTCGGAGCCCGCCCGGCCACCCCCGTGCTCCTCGACAGCCTCCAGCGCCTCGAGTACCGCGGCTACGACTCCGCGGGGATCGCGGTCCTCGACGGGGCCAATGGCGGACGCCACACCGTGGTCAAGAGCGACCGCAAGGTGGTTGACCTGGTCGCCCGCTGCGAGCGTGACGGCGTCCCGGAGGGGACGATAGGCATCGGGCACACGCGCTGGGCCACCCACGGACGCCCGACGGTGGTCAACGCCCACCCGCACCACGACTGCAAGGAGCGCATCCAGCTCATCCACAACGGGATCATCGAGAACTACCGCGAGCTCCGCGCCGAGCTGGTCGCCCGCGGGCACCAGCTCAGCAGCGAGACCGACACCGAGGTGCTGGCCCACCTGATCGAGGAGCTGTTCACCGGGGACCTCGCCGAGGCGACCCGGGCTGCGCTCCGCCGTGTCGAGGGCGCCTACGCCCTGGTGGTGATCTCCGCCGACCAGCCCGACACCATCGTCGGCGCCCGCCGCAACGCCCCGCTGGTGGCGGCTTTCGGCGACGGTGAGGCCTTCCTGAGCAGCGACATCACCGCGCTCATCCCCTACATCCGCAGGGTCACCCTGATCGGGGAGGACGAGGTGGTCGCCGGCACGCGCGAGGGACTGGTGATCACCTCGCTCGACGGCACCCCGGTCACCCCGCGGACCATCGACGTCGACTGGAACGTCGAGCAGGCCCAGAAGGGTGGCTACCCGCACTTCATGCTCAAGGAGATGAGCGAGCAGCCCGAGGCGGTGGAGAACGCCCTCCGCGGCCGGGTCGACGCCCAAGGAGAGGTCAGCCTGGTGGGCCTGCTCGACGCGGTGTCGATCCCGGATCTGGACGAGGTCCGCGTCATCGGCATGGGCTCCGCCTGGATCGCCGGGCTCTACACGGCCACCGCCATCCAGCAGCTGGCGCGGCTGCGCGCCGGCGTGGAGAACGCCAGCGAGTTCCGCTACGGCGACCCCATCATCGACGAGCGCAGCCTGGTCGTCGCGATCTCGCAATCCGGCGAGACGGCCGACACCCTGGCGGCGGTCCGTGAGGCCAAGCGCCGCGGCGCTCGGGTGGTGGCCGTGACCAACGTCGTCGGCAGCGCCCTCTCGCAGGAGGCCGACGCCGTGCTCTTCATGCAGTCCGGGCCGGAGATCTGCGTGCTCGCCACCAAGACGCTGATCGCCCAGATGGTCTGCGGCCTGCTCATCGCGCTCGCGATTGCCAGGGCGCGCGGAGCGCTCTCCGCGGAGCGGCATCGCGAGATCGTCGCCGAGCTCCGCGAGGTGCCCCAGCGGATCCGCACCTGCCTGGAGCTGGAGCCGCAGCTCGCCGAGATGGCCCAGCGCTACGCTCACGTCCGCAACGCCATCTACATCGCTCGCGGGATCAACATCGCGACCGCCCTCGAGGGAGCGCTGAAGCTCAAGGAGGTCTCCTACATCCACGCCGAGGGCTACGCCGCCGGCGAGCTCAAGCACGGGCCGATCGCTCTCCTCGACTCCGAGGTGCCGGTGGTGGCGGTGGCCACCCGCTCCGCCACCCTCACCAAGACGCTCAGCAGCATCGCCGAGGTGCGCGCCCGGGACGCTCCGGTGATAGCCCTGGTGACCGAGGGCGACGCCACCGTCGATGCTGAGCTGGCCCGTGACATGGTGCGCGTGCCGGAGTGCAGCGAGCTCATCTCGCCACTCATCAACGTCGTGCCCCTGCAGCTGTTCGCCTATCACGTGGCCGTCGAGCGCGGCTGTGACGTGGATCAGCCGCGCAACCTGGCCAAGTCGGTGACGGTCGAGTAGATGCACCGGCTGGTCGTCGGCGTGGACGTCACCTCGATCGACCGCATCGCGGCCGCGATGCGGCGCCATCCCCGCTTCGTGGAGAAGATCTTCACCGAGGCGGAGCGTCGCCGTGCCGGGTCGAGGCCGGAGCGCTTCGCCAGCCGGTGGGCGGCCAAGGAGGCGGTGATGAAGTGGTACGGCGGGGCCGGCCTGCGCATCCCTCCGTACCGTGCCATCGAGGTGGTCAACCGGCGGGGCGGAGCCCCCGAGGTCCGGGTGCACGGCCAGCCCACCGAGATCGCGATCAGCATGACCCACGACGCCGGATTGGCGATCGCGGTGGTCGCGGCGCCGATCGATGGCCCCGGCGGTCCGCCGGCGCTGCCCCCGCCCGAGGGGCTGCGGCTGCCCGCCCGTCCCGCCAGCGCCCACAAGGGGACCTTCGGCACCGTGGTCGTGATCGCCGGCGCGGTGGGCACGGCGGGCGCCGCCGTGCTGGCCGGACGGGGGGCCGCCCGGGCCGGGGCCGGCCTGGTCCGCGTCTGCGTCCCGGCCGGCGTGTACCCCGTGGTCGCGACCCTCTGCCTGGAGCTGATGGCGCATCCCCTCGGGGAGCCCGGCGCCTCCGGGCTCGACGCCGCCGGGGTGGCGGCGCTCCGCCAGGTCCACCTCCCGGTGGCCGGCGCCGCGGTGATCGGTCCCGGCCTCGGGCGCGCCCCGGCCACCGAGGCGGCCCTCCTGGACCTGCTGGGGACGCTCACCGGCCCCTCGGTGGTCGACGCCGACGGGCTCAACATCGCCGCCGCCGCCGGGTTCGACTGGCGGAGCTGCGCGGCGCCGCTGGTACTGACCCCGCACCCGGCCGAGATGGCACGCCTGGCCGGCCTGAGCACGGCCGAGGTCCAGGCCGACCGGGCCGGGCTGGCCGCCAGGTTTGCCGCCGAGCACGGCGTGACCCTCGTCCTCAAGGGGGCGGAGACGGTGGTCGCCGCCCCGGACGGTCGCCTCCACGTCGACCGACACCAGACCGTGGCCCTTGCCACCGGCGGGACCGGCGACGTCCTGAGCGGTGTCTGCGGGGCCATGCTCGCCGCCGGCCTGGACGGCTTCGACGCCGGTGTGGCGGCGGTCACCATCCACGCGGAGGCCGGCTGCCTGGTCGAGGCGGAGCGGGGGAGGGCTGGCGCCCTGGCCGGTGACGTCGTCGAGATGCTTCCCACCGCTCAGGAGCGGCTCCGGCGCTCCCTGGAGAGTCGCGGGCGCGGATGAGCGCGTTTGCCGCCGGCCGGGAGCAGCACACGCGATGGGCGGAGGTCGACGCCGCCGCCATCCGGCACAACCTCGGGGTGATCCGCGAGGTGGTGGGGGGGGGCGTCGCGGTCATGGCCATGGTCAAGGCCGGCGGCTACGGTCACGGGGGCACCCTCGCTGCGGCCGCCGCCCTGGACGGCGGCGCCTCCTGGCTCGGTGTCTCCTCCGCGGAGGAGGCCCTCCGCCTCCGCGCCGAGGGCTTCGCCTGCCCCCTCCTCATCGTCGGCGCGGCCTCTCCCGCGCATCTCGCCGCGCTGGTCGCGGCCGGTGTCGACCTCGCGGTCTGGGACCCGGACCAGGTCGCCGCCGCCGCGGCGGTCGTCGCCGCCAAGCCGGCCCGCCTCCACCTCAAGGTCGATAGCGGCATGGGCCGGCTCGGCGCCCTCCCCGCCCAGCTTCCGGAGCTGATGGTCGCGATCGATCGGGCCGGTGCAAGGGTCGAGCCGGTGGCGGCATTCACCCACTTCGCCGACGCCGAGGACGACCCCGAGTACACCCTCGATCAGGACGCGGTGTTCCTCGAGGCAGCCGCCGCGCTGCGCCGGCGCTGGCCGGCCCTGCTCCTCCATGCCGCCAACAGCGCGGCCGCCCTCGGGCTCCCCGCGACCCGCCACGACCTGGTCCGCTGCGGCATCGCCATCTATGGCTACGCGCCGGCGGGAGCCGAGTGGGCGGCCCGGCTCCGCCCGGCGATGTCCTTCCACGCCCGGGTGACCCAGGTCAAGACGTTGCGGGGCGGGCAGAGCGTCGGGTACGGGCGCACCTGGATCGCGGAGCGGGAAACCCGCGTGGCCGCCATCGCGGCCGGCTACGCCGACGGCGTCCAGCGGGCCCAGTCGAACCGCGGCTCGGTGCTGGTGGGTGGCCACCGCTGCCCGATCATCGGGCGCGTCAGCATGGATCAGCTGACCGCCGACGTCTCGCTCGTCGAGGGGGTGAGGGCGGGCGACGAGGCGGTGCTCTTCGGCCGCCAGGGGGGCGGCTGGCTCGGTGCCGACGACGTCGCCTCCGCGGCCGGCACCATCAGCTACGAGGTGCTCTGTGCCGTGTCAGCCAGGGTGCCGCGGCTCCCGGTCGATGCCGGTGAGGGTCAGCCCGGCCCGTAGATGAAGCCCTGGAAGTAGGGCGCGTTGTCGGGGAGCACCCGGTAGTCGACCCGATCCCAGCCACCCCAGTTCATCTCCGAGATCTCGAAGTCGCCGGCGGGCACGACGGCGACGCTGCCCACCCCGAGGTCCGGCCCCACCACCTCGACGTAGGCGACGTGCCCGTACCAGCCGTTGGCCCCACCCTCGCCCTGGTTATAGACGGCGACGGCCCCAACCTCCGGGACCGAGCCCTCGTCGTACCCCATCTTGGCGGCGTTGTAGTACCAGGCGTTGGCGTTGCCGCCCCACGGGATGCAGCGCCGCGTGGCCACGTACCAGGTGCAATCGCCGTAGGCGAAGCTGTCGGAGCAGCTGGTGCTGCTCGGCACGGCCGCCGTCCCGCCCAGCTCGTTGTCGATCTCGTCGATCTGCGCGGCGAGCTGCTCCGAGGGTCCGCTGAACTGCTGGAGGACCTGGTCACGCTGATAGACGATGGTCAGCAGCTGGTTGGATTGGGTCGACAGCTGGCCCTCGAGCGCTGACGCCTGGGCAAAGTCGCTCTGGACCTCGCCTTGCTTGGTGATCAGATCGGCCTGGTCGTGGCCGAGGGTGGTCTCCAGCCCCTGGATCTGGGCGGTGACGGTGGATGCCCCGGAGAGGCTGTCCATCGCTGCGGTGAAGTCCTTGGCGTTGAGCACCGCGGTCATCACCGTGTTGCCCGAGACGCTCTCGTAGGTGGCCCGGGTGAGCGTCGACAGGGCGTCGCGCGCCGCGGCCTCCTGCGCCTGGTCGGCGGTGATCTGCCCCTGCAGGGTGGCGAGCTCGGAGTTGAGGCTGGCGAGCTGGGCCTGCTCCGAGTTCAGCGCGGCCGTGGCCTGGTTGAAGGCGTCTTCGGCACTGTTGAGGGCCCCGGTGGCGGCGCTCTGCTCAGAGCTGATGGAGGCGAGCTGCTGGAGGAGCTGCGCGCGCTCGGCCTCGAGCTGGGCGGGGGTGTCGGCGCGGACGGGGGTGGCGCCGGCGGGTAGGCCGAGGCCAACCACCAGGACCGCCATGACGGCAGGGACCACCCTTCGGAGCGCCCGCAATATGATCTCCCCTGTCATCTCCCCGGGCTCGCGACCCCTTCCGGAGCCGGACCGCGAGGACCAAGCTGGCGGGACTCTACGGGGCGGGGGCGGTCGAGGTCAACCCTACATGACAGTGACGTTATCATGAAATGTGAGTTTTCGCGACTTCCGGTAGCCCTCGAAACCCCTCGAGGGGCACGCCGCTCATGTGGTGGGGGCGGGATGCCAATCTCCGGATGTGCGCCAGGACGATCTCCAGGCAGGGCGTGAGGGCAGGGCGCGTGACAGTTCCGCGCGGGGCGCGCGACGGGTCCCCGAATGCGACCACCGCCATTCTCCGGATCGCTGCGAGGCGGTCGCCCTGTCCCGCGGGGGCCGGCAGGGCGGGCTGGCTAGAGTCGGGCGGATGGATGACGCATCCCCGCCGCCCGGGCACGGCTTCGACACCGGGGGCCCCACCCTTCAGGAGATCGGCGAGGCGGAGCTGCTCCGCCGGCTCACCGCGGTCGCGCGGCGGCACGGTGACGATGACCGGCTGGTGGTGCCGAGCGGTGACGACGCCGCGGTGTGGCGCCCTCCCGGCGGGGCGGGGATCGTCATCAGCCAGGACGCCATCGTCGAGGGCGAGGACTTCCTGCGCAGCTGGATCGACCCCGAGGCGGTGGGCAGGCGCGCCCTGGCGGTCGCCCTCTCCGACCTGGCGGCGATGGGGGCCCGGCCCGCTCTCTGCCTGGTGACGCTCTGCGCCTCCGGGACCAGCCGGGTCGACGACCTGCTCGCCATCCAGGAGGGCATCGGTGCCGCCGCCTCCCAGGCGGGGTGCCGGGTGGCCGGGGGAGACGTCAGCGCCATCGCCGGGCCGCTCGTGATCGATGTCGTGGTGGTCGGGACGGTGGACCCCGGACGGGCTCTCCGCCGCGACCGCGGCCGGCCGGGCGATCTGCTCGTGGTCACCGGGTGCCTGGGGGGCGCGGCCGCCGGTCTGCGCCTGCTCCTGGACGGCCGGCGAGAGCCCGTCCCCGCGCCGGGAGGGCACCGTCACGGCGCGGTGGGGCACGGTCAAGGTCTGCAGGGGCGCGCCCACCCGCCGGCAGAAGACGATGCCGCCGCCGAGGCGGAGGAGCGCTGGCTGGGGCGCCAGCTCCGGCCGCGAGCCCGGCTGGCGGAGGGGCAGGCCCTGGTCCGACTCGGCGTCGCCTGCGCCGGTGACCTGAGCGACGGGCTCATCGTCGACGTCGGCCGGATCACCGACGCGTCGGGCTGCGCCGCGGAGATCTGGCTGGAGAGCGTCCCCGCCGAACCGGGCATCCACACCCTCCTCGGCGAGGCGTGGGTGGACGCGGCCCTCGGCGGGGGAGAGGACTTTGAGCTGGTGGCGGCCGTCGCTGCCGAGCGGCTGGACGGGCTGCTCGCCCGCTGGCCCGGCGGCCTCGCGCCGCTGCACGTCGTCGGCCGGCTCACCCCCGGCTCCGGTCTCCGCCTCCTCGACCGCCGGGACGGGCAGGAGGTCCCGCTGCCGCCGGTCGCCTCCCGGCACTTCCGGCAGCCATGAACGGCGCCGCTCTCGCGCTCACCACCGATGGGGTATCCGGCACCGAGGCGGTGGCCGCGCGCCTGGCGGCCGGTCTGCGCCCCGGCGACCTCATCGCCCTGGACGGGCCGCTCGGAGCCGGCAAGACGGCCTTTGTCCGCGGGCTCGCCTCCGGCCTGGGGGTGGATCCCCGCGTGGTGAAGAGCCCCACCTTTGTGCTCCACCACGTCTACGGGGCACCCCCCCGGCTCCACCACCTCGATCTCTACCGGCTTGGGCCGGGCGCCGGCATCGGCCTTCTGGACCTGGACGGCCTCCTCGAGAGCGCCCCGGCGGCGGTGGAGTGGGCCGGCTATGCCGACCTCGAGCCGTGGCGGCCGCTGCGCCTGCTCCTCGACATCGCCGGTGACCAGCTGCGCCACATCGAGGTGCGAGCTCCCGACGACGCCCCCCCTCGGCTGGTGGCCGCCTGGCGCGCCGCGGTGGCTGGCACGTGATCCCCGCCGCGCTCTCTCTCGTCAGGGGTCGCCTCGTGCGCCCTGCCACCGTGACCCCTGCGGTGCGGTCGCCGCGATGAGCGTCCTCGCCATCGACACCGCCTCCCGGCACCGTCTGGTGGTGCTGCGCGCCGGCCGCGGCGGCGAGCTGGTGGCCGCCCGGACCGGCGGCGGCGGTGCCGCCCTGCCGTGGCTGGACCGGTCCCTGGTCGAGCTCGGTGTCTCCGGTCTGGAGGCCGTGGTGGTGGTCACCGGCCCCGGCTCCTACACCGGCCTGCGGGCGGGGATCGCGGTCGGTCTGGGCGTGGCCCACGCTCTCGGCCTCCCCCTCCACGGGGTGAGCAGCCTCGAGGTGGTGGCGAGGTCGGCACCCGACGGCGAGACCGAGACGTTCGCCCTCGTCGAGGCGGGCCGGGGCGGGGCCTATGCCGGCCGATTCCTCCGGCGTGAAGGCATCCTGGAGATGCGCGGAGAGGCGCGCCGCGTCAGCCTCTCGTCGGTGGCCGTCGGGGAGCCCCCGCCGGTCACCCTCGACGCCCTCGACCTCCCCGGCATCCGGCCGGGCGACGCGGTGCGGGCCCTTGCTGCGGCGATCCCCGCGGCCCTGGCTCGGCCGCCGCTCGGGCTTGCCGGACTGGCGGCCACCTATCTCGACTGACCGCGACGGAGCGAGGACGGGAGCCGGAGGCTCCCGGTCCGAGTGGAGGAGCGAGTCAGTACCGCTGCCTGTGCTGAGACGGCCGGGGCAGCTGCCGGACTGTCGCAGGAGGACTGTCGCAGATGTTGCTCGGGACCCTCGCGTATCATCCACGGCGATGAAGGTCGCGCCGCACCTCCTCATCGAGCGGATGCGCAGTGGTGACATCCCCGCAGTCCAGGCGATAGAGCGTGAGATCTTCCTCTCGCCCTGGCCCCGGAATGCGTACGCGTCCGAGCTTGCGCAGAACCGCCAGGCCCACTACTTCGTGCTCCGCGACGGGGGCCCGGGCGACATCATCGGCTACGGCGGCCTCTGGAAGGTCACCGACGAGGCCCACATCACCACCATCGGGGTGCGCGCCCAGAGCCAGCACCAGGGGCTCGGCACCGGGATGTTCGCGGCGCTGGTCCAGCGCAGCTACGAGCTCGGCGCGCGCTGGATCACCCTGGAGGTGAGGGTGACCAACGGGCACGCCATCCGGCTCTATGAGCGCTTCGGCTTCAAGGCGATCGGGCGCCGGCGCGGCTACTACACCGACAATGGCGAGGACGCGGTCGTGATGTGGAGTGACTCGCTCCACGCGCCGTCATTCAAGCGCCGGTTCGTCGACATCCTCCAGGGCATCGACATCGTGGGCATGGGGCCGCCGCCCCCCTCCGAATACCCGCGCCGGTGAGCTTCGGCCCGACCGGCGTTGGGGAGGGCTCGCGCCCGTGAACCTTCTTGCGATCGAGACCTCGTGCGACGAGACGGCGGCCGCGGTGGTGCGCGACGGTCGGGAGATCCTCTCCAGCCACGTGTCGTCCCAGATCGCGCTGCACGCTCCCCACGGCGGCGTCGTCCCCGAGCTGGCGGCGCGCGCCCACCTGGAGATGCTCGCGCCCGTGGTCGACGCCGCGCTCGCCGGGGTCGAGGGCGGCTGGGAGTCCGTCGACGCGATCGCCGTCACCCGCGGCCCGGGCCTGGCCGGCTGCCTGGTGGTGGGTGCCGCCTACGCGCAGGCCGCGGCCCGGGCCCGCGGCCTCCCCATCACCGGGGTTTCCCACCTTGCCGGCCACGTCTATTCGGCCTGGCTGGCGGACGCGGAGCTGGAGCCGCCCTTCGTCGCGCTGGTGGTGAGCGGCGGCCACACCGACACCATCGAGCTCTCCCGGCACGGGGAGGCACGCCGCCTGGCGAGCACCCGCGACGACGCCGTCGGCGAGGCCTTCGACAAGGTCGCCCGGATGCTCGGGCTCCCCTACCCGGGGGGACCGGTGGTGGAGCGGGCCGCTCTCACCGGGGACCCCCGCGCCTTCCCTCTCCCGCGCACCCGGCTGGAGGGCGCCTTCTCCTTCAGCGGGCTGAAGACGGCGGTGCGCTACGCCATCCGCGACCTGCCCGCGGAGGAGGTGGACGAGCACGGCATCCCCCGCCGTGCCGAGGTTCGCGACTCGCTGGCGGCCGCCTTCCAGGAGGCCGCCGTCACCCAGCTGGTGGACGGGCTGGAGGCGGCGGTGGAGGAGACCGGGGCGACCTCCGTCGCGGTGGTGGGCGGGGTCGCCGCCAACCGGGCGCTGGCCGAGCGGGTGGCTCGCCGCTTCGCCGGGCTCCACGTCTCGGTCCCGCCGCTCCGCCTCTGCACCGACAACGCCGCCATGATCGGCGCCGCCGGCTGGCACAGGCTGGCCGTGCATGGGCCCGACACCGACGGCTTCGACGTCGACCCCTCCCTGGCCGAGTTCGCCTGATCCGCACCCGGGATGTCACCATCGGTTCAGCGATGGCAGAGATCCCCCCTCCCGAGGCCGGGCGCCTCAGCGAGACCGCCGGACGCTACCTGGAGGCGATCTACCACATCGCGCACGAGGGCGACGTGGTCCGGCCCGGCGGCCTCGCCGACTGGCTCGCGGTGAGCCGGCCGACGGTGACAGTCACCCTCCAGCGGCTGGCCCGCGACGGCTGGGTCGAGGTGGCCGAGGACCGGAGCATCAGCCTCACCGCCGCGGGCGAGGTGGCGGCCTCCGACCTGGTGCGGCGCCACCGCATCCTCGAGCGCTGGCTGGTCGATGTCCTCGGTCTGGATTGGGCCGCCGGGGACCGTGAGGCGTCGCTGCTCGTGCACGGAGTTTCGGACGAGGTGGTGGCCCGTCTCGACCAGCACCTCGAGCACCCCCGCTCCTGCCCCCACGGCAACCCGGTCCCCGGTCGGGGCACCATCCCCGCCGGCCTGGTCCGCCTCGACCTGCTGCCGCCCGGGGAGGCGGCGAAGGTGGTGAGGATCTCCGAGATCGCCGAGCACGAGGCTTCCCAGCTGCTCCGCCTGCTCCACGAGCTGGATGTCACGCCTGGCCGGAGCGTGACCGTCCGCAGCCTCGGGGCGTCTCTCGGCGTGGAGGTGGAGGGAACGGCGGTCGAATTGGACCGCGGCGCGGCGCGGGCGGTCTGGGTTGCGCCTGCCGGCTAGCGCGGCCTGAGTGCTCCTTCGGCAGCACGGCCTGGGTTGCACCTCTCAGTTAGCTTAGCCTAAGCTAACTGGCGCCCTCGACCGGGGAGGACGGCCCCGGCCGGCGGCGCTCTTCGACACCGGCCCCGCAGGAGACGAGCCCTCCGCATGACAGCCGCACAGCCTCGGGCGCTCCGTGCCGGGTGGGGCGCCCTCGCGGTGGCAATGGCGGCGGGGTGGCTGCTGGCCGGCTGCTCCGCGTCGTCAGGATCGGGGCAGTCGATCACCCTCTACAACGGCCAGCACGCGCAGACCACCGAGTCACTGGTCAGCGCCTTCGAGAAGGCCACCGGGATCACCGTCAACGTCCGCAGCGACGACGAGGACACCCTGGCCGACGAGGTCGTCTCCGAGGGATCGCGCTCGCCCGCGGACGTCATCTACACCGAGAACTCGCCGGCGCTCGAGTACCTCCAGGGCAACGGTCTGCTCGCCTCCGTCGACCCGTCGACGCTGGCTGCCACCCCCAACCGGTACGACTCGGCGCAGGGCGACTGGGTGGGCGTCTCGGCTAGGGTCAGCGTGCTTATCTACAATCCGTCGCTGATCGCGGAGAGTCAGCTGCCCACCTCCATCCTCCAACTCGCCGATCCCCGCTACCAGGGAGATCTGGCACTCGCTCCGGGAGAGACGGACTTCCAGCCGATCGTCACCTCGGTGGCGCGCACCTACGGGTCGGCGGCGGCGCTCACCTGGCTCGAGGGGCTCAAGGCCAACGCCGGCAGCCACATCTATCCAGACGACGAGACCATCGCCGACGAGGTCAACCGGGGAGTGGTCGCCTTCGGGGTCGTCAACCAGTACTACTGGTACAGGATGGGAGCCGAGCTCGGCTCATCCAACGTGCACTCGAAGATCGCCTACTTCGCCCCGCAGGATCCCGGGTACGTCCTGGATGTCTCCGGCGCCGCCGTGCTGAGATCGAGCACCCACCAGGCGGACGCTCAGAAGTTCCTCGCGTTCCTCGTCTCGAAGCCGGGCCAGGAGATCACCGCCCACTCGGACAGCTTCGAGTACCCGATCGCCTCGGGGGTCTCGACCGCGCAGCCGGAGACCCCCCTGGGGGAGCTCCAGCCGAACTCCATCACCATCCCCGAGCTGGGCGACGGGTCGACCGCGGTCTCGCTGATGCAGAAGGCCGGCCTGCTGTGAGCCTGCCGGTCCGGTCGCGGGCGGAGTGCCCCGGTCCCCGACCGAGCCTCCTGTGATCGCGACCGGGGTCGCCGCCGAGCCTCCGGCGGTCGCCGATCCCGTGGTTCCGGCACGCCGGCGTCTGCCCCCGCTCTTCCTGCTCGGGGCGAGCGGCGCGGTCGCCGTGGTGCTGCTCGCCCCGCTCCTCTTTCTCCTCATCGAGGCGAGCGGTTCCGGGGCCGGCACCATCGCCCACCTCATCTGGCGACCGCTGACCGCCACCTTGCTCTGGAACACCGTTCGGCTCACGGTGGTGGTCACCGCGCTCTGCGCCGTGATCGGCACCCTGACGGCCTGGCTGGTGGAGTGCACCGACCTCCCCGGCCGCCGCATCTGGGCGGTGCTGCTGGTGATCCCCTTCGCCATCCCCGACTTCGTGATCAGCTTCGGGTGGGCGTCGATCTCGACCTGGGTGCAGGGGTTCCAGGGCGCGGTGCTGGTCATGACCCTGGCCGTCTATCCCTTGGTCTACCTTCCCGTCGCTGCCAGCCTGCGCGGCGCGGACCCGGGCCTGGAGGACGCGGCCCGCAGTCTCGGGCTGGGCCGGGTACGCACCTTCCTGCGCGTGACCGTCGGGCAGGCGCGCGGCGCCATCCTCGGCGGCTGCGTCCTGGTCGCGCTTGTGATCCTGGCCGAGTACGGCGCCTTCGAGATCCTCGGCTACCAGACCTTCACCACCGAGATCTTCACCGAGTTCCAGGTCTCCTTCAACGTGCCCACCGCCTGCGCCCTCTCGCTGGTGCTGGTCGTCCTGGGCGGCGTGGTCCTCGGCGCTGAGCCCGTCGCCCGGGGCAAGGGTCGGGCGGTGCGCACCGGAGCGCAGGCCCAGCGGGCGATCCGCCGGCACCGGCTGGGCCGGGCCACGCTCCCCGTCCTTGCCGCGCTCGCTCTCCTGGTCGCCCTCGCCCTCGGCGTGCCGGTCGGTACCAGCGTCTACTGGATGTTCGCCAGCGGAGTCCCCTTCCTGACCGGGGTGTCCGTCCTCGACGCGGGCTGGCACACCGCCCTCTACAGCGGTGTGGCCGCGGCGCTCGCCACCCTGCTGGCCCTGCCCGTGGCCCTGCTCGCCGTCCGTCACTCCGGGCGAGGCGGGCGGTTGCTGGAGCGGAGCACGTACCTTGTGCTGGCCATGCCGGGCATCGTCATCGCCCTCGCCATCAGCTACTTCGCCGAGCGCTATGCGGGGGGGTTCGGATACCAGAGCGCCCCGCTGCTGATCGCCGCCTACGCGATCCTCTTCTTCCCGCTCGCCTTGGTCGGGGTCCGCGCTTCGGTGGCCCATGCCCCGGTGGCTCTCGAAGAGGCGGCACGTTCCCTCGGCCGGCGTCCCGACGAGGTCTTCCTGCGGGTGACCCTTCCCCTCATCGGCCCCGGGCTCGCCGCTGCCTTCTGCCTCGTCTTCCTCGCCTGCGCCACTGAGCTCACCGCCACCCTCGTCCTGGTGCCGACGGGCGTCCAGACCCTTGCGACCCAGTTCTGGGCGTACCAGCAGAACCTCTCCTACGGCCAGGCCGCGCCCTTCGCGCTGGTGATCATCGCCATCGCCGCCGTGCCCAGCTACGTGCTTGCCCGCCACTTCGACCGCCTGCCCAGCCGGGCCGGCAGCGCCTCGTGACGCCCGGATCCGGCGCTCCCCTGGCCGCCGACCGCGCCGCGTCCGCCGGAGGGTCCACCGGCAGTCTGCCCGCCCCCGGGCCCGCATCCCTCGACGCCCCCATCGCCACCGAGGGCCTGACGACCTCCGACCTTCACAAGGCCTTCGGAGACCACCCCGTTCTCCGCGGCGTCGACCTCACCATTCCGGGCGGCACTTTCGCGGCGGTGCTCGGGGCCTCCGGCAGTGGCAAGACGACCCTGCTGCGCATCCTCGCCGGCTTCGAGCGGCCCGATCGGGGGGTGGTGGCGGTCGGCGGCGTCATCCTCGACGATGACCATCATCACCTCCGCGCCGAGCGCCGCCGCATCGGCTACGTCCCCCAGGAGGGGAGCCTCTTCCCGCACCTCACGGTGGAGGGCAACGTCGGCTTTGGGCTGCGGGCGCGGGAGGGGCGGGAGGCGGAGATCGCCGATCTACTCGAGCGTGTCGGGCTCTCCGGCCTGGGGAGTCGCTACCCCCATCAGCTCTCCGGGGGTCAGCAACAGCGGGTTGCGCTGGCCCGAGCCCTGGCCGTCCGGCCGCGCATCGTCCTCCTCGACGAGCCCTTCGCCTCCCTGGACGCCGGCCTGCGGGCGACGGTGCGGGCCGACGTCCGGGCTGCGGTCCAGCGCTCCGGCGCCACCGCCATCCTGGTCACCCACGACCAGGACGAGGCCCTCTCCATCGCTGACCTGGTGGCCGTGATCCGGGACGGCGTCGTCGCCCAGGTGGCGTCGCCTCGCGACCTCTACGAGTCCCCCGTCGACCCCGATCTGGCCCGCTTCGTGGGTGAGGCCAACCTGATCGAGGGCACCTCGTACGGCTCGACCGCCGAGACGCCTCTCGGGTGGCTCGAGCTCTGCGACGGGCACCGGCCCTCCCGCCAGCAGATCACCGTCCTGGTCCGACCGGAGCAGCTCCGGGTCACGCCGTCCGCGGGTGGAGGCCCCGGGGTGGCGGCACGGGTGGTCGAGACCGGCTTCCACGGCCACGACGCCCTCGTCCGTCTGATCACGGAGGATGCCGCCGTCGCTCCGATGATCGCCAGGGTGGTGGGCGGCATGCGGCTCGAGCCCGGTGCCCAGGTCACCATCAAGGTCGTGGGACCGGCCCACTGCTGGCCGCGGCCGCCGGCTGGCGACGCCAACCCCGATCCGCCCGCCGCGGAGCCGAAGGCCGGGCCCGGCTGAGCCCCCCGGTTCGTGCGCGGGCTGGGTGCGCGCCGTCCGCGGCCGGCGCCGGGGTCGTCCACGGCCTGCTCACGATGCCCCCGCCGGTGCCCACCAGTTGCGGTCCTGGCACTCGATTCGCTAGAGTGTTAGCAGTCACCCGTCCCGAGTGCTAAACGTGGAGGTCGCACCGTGGCCTTGAAGCTTCGCCCCCTGGCTGATCGCGTCGTCATCAAACCCGTCGAGCGTGAGGAAGTGACCAAGAGTGGGATCGTCCTCCCCGACACCGCTAAGGAGAAGCCCCAGGAGGGGATCATCGAGGCAGTCGGCAGCGGCAAGTACAATGAGCGCACCGGAGAGCGGATCAAGCTCGACGTTGCGGTCGGAGACCGGGTGATGTACGCGAAGTACGCCGGCAGCGAGGTCAAGATCGACGAAGTCGACTACCTCATCCTGTCCGAGAAGGACATCCTCGCCGTCGTCCAGGTCGAAGTCGTCCAGGTCAAGGCCTGAGCCCGGCGGTCGTCCTATCGCCCGGTGTGATGGCGGCACCGCCCGTCCACGGTCGCCCCGCCGTCAGCCGTCAAAGGAGCTGAGAGAGCATGCCTGCTAAGCAACTTCGATTCGACACCGAGGCGAGGCAGCTGCTCCGCCACGGGGTGGACGCGGTGGCCGATGCCGTCGCGGTGACCCTCGGCCCGCGCGGGCGTTCGGTGGTCCTGGACAAGAAGTACGGAGCGCCGCTCGTCACCACGGACGGGGTCACGATCGCCCGTGACCTCGACTTCAAGGACCACTTCGAGAACATGGGGGCTCAGCTCCTCCGCGAGGTCGCGGTCAAGACCAACGACATCGCCGGGGACGGCACCACCACCGCCACCGTGCTGAGCCGGGCGATGATCGACGAGGGGCTGCGCCTGCTCGGCGCCGGCGCCTTCCCGGTCGAGCTGCGTCAGGGGATGCTGGCCGCCGCTGCGGCCGCCGCCGTGGCGGTGCGTGAGCGTTCCCATCCCGTCGACACCAACGAGGACATCCGCCGCATCGCCACCATCAGCGCCGACGACGCGGAGATCGGCGAGATGCTCGCCGACGCGTTCGCCAAGGTGGGCAAGGAGGGTGTGGTCACCGTCGAGTCGGCGGACGGCATCGAGACCACCGTGGAGGTGGTCGAGGGGATGCAGCTCGACCGCGGCTATGTCTCCGCGTACCTGGTCACCGACCAGAAGGAGATGGTCGCCGAGCTGAACCACCCGGCCATCCTCCTCACCGACTCCAAGATCAGCGCCGTCCGGGACCTGCTCCCGGTGCTCGAGCTGGTGGCCGGGGCCAAGCAGCCCCTGCTCATCGTGGCCGAGGACGTCACCGCGGAGGCGCTGGCCACCCTGGTGGTCAACCGCATGCGCGGCACCCTCACCGCGGTGGCCATCAAGGCCCCCGGCTTCGGCGACCGCCGCAAGGCGATGCTCCAGGACCTGGCGGCCCTCACCGGGGCCACCGTGGTCAGCGAGGAGGTCGGCATCCGCCTGGACGGGGTCACCGCCCGCCATCTCGGCACGGCCGACCGGGTGACCGTCACCAAGGACGACACCACGGTGGTGGGCGGCGGTGGCGATCGCAAGGCCATCGACGCGCGCTGCGAGGAGATCCGCCAGCAGATCGAGGAGACCGACTCCGATTGGGACCGGGAGAAGCTGCAGGAGCGGCTGGCCCGGCTGGTCGGAGGGGTCGCCCAGATCAAGGTGGGGGCCGCCACCGAGGTGGAGATGAAGGAGCGCAAGGCGCGTGTCGAGGACGCTCTCCACGCCACCCGCGCCGCCCTCGAGGAGGGCTGCGTCGCCGGTGGAGGCGTCGCCCTGATCCGGGCCCGCGACGCCATCGACGCGCTCAAGCTGGACGGAGACGCCCTCGCCGGGGCGCGCGTCGTGCGCCAGGCGCTCTCCGCACCGCTCAAGCAGATCGCGGCCAACGCCGGGCTGGAGGGCGCGGTCGTGGTCAACAGGGTCGCCGAGCTGACCGGGGACGACGGCTTCGACGTGGTCACCGAGGAGTACGGCAACCTCGTCGAGCGCGGGATCATCGACCCCACCAAGGTGGTGATCACGGCCCTCACGTCGGCCACCTCGATCGCCACCATGATCATGACCACCGAGGCTCTCATCGCCGACGCCCCCGAGCCCGAGGACGAGGACGAGGACGGCCACGGTCACTCCCACGGTGGTGGTGGCGGCGGCGGGTTCGGCGGTGGTGGCTTCGGCGGCGACGACGACATGGACTTCTGAGTCCGAGCTGGTCGCGGGCGGCTCCGCCGGCGCTCGCCGGCCGGACCGTCGCTCCCGGGCTCGGCGGAGGGCCGGAGGCTGTGCGCCACGCGCCCTGCCGGGTAGAGTTGCGCCCGTGCTGACCGTGGAGACGCCCCGGCTCCTCTTCATCTCGACCCCGACCTCGGTGATGCGCAGGCGGCTCACCCTCTCGGACTTCCTGGCTGAGATCGCGGTCGGCCCGTGCGACAGCGCCGGCCCGGAGGGCCGCCTCACCGTCCACTTCCCCGAGGAGTGGCCGGGGGAGGACGCGCTCCAGGTGTTCCCCATCTGGCTCGCCCGCCGCGAGCGGTCCGCCGATCCGGGGCCGTGGTGCGACGGGGTGGTGGTGCGCCGTGAAGACCGCCTGGCGGTGGGGAGCATGGGCTTCAAGTCGCCCCCGGACGCGACCGGCACCGTCGAGATCGGCTACGCGGTCAACCGCTCCCTCTGGGGGCGCGGCTACGCCACCGAGGCGGTGGAGGCCATCGTCGCCTGGGCTCTGACCCGGTCCGAGGTGCGCCGCGTGACCGCCGAATGCCTGCAGAGCAACCCCGCCTCGGCGCGGGTGCTGGAGAAGAGCGGGTTCCTGCAGGTGGGCCGGCGCCGCGGTCTGGAGGGCGAGCTGCTGCTCTGGGAGTGCCGGACGCCGGTGGCGAGGCCCGATGGCCCCGCACCGCAGAGGGGCCGGCTCATCGGCCGGCCCCCGCTGGCGGGGCGCACCGCGGGCGAGCTCGGCGGCGAGCCCGCCGGGCAGGCGTAGCCCCATGTGCGGCATCTGCGGCTTCACCGGCCGTCCCGACCCCGCCCTGCTCCGGGCCATGGCCGCGTCGATCCGGCATCGCGGTCCCGACGACGACGGCTTCTTCGAGACCGACGGCGCCTCGCTCGGCTTCCGCCGGCTGGCCATCATCGACCTCGACACCGGCGCCCAGCCGATGTCGACGGACGGCGACCGCCTCCACATCGTCTTCAACGGCGAGATCTACAACTACCGCGAGCTGCGCACGGAGCTGGAGGCGGAGGGGCGGCGGTTCACCACCAGGAGCGACACCGAGGTCGCCCTGCAGGCGTACGCGCAGTGGGGCCCGGCCGCCTTCCAGCGGTTCAACGGCATGTGGGCGATCGCCCTCCTGGACCGCCGCGGCGTACAGCCCGAGCTCGTCCTCTGCCGCGATCACTTCGGCATCAAGCCGCTCTTCTACGCGGCGCACGACGAGCGGGTGGTCTTCGCCTCGGAGATCAAGGCCATCCTCGAGGACCCGACCTTCCCCCGCAGGGTCGACGAGCAGCAGCTGTACGAGTACCTCCGTTTCGGCCTCTACGACCACAACGACCTCACCTTCTTCTCCGGCATCCGCCAGGTCGCGGCCGGCGCCTACGTGAGCGTCGACCCCACCGGTGCCACCCGGGAGACCCGGTACTGGACGCCGGTCATCAGCGAGGACGCGGACCCCGACCCGAAGGAGTTCCTCCGCCTCTTCACCCGCGCGGTCGAACGCCGCCTGGTCGCCGACGTGCCGGTCGGCACGTGCCTCTCGGGAGGCCTCGATTCCTCCTCCATCGTCTGCGTGATGGACCGGCTGCTCGCCCAGCACGTGCCCGACTCGGTCTCCCTGGGCGACCGTCTCAAGACGTTCTCGGCGGTGTTCCCCGGCGACCCCATCGACGAGCGGCGCTACGTCGAGGCGGTGCTGGCGGTCACCTCCGCCGACCCCACCTGGGTGCAGCCGACCTCGGAGCAGTGGCTCGCCGAGCTGGAGACCTGGGTGTGGCACGCGGAGGAGCCGATGATCACCACCGCGCCCTACGCGATGTGGTCGGTGATGCGCGCCGCCAGCGAGAAGGTCACCGTCCTCCTCGACGGGCAGGCCGGTGACGAGCTGCTCGGCGGCTACGTCCCCTACCAGTACGTCTACCTCCGCCAGCTGCTCCGGGAGCACCGCTATCGCGAGTTCGCCGCGGAGTCCGCGAGGGCGCGGGACACGGTCGGCCGGCTGGCCCGCCGCCGGCTCTGGGAGGGTCGCCACCAGGTGGACCTGGGCTCGCTGCTCCGCCCCGAGTGGACGAGAGGGAAGAAGCGGCCTGACGACCCCCGCGTGCAGGACGATCTCAAGAAGCGGCTGCTCCAGGACCTCACCACGTTCTCGCTCCCCTCGCTGCTCCGCTACGAGGACCGCAACTCGATGGCCCACTCCATGGAGTCGCGGCTCCCCTTCCTCGACCAGGAGCTGGTGGAGTGGATCCTCCGGCTGCCCGCATCGGCGATCGTCTCGGGGGGGTGGTCGCGACGCATCATGCGCGAGGCGATGCGCGGCATCCTGCCCGAGACGGTGCGTCAGCGGCGGCGCAAGATCGGTTTCACCACGCCCGAGTTCCGCTGGTTCCGCCAGCAGCGCTCGTCGATCCAGTCGCTGATGCGGTCGCCCTCCTTCCAGTCACGGCCGTATTGGGACGCGGACGCGGTCGCCGACGCATTCCGCGTCGCCTGCGTCGGGGGCAGCGAGGAGTCGCTCTTCTTCTGGCGCACGGTCAACGTCGAGCTCTGGCTGCGGGTGTACTTCGAGGGCGGGGGCCACGGCTCCGCGTCCGGCCCCACGCCGGGCAGCTCGTCCGCCTTCACCGCCCAGGGGGACCGGGCGGCGGGGGCGGCACTCGGCGCCGAGCGACTGGTCGCCGCCGCCCACCCCAACCCCGGCCGCCACCTGATCATCCGGCGCGACGGCCGGCCCTGGGCGCGCATCCCGCTCCGCGCCGAGCTGGTGCGCAACCGGGACGACCTGGGCGTCGCGGTGGGGGAGGCCCTGGAGAAGGCCCGGTCCGGCGGCATCGCCCTGGAACCCGGCGACGTGGTCGCCATGAGCGAGAAGGTGGTCGCCATCACCCAGGGGCGCTCCTTCCCCATGGACGAGATCAGGGTCACCCCGCTCGCCCGGCTGCTCTCCCGCTTCGTCAGCCGGGTCCCGATCGGCATCGGGCTGGGCAGGCCCCAGACCATGCAGCTGGCCCTGGAGGAGGCGGGGGCACCGCGCATCCTTCTCGCCGCCGCCTGCGCCGCCGTCACCCGCCCCTTCGGTGTCCGGGGCGTCTTTTACCGGGTGGCCGGATCCCGGGTGTCGGCCATCGACGGCCCGACCGCCTACACCCTCCCTCCCTACAACACCCACGCCAGCAAGGCGCCGAGCGACC
>Ga0224557_1001273_pt1 | contig 24824 bp, 23 predicted proteins | sample 714S31014metaG_FD_180677 | JGI IMG/M metagenome (GOLD analysis project Ga0224557, IMG submission 180677) | Peat soil microbial communities from Stordalen Mire, Sweden - 717 S3 10-14 | ecosystem: Environmental > Terrestrial > Soil > Wetlands > Peat | place: Sweden: Norrbotten County, Stordalen... | reverse complement strand
TGAGCTAGCACTCATATCCCACTGTTCTAGCGTCTGGTCTCCTCTGTTGGTGTGTCGATCTATCTCAGGTTGAGAATGTTATCTCAAATAACACACAAGCCTATTGTACAGTAGACCGTTAAGTGGTTTGGACAATAATGGGCTTAGACAAATATGTTCTGCGATTAGTGCTGCTATTAATCGACTTACTCAAGCGTGAACTATAAATTTTGTATCTTCTTTAGCAAGTGATATTAACTTTAAACCTTGATAGATTTACAACTTACGCTCAATCTAGTAACGTTATGGGGAATGAACTTGCCATTAAGTAGTCTAAACAGATATTACTGGTTAGGAATTGTTAATTGAATTGAGCAAGAGTAAGTTACACACTTAAAGTATATTGCGGTGGTAATATGGTGCCATGGGATAATTGCCGTTTAGGGCTAGGCACCATCAGATATTATGCAAATATTTAAACACGTATGCCAAGAAGGGGCCAAGTGAGATTAGAACTAAAAATACAGAAAAGTTCCACAATTTCGATGTTTTAAGGTGTATTTACACAGTTCCATACCCAGGTGGTATCAGCTAAAAACAGTCCCTTGAAACAAAATTAGGGCTCCTGTCAATCCCTTGCTACCTCTGTTAGCGTTTTTGGCGTTCTAAAAAAGTTCCACAATCTATCTGGCGGAAGGGGTGGGATTCGAACCCCCGGGTAGCCGTTCAAATGCTACTAGTTGAAAGCGGGCAATAAAATTATTGACAATTTGTATACTATTTGATACTCTATAGGGTAGGAAAACTACCTTATGAATAATCAAACCAATATAGAAAAACTCATTTCCAGTGGTAAGAAGGTCTTCACAACAGATGACTTGGCCATTATTTGGGGGGTCTCCGATAGAAAAAAGCTCATAGGGCGTATTAAATATTACTTGAGACAACGAAGGCTCGTACATATTTACAAGGGGCTGTACGCGTATGGAGAATATACGCCGCTCGACATAGCCCAGAAGTTAGTGCCAATGTCCTACTTATCGCTCTATACCACAAGTCAAATGTACGGTTTGACATTTCAGTATTACTCAACGATATTTTGCATCTCTCTCAAAAGCAAGAAGTACAACATAGATGGACAAAAGTACGAGTACCGCAAAGTGAAAGATGCGATATTCTACAATGACCTAGGGTTAATGAAGGAAGGCGGACATACTATTGCTAATAAAGAGCGTACTATTTGTGATCTGTTGTACGTGTTCCCAGGATTTGCCTTCGATAATTTAAAGAGTGTAGATATTGAAATGCTGCATAAGATAGCAACCATTTATGATAATAAGCGGCTGCAAAAAGATGTCTCTAAAATTATTAAAATAATTAAGAGTAATGAGGAATAGAATGCTGGATATACAAAAACACGAGCAAATATTAAAAAGCATACTGAGGGATATCTACACCAACTCAAGCCTACAAGCCTCACTTGCCCTCAAGGGCGGCACATGCTTATATATGTTCTACGGGCTGGATAGGTTTTCTGTTGACCTAGACTTTAATCTGCTTTCCGACAATTTCGATGATGAAAAACTTAACCAGATTGTAACTAAGTACCTAGGGGTGACAGATAGATCAAACAAACGTAATACATGGTTCTGGCTCGGCAGTTATGAAAAGTTACTTCAAAAAGTGAAGGTAGAAGTGAGCAAAAGAGACTACCCAGACCGATACGTAAACAAGGATTTTTATGGACTGATTGTGCCCACAATGGATCCAAGCTATATGTTTGCTCATAAATTGTGCGCTATTACAGATAGAAAGAAGCTACAAAACAGAGACCTCTATGATGCGCATTTCATGTTTACAAAGCATTTCGATATTGATGAGGAGATTATAAAGCTGCGGACCAATCAGACTCTGCAAGAGTACTTCGCTATACTTATCGAGTTTATAGAAGCCCGCGTAAACGAAAGTAATATTCTAGATGGGCTTGGTGAATTACTGACCGATGCACAAAAAGATAGGACGAGAAGTACCCTGAAACGAGACATCTTGTTTGATCTGAAAAGTCGTCTCGTCGAACACTAGAAATGAAAAATACAAAGTTCCAGAATTTAGAGCTTTAAAAAGTACTCTGGGAACTCCAACCCCAGGTGGGTTCAACTAAAAAATAAGGCCTTGAGACAAAAACGGGGCTTTTGACAAGCCCTTTCCACCTCTTTCATTGTCTTTGACCTCTTAAAAAAGTTCCATTATCTATCTGGCGGAATGGGTGGGATTCGAACTAGCCACAATATATTACCATCGTTTTTTCCGACTCGCTCCATACTAGCTTACATTTCAACACTGTCAAAATGATTCTTTTGGATGGCCATAGTGAATGATCTTCGGACTAATTTATTATCTTACCCCAACGTATAACTCACTATTTGTTCATTTTGACAAATTTTTCATTACTTTTTAAGACTTCGCGCAAAAAATCTGCCGAATAGCCTTTCCCCTGGGCCGCTTTGACAATTGCATTAACATCCTTAGGTAAGCACTTGCTATTAAATCCTCTTTTATTAGCGAAAACGCTTGAGAAGGCTCGACCAATCCGCTTATCTAATAACCAACCCTCACGTATAGCGTACCAGTTAGCGTCAAACTGTTTGGCAATTTCAAAGAATTCATTAACAAATGTAACTTTAGTAGCCAAGAAAGAATTCTCCATATATTTTATAAGTTCTGCGTCCACTGTGTTACATCCATAATATTTAGCATTTGGGCCTAATATCAGCTCAAACACACCAAATAAGAAATTACGCTCAAGCTCTGGGCCGCCAATAATCATAAAATCAGTTTCACGCATTGTTTTATATACGTTATTTGTATATGTACTTTCACCTATATATTCCGGTGATACACAAATTTTTTTCTTTAGTTTGTTCCGTAGTTTATCAGTAGTCCCTGGGACTACGGCTGATTTAATTAAAATATAAGGATTATCTAAACGAGATATTGCTGACTCAACAATACTAGTATCACATTCGCCGTTTTTACCTTTTGGTGTTGGCACACATATTACAGCTATTTCACATTCGTTTATTTCTTTTTTGGGGTATTTATCGTTGTAAAGTGGGTCATAAGTAACTATATCGTAATAACCTTCAACGAATTGTTTAAACGCTTTACCTACATAACCTTGACCAATGATTGCAATTTTCATAATATGTTCCTCTCCTAAACTAACTTAAGCTAGACTCGTGCCGGAACTTCTATATTAAGCAACGAGAAGCCGCGATCAATGATCCGTACGTACGCGGTGTGTAAATCAAGTCGTAATTTTTGAGATTCTGGTGGAACATTGTTCCCAAGGACTCGGCAGGATTCATAAAACTTTCCATGAAGGCGTGATAGCCCCTGCATATATGCAACCAGGTGGTGCGGTGCACGTTCATTGGCAGATTTCAGAATTACATCTTTAAAGTTCGAGAAAGCCGCAACGAGTTGGCGCTCTGCGTCTTCTGTAAAAAGTGGCTCTACGGTGGCGAGTGACTCGAGTAAGTCTTCAGCTCGAGACAGTATAGACAAACTCCTTGAGTAGGTATACGCAACATCGAGTACTGTTCCAGTCTCAAGATTGAGCATTTGGTCAATATCAAACTTTACGCTTGAGGTTCGATCAGTCTTTAAATCGTTCCAAACAACCGCAGCTGTCGCTAGCTTTTCAGCTATGCGTTGTGCTTCGTTCTCGGGCATATCTGGATTATGCTTCGTAGTTTCATCAAATGCATGAGTATATACCTCATCAATAACCTCAACTAAACTGCCACTCGTACCTTTCCTAGAAGAAAGTTTTTTACCATCTTGACCGAGAAGTAACCCAAAATTAGCATGCTCAAATGCGATGCGACTACCGTCTTTTTTATGACCGAGATATGAAATATTGGCAGCCTTAAATACTGCCTCAAAGGAAGTAGATTGTTCTTCACCTACAACATAGACCATAAGGTCTGGATCGAAATCGTTTCTTCGCTGCTCAATAGTTGCTAGATCACGCGCAGCATAGAGTTCGTAGCCATTCGAAGTTCTGAGTGGCACTGGATGAGGCCCGTTGATATAGTAAGTATCTTCGGTTGGATCATGTACTATCACTTCTGGTGCTTCTGTGGCTAATTCTTCAATTATTTCTTTGGCTCGATCCTTAAAATAGCCTTCGCCAATCTGTGTATCGAAGGTAATGTGTAGTCGCTTATAGATTTCTTCAAATTCAAGCATACTTGCCGAATAGGCGTGCCACCATTTTGCAACGAGTTCTGGCTCGCCATTGTTCAAACGCGCAAAGATTTCTTGACCTTTTGCGCGAAGGTCGTCATTTGTCTTTATCTCGGCACTAAATTGAGCGTAGAGTCGATTTAACTCCGTTAAACTATACTCAGAAAAAGGTCTGCCATCCCCAAATACTTCATGGGCGGCGATTAAATTTCCAAATTGCGTTCCCCAATCGCCAAGATGGTTGTCTCGTACGACTGCGTAGCCCGTTGCTTCTAAAAGGTTCGAGACTGCTGCGCCAATGACGGTTGATCGTAGGTGATTAATGCCAAGTGGTTTTGCTATATTCGGTGCAGAGAAGTCAACTACAGCAACTTTACCAGCATTTTCATCTGATAGCCCGTAGGTATTTGATAAGTCAAGTATGGCGTCAACTTCATCTGTAAGAGCACGATCACTAATGCAAAAATTTACGTAAGGACCGAGAGCCTCGACAAGCACCCCTTGATCAGTAAACTTAGCTTCAAGCGCTGTTAGGCATTCACTCGCAATTACAGCAGTTGACTTCTTGAGGACCTTGGCATATGAGAACATACCACAAGCATAGTCAATCCTTGGTAGTGTGTTACCTTTCGGCAGAGTGCTAAGCGTTGTAAGTAATGGCTGAACGGGCGTGATACCAACTTCGCTGAACCATCCTATGAGAGCTGCTTCGACCAATGCCCGATTTGGTGATTCGGCGAAGTCAATCTGTCTGCTCTCAGCGATTTTTATAATTGCTGCTTCGCGCTGCATATTAATGCGCTCGACATATTCATCATATAGATTCAAAGGTTCTTGTCTTTCGTATTGTGCGGACTGCTTATTTTCCATATTCTATCCTATGCCAATCTGATTAACTATGCAATGTTAGTATTTATTATAATATATTATGGTATAATAATCAATTACTTGTGCTATAGCATATAGAAATGCCAATTATGAAGTTTCCCCCATACCCTCACGATTTCCAAATACACTCAAATTTTTCCGATGGTAGAGAAGAACTAGAAGTGATAGTTGAAGCTGCAGTCGCAAATGGGCTGAAACTCCTATGTATCACCGACCACGCCAAAGGCTGGCAAGAAGGCAAAACTACGTTTGATTTCTTCAGTAATTCGAAAGTATTCACAGAATATATAAAACGCATTGAAATCTTACGGGAAACATACCGTGATTCAGGCGTGACAATTCTTACCGGCTTAGAGGTTGAAGTGTCAATTGACGGCAGTTTACGTCTGGCTGATGGTATTCTCGAAGTTATTAGTGATGAAACATGCTTGAAAGACTATATTGATGTCGTGGTGGGCGTCATTCACAGTGAGAGTTTTGAAGAAGATATAGCAAATAACTCCACTTTAGATATAGCAAAAAAGGAACAAATACATTTAAAAAACATCAAAAATCTCATCTTGAATAATCAGATTGATATATGGGGTCACCCCTTGCAATCTATCCACGGACAATTCTCAAGACAATTCAACTCACATGAGCTTGCGGAAATTTGTAAAACTCTGGCAAGAAGAAACGATTTTGCAATCGAGCTCAATCTTAACCCACGGCCTACGTATACCAAGTGGAATGGGACAACCAACCGCTATGATAGAGGGCTCACAGTATCGGATGGGGCATTCTACGCAAAAGTAGCTGCGCATGCGCCCATTGTTGTGTCGAGCGATGCTCACGACCTAGGGCAACTCAATCGGCACCAAATCCTGGAAACACACGCTGGCTACGCGTTTGTAGGTGTACATGAATAATAATTCTGATGCTTTCGTACAATCGCTTGTTGTGGCGACCGAAAGGTACCTTGGAGCCTCAATGATATTTATGTGCCTTTTTGGCTCGCGCGCTCGTCAAGAAAATACCAAACAAAGTGATGCCGATATAATGGTAGTAACTCGAGGACCGATTCCGCTAGAAGTAACTACGAAACTTAAAGAGGAAATCAGTGTGCTCTATGTCGAAAATGACTGTGTTTTTGATGTCGATTTTCCGATTGAGATAATACACACATTTGACCTTCAACTTGCGCTTGAAGGGTATGGTTATGTTAAACAAAACACCACCATTATTGCCGAAAGTATTGGGCGCAACGATTGGTCAGACTTTAATTCGTATCGACAGTGGCTAGCGGCGCTTGCGACACCAAATATATTCTTGGCAGGTGATGAAAAAGCCTACACGAAAGCGGCCGTTGCCGCACAAACTACAATGCTTAAGCTGTTATTGCTCACTTCGGGCAATGAATCGCTAAAAAGAGAAGATCTCGCCAAGCGTTTAATTTCAAGAGGTAAAGAAGCTTATGGGTTTTTAGATAGTACTTACACCAGAGAATACATCAGCAAACATTACGTACCACTTCTTAAAAACCTACAAGCAGAAGGTCTTATTAAAGAAAGTGGACGGATCGCAATCATAGATCGGCACGACTTAATGCCAAGCGGCGTCAAAGAGCTGTCGCAGTATAGAGCCGAGAAAGAGTATCTCGGAATTCACGATACTACCAGCACAATTACTGATCATTATCAAAAAATCGGTACAGTAACCCAACAATTTATAAGCCAACCGATATTAAACTATCTGAAGGCGAGCGAACTTGCCTCACTGAGTCAAGAAATTGGCTTGCAGAGTTCAAAGACATCAGCCGAGTCTCTAGATGCAATTGTCAGCTATTCAATCAGACAGAACCATCCACGTTATGCAGCCTTTCCCGATGCCGGAAACTCAAAAGCCGCACTATTCGCAGCCGCACTTGAGCCAATCCTTAATCAAAATATGATAGCTGTCGATAAAAGTTCACCAATCGGCACCTTTATTGAAATTGATCTAATACACCTACTACGGAAATTAGTTGGATATGGTGACGCAGCCGAACAAAGTGTGTTTGATATAGGCGGTATTGCTACTGTAGGTGGCGTAGCATCTAATACAGCTGCGCTTTTAGTCGCAAGGACAAAGGCGTTTCCATCAGCAAGAACAGATGGCCTTTCAACGCATGAAGCTAAACCCTATCTGCTCATTAGCGATGAAACTCTCGAGCACTATTCGCATAAAGCATCATTTTGGTGGCTTGGGTTAGGTGAAAATAACGTCATACCAGTAGCATCGCGTAACTATGATTTTGATTTGATTGATTTGGAAAAAAAATTAAAGAAATACAATTCAAATGGTAAAAAAGTTGTTGCCGTCATCGCCCTAGCTGGTGATTCGAGAACAAACACTATTCAAAATATCGGCCAAATCTATGCACTTACTCAAAAATACGATACATGGCTCCATGTTGATGCATGCCATGGCGGTGTAGCATTATTTTCGTCATATCGTGATGAGCTTTGCGCTGATTTTAAGCTAGCCGACTCAATGAGCATTGACCCGCATAAAGGTCTAGCAATACCCTATTCATCGAGCTTCTGCCTTTTCAAAAATCCAGAGGATCTTGCCACAATTTCAAAATCGACTGATATCACTATCGTCAAAGGGAGTTTCGATATAGGTCAGGTTACTCCTTTTGCAGGCAGTCGATCATTTGATAGCCTGAAGCTCTGGTACACCATCAAGAGCCAAGGCATAGCCAAAATAACAGAACACGTCGACTATCGTATAAAGCTTACAAAAGAGTGGCACCGATTGGTATCGGGCTCAGCATACTTTACATCACTCCATAAACCTATGCTGACTGCGCTTGCATTTACGATTGCGCCAGAAAAAGCTAGAGTTTCGGTGTATGAAGTATCGAAGCTCAACAAAGCAATCCACGATCGTGCCTATCAAGAAGGTTGGTTTATTATCCACTGTTTTGATTTAATTGATTACGGGCAGATACTCCAGCCAGGAGTCAACAATCGTTTGATTAGTTTGGGAGTAAATTTCGGTAATATTCAATTAGATGTTCCAATGCTCAAGGCTTCGTTGAACTATTTAGAGTCGTTAGCAGAAGAAATAATACAGCAGCAACGAGTATGAAGATGCAACCCAAAATCATTATCATAACTGTCTACCATGGTCGAAAGGGAGACTCGCGATTCAATAAACGAGAAGATTATCTAGTCGAAACTATTAAATCCGTCAATCAGCAAAAAATGAACAATGCCTACCATCTTCTGATTGATGACGGTAGCACCGATGATGCGATGACGCATATGCAGGAAAAATTTCCAGCGAATGCAAACAGACATTATTTTAAAAGACCCAAGCGGCCTGGTGAACCACTCTCCTCAACGAACGCTCGAAACTTCGGGATTGAACTCTGTCTAAGTAATGTTATTCCTCATCTGACCATTGCTAAAAACGATTATATTACCTTTATAGATTCAGACGATGTAGTCATTAACCTTAACTCTCGTTTTGATTTTCTACTGAAAGGTAACTACCGCTTTGGGATAAGTGATTGTTTACTTCTTATGAACGGAGAATCAAAAGCCAGGACATGGAAGGGAATTAGTGGTGGTACAGCACAGATGCAAAAAAAGTTTTGGGTGCACGGAATATTGCCATATCCAACGATGACCTGGAGAGTTGATTTCTTACAAGCATTGCAAAAGTACATTCTTGAACAATTTGAGAGGCCTGGTATATTCGACCCAACTATAGGCTGTGGTGAAGATGTTGACGTTGCCTATTCATCGCTGAAAGCCTTAACAATGTCTAAAAGCACTGTCGGCTACCTACCGAAAATTACGGCTGGATATAGGATTCACGACACTTCGTTAGCGACAATTCGGAACCAGGTGAAACGGAAATATGAGGAAAATAGTGTCCTCAAAAGGCATAACGGTATAGTTACGACGTACATACTACACCTCCGAAGGTTAACGGTGAGGCCAGAATGTTACTTTCCTTATTTGTACCGATTTAAAAATAACAGCAAGTCAAAAGTGGCAGTCATCGACTACATTCCAAATTGGAGTGCAAAATGAAAATAGTAGTCACAGGCGGTACCGGATTCGTCGGCTACCATGTTGCCAAACAAATTTTGCAATCGACCTATCATAGTTTGATTATTATCGATAATCTCAATTTATAACATAACAGGCATGGAGGGCCACGAGGGATTCGAACCAAAATACATAAAAGTTCCACGATTTCGAGGATTTAAGGTATATTTACGCAGTTCCAGACCCAGGTGGTATCAGCTAGAAAACAAACCCTAGAAACAAAAGCAGGGCTCCTGTCAAGCCCTTGCTACCTCTGTTATGATATTTGGCCTCTTAAAAAAGTTCCACAATTTATCTGGCGGAGAGGGTGGGATTCGAACCCACGGTACCGAATTATCGGTACACCGCTTTTCGAGAGCGGTACCATTAACCACTCGGACACCTCTCCACTACAAATCTATTCTATCAGATATATATTAGTATCATTATAGTTATGTGTGATAAAATTGCCCCTGTTAAATATGCGCCCGTAGTTCAGCTGGATAGAACATCGGCTTGCGGAGCCGAAGGTCGCAGGTTCGAGTCCTGCCGGGCGTACCATTTTGTTTATGCTTATTACATATCTATTTTTGTGCGATAAATAGACCAATATCTTTTGAAACTAAAAGTTTTTGATGCTCAGCAAAGTATTCCTTGAAATAAGAGTCCACTTCTTTTATTAGCTTTTTATTTAAACCTTCGTTGGTTGATAAAATATGGGCTACGAGTGGCTCAGCCTCTGTAATCAACAAAGTATCCTCATAACGAAAGACTTCCACTTTAGAAAAATGCTTCGCCAGAAAGACTCTTCCATTATCAAGTGAAAACGTGTATTTATTGTATCCACGATGCACAGGAAGTTTAGACTTTTCAAGTAAATCTTCCAGTTCCTTCATGTAGCCAGAGCCGTTAGTTGAGGCAATCATTATTCCTTTGGGTTTAATTACACGGGCTGTTTCTGCTAATGCTTTTTCAATATCGGGAACAAGGTAAAGCATATGATTGGCTATTACTATGTCAAACTCTTCATACGGATAGGGTATATTTTGAATATCTACAACTTTAAACTTAAAATCATGGTTAATTTTCTCTAGGTCTTGTTTTGTCCTGTCTAACATCTCTCGGGAAAAGTCAGTCAGGGTAATATCCCAGCCTTTTTGGATTCTCTTTTCATTCTCAAGCCAAAGTAACCCCAATCCTGAGCCAAGTTCTAGAATTTTACAGTTCGGCGGAAAATTAAAATGGTCAAAAACCCATCTATACCAACCATACTTATTAGTACTAAATCTTTCTTGTAAATTACGTCGGATGTTAAGGTTAGAAGGATTTTTATATTGTTTCTTAATAAGCTTTGGGTCGATGTTTGCATTCATTGCATGTAATTATAGATTAATCCTAAATCTAGGGCAATAAATTTATAGATGCACATGCTAACTACTATTGTCACAGACATATTTATCTTTTCTTGTATGATGTCTACGTGGATATTCTTGGAAAAGAGGTAGCCCAAACCGAAGTTGATAGAGAATCTTCTGAACCGAACTCATTCTATACTAAAGCATGGGCTTGGGCTTTATCTAAGGATTATGACCAACGACAACAATCTTTCATGTTAATCAAGAGAAGATATATTCATAATTTATGAAATTTGTGATTTTGGTTTCTTGGGCAACGGTGTGAAAAACTTATAGATTGGAACTTTGTTTAGTTCGGTGTACCAAGTTAGAGTTTTCTTCAGGGAACCCCACCTTGTTATTTCCCAAACAAACAAGGATTTAAATATCGCTACTATCTAAGATTTTTTGAGCGCTTATATTCACAAGTTCTGCCGCACTTTTTTTAGTTTTTACTGAATAGTCTCTGCAAAGTTTATAACCATAGCTATACCCGAACCATCTATCAATATCCTTACTCCCAAAGAACCATTCGTAATGACTATAGTTTTTTGAATTAATTAGGTTTTTAGCTTTTACTATTTGGTCATCTTTTAGGCTAACCTTGGCATAGATTGGGGCTTTGCCACTATGCTGTTCTTCGTATAAACAAGCCATGCCTTCTGAAATCATTGTCTCGCCTAATGTCTTGCCATAACCTGGATTGCGCCATCTCATACAATGGTGGATTTCGTGAAAGAGTGTTTCGTTTAAGCCCTCTTGTGTAATTTTGTCTGATTTAGGGTCAAATGAAACATAGACATGATTCGGTCCTCGTGAACTACCACCAATACCATATTCTGGGATTGCTGAAGCTGCTGCCGAGACGAATATAATATCAATCTGTGCTGCATCTAATTCTTTTTCAACAATTGGGATAACTGTACTGAGTGATTTTGAAATCATATCAACTAGTTTATCTAGTTCACCTGTTGAATTAGCAATATAGTGATTTATTGAAGACATATTATTATTGTATCAAAAAAAACAGATACATTTTGTCTCTGTTTAAGCATAAGTGTTATGGGGGCCATCAGAGAACAGAACTAAATCTCTAGACGGCAATATAGTGGGGACAGCTAGGGGGTAGTAGTAAAACGCCTAGCTAACATATAAAGCACTATTTAAATCCCTGATTATAGCGGTTCTGACTTCTCGGACTGCGGTGTACCATACTGGGATTGAGTCCCTAATACACCTTTTTAGATTAGTTCTGATATTTTGTTTATTTTTATTGCACAGTCCTAATTACAGATTGGAATAGGTTCTAATCCTGTTGGGGTGTATCCCCATTGCGACTAGACTGTACGTTAACTATCACATTATTATAGAGAGCCACCGTGTACTCTATTGCAACTAAGATTCAAGGTGGCTCAAAGCTATTTATAGTTAATCTTTATCCACTACCTCGTTAAGGGCGGCTTGCAGCATATCTTGACGCACCCGCTGGCGTGCCATACTTCCATCCTCATAATTGACGTCAAGAACTGTTTTCTCTTGCACCAGATTATCACCAATAACAAGGAGTGCTGCTGAGCTGCGTTTGAAATAATTAGAAACAGCAAAAACGGTTGCCGCTTCCATCTCCACACCATAGTAGCCGTCCCGTGACCATCGCTGAATATCTTCCCATGTTTCCGCCATCATTGCTTGGCAGGTAACAGTAGGCCCATGCCAAACTTTATGCCTTTCTTCCAGATGCTTGATTAGTCGCTGATTTAGGTTTTCATCAGACTGGTGTTGATTGCTAACATTCGACTCATACATGCGTGTTGTACTCTCATCAGCATATGCATATGTTGGCACTAGAATCTCTGGGGTGTCGGCATTTGCAAATAGGCCGCCGCAGCTGCCAATTACCACGTTTTGCTGGCTACCGAATAGACAGGCTAAGTGCGTCCATTCGCTTAGCATGGTGCCGCCGTAAGCAATCGTGAACCAATACCTTTTACTGGCGATTTCAAACTCTAGAATAGGAGCAAAATAGGGGTTGTCAGAAACTTTGCTAAAACTAACTTCTAATCTCATATTAGCCAACTCTTCTTTAAGCTGGTCATATGGTCCCGGATGGAAGGTTCCAAACACAATAAATCCATTAACGACATAGTCCGCTGGTAATTTCCAGTGTTTTCTATAATCGTCGGACGTGAATTTCTTATACATTATCTGTAATAATAACAAAAACAGAAGAAAATTACCTCTGTTTTAAATATAAGTGGTATGGAGACCTCATATATAAAATCAAGACGTTTCTTCGTAGTAGTTAGCATCATATGGTTTACCATACTGGGATTGAGTCCCTAATACACCTTTTTAGATTAGTTCTGATATTTTGTTTATTCTTACATGAAGCAGTTACTAATAGATGGATATCATTTCCAATCCTACTTGAGCAAACCTTAAGTACTAGTAATATATAGTTTATTCTCATTACCTATTGCATTTGGTAAGAAACTTTACTAAAGTAATATATATGAAAGATACAATTACTATTACTAGCAAAGGCCAGACTACTATACCAGCACCCGTCAGACGGAAACTAGGGCTAGATAAGGGTGGTGGCGTACTCCAGATGAATTTTATCGAAAATAAAAATGAACTTGTAATATCTAAAGCCGTAGGTATAGATGAGCTCAGTAAAAAGTTAACTGGATATATTAAATCTGGTGTAAAGCCTCTCGTTGACGCAGCTTCATTTTACCAAGCCAATAGGACGAGATAAGTTATGGCAAACTATACTGGCTCATTTGATACTAATGTCTTATTACGCTTATTGCTTAATGATATACCCAAGCAACACATTGCAACCAAGGCACTATTGAGCCAAGCTACCTATCAATTTGCCATTGCCGATACGACAATAGTTGAGTTGGTGTTTGTCCTAGACCGGTATTATGGATTTAGCCGTTCACAGACTACTGAAGCAGTAAAAGGCCTTATGAAATTAAAAGAAATTCATTGTAATAGTGCCCTTTTCGACAGAGCTTTGCCCTTATATATCAAACACACCGGTTTGTCTTTTGAGGATTGTTGCCTGTCTGTATACGCACAGCTCAACGATGCTGAACCTTTATGGACTTTTGATAAAAAACTAGCCAATCAAGCTCCAAACGCAAGATTAGTTTCAGTATAACTTTCCGCTATCAAGGTTCTAGACCTGAGATCTAAAGTCAAGTATTTGGTCTTTTGTACGGTGTGTTGCACGTCCATACGGCGTAGACGCAGTTAAGTATCTTTCGGGCATTTACAATGGTTGCTTCTTTGTAGCGTTTGCCTTCAGCTCGTTTCTTGTCAAAGGTTGCTTTGTACTGTGGCTCGCATCTTTGAGCAATGCTGGCCGCAATGTATAAGCTTCTTCGTAGATATGGTGAACCGCGTTTGGTCAGCCGGGTATTACGCTGCAGACTGTAACCGCTTTGACGGACCCTAGGATCAAGCCCGGCATAGGCAACAAGTGATTTTGGATTCTTAAACCGAGTGATGTCACCAATCTCTGCGATCAGCGTAGGAGCAATCGTGACTCCAATACCCGGAATGCTGGTTAACAGTTTAGTGAGATCCTTGGGGCTTATTTCTATCGCTCGCTGGCGAAAGACTGTGACTGCTATGCCTAATTGGTAGGCACAGGTAACCAGTTGTTCGTGTAGCTTGCGCTCGGTTGGCAGTAATTCACTAATTCGCCTATCTATACGGTTCACGATGTCATTTAATTGTGCAAGCTTAGTGCTGGTACGCAGTATAGGTTTGGTGTCATTGAATAAACCGGCAGTTACCAATACGCCTTCGCCTTGAGCTGCCAGCTTAGCAATAACCCAGGCGTCGCTCGGATCAGTCTTCTTCTTTCTGACAGTGGCTTTAACAAACTGCTTAGTCGTAATAGGGTTAAGCAAGCGGAATGGTATGTCGAGATCTAGGCAGCAGTGTGCTAATGCATAATGGTACTCCCCAGTCGATTCACTGGCTATGAGCAGGTGTTTGTACTGACCACGCAAACTTAGCAGTGCTGCCGCAATTGCATCCATAGTATTGGTTATCTCGAAGCGCTGTTTGACCTGCATACTGGCATCTATTCGGGCTCCAACTATACTATCTTTGCCCACGTCAAACCCGACTACGTTCATAGTAATCCTCCTGTTCTTGTTAATTAACCTGTTAAAGAAAGAGAGAAGAGAGAAATGGAGATACATTTGAAGTCTCCTCTTTTGTTGGCGTACAATAGGCTTGTGTGTTATTTGAGATAACATTCTCAACCTGAGATAGATCGACACACCAACAGAGGAGACCAGACGCTAGAACAGTGGGATATGAGTGCTAGCTCAACCCAGACTTCGTTACGCAGGATCTCCTCTTTTTAGTGTAAACTTTCGCCTACACACATCTAAGATACAGACTTCGTTCACTATAATGAGAAATGGCGATACAATAAAGTCATGCCAGCCAGTATATGCTTGAAGATTATCAATCAATTAGGCCGCTTTGGCGGAAAAGTATTCTATTGTGAGGAAAATATAAAATGAAACTTTATTTATCTCTATTGTTAGGCATCGGTGTCGGTGCCTGGGTATTTAATAAAGTAGCTATCCGTACCCATCGTAACCAATCTGGTATTATTACGGCTCTAGTTGCCGGATTAATGGCATTCTTGGTTTTTTACACACTTTTGTCTTCGATTCTTAAATTAAAGTAGCCATTTCATACCAGAATACACTTCCCTTTTGCCCAATTAATAAGTATTATAAGGCCATGGATGAGAAGGGGTTGGGCCACCGGTTACAGCAGGCCAGGAAGACTGCCGGATTAACGCAACAAAGTTTATGCCAAATAGCGAATCTCAGCTATTCCACACTAGCTAAAATTGAACGCGGAGCTATCAAGGCGCCTTCAATATTTACTATTCAGAGTATCGCTGATGCCTTACACGTCCGCTTAGATGAGTTAATCGGCCGACCATCGTCAGATACCTTGCCGGTAAAACAACATGAACACTCTAAAAGTGGAATTAGTTTTGTGTATTTCGATATCAATGGCTGCCTAGTGCGGTTTTTCCACCGGGCGTTTTCGAAACTGGCCGATGCTTCCGGCCAGCTGGCGGATGTCGTAGAAACAGCCTTCTGGCACTATAACGATCAGGTTTGCCGTGGCGAGATGACTATCGCGGAATTCAACAGTGCGTTGGCCAAAAGATTATCAATACCGTCTCTAGACTGGGAAGCTTATTATCTGGAAGCGGTTCAGACAATGCCCGAGACACAAGAGCTTGTCCGATGGGTAAGTCAGCACTATGGTGTCGGTATCTTAACTAACATTATGCCGGGGTTCCTTGATACAATGCGCCAAAAAGGGCTTATACCGGATATTGCGTATGATGCAATTATCGATTCATCGGTTGTTCATATTATTAAGCCGGAAATTGAAATGTATAAGCTGGCGACAAAGAAAGCCGGTTGTCGGCCAGATGAGTTATTGCTGGTTGATGACTCTATGACGAACCTGGTGGCGGCCGAAAAATCCGGTTGGCATGTATTGTGGTTTGATGACTATCGCCCTGATGAATCATCAAAACGCATACGACAGATATTAGAGCCGGTTACTGCTGAGGCGAAGGCATCGGATGCTCACCGGTCGGCTGCGTCGGTTTGACTGTTTCGGGCGGCACGTAGCGTTTGTATTCCTGTTCGATTGTTTCAAGTATTACTTGAGCTTCAAGCAGTTGCTTTTTAGTTTGTTCAATAACCTCTGGCGGGGCCTTGGCGATGTAAGCAGAATTAATCAGGCGGGTTTCTAGACGGAGTACCAGTTCTTTCTGCACTTTTTGTTTTCTTCCAAGCTCACGGATATATTGTTTGAGCATTTTGACATCAACATCAAGCCAGCATTGATATGATGTGTTAATAAGTCGCAGGCCAGGCCCGACTTGCACCTCTGTTACTGTTTCGACATTTGTTAATCTTTCAATCAATTTGGCGTTGTCCCTAACGAACTGGGGAGCAATATAATGGAGCCGGGTTTTCTTTAGCTTTAAACTGTTTTTAAAGTAACGCACCTCATTGATGATAGCCTGGATTTCCTCAAATTCATGACTTAACTCCGGATGAGCTGTAATCATATCCGGCCAGCGGCTGTCTATTATCATCCCTTGAGGTTCCCAACTTAGAGTTTGCCAGATCGTTTCAGTAACAAAAGGCGCGAACGGATGAGTAATTTTAATAATTATCTCTAGGCATGCCCCCAAAATATCTAGATTTGGCTGTAATTTGGATGCCTCAATATACCAGTCAGCAAAATCATCCCATATAAAATGATAAATGCATTCGTAGGCTTCGCCGTAGCGGTAATTATCCATATTTTCTTCGGTAGCCCTAATTGTCTGCTGTAATTTTGTCAGTATCCAATAATCTGCCAGCGATGACATTGTCAGGTGTTTCGGCCGTTTGTATTTATCGCCGACCTTATCTTCAATATAACGGGCTATATTCCATAACTTGTTACAGAAATTACGGGCGTCTTCAATTTTACGTCGGTCAAATCCCCGGTTAACACCAGCTGTCCGGCCAGCGATCAAGCCTATTCTTAGGGCATCGGATCCAAACTGATTTATAACTTCTCTAAAATTGACGACATTGTCGAGACTCTTGCTCATTTTAGCGCCATCTCCGGCCATCACGTAGCCATGAATATAAACTGCCTCGAATGGTATGCTGCCGGTTACGTACAAGCCCAGCATTATCATGCGGGAAACCCACGGATAAAGCAGTTCGCTGCCCGTTTCCATTAAACTGAGCGGATAAAAATCTTTAAAGTCCTGACTATTTGGATAATTAAGCGTAGCGTATGGCCAGGAGGCGCTGGAGACCCAAGTATCAAGTACGTCCGGATCGCGGCGGTAGGTCTGGCCGTTATAAACTATCAGCTCATGTTGTACTTCCTCGCTATAGATCCAGTCATCCGGTTTGTTAATGTTTTGAAAAGCCGGTATTGGTATGCCCCAGGCAATCTGGCGGCTAATATTCCAGTCCCTGAGTTGTTTTAAGTAGCCGATAAGTTGTGTTTTTTTAGCCTCAGGATAAAATTTTATCTGGTTCGCTTCCAAGACATCGACTGCCCCTTTAGCTAACGGTTTCATATCAATAAACCATTGTTCCCGGAGCAGCGGTTCAATGATTGTACCACACTTATAACAGTGGCCGATGTTATGCTTAATGGTTTCAATATTGACAATAAACCCCTGCTCTGCCAGATCTTTGGCGACTTTATCACGGGCGTCAACAACTGACAGTCCACGATAACTCTCCGGCATGCTGTCGGCGATAGCTCCCTCAGTGGTAATAACAGAAATCAGCGGGAGATGATGTTTCTGTCCGACATCAAAGTCATTTTGGTCGTGGGCGGGTGTTAGTTTAACGGCTCCCGTCCCGAATTTTTGATCGACAAAGTTGTCGCTGATTATCGGAATTTCCCGGTTAAGTAGTGGTAACTTTACTGTTTTACCGATGAAAGAGCGGTAACGGTTGTCATCGGGATGGACTACTACGGCAGTGTCGCCAAGCATTGTCTCCGGCCGGGTAGTCGCGACGACTATCTCGCCAGTGCCATCAGTTAACGGATAACGGATATGCCAAAGACTGCCCTTCTCTTCTTTGTAAACTACTTCTATATCTGCAAAACTGGTACCGTGGAAGGTGCAGAAATTTACGAGCCGTTCTCCTCTGTAGATAAGTTTTTCTTCCCACATTTTCTTAAATGTGGCATACGCTTGCCGGACGACTTTATCGTCAAGTGTAAAGGTAAAATGACTCCAATCAGCGCTAGTTCCCAGTAAACGGAACTGTTCTTCAAAGGAAGTACGGTTCTTGGCTACAAAATCCCAAACTTGCTGATAAAGTTCTTCCCTAGTGAAATCAAAACGGCTCTTGCCTTCTTTGGCCAGTTGTTTCTCATAAACTACCCAAGTTTCAAATCCGGCATGATCGGCACCCGGTAAAAATAAAGTCCGGTCACCCTTTAATCGGTGATAACGGACAATAATATCTTCTAAGGCGTAGTTAAGGGCATGGCCCATATGCAAGTCGCCGTTGGCATTAGGCGGCGGAAAAACAAGACTAAAAGCTGGACCATCACCTTGTGGGGTAAAAGCCTGATTTTTCTCCCACAAGGCATAGATATCTTTTTCGTATAGTTTTGGTTCGTAAGACTTTGGTAATTTCATAGATATCGTTGTTTACTAAATTTAGCATAGCATCGAGGCTTAAGTTTGGCTACTCATAGGTTCACGTGAACGCTGACAAAACAACACCACAACTTCACATTTGAAGCTGTTATTACAAACACCTATACCAACCTTTTATCTTCCAAGAACGACCCCAGTGGAACTTGGGGTATTACCCTAATGTTTATTTTTGTATTACTACCATAAACCTGCTAGCAAGTTTTGGCAACTTAAGAATTATTTAACAGGGTTATATTACAAGGCACACTGCACCATAAGATTAAATCCTATATGTTTTCAAAAAAGTAAATAAAGATTTTATTAGATACCAAACAGCTGTTATCATCCTGCTACATAGTAAGATCTGGGGCAATCGCCAAGGAATAGGGATCAGCTAGCGGTTGATGCTGTTTGAATTTATAGCAACCAATTGTAGCAATCATTGCGCCGTTGTCAGTACAAAGTTTGGGGTCGGTGTAGGCAATGGCTACCGGTAGTCGCTCGGTAAGCTGCCGTCTCAGCTCAGTACTGGCCGCTACGCCGCCGGCAATTACTACTGCAGCCGGTTGATACTCTTCATAAGCGGATATAGTTTTATCGACTACCGTTTCTACGGCTATGCGTTCGAAACTGGCTGCAATATTAGCTCTCTGAGCTTCATTAAGCCTTTCTGGGAGCTTTATAGAAGGGAAGCCGAAAGATTCACCTACTTGTTCCTGAGCCAGCCTTAGAACGGCTGTTTTTAGCCCAGAAAAGGAAAAATCATATTTATTAGTCAGATGAGCCTTTGGCAGACGGAAACTGTAAGGATCTCCCGCTTTGGCCGCCAAACCGATACTAGGACCGCCCGGGTAGGGAAGACCGAGCATCTTGGCAACCTTATCAAAAGCTTCGCCGATCGCGTCATCCTGAGTTCGTCCGAGTAATGTAAGGTTGAAATGATCATGTAACAATACGAGTTGTGTGTGGCCACCGGATACGATTAAAGCCAGCAATGGGAATAACGGCTGTCGGGCAGGCAAAGTGTAGCCGGGCAGGGAAGTATCAGTTAAAAAATTTGCGTAGACATGACCTTCAACATGATTTATGGCATAAAGCGGCAGATGCCGGCAGAGGGCGATTGAGCGGGCCGTAAGGACGCCTATCAGCAGACTACCGTTTAGTCCGGCTCCATACGTTACCGCGATGCCGTCCAGTTGCGCCCAGGAACAACTGGCATCAGCTAACGCTTGGTCGATTACCGGAATAATGGCTTCAATGTGGCTCCGGGCAGCGATTTCCGGAACAATACCGCCGTAGACGGCATGTAAAGCCATACTGCTGGCAACGACGTTACTTATTAAATAACGTCCATCTTCAACAACTGCCGCTGCTGTTTCATCGCAGCTCGTTTCAATCCCTAATATTCTCATCAAGACTACAGTATACTTGATACTATGACATTCCGGCGTTTTGTTAAAATGTTTATCCCGCGCAAAATATTCAAAACAATTGAGCCTTATGGTCATTTAGGCGAAGCGATCCTGTTTAATAGTCTCTATCGTTTTCCGGCCCGGCGCCTGAAAGTGATCGGTGTAACCGGCACAAACGGTAAAACAACTACTTGCTTTATGATTCATCGGATGCTCCTTGATGCCGGTTATAATGTCGGCCTGATGACGACAATCGCCTATGGCGTCGGTGATGAGATTACGCCACAGATTCACCATATGACTAATGTCACAATGCCTGAACTGATGCGGCGGTTGACACATTTTCGTGAAAAGAAAACCGAATGGCTGGTACTCGAAACAACTTCTCAGGCCTTAGCCCAGAACCGGGTCTGGGGAATACCCTATACCATTGCCGTTATAACAAATGTGACTCATGAGCATCTCGATTATCACCGGACTTTCGAAAGATACCGCGATGCCAAGCGTAAATTATTCCAAATATGCAATCGAAACCGGCGCGGATTGCGTACCGGTATTGTTAATGCCGATGATCCCAGCGCCCAGTTGTTCATATCCGATATTAAACAGCCGATCAGCTACGGTATCAATCATGGCGAACTGAAAGCCGTTAATGTTGCCCTTAAACCGGATAGTATTTCTTATCAGGTGCGTCGAGGCGAGGAAATTATATATACGATTAACTCTAAACTGCCGGGTAGTTTTAACGTTTATAACAGCTTAGCGGCGGTTTGCGTCGGTAATAGGCTGGGTCTTAGCCGCGAGCAAGTGGAGAAGGGAATTGCTGCCCTAAAAAAAGTAGAGGGACGGATGACCCGGATAGATGATGGCCAGGCTTTCACAGTCATTGTCGATTATGCCCACACTCCTGATAGTTTTGAAAAACTTTTTAAGGATATGCGTCCAACCGTAAAAGCAAAACTGATAGTACTATTTGGTTCGGCCGGCCGTCGCGATGAAGCCAAGCGAGTAGTCCAAGGAAAATTAGCTGGCCGTTATGCCGACCTGATTGTCATTACCGAAGAAGATGACCGTGATGCTGACGGAGAGTCAATTATGAGGCAGATTGCCAGCGGAGCTGAATCGGCCGGCAAAAAGCTGGATGAAGACATGTTCTTAATCCACGACCGGTCTAAAGCTATTCAATATACTATTAACCTGGCTAAGAAAGATGACACTGTCCTGATATTGGGCAAGGGGCATGAGAAGACAATTGAAAGAGCCGATGGCGAACACCGATGGGATGAAATCGGTACCACTAAACATGCTCTCCAAAACCGAAAAACTTCTTAAGCATAAATTACTTAAGCTCTAGTGTTAAACATTTTACGCCGCCACCGGATTTTCGGAATTCCAAGATTGGCGCGCTGATTACTGTAAAACCGGCTGAGCGGTATTTCTGTAATAAACTTTCCGAGGCGTTACTGGCAACAACTGTATGGCCGTCGCTGACAGCATTGAGGCCGAAACCGGATGCTTCTTCAGTAGTAGCCTCGATAATATTAGGGATTGTCGCCCGCAGTCGTTTTTGGCTTGACTCGTCAAGCGCGCCAGGATAATAGGCAACCGTATTATCATTTAAAACCGCCAACAGCGTATCTAAATGAAAAAAATGCGGGTCAACGATATGAAGACTGATGACTTCTAGATCAAAATAATCATGCAGCTCAGCATGGGACTCGATATCGGAACGGAAACCGTAACCAGAAAGTATTTTAGTTCCGCAAATTAAGTTATCACCGCCGCCCTCGAAGCGGGCTTGGGCCTGCTTAATTTGGCAGTAACCGTGGTCCCTGAACCAGATTTCGTATTGCTTAGCCTCTGGTTGGCGTTCCGGAAAACGGAAATTACTTAAGAATATTTTGCCGTCAATCATTAAGCAGCAATCAGTTGCAAAGACCATATCCGGCAAACCCTGCTGAGGATCAATTAACTGGACGCTCCAACCAAGCTGATCTGTATAGATTAGACGTAAGGCGTCCCATTGTTGTTTAGCGACTTGAGGGACGATCTGGTTGCTATGGTCCATCCAGATATTTATTTCGTACTCAATATCAAAATAGTCCGGCGGGCACATTAAAATTGATTTTGCCATCAGATGAAAATTATAACTTTTTAAAAAGTGAAAAACCGGGATGATTGAGGGGTGGGGAGGCGAAAGTGGCGAAAGACTAAATAATTTAGTCTCACGTATCTCTCAAGCCTTCTTGCTCAATCATGCCCGGATCGCCCGAACGGAATTCCAGCAGACGCTGAAAAAGGTCTGTTTAAATTTCCGTTCGGGGCTATCCTCCGGAGTGCCTAGGTACTCGAGCTCTCGATTTCGAGCGGGTCATTGATCTTGCCGGGATCGACAATGCCGCCGTACTCTCTCACGGTCTTCCCGCAAACGTCTTCCGTCAAGAAAGCAAGTTCTTCAGGGGTCAGGCCGGTCAGCTTGTCAGCCAATGCAAATGTCAAGAAAATGACAGCTTTCGCGATGCTTTTACGTTCGTATGAACGAACGCGGTGAGCGAGAAGAGCCCGTATCTCAATGCAGCAGGGGTCCTCCATGTCATTACCGACAGGGAGCTCAGCCACATTTTTAACTCTGTTCGAGTTGCCCAACGGGCGGAGAAACGTTTCGATGCGGGTGATCGGCAGCCGGTGATGGCTACCTAATGTTGCATTGGGCGTTAGCCTAATCTTGATTTCCCAGGCTTCGAGGTCAGGTCTCCAGAGGGAGCCCTTGTCCTTAAACGTCAGAGTTCCAAGATCACAACTTCTGGGCTGGAATTGAGAATCCAACTTGAAGATTTCGCGAAATATTTCGCGCTGTGCTTGCTGTACATGCTCGTCCACTGCGTTGGTACCTGCATTGTCAAAGGCCATGTCACTCGCTTTCTCGAGTAGACAAATTTCACGGATAGGATACCCTATATACTACAACCATAATCACTGATGTCAATGACAAAAAGTTGACATTTACACCTAAAAATTGTAAAATTTGCATAGTTTACGAGGTTAAGAGTGGAACAATGCATGTCATCAGAATTTGATCGCACCATTAACGATCAGGATATCGCTAAGCTATCAGCCGAAGGAAAATGGCTGAAGCTAGTCGGCTGGTGCAGTGAAATGCTTAAAGATGCCAATTCTCTGGATAAATTTGATCGTTCTTTCCAAAGCGAAGCCGACAAGAATCCAGTCGTCAGCGTTTTTAGGCGACATGATGAAAAATTAGAATTACCAACACACTATTGGCATTTAGTCCCCCGGAGAAAAGGTGAAGCACATTTTCACGTTAATGACCTGCATGTTATCTTTCCTCTGAATTCCAGAGTAATCGACGCGAATAATCAGTGGCGCTTAATTTTTCTCCAAACGACTTCGGAGCTAGGGGAAGATGAATATTTCATGGTTACAGGTAATAGCTTTACGTCTTTGCGTAATCTGCCGCCGGAATACGATATCCAAACACTGATGGATCGTGCAGCTGATCATTTGGACGAGCCGCCAGTAATTGACATTTCAATATCGGATAGAGACTTGACTATTGCCCAGGACCTTCGAGATATCATCTGCGAGCGGGCTTTTGGATTCGGCATTGATTCTTTGCCGCCGCTTCCCGAAACAGACGAATCTGCCGAGCCTGAACAGTAAACGCGATTTATTTAGACGCAAACCAAGCTTGACAGCACAATTGGCGCTCCGCTATTATGAGTGCTGATACGTTAGCACTCGCATTAGTAAAGTGCTAATGAAACGAAGTTAAATGGAGGAAATTTAAGCATGAACGTACCAATTCAACCGCTAGCTGATTATGTCGTAGCCAAGGCTGAGGAGCCAATGTCAAAAACAGCCAGTGGCTTATATTTGCCTGACAATGCCAAAGAAAAGCCAAAAGTTGCAAAAGTATTGGCCACCGGGAAAGAAGTTAAACAAGTTAAAACCGGAGACCGGATTATTTATAAAAGTTATAGCACGACCGAGATCAAACTCGGGAGTGACGAATATATCCTTGTAAAAGAAGAAGATATTTTAGCAACTGTTAAGAATAGTTAAACTGCACTTAAAGGAGTAAGTAATGGCTAAAAAAGTTTTTTATGATGACGATGCTAGGCGCCGGGTACTTGGCGGCGCAAAAATTCTATATGACGCCGTGAAGACAACCATGGGGCCAAAAGGCCGTAATGTAGTTATTAGTAAAAGTTATGGTAATCCGACATTCACGCACGACGGTGTGGCCGTAGCTAAAGGGGTAGAGTTAGCGGACAGCGATGACGAAACCTTAGGTTATAAAGTTGGCGCCGAACTTATTAAACAGGCGGCCAGTAAGATGAACGATGTTGCCGGCGACGGTACAACGACAGTCACTGTTCTAACCTACAATATCTTAGCCGAAGCCAATAAACTAATCGCTGCCGGTCACGATCCGATGTTACTCCGCAAAGGGCTGGAATCTGCCGCTCAAGATGTCATGGCTAAATTAAGTACTTACAGCGAAGATATCCAGGGCAAAACCAACCGGGTTGCGGAAGTGGCAACCATATCAGCTGGCGATGCCGAGATA
>Ga0224557_1001270_pt1 | contig 24875 bp, 22 predicted proteins | sample 714S31014metaG_FD_180677 | JGI IMG/M metagenome (GOLD analysis project Ga0224557, IMG submission 180677) | Peat soil microbial communities from Stordalen Mire, Sweden - 717 S3 10-14 | ecosystem: Environmental > Terrestrial > Soil > Wetlands > Peat | place: Sweden: Norrbotten County, Stordalen... | reverse complement strand
CGGCCCCCCTAGGCTGCACCAGTGGCGTCTAGTGCATTTGAACTAGATGCACAGAACGATCAGAAGGCACAGATAGGGAACTGAAGATCATGGAAAAGCGCAAGAGCAAGCGATCCGTCCGGTTGGCCCTCGTCTTGGGCGCGGCCGTCGCCGGCACGGCTCTGGTCGGCTGGGGCGGCTTGGCGGCATGGCAGGCCTACACCCAGAACAGCGGCAACGCCTTCACCACAGGCAGCATCGGCCACACCAACTTGGTCAGTGGCACCGGACATACTGCCTGCACCTCGACCAGCGCCGAGGCCACCCTCTGCGACGTCATCGTCAGTGGAAGCGGCCTCGATTACAACTGGCCCGGTCAGAGCAACACGGTGAAGATCACCGACACCGCCACCCTGCCGGGCACCTTCACGCTGAGCACCCCTGCAGACCCCAGCGGCCCTCTCTGCCCGCTGCTCAACCTCGAGGTCACCGGTCTGGATAGCGGAACACCATACGTCAACCAGACAGGGATCGGACCCATCACCCCGACTGCCCTGAACAACGACGCCACTGTCCCCAGCGCGACATGGAATCACGGTGACAGCAACACCTTCAACTTCGCCGTGGCCCCTAACGCCGGCTACACCGCGACCAACAGCATCGCCGCCAACGGTGCGAGCTGCACCTTCTCGGTGCTCTTCACCCAGGCGAGCGCGTAACCCCCAGCCATGATCTGAGGGGGGCCGGGAAGAGCGCCTTCCCGGCCCCTTTCTCCCCCACCCAGGCAACCAGGGCGAACGCGGCGCCGCCCTTCTCCAACAGCGCCGCAACCGCCTCTCCTCCGCCCTGGACCGGAGACGGTGACGCCCACCACACCAGTCTTGGAGGTTTCCCATGTCCATCGAGCGGAAGAGTTCCGACCGCAGGAAGCTGCGGGCCGGAATGGTCTTCGTCCTGGTTGTCGCCGGTACCGCCCTGATCGGATGGGGCGGATTGGCGGCATGGCAGGCGGTGACCCAGAACAACGGCAGCACCGCCACCACGCTGGGCGTGCACATGTCCAACGCCGCCACGGTCAACGGTGGCCACCCGGTCATCTGCACCGACCAGACGTCGCCCAACGCCTGCGGCGCCATCTTCAACGCCTCGGGTATCGTGCCGGGCTGGGGCCCCAACCAGGTGGGCTCGGTGGCGATCACGAACACTGGAACGGAGTCCTCGACCTTCCAGCTCTCGCTCGCATCCGCCAAGGTGAGCGGTGCCGACCCCAGCTGGGACTCGAGCACCGACACCACGCTCTGCGCTGACCTGCAACTCAAGGTCACCGACTCCCAGACCCCGGCGGCCACCGTGTACCAGGGTCCGCTGGCGTCGATGCCCGTTGAGAACATCTCCGACAACGGGGGCAATGCCACCTGGGTCTCCGGGGCGGTCAACAACTTCAACTTCACCCTGTCGCTTCCAGGCAGCGGCAGCAAGACTGACGAGGACTCGACCTGCACGGCGGTCTTCACCTGGGGCCAGAACGGAGTCTGACCCGCCTCTGCCCAGCCTTTGACCGGCCTGTGAAGGGGCGGCGGACCACCCGCCGTCCCCTCCTCGCCCTCAGGGTCGCGACCGCCGGCATCGGCCACCACCGAGCCGGCGGTCGTCTCATGTCCGGCAGGGCCCGCGTCCCGCAACCGATTCGTTGCGCCGCGTTGCACGAGGCGTCGCCCAGGCGGGCCGACAATTGGACGGTCGGCTCAACTCGCCGTCGACGGCATCCGGGACCAGCAGGGGAATTCGCTAGTGGGCAACGTGAGGGTGACGCTCCCCGAGGAGCTGCACGACCTGGTCAGGGACGTCGTCGCGGATCTCGAGTCCGCCACCGACAGCCTGGACCTGGACGGCGCCCAACCCACCAGGCAGACACCCCGGCGAGAGCGCCGGCGGGTCGCGCAGGCGACGATCCTGCGGCTGCCCGACCCGCCGGCAGTGGCACCGCCACCGACCGCACCCGCGGCTGCGGGACCACCCCCCCCTGCCGCTCCCCGACCGGCCCGCCTCCCCCTGGCCCCCTCGGCCTTCGAGAGCTCGGTCCCGGTCCCCCCCGCCGCTCCTCGCCGGCGCGCCTTCCTGGCCCGGCTGGACATCGCATCGGCCGTCCCCAACGTCGCCCTGCCGGCCCGGACCCGCCGCCTCCCGGTGGCCTGCCGGCGCGCCTCTCCGCTCGACGCCACCCGCATCTCCCGGATGCTGCGGGTGGCGGTGCCGGCGATCCCGGTGGCCCCGGCCGCTCTGACCTCAGCGCCCGCCTGGCTGCTCGCGGCCATGGCACCGCCCGTCCCCGCCCCCCTCCCCGGGGTGCGGGCCGTCGCGCCGCCGGGCCCCACCACCGTCACCCTCGCCGGGCGACCGGCACAGGCTCTGACCGAGGTTGAATTCCCGCCCCCGGCGGTGGTCACCACCACGGTGGCCGACACTCCCGCACCCGCCAGGCTCGTCGCCGCCCCGGTGGCGACACCTCTGTCTGTCAGCGTGCCGACCACCCTGCCTGCGCTCCCGATCGAGGCGCGCCTCCCGGTCTGGAGGGCCGCCGGCGGCCACGTCGTCAACCTCCTGATCGCCGCGGCCCTGGGGCTGGTGACGATCTTCTGCGCGATCGTGGTCGGGCTCGTCGTCACCGGGCACCACCTGGAGGAGGTGGTCACCGGCAGCATGCAGCCGACCATCCCGATCGGTTCGCTGGTCGTGACCGAGAACCTGCCGGCGGGCCAGCTCCAGGTCGGCGACATCATGGTGTTCCCCAACCCCAACGACACCAAGCTCACCATCGTCCACCGCATCGTCTGGCTGAGCCACGACCAGAGTGGCGACGTGCTGGTGCGGACCAAGGGTGACTACAACGCCCTGCCCGACCAGTGGACCCTGAAGCGGGCGGGGACGGCTGAAGCCGACCGCGTCATCGAGATCCTCCCCGGCGCCGGGACGGCCGCCGGCTACCTCCAGACCATCGGCTTCGCCGGTTTGGTGCTGCTGATCGCAGGCGTGATCGTCTACTACGGCGTCCGCAAGGTCCGCCAGATCCTCACCGAGGATGACCTGCATGAGGAGGCGATCGGTGCCCCGGAGCGGCTGACGTGAGCTACGACACCCTGGGGATGATCCGGCGTGGATGGCAGGACGGCGTGGCCACGGTGGCCCCTCACGTCCCCGGCCTGGCCGACCTGCTGGAGCAGCGGCTGGCCGAGGCGATACGCCTTGGCCGGCTCGACGAGGCAGGCCTGCTCTCCATCGTCGACGCCGCGACCCAGTTGGCCGCCGACATGGGCGCCGTCGACATCGCCCCGGCGCTCAGCAAGCGGCTGCGCCGCCACGTGTACGAGTACCTCCTCTCCCTCGACGCACTGAGCAGCTCCGATCGGAACGAGGCGGCGGGCCAGGCTCCTCTCGCGGAGGACGACGAGGCGATGGACGGCGCCGACCTGTCCGCCGGGTTTGCCGAGATGCGGTTGGCCGAGGTCGGCTCCTCGGCACCCGCGTCCAACGGCGGCGGACCGCACCGTTTCCCATCCATGTACCCCCTTGCCGAACCGAACCAGCAGCTCAGGGAGGCCACGTATCCGGATTCCGAATCGGCGTACGACCCCCCGGAGTCCAGGTACATCGCCCCGGAGTTCAGCTATCCGCAACCGGAATCCCCGTACACCCTTCCCGAGCCGCTCTATCCGGCTCCCGACCCCCCGTATCCGCCGCCGGAGGAGGACGGGGCCAGCAGCGCGGAGGAGGACGGCTCGACATCGCCCCCGCCTCAGTTCAGCTTCCACATCGGCGACCCGGACGACCTGATGTCGAGCAGATCACCGCAACAGGATCAGGGGACCGTGGCGGAGAAGGCTGAGCCCTCCCCTGCGTTCGGAGCCGGTGGGGTCGAGACACCCACGGAGACTCACGCGCCGACCCGCCGCCGCGCCTCCTTCTCCGACCCCTCGACGTGGCCAAAGCCGGTGACGCCCACGCTGAGGGAGGCGCGCGATCCGCTCACCGAGGGACTCCGCGACGAGCTGCTCTCGCCCGACGACCTACCGGTATCGTCCGCACCCGACGGAACCCGCTTCCAGGATGTGGGGCCCTGGCCGGCGGCTCCCGCTGCTGACCCTCCTCACCGGAGCGGGCCGCCCGACGTGGCCCGCTGGTCGTCCCCATGGCCGGCCTCCCAACCGCCGCCTTCCGTGCAACGCGAGGCGCCGAGCAGCACCCCGGGCCCCGGCCCCGGCATCCCAGACTTCGAGCCGGCGAGCGGCCCCCCTCACCGCGACGTGCGCGAGGAGTGGCGGGACGCGGCCGAGGGATGGCTCCCCGCGAGCCCCTCAGCGGCCACCGGAGCACCCCCCCCCGAGATCGCGGCCGGCTGGTCGGTGCGGCAGCCTGACGCGGTCGAGCTGCACATGACACCGCCGGCGGGCGCTGGAGCACCCGCCCCACCGGCCGATGACGTCCCTGAGCGCGATCTCGTCGCACTCCGCGCCAGCGTCGGCGAGAGGCTGCGCAAGAAGCGGTGCGACGATGTCGCCGCCGTGCTCCAGCAGGCCGCTCAGGAGCTCGGGGGTCAGGCCGTCGCCGAGCTCGCCCTCGACGCGGGCGATCGGTGCCGGAGCCTCGGCAAGCGCAACGCAGCGCTCAACTGCTATCTGGCCGCGTCGCGCGCCGACCCGGTCTACGAGCCGCCCCTGGCGCGCCTGGCCGACATCTGCATCGATGACCAGGACATCGATCTGGCGGTCTCATACCTGGAACGCATCGCACGTCTCACCCGGCTGCGCGGGGACAACCACGGCGCGCTGCGGATCTACCGTAAGATCGCGACCATCGCTCCCTATCGGGACGATGTCCTCGAGATGTTGATGCGGGCCCAGACCACCGGTAGGCTGGACCCGTGAGCGCGCTCGGGGGGAGTGGAGAAGGCGCACCCATCTGTTACCGGGTAGTGACATCCAGTTCGCCGGTGTCGTTCACACTCGGTCGACCGGCCTCAGCCGCACCAACCGTGTCCCGCACCGCACCCAGCCCGGGGTGACGGCGGCGCGGGTACCAGCAGAGGAAAGCAAGTGGCGATCCCCTCCAACAAACCTCAGAACCGGATCCTTCTCGTTGGCGGCATCATCTTTGCCCTGCTCGCGGGCGTGGTGGTCTTCATCGCCGTCTCCAGATCGTCGAGCACACCCCCGGCCCAGCCCCAAACGCCGGTGGTTGTCTCCGCGACGGCCATCACCGCCGGCTCCCAGCTCTCGGCCGCCAATCTCACGACTCACGAGTACCTGAACATCGACCTTCCCACCAACTACTACACGACCACAACCCAGGTGATCGGGCAGACGCTGCCCGTCTCGGTCTCGGCCGGGACCCCCATCACCGAGGCTCTGCTGCAAGCCACCCCCGGCTCGAGCGGCGCCTCCACACTGACCACTCCTGGCAACCAGCTACCGATCGCCAACAACGACGTGGCCCTGGCCATCCCGGCCCACGGCGCCACGGCGGACACCACCGTCGATCAGATGAGCGCCGGCTACTACATCCTTGCCGGCGACCAGATCGACATCATCGGTGACCTGGGCAGCTCCACCACAGCCGGTCACCAGATCCAGTACGTCTTCCAGGACATCCCGGTGCTGGCCGTCGGTTACCCAGCTCCGACCACCACCCCTGCGAGTGGAACGGCGACGACCACAGCCGCACCGAGCCTGTCGGTACCCAGCTACTTCGTGGTCGAGATGACCCGGTCGCAGGCCGAGGAGATGACCGCGTTGCTGACCGGCAATTACACGGCGGTCGCGGGTGGCAGCCCCGCGCTCGTCCTCAAGTACGTGCTCCGCCCGACCAGTGAATACGGCACCACCAACTCGAGCGGCGCCTTCGTCCCCAAGATCGTGAGCAACGTCAGTGCCAGCCCGGCACCGTCCGCCTCCGACCAACCGGTGACGCCGTCGTCGCTGGCCGGGGCGTTCGCAGGCTCGTGATCCGGGGAGTGCCGAAGGACAAACGGACGTAAGGCCCGGCAATGACCGACTTCCTTCCCCTGCTCGCGGCGGTCCTGGTGGCCTGCTTCCTGCTCTGCTGGGTCGCCCTCATCGCGACCCGGAGCCGGACTGAGGCCGACGAGGTGGCCCGCCGGCTGAGCGCCTACATGGGCGGTCAGCGGCCCCCCCAACCCGAGCGGATCAAGAGCGGGAACCCCCTCCGCGATGCCCTCAACAGCTTCACCGACGCCATCAACCCGGTGTTTGCCCGGGGCTCGTACGCGGGCAAGCTCGCCGAGGACCTTCAGAAGGCCGGGCTGCGGCTCAAGGCCTCCGAATGGATGCTGATCGTCGCCGGCGTCGGGGTGGTGATCGGCGCCATCTTCTGGCTGCGGTTCGGCACATTCATCGCCTTCATCCCGTGCCCGATCGTCATCTGGATCGCCAGCGGCATCTTCCTCCGCTTCCGCCAGACCCGGCGAACCCGCGCCTTCGAGAATCAGCTCGGAGACACGATCATCCTGCTCAGCAACGCGCTCAAGGCCGGTCTCTCCTTCGCCCAGGCGATGAGCACGGTGGCGAAGAACGCGTCACCGCCCATCTCCGAGGAGTTTGCCCGCGCCACCCGCGAGATCGCGCTCGGCATCCCCGTCGACGACGCTCTCCAGCACATGGTGCAGCGCAACAAGTCTGAGGACTTCGACCTGATGGTCACCGCGGTGCAGATCCAGCGCGTGGTCGGAGGCAACCTGGCCGAGATCCTCGACACCATCGCCTACACGATTCGCGAGCGGGTGCGCATTCACGGTGAGATCCGGACCATCACGGCGCAGGCCCGGATGTCGGGCATGATCATCACGCTCCTGCCGGTCGGGCTCGCGCTCTTCCTCTTCTTCGTGGAGCCCTCGTACTTCGCACCGATGATCAAGCAGACCCTCGGTTGGGTGATGCTGGGCGTGGCCGCCCTGAGCATTCTGGTGGGGACCGCGATCATCCAGAAGATCGTCAGGATCCAGGTATGATCGCCTACCTCGCCGGCGCTCTCGCAGCCTGCTCCCTGGTCCTGGTGGTGCTCTGGCTCGGGCAGGTCCGGTCGCCTCAGGCGGACCTCCTGGAAGCGCGGCTGGCCCAGTTCACCGAGTCCGGGCGCGCCGTCCAGAGCCTGGCCGAGGTGGAGATGACCCTGCCGTTCTTCGACCGGGTCCTCCGGCCGACCCTGGATCGTTGGGGACGCCGTCTTGCCGCCCGGAACAACCAGCAGCGCACCCAGGCTCTGCAGGAGAAGCTCAACCTGGCCGGCCGGCCCTGGGGGCTGACCGTGGGCGGCTTCCTGGTGCTGCGAATCATCTCCGTCATCCTCGTCGGCTTCTTCGGGCTCGCCCTCGCGGCCCTGCTCCAGATGCCAATGCCCCAGCTCCTCCTCGGCCCCGTGGCCGGCGTCGTCATCGGCTACCTGCTGCCGGACGCGACCATCTCCCGCCGGATGCGAGCCCGGCAGAAGGAGATCCTGCTGGCGCTGCCTTCGTCACTCGACCTGCTCACCATCAGCGTCGAGGCCGGGCTCGGCTTCGACGCCGCCCTGGGCCGGGTCTGCGACAAGTACCGCAACGCATTGGCTTCCGAGTTCAACCAGGTGCTCAACGAGATCCGGCTGGGCCGCCCGCGCATCGAGGCGCTCGACGACATGGCGAGGCGCAACAAGGTGGATGAGCTGAACAACTTCATCCAGGCGATCATCCAGTCGGAGCAGCTCGGTGTCGGCATCGCCAACGTGCTCCGCATCCAGTCCGAGGAGATCCGGCGACGCCGCCGCCAGCGGGCCGAGGAAACCGGCCAGAAGGCCCCGCTGAAGATGCTCTTCCCGATGGCCTGCTGCATCTTCCCGACCCTGTTTGTCGTCCTTCTCGGCCCCGCCGCCCTGCAGGTTCTCCAGGAGTTCGGCGTCAAGTGAGCCCGGACCGGACGCACGGGGTCGATCCCGGCGGCCGGTGAGCTCAGCCGGACCGGATGGTCTCCAGGACGGCGATCGCCTCGACGAGGTGACGGTCGAAGCGGATGCGCCAGCGTTCGCGGAGCACCGGGCTCGAGCGATAGACGGTCGGTCCCGGCAGCTGGTCGCGGCGCAGCATCTCGGCCAGGTGCGCCAGCTCGGGTTGGAGCTCGGTCAAGCCCAGCCGGGCGACCACGTGGACCGCGGCCCCGATCCTCAGCAGCTCGCCTGAAACCAGCCAGTCGTGGACGGCCGCCACGACGCCCTCGCGACCCTCCTCGGCAAGCGCCCGCGTGTAGACGAGGAGATCCGCTTCCAAGGCATCGGCAGCGTCCTCGAGGCGCCGCTCAAAGGCGGCCAGCACGGCGTCCCGGGCACCCTGGTGGGCCAGCACGGCGGCGAGGCCAGGAGCGGCCCGCCCGAGGAGGAGCTTCTCGAACGGCGTGAACTCCACGTAGCCGATGCGGTCCGCCGCGATCGATACGATCCAGGGACTGCCATCGACCCGGAGCAGGCTGAGGTTCTCGGGGAGTCCCGGCTGGCGCCAGGCGAAGAGCCCCGGCGCCTCACCCAGCACGTCGATGCACGCCTGGCTGAACTCGTAGCGGAGGAGCCGGATGTGGCCGTTCCGGCTCTCGGAGCGCAGCTGGTTGGACAGGCGGTCGACGATGTCCTGCCCGGCGGGGTCGAGGTCGCGATGGGTGTCGATGCTCAGCACCGCGGTGTCGCACTGGGCTCGGGCACAGACGAGCAAGGCCCGGTAGTCATCGCCGGTGGGTTCGTCGACCAGGTCGTAGGTCTTGCGACCCGAGACGTCGACACCGCTGAGGCGGGCGATGAAGCTCCTATCCATGCTCGTGACCGGGCTCCTCGAGGATGGCCTGTGCGGCGACCTGGCCGCGATGGTAGCAGGGGGCGAGCCGATAAATAGCCACCTCGCCCGCGGAGCCGCGCCATGGCCACCCGGCCACATCGACGTCACAGATTCGTTGGCCCCCGGTCGGGGGCGGTCCGGCCGTGCTAGATTCGCGCGTGCCGTGCCAGGGTACGGCCTCAATGAGGCCCTTGCCGATCTGATCCTCGTTCTGATCGTCGGTGTCAACTGCTACCTCGGTTGGCGCCACGGTCTCGTCCGCCGTGCCATCGCCTGCGTGGCAGTCTATGGCGGCACCCTGGCCGCCTACTACGTGGGCGACCCGCTGGCCGGCACCCTCGGAAACGCCAACCTGACCGGCAACGCCTGGGCCTTCGTCGGCGTGTTCGGGGTGGCCGTGCTGATGATCGAGATCCTCGCCGCCCTCTACTCCGACTTGATCAAGAGGACCATCACGGTGATGTTCGACCGCGTCGCCGGGTTCGCGGCCGGCCTTGTGGTCGGGGTGCTCGAGCTGGGAGTGGTCCTCCTCGTGATCCAGGCGGTCGCGGACGCCCCCCCGTCAACTGCCAACGTCTCCTCAGCGATCCGAACCGCTCCGGCCATCGCCGTGGACCACGGCGTCCTCACCCAGGTCATCGTCGATCTGGAGCCGGGGATCAACAGGCTGCTCAGCCCCGCCATCCCCAGCAACATCCAGAACCGCTTGGACCAGTACTCGGCGGGCTGACCCAGCCGGCAGGGGCGGGACGATCAGGCCGGCACGGGCTGGTCGGACCCGAAGAAGGAGCGCACCACCGACCCCAGCCCAACCAGGTTGAACGGCTTGGTGATGAGGTGATTGGCCCCCGCGAGCCGGGCACGCTCCACATCGTCATCACCGGAGAGCGCACTGAACATCAACACCGGGATGTCGGCGGTGGTCGGATTGGCACGGATCCGCCGGCAGGCTTCCAGCCCGTCCATCCCCGGCATCATGATGTCGAGGATGATCAGATCGGGGCGTTGGGTGTCCACCTCCCGGAGACCCTCCTCGCCGTTGGAGGCCGTCCTCACCTCATAACCCTCGATGCCCAGGTACATCTCGACGATGTGGAGCAACCGGGGATCGTCGTCCACCACCAGGATGCGGCGCTGGCTCACAGCGGGAGCTCCTGGTGAGGCGCGGGTGGTGCGGGACGGAGGGTCGACATCTCTCTTCGTGGGGATGATTCTGGACGCTTCGCACCGGCAGCGGTGCCGGCGGCCACCAGGATAATGGAGGAGGGTGGTCTTCTGATCGTCAGGGACGCGGACGTGCCACCTCCGCGGCATCGCGGACCCGGGCGGCGACCAAGCTCTGGTATCCCTCGCGCTCGATTCCCCGATGGATCACGCCGAGGAGGCGACGATTGAAGTCCTTGCGTCGCTGAGCGTCGATCTCGGGCGGCGGCATGGCGCCGTGGAGCCGCTGGACGATCCAGGGCGGGGTGAGGCGATCCAAGATCTCCGCGTTGACGCGGACCTCCACCTCCGCGTCCGCGCACTCCTCGACAAGGAGCGAGATCCGAAGGCTCTCACCGGAGTGGTCCACCAGCTTCCAGGCTCGCTCCCAGGCGCGGCGCCGGTCGCAGCCGATGAAGACGAGGTAGACGGGGTCCGTGACGAGCCGGGCCCGGTCATCGCGAAGCTCGGCGAACAGCAGCTGCCGGATGTCGGCATCGACCTCCCGAGCCACCCAGCTGACCAGCGAGGGCGCACGGGTCTCGAGGTCGGGCATCGGGGCGGTGTGGCCGACGTAGCCGACGGGTAGGGCGCTGACCACGCCGGCGTGCCTCCGGCAGTACACGCGCCCGTCGATGACCAGACGATGGTCGGGACACCACGACGTCCGGCAGTCGTGGCCGCGCCGATCCACGTACTCACAGGCGAGGCCGGTGGTCGTCCCGCATCCCGGCTGGGTGCAGCGCTGGTCCCCAGCCAGGTCGACGAGGACGGCGGTGCCGCGTTCGGATCCGACCCCGGAGAGGGTGATGGGCGGTCTCGACCTGCTCCAGGAGGCCATGACGGTGACCTTAGCACCGGCCGGCGACCTCACCCGGCACCTTCACCGAGCCGTTGACGCCGGTCCCCGGAGTGGCTCCGCGCGGGCTTCGGACTGCCCGGAGGCCCCCAAGAAGATGTGAGATTGGTTGTTACCGTCCCTTCGCACTTCACGCATCCCAGGAGGGAGCGATCAGAGCATAGTTCGCAGGAGCCGCCCCCACAGCGGCCACTCTAGGCATCACAAGGAGGTGAAAAAGCCGATATGTTGAGCAACCTTTACCAGCACCTTCGTGGGCTCGTGGTTCGCAAGACCGAGCTCGAAGAGAAGGAGAAGGGCCAGGGAATGGTCGAGTACGCCCTGATCCTCGTCCTCATCGCCATCGTTGTCATCGTCATCCTGACCGTGGTTGGCCACCAGGTCAACAACATCTTCTCGAACATCAGCAGCACCCTGGGCACCTAATCCGCCAGGGCACTTGCCGAAAAAGGGGAGCCGCATCCGCGGCTCCCCTTTTCATTTCCCCCGGTTGGGCGCCCCGGGCCGCCGGATTCAGTGCTTTCGACGTACCATGCCGCCAATGCAGTACGGTCCCTCGGGCGGCGCCGTGCGGGTGGTCATCGCCAGCGACGCGCCCCAGGCGGTGGCCGAGCTGGACAAGCTCGCCGGCTACGCCGATCAGGTGTGCCTGGTCGGCTTCATCCGCCATCCTGACGAGCTCGACGAGGATCTCGAGGCGCTCCGGCCCGACCTGGTCCTCCTCTACACGAGTTTTGGCGGCCTCGACACCGTGAGCCTGGCGGCCAACCTGGCCTCCCGATCGGCCCGGCTGCGGGTCATGGTCGTGGTAGATCCCGCGGACGAGCCGTTCATCACCCGGCTCGAGGACGTGGGAGCCGCCACGGTGCCGGCCGACGCCAGCCCGGTGGCCCTGGTCACGGCCATCCGCGGCGCGGCCGCCACCAGTCCGCCGGCGCCCGTAATGAGCGCCCCTCCGGCGGCCTCCTGGCCCGGGATGGACACCCTCTCCGTCCCGCCCCCGGCGGTCACGGAGCCTCCTCCAGAGGTGCCGGCCGGCGAGACGCCCGGATGGGCTGGGCAGCCTCAGCCGGCGGTCGCGAGCGGCACCGGCGCCGGGACGGAGCCGGCCTCAGCCGCCACCCCCGCGCAGGCCACGAAAGGGCCGGAGCAGCCCCCTGCGGTCCACCCCACCGGCGTCACGGCGTGGCCAGAGCGGCTGCCTGGGGCCGTCCCCACCGGCACCACCACGCGGACCGAGCCGGCCCCGGCGGAGGTCGCCTTCCCCAGCTCCGTGCCGGTCTTCCAGCTGGACACCGCCGCCTTCGAGCCCCCCCCCACCGCCGGTCCCGCGTCCAGACCGGAATGGCCCGGCGTCCCCGTGGCGCAGGCGGTCGCGCCACCGGCCACCGAGCCGGAGCAGGATCCGATCCAGCCGTTGCGTTCGCGACCGGCCCGACGCCGCACTCGCGGCCACGCCGAGCTGACCGTGATCTTCTCCGGGAAGGGCGGGGTGGGTAAGTCGCTGATCGCCACCAACCTCGCCGTGGCCCTGGCCGCCGAGGGCGAGAAGGCGGCAATCGTCGACCTGGACCTCCAGTTCGGGGATGTCGCCGTCATGCTCCATGCCGAAAGCCACCCCACCGGCATCGACGCCCTCGCCCAGCAGGGCGAGCAGGTCGACCCCGAGTTCATCGATGAGGTGATGGCGACCGGGCCGGAGGGGGTTCGCGCCCTGCTCGCGCCGGCCAGCCCGGAGTTCGCCGACCTGGTCAACACCGCCAATCTGCGTGCCATCCTGCGGGAGCTGGCCAAGGAGTACGACTTCATCGTCGTGGACACCCCCTCCCACCTCGAGGAGCGCAGCCTGGAGGCGATCGAGATGGCCGATCAGATCGTCGTCGTGACCAGCTTCAACTTCGCCGCCATCAAGGACACCAAGGTGACCCTCAAGCTGCTCCAGTCGCTCGGCGTCGACAAGGACAAGATCAGCGTGGTCCTCAACCAGACCCGAGCCAAGGTGAGCTTTCAGCGCTCCGAGGTCGAGGAGAGCCTCCGCTTCCGGGTGCTGACCGTCCTCCCCTTCGAGCCACGCCTGGACGACTTCGTCGACGAAGGGCAGCAGATCGTCACCGTCGAGCCGAAGGCGGAGTTCAGCAAGCAATTCCGCCTGCTCGTGGATCACATCAGGGGAGGGGGAGACGACACCCCCGACAAGGAGCCGGACCGTGCCCGATCCGGGGCGCACCGCCGGCGCTTCTCACTCGGACGCGGCTGAGGGGGATGGCATGATCCGTGTCCTCCTCGCCGACGAATCGAACCGCATCATCGAGAACCTCAGCAAGCGTCTGGGCCAGGAGGAGGACCTCACGGTCTGTGCCGTCGCCGGGGACGGCGACACGGCCCTCCAGGAGGCACTGCGCACCCAGCCCGACGTGGCCGTGGTGGACGCCGGGCTACCTGGAATGGACGGCATCCAGACCACCGAGATGCTGGTGCAGTACCTACCCAACACTGGCGTCATCCTTCTCTCCATGGAGGCCGAGAATGAGGCCTTCCGGCGGGCCATGCTGGCCGGGGCCCGTGAGTTTCTGCAGAAGCCCTTCAGCGGCGACGAGCTGGTGTCCGCAATCCGCCGCGTGCATGCCTACGGGCAGCGCAAGGGGACCCCGGCGGCCGCCCCGGCCGCCGACGCCGGTGCCGACGCCCCGCCCTCACGCGGGGGCAAGCTCTTCACCGTGGTCGGCGCCAAGGGAGGGGTGGGGAAGTCGGCGATCGCGGCCAACCTCGCCGTGTCGCTCAGCCGGACCTGCCGGGTGGCGCTGCTGGACTGCTCGCTGCAGTTCGGCGACATCGGCATTCTCCTGAACATCACCGCCGAGCGCACCATCGCGGACCTGGCGGCCAACAACGCCGTGGCGGATCACGACGTGGTCGAGGACGTGATGGTCGATGGGCCGGGTGGGGTGCGGGTGCTGGCCGCCCCGATCAGCCCCGAGCTGGCGGACTACGTCACCACCCAGCACCTGAGGGCTCTGATCGAGCAGCTTCGGCGCACCTACGACTGCATCGTGGTGGACACCGCCACCCACCTCAGCGAGATCAGCCTGGACCTCGTTGAGATGGCCGACAAGGTCCTGGTGGTCACCGACCTGAGCACCACCGGGGTGAAGAACGCCCGGCTGCTCCAAACGGTCATGGGGGTGCTCAAGGTCGACCCGGCACGCTTCGCGCTCGTCGTCAACCACCGGGACGGCGCTGGTGAGCTGGACCGCGCTTACGTCGAGGATGTGCTCAAGACCGCGGCGACCGCTGAGATCCCGTACGACCCGAACGTGGTCGCCACCTCGATCGCCCGCGGGGTGCCCTTCGTCCTCTCCCAGCCTCAGAGCCAGGCGGCACTCCGCATCGCCGGACTGGCCGGCCTGCTCGCCTCCGGCGTGCCGGGTCGGGGCCACCCCGAGCGCGACGCGGCACCCCTCGATCCCACGCCCCCCAAGCGGCGGAGACGGCTCGGCATCGGCCGCAGCCGGTCAGGCCAGGCGGCAGCCTCGGACTGATCGGTCAGCGGCCGAAGATCCCTCGGCGGCGCTTCTTGTCGCCGCCGGCCAGCGCTGCCTGTTCCTGGGGGACCAGCCGGAAGACGAGCTCGCGGATGGCGCGGCTGATCTCTGCCTCGGGCTGGGTCTCGACGAACGGCTTACCCTGGTTCCAGGCGTCCGATACCGCCTTCGGGTCGTGGGGGATCTGGACGGCCACCGGCACCCGCAGGTACTGCTCCGTGGCCTCCTTGTTGAAGTCGGAGTAGCCGTCGACACGGTTGACGACCAGCAGGACGCGCTCTGGGTCGATGTTCAGCGACTCCAGCACCCCCAGCGTGAGACGCGCGTTCTTGACACTCGGGATGGTGAGCCCCGTGACCACCAGGATCTTGCTGGCGATCTCCATGACCTGGAGGATGGCCTCCCCGAGGTGGCTCGAGGCGTCGACGACCACGAAGTCGCAGAGCTTGCGCACCTCGGCGAAGACGGTGCGGACATGGTCCGGGGTCACCAGGTCGGCCAGCTCCGGCTTGACGGGCGCCAGGAGCACGCGAATCCCCGCCGGCCCGACCGCGAGGATGTCGTCGAGGGCCTCCGCGTCCAGGTGGTCTTGGGCGTCCACGACGTCGGTGATGCTGCGGGAATGGTTGAGGTTGAGCATCACCCCGATATCGCCGAACTGAAGGTCCAGGTCGACCAGGGCGACCCTGGCGTCGGTCTCCCGAGCCAGAGCCACGGCGAGGTTGGCGGCGATGATGGATTTGCCGACGCCGCCCTTGGCGGAGAAGACGACGAAGACCTCGCCCAGGCCGAAGCGGGCGGAGGTCGCGGCGGCCGGCGGGGCCTCCGCGGTCCGGGTCAGGAAGGTCCCCTTCTTGACCTCCATGGCGTAGACACGCCGGATGGCGGCCACCAGCTCGTCGTGGCTGAAAGGCTTGATCAGGAACTCGCGCGCACCCGCCTGCATGGCCCGGCGCAGGTAGTCCCGCTCCCCCTGCACCGACATGATGATCACCGGGCTCCCGGGGAGATCCTGGGTGAGCTGCTCGGTCAGCTGGATGCCGTCCATGAGCGGCATGTTCACGTCGGTGAGGACGATGTCCGGACGGAGTCTCTGGGCCTCCTCCACCCCCTCCTTGCCGTCCCCTGCCGTGCCCACCACCTCGATGTCGTCCTCGAAGCTGAGGAGCTTGCGCAGGTTGTCCCGTGTCGACGGGATGTCGTCGACGATGAGCAGGCGAATGGGCTGTTCGGCCACGGCGGAGCTATGCCACCTGGAGCTTCGATGCCTGTGAGGGATCGACCTTGATGGCCGGTCCGTGGGTCGTGCAGAGGGTCACCGTCTTCAGGTAGGTGCCCTTGGCGGCCGGGGGCTTGGCGCGAACGATGGCGTCCATGAGGGCGGCGAAGTTCTCCCCCAGCCGGCCATCGTCGAAGGACGCCTTGCCGATGACCGCATGGAGATTGCCCAGGCGATCGTTCCTCACCTCGATGCGGCCACCCTGGACCTCGCGAACGGCCTTGGCGATGTCGAAAGTGACCGTCCCCGCCTTGGGATTGGGCATCAGGCCCCGGGGGCCGAGGATCTTGCCGATACGGCCGACGAGACCCATCACGTCGGGGGTGGCGAGGGCCACGTCGAATTCGATCTGGCCTGCCTGAACCTGCTTGACCAGGTCCTCACCGCCGACGAGGTCGGCGCCGGCGTCGAGCGCCTCGCGCGCCTTCTCGCCGGTGGCGAACACCGCGATGCGCCGGGTCCTGCCGGTGCCGTGAGGCAGCACCACGGTGGTGCGCACGGCCTGATCGGCGTGGCGGGGGTCGATGCCCAACCGGAAGTGGGCTTCGATAGTGGGGTCGTACGTGGTCATCGAGGTCGCGCGTACCAACTCCAGCGCCTCCCGGGGCGGGTAGAGGCGTCCGGCCTCGACCTTCTCCGCAGCCATGCGGTAGTTCTTGCCGAATTGATGGGGCATCGCGGTTCTCCCTGTGGTCCTGGCGGGCTCGGTGAGCCCTCCCACTTGCGGTGCAGGCGCAGGGCCTGCGGATCTCCCTCGGACGGCTACGGTTCGACGGTCAGGCCCATGGAGCGGGCGGTGCCCTCGATGGTGTGCATCGCCTGCCCGATGTCGAAGGCGTTGAGATCGGCCAGCTTGACCTCGGCGATCTCCCGGACCTGGGCGGCGGTCACGGTGCCGACCTTGTCGCGATTGGGCTGCGCCGAGCCCTTCTCGACGCCGGCCGCCTTCTTGAGGAGGTCGTAGGCCGGCGGCGTCTTGGTGATGAAGTTGAAGCTGCGGTCCTCGTAGACCGTGATCTCGGCCGGGATGACCATCCCGGCCTGAGCTGCCGTGCGCTCGTTGTAGGCCCGGCAGAACTCCATGATGTTGATCCCGTGCGGGCCCAGCGCAGTGCCCACCGGGGGAGCCGGGGTCGCCTTGCCAGCCTGGATCTGGAGGCGAACGACCGTCTTGATCTTCTTCTTGCCCATTCTGCTCTCCGTCCCCTAGCGAAGCCGCTCGACCTGAAGCAGATCGAGCTCGACCGGCGTCTCCCGGCCAAACATGTTGACGAGCACCTTGAGCTTGCCCTTCTCGGCATTGATCTCGGTGACCTTGCCATGGAAATCTGTGAATGGGCCGTCGACCACCCGCACGCTCTCGTCGACCTGATATTCGACGGAGACCTTGGTCGGAGCCTCGGCCTTCACCTGCTTCTGGATCCCGCGGATCTCGCTCTCCGCGAGCGGTACCGGCTTGTTGCCGGAGCCGACGAAGGAGGTGACCCCCGGGGTGTTGCGGACCACATACCAGGACTCGTCGGACATGACCATGTTGACCAGGATGTACCCCGGATAGATCCGCTTGGAGACCTTCCGGCGCTGGCCGTCCTTGATCTCCATCACCTCCTCGGTGGGGACCAGGACCTCGAAGATCTTGTCGTGCATGTCCATCGAGTCCACGCGCTTGAGGAGGTTGTTCTTGACCTTGTCCTCGTGTCCCGAGTAGGCGTGGATGACGTACCAGCGCGCGTCGCTGGCCTGCGTCGTGGTGGCGGTATCGCTCATGGTCATCTCAGTGTGGCTGGTCGGTCAGCTCGAGGGGCTTGCCGAGGGCGTGGCGGTGGCGCTCGCCGAGGCGCTGGAGCTCGGCGTCGCGGTGCTCGCCGGCGCCGCCGACGAGGTGGGGGTGCTGGTCGAGGTGTTCTGAACGTAGATCGGCTTGACCGCGTAGCCGAGCGCGTAGTCCGCGCCTCCGATCAGGAGGCTGAAGAGGACCACGGTCACGACCACCACGCCGGTCATCCGCGTCAACTCGGGCCAGGTGGGCCAGACGACCTTGCGCAGCTCGTCCCAGACCCCCCGGAAGTAGGCGGTCAGGCGTCGCGGGCGGCGTCCTCCGCTCCCACCTGTCGGGGGTCCCGTCTTGGCCGGCGATCTGGCCACGTCCTCTATCGTCCTCCAACGCTCGACCCGAGCCTACCCGGCCGGGTCCGACCCGAGATGGCAGGGGCGGCAAGATTCGAACTCGCGACCCTCGGTTTTGGAGACCGATGCTCTACCAACTGAGCTACGCCCCTGTGGCCCGTCAGCATAGCGACCTGCGGGGCCGGCTTCCCACATTGCTTGGCTTCTCCTGGCGCGGGCTACTTGGTCTCGCGATGGCGCGTGTGGGCGCGACACCGCGGGCAGAACTTGCGCAGCTCGATCCGGTCCGGATCGTTGCGCTTGTTCTTGACGGTGGTGTAGTTCCGCTCCTTGCAGTCAGGACACTGCAAGGTGATGATCGAACTGCCGCCTTTAGCCGTGGCCACGTTTAAGCCCCAACACAAATAAGACCTAGCCGCGCTAGGTCAAGCGGATGATACCACAGGCCCGGTCGGCGTCAAACGCGGGTGCCGCCGTACGGAGCCCCTACCTTACCCCGCTGGAGGTCGCGCCCGGGGGGCGCCGGCGGGCAGACGCTCGCGCCCGGCCCAGCGGGGCAAGGGCGCAGCGGCAGCAGGGGGCAGGACGAGGTGCCCGGAGGCGGCCGAGGGGCAACGGGGCGGAATGCGGCCCAGGCGTGGCCGGGGCGTAACCACGGTCATGGGAACGCGTCTTGACACGCTGAGCTTCGCATGCCACATACTTTAGGTGTCTCATTATCTGAGGAGTTAACGATTGGTCAAGGAGCCCACCCCCCCCTCCACGCGGGAGGACCTTCTCCAGCGTCTGACCTGCCTGCAACCGGCGCTCCGGCACCGCTTCCGCGCCACCATCCCGGCGGACGCCCAGGCCACCATGCGCGAGACCATGGAGGACGTGACCGCCTCCCAACTGGAGGCGCTCATGCTCCTCCATCAGGCCGGCTCCGCCGTCTCCATGCATCAGCTGGCCGAGGCCCAGGCGATCACCCCCAGCTCGGCCACCCAGCTCGTCGACCGCCTGGTCAAGACGGGGCTGGTGGAGCGCCTTCGTGAGGACGAGGACCGGCGCCTGGTCCGCGTGCAGCTCTCCGAGGCGGCCCGCCAGAGATTCGAGGAGATGATGCGGCTGCACCTGCGCAGCCTCGCCGCGGTGACCGAACAGCTGAGCGACGACGACCTCCGCACCCTTGTCGATCTGCTCGCCAGACTGGCTCAGCCGGCGAGCGTGGCGGTCCCGGCGTGAGGCGGTTCTACTCCCGCCTCGGCAAGTTTGACGTCCGCTTCCGGTACCTCATCGTCGTCGCCTGGGTGGTCATCACGGTTGTCTGCGTGAGCACACTGCCCGGGCTCGGCTCGGTGGCCAAGGACACCGAGAGCGGCTTCCTGCCGGCGAACTCCCCGAGCATGCACGCGGCCCAGCTGCTCAACCCCTTCGAGAGCTCCACCCTCGCCACCGCCACCCTGGTGGCCTCGCGCAGTGGCGGCCCGCTGACCGCCGCCGACAAGCTCACGGTCGCCTCCCTCCTCGCCAAGATCAAGGAGCTGCCCAACGTCGTCACCGCGCGCTCCCTGGGGACGTCGAGCGACGGTGATGCCACCCAGGCCCTGATCCAGGCCAACGCCCCCCAGTACGGCGGTGGCACGGGGACCGCACTGGTCGACGCCATCCGCAGCGACTTCTCCAAGGTGGGAGCTCCCGCCGGCCTCCAGTTCAATCTGACCGGGCAGCTGGCGATCGCGGCCGACTCCGACGCCGCCTCTGCCCACTCCCAGAACTCCACCCAGCTGCTCTCCGTCCTCTTCATCATCGTGCTGCTGCTCTTCGCCTTCCGGGCGCTGCTCGCACCGCTCGTGACGCTGCTCCCGGCCGGCCTCGTGCTGGCGCTCGCCGGCCCGGTGATCGCCGCCGCCTCCCACATCGGCGTCCAGGTCTCGGTCATCACCGAGCTGATCCTCGTCGTCCTCGTCCTGGGGGCCGGCACCGACTACGGCCTCTTCCTCGTCTTTCGAGTCCGCGAGGAGATCCGGAGCGGCCTCGCCCCCCGCGATGCAGTGGTGCGCGCGGTCGAGACCGTGGGGGAATCGATCACCTTCTCCGCGCTGATCGTGATCGGCGCCCTGCTCAGCCTGGTGATCGCGCAGTTCGGCTTCTACCAGGGCCTCGGCCCCGCGCTCGCCATCGGCATCGGCCTCATGCTCCTGGCCGGTCTCACGCTGCTCCCGGCACTGCTCGCCATCCTCGGCCGCGCCGTCTTCTGGCCCAGCAACCTCGAGGTCCGCTCCACCCCGCAGGTGGGCTTCTGGGGCCGGGTGGCCGCCGCCTTCGTCAGGCGCCCGATGGTCACCGCGGTCGCGGGGATCGCGATCTTCGCGGCTCTCGCCCTCGGTTCGCTGGGCACGACCACCGCCGGGTTCGGCGACGAGGCCTCGGGGCCGGCGGGCAGCGATTCCACAGTCGGTCAGGCGGTCCTCAACAAGCACTTCCCCTCCGCCGGGACGCTCACCTCGACCGAGGTGGTCATGCACTTCTCCAACTCCGTCTTCAGTGATCCCGCCGAGCTGGTGACGGCGCAGCAGAGCCTGCAGGCATCGCCGGGCTTCCGCAGCGTGATCGGACCCCTCGACCCCAACGGACCCACCGGGGTGACCCTGACGGCGACGGACATCGCAGCCCTGCACCAGTCGCTGGGCTGGCCGCTGAACCCGACCGCGCTCGCCGCCCTTCCCCCGGCGGCGGCTCAGGTCGACGGCGCCCTGGCGAGCTTCGTCAGCACCGACGCGCGGACGATCGTCTTCGCCGTGGTGCCCAAGGTCGGGCCGGCGGGAAGCCCGACGGCGAGCGCCAACATCCCGGCGCTGCGCGCCGACACGAACACCGCGGCCCACTCCGCGGGCGCCGCCGACAGCGGCATCTTCAGCCTCGACGCCTTCGCCTATGACGTCGAGAACATCTCCCAGAACGACCTGATCCACATCATCCCGACGGTGGCGATCATCATCGCGCTGCTCCTCGCCATCGTCCTGCGCAGCGGCATCGCGTCTCTCTTCCTGGTCCCGAGCGTGGTCCTCTCGTACCTCGCGGCCCTGGGGCTGGTGGGCCTTGTCTTTGTCCACCTCGGGGGCCAGAGCGGGGTCCAGTTCATCCTGCCGTTCCTCATGTTCGTATTCCTGATGGCCCTGGGCTCGGACTACAACGTGCTGGTGATGACGAGGATCCGCGAGGAGTCCCATGGGCTCCCGCTGCGAGAGGCGGTGACGAAGGCCATCGGAGTGACCGGGACGACCGTCACCACCGCCGGGCTGGTGCTCGGCGGCACCTTCGCCGTGCTCGGCTTCGCGGCCGGAGGATCAGCGCAGTCCGGGGAGATCCAGCAGGTGGGCTTCGGCATCGCCGCCGGGGTCCTGATGGACACCTTCTTCGTCCGGACCATCATGGTGCCCGCGTTCGTGGTGCTGGTGGGTCGCTGGACCTGGTGGCCCTCCCGCCTCTACCGGAAGCACAGCTCCCGGCTCATGACCGGTGAGCCGGCCGCCGAGACAGCCGCATGAGCGCCCAGATCTCCTCGCTCAAGGTCGAGCGCCGGAGCGACGCCGAGCGGCGGCGGCTCATGGTGGTGTTCGGCGCCCTGATGCTGGCGATGCTGATCGCCGCGCTCGACCAGACCATCGTCTCCACCGCCCTGCCCACCATTGTCGGCGACCTGGGCGGCCTCACCCAGCTCTCCTGGGTGGTCACCGCCTACATCCTGACCTCGACGATCTCGACCCCACTCTACGGGAAGATCGGCGACCTCTACGGACGCAAGCGCATCTTCCAGGGCGCGATCGTCATCTTCCTGGTCGGATCCATGCTCTGCGGGCTCTCCCAGAACATGGCCGAGCTGATCGGCTTCCGGGCCCTCCAGGGCATCGGCGCCGGGGGGCTGTTCGTCGGTTCCCAGGCGATCATCGGCGACATCGTCTCCCCCCGCGAGCGCGGCCGGTACATGGGGTACTTCGGCGCCGTCTTTGGGCTGGCCACGGTGGCCGGACCCCTGCTCGGCGGCTTCCTCGTCGACCACGCCACCTGGCGCTGGGTCTTCTACATCAACGTCCCCATCGGCATCGCCGCACTGATCGCGACCGGCCTGGTCCTCCACCTGCCCCGCCAGCGCCGCGAGCACCGCATCGACTATCTGGGTGCCAGCCTGCTGGGGGCCGGGATCACCTGCATCGTCCTGCTCACCACCTGGGGAGGCACCGAGTATCCGTGGGCGTCCGCCCAGACCCTCGGGCTGGGCCTGGGGGCTCTGGTGCTGCTGGGGGCGTTCATCCAGGTCGAGCGGCGGGCGGCCGAGCCCATCCTGCCGCTCCAGCTGTTCCGCAACTCCGTCTTCGCGGTGACCAACGCGGCCGGCTTCATCATCGGCCTCGCCCTCTTCGGGTCAATCGTCTTCCTGCCTCAGTACCTGCAGATCGTCAAGGGCGATGGGGCCACCAACTCCGGCCTGCTGCTCGTCCCGATGATGGTCGGGCTGCTCGTCACCTCCATCGTGAGCGGCCAGCTGATCAGCCGCACCGGGCGGTACAAGATCTGGCCGATCCTGGGCACGGCGGTCACCGTCATCGGCCTCCTCCTGCTCTCCACCATGGGGGCGGCCACCCCGCCGATCGTCACCGCCGCCTACATGGTGGTGCTGGGCCTCGGCCTCGGGGGGGTCATGCAGGTGCTGGTGGTGGTGGTGCAGAACAGCGTGACCCAGAGGGACATCGGCGTCGCCACCTCGACAGCGACCTTCTTCCGGTCCATGGGAGGCTCCATCGGGGTACCGATCTTCGGAGCCATCTTCAGCAACGTGCTGATAGCCAAGCTGGTCACGGATCTTCCCAAGGGATTTCACCTGGGCGGGCTGTCGGGGGGCATCGGCAACGCCAGCCCGCAGGTGCTGGACAAGCTGCCTGCCGCCATCCACAGCGGCGTCGTGCACGCCTTCTCGCAGTCGCTGGGCTCGGTCTTCCTCGCCGGCGTACCGTTTGCGGTCATCGCCCTGGTGCTCGTCTGCCTGATCAAGGAGGTCCCGCTGCGCACCCGGGTCGCCCCGGTGCTCGAGGGTGTCGACGAGAGTTTTGGTTACTCCGAGGGCGCGGCGGAGACGGCGACGGGCACGGACGGTGCCGCGCCCCGGCAGGCGCCCTTGGACGATCGCGCGGCGACGAGAGGCGCCACGCGATGAACGCGACCCCGACCACACCCCGCCGCTGCGGCTCGACTCCCCCACCGTCACCCTGGACGATCTGCGGGGCGTCATCCCCAGGTGTCTGACCCGCAGCGGGCGGTGCCCCGGCAAGGTCCGGCGTCAGCGGATGCTGTGGCTGTACCGGTGAACGCAGATCGGCGCGACGATGATGACGATCACCATGGCCAGGGCGAAGGTGGTCGCGATCGGATGCTCCAGCGACCAGACCCCCGAGGGTGGCGGCCCGATGGTGTTGCCAAAGAGCTGGCGACCCGCCGTGACCAGCGCTGACATCGGGTTCCAGTAGGCGATCACGCGCAACCAGGCGGGCATCATCGAGGGGTCGACGAAGACGCTCGAGATGAAGCCCATGAGGAAGATCGGGATGTTGACGATGACGTCGGCGGCCTGGGCCGAACCGGCCAGGAGACCCACCAGGATGCCCAGCCAGCCGATGGCAAAACCGAACAGCTCGAAGAGCAGGAAGGCGAGGATGGCGTTGGGCAGCCCCTGGTCGGCCCGCCACCCCACCGCCAGGCCGCAGACGATCATGACGACGAGGACGGGGATGCCCAGGATGAGCGTGGAGAGCGACCGGCCGATGATGATCGCGGAACGCGCGATGGGGAGGGTCCGGAACCGGTCGACGACGCCCTCGCTCATGTCGGTGGCCACGGCGACCGAGACGTTGGCCGCGCTGAAGAGCACCGTCATGGCGAAGAGGCCCGGCATCAGGTAGGAGCGGTAGTTACCCCCCGGTACGATGATCGAGCTGCCGAAGACATAGCCGAAGAGCACCACGAAGATGACCGGGGTGAGCAGGCTGCCCAGGGTGACATCGGGCTGGCGCTTGCCCCGGATCAGGAACCGACGCGTGGCCGTGTACGCGTCGAGGACGCCCTGCTGGAGGCGGCGCTCCGCACTGACCGCGGACTGGCTCATGCGACGCCCTCCGCGGCGGCATCCGGCCCGGTCGGTTTCCCCGAGTGGTCGGTGACCAGGCTGAACACCTCGTCGAGACTCGGATACTCCAGACCGACCTCGTGGACGGGCGCGCCGAGCCGGCCGAGCTGGGCCACCACCTCGCCGAGCGTCGTCAGGCCGTTGGGCGCGGGCGCGCTCACTGACCTGCCGCTCACCTCGGCCTCGGCCCCGAGCAATCGCCTGACCCGCTCCAGAGCGGCGGCATCCGCCTCCGGCAGCGTGACCCGGATGAAGGGCCGTCCGATCGAGGCCTTGAGCTGCTCCGGGGTCCCCTCCGCCACCACCAGGCCGCGGTCGATGACGACGATGGTGTCGGCGAGCCGGTCGGCCTCGTCCAGGTACTGCGTGGTCAGCAGCACCGTCGTGCCCGCCGCCACCAGGCTGCGGATGGAGGTCCACATCTCGGCGCGCCCAACCGGGTCCAGCCCAGTCGTGGGCTCGTCCAGGAAGAGCACCTCCGGATGGTGGATCAGGCTGGCGGCGAGGTCGAGGCGGCGCCTCATCCCCCCGGAGTAGCGCTTGACCAGCTGTTTGCTCGCACCGACGAGGTCAAACTGCTCGAGCAGCTCCCGTGTGCGCCGGCGGGATGTGGCCGCCCCGAGATGGCAGAAGCGCCCGATCGTCTCGAGGTTCTCCGCCCCGGTCAGCAGCTCGTCCATGGTCGCGGTCTGGCCGGTCACGCCGATCCTGGTTCGCACCAGGGCCGCCTGGCTGCCGACGTCGAAGCCCGCGACATGGGCGCGCCCGCCGTCGGCGGGGAGCAGCGTGGTCAGGATGCGGACGGTCGTGGTCTTGCCGGCGCCGTTGCGCCCGAGCAGGGCACAGACGCTGCCCGCCGCCAC
>Ga0224557_1001264_pt1 | contig 24990 bp, 19 predicted proteins | sample 714S31014metaG_FD_180677 | JGI IMG/M metagenome (GOLD analysis project Ga0224557, IMG submission 180677) | Peat soil microbial communities from Stordalen Mire, Sweden - 717 S3 10-14 | ecosystem: Environmental > Terrestrial > Soil > Wetlands > Peat | place: Sweden: Norrbotten County, Stordalen... | reverse complement strand
ATCCCGGAGCTGGGACGGATCGAGGCGACGACGCACCCGGTCGTGATCCTGACCTCGAACAACAGCCGTGAGCTGACTGAGGCGCTCAAGCGCCGCTGCCTGTACCTGTGGCTCGACTACCCGGAGCTCGAACACGAGCTGCAGATCGTGCGCATACACACGCCGGAGCTGCCCGAGACCATCGCCAGGAAGCTGGTCGAAGTGATCCGGATGGTGCGTGAGCTGGATCTCAAGAAGTCGCCGAGCATCGCTGAGTCGATCGATTGGGCTCGCGCCCTGCTGCTGCTGGGCGCGAAGGAGATCGATCAGACCGTGTTCCGTGAGACGCTCAGCGTGATCATCAAGCATCGCACTGATCTGGATATCGTCGCGGAGCGGGTCGGCATCAAGCTGGAGCCGGCGAGCGCCGCGTAGGTCCGCGGACGATGGCTCCCGTCAAGTCGATCTACGGCGGGCTGCCGGACAAGGCGCCCGGCTCGTTTGACGGTGAGCTGCTCTCATTCGCGGAGGACCTGCGCTCTGAGGGGATGGCGGTCGGGACCTCGGAGATGTTGGACGCTTTCGACGCGCTGGCCTTGATCAGATGGGAGTCACCGTCGGACTTCAAGGAGACCCTGGCGACGACGATCGCCAAGTCACCTGAGGACCGGCGGGTCTTTGACCTCGTGTTCGAGCGCTTCTTCTTCCGCGCTGCCGAGGCCCAGGCTGTGCGCTTGTCGTTGTCCGAGCCCCAATCGCGAGCGGGATCTGACGAGTTCGACCTGGAGGCGCTGCGGCGCCAGATCGCGCAGGCGCTCGAGGACGGCAGCGAGTCGGAGCTGAGAGACCTGGCGCGGCTGGCGATTGCGGCCTTCGGCAAGGGCGAGGGTTCCGGAGTGCTGGGCGTCGACGTCCAGCGCATCCGGCGCGCGCTGGGGCTGCGCACCGAGCCACAGCCTGACCTGCCGAGCGACGATCCCCGCCACGACGGCCTGCCGCGGGAGCAGCTGCGCCGCTTTGAGCAGCAGCTGCGGCGCGAGCTCGAGCGCCGGCTGATCGAGCGCACCCAGGCACTGCCGCCCAAGCGGCCGCTGACCGACCTTGACCGCTCGCTACCGGGCGGTCCCGTCCAGGACCTTGCTGCTGTGCACAAGGTCGTCGCGCAGTTGCGGCGGCGGCTGGCGACACAGGGGCACGAGCTGCGTGGGGCCAACCGTCACGCGCATGTGGACGTACGCGCCACGATGCGGGCGTCGTTGCAGACCGGCGGGGTCCCGGTGGAGTTGAAGTACCGGCCCAAGCGCCCGCGACGCCCCGAGCTGTTCGTGCTCTGCGACGTGTCCACCTCCGTGACCAGCGCCTCCACCTTCTTCCTCAGCGTGCTGCACGCGCTGCACGACGTGTTCCGCAAGCAGCGGTCGTTCGTGTTCATCGAACGGATCTCCGAGGTGACCGAGATCTTCCAACGAGAGCGGGATTTCCGCGCCGCCGCGGTCGCGGTCTCGCGTGACGCCGGCGTGGCCGACATCTCCGGTTACACGGACTACGGCCGTGTCTGGACGGAGTTCCTGACCGAGATCGAGTCCGAGCTGCATCCAAGGGCGACCGTGATCGTGCTCGGCGATGCGCGCACCAACGGAAGGCCCCCACGTGAGGACGTCTTTGCCGCGATCGCGGCAAAGGCCGGGCGCACCTTCTGGCTGAACCCGGAGCCAAAGCTCTACTGGAACTACGGTGACAGCGTGATCTCCGTCTACGAGCAGTACTGCGAGGCGTTCGAATGCTGGCGCACGGATCAGCTCGAGGAGTTCGTCAAGGCGCTGACAAAGTGGCCGGGTTCGTAAGTATGTGGATGGTTGGCGAGTGGCTGGGCGTGGATGAGGGGCGGCGGCGAACCAAGTCGTACTGGTGGTACGGCGGGTTCGCCGCCGCACGTCAGACGCGCCCAGACGCCGCCAAACGCCGCCTAATTACGAACCCGGCCACTGTGCCCGTCAGGTGATCCGTATCGAGAATGTCTCGCGGGTCTTCACCGGCCGGCGGGGTCACGATGACGTGCCGGCGCTGGACCGGATCTCGCTTGCGGTCGGCGCCGGCGAGATCGTTGCGGTTGTTGGGCCGAGCGGCTGCGGCAAGACGACCCTGCTGGAGCTCATCTGCGGTTTGCAGATGCCCGACGCAGGCGTGGTCGAGTCGGGACCGGCGGCGCTGATGCCACAGCGAGACCTACTGCTGCCGTGGCTCTCGGCAGCGGACAACGCCTGCCTGGCACTGAGGGTGCGCGGAGTCACGCGCGCCGAGGCGCTGGCTCGCGTGGAACCGTGGTTCGAGCGCCTGGGGCTGGGCGGCTTCGAACGGACACGGCCCTCTGAGCTCTCCGGCGGCATGCGCCAGCGCGTCTCGTTTGTGAGGACGCTGCTCGCCGGTAAGCCGGTGCTGGCACTGGACGAGCCGTTTGCCTCGCTGGACGCGCTGACCCGCGCCGAGATGCAGCAGTGGCTCGCCGCGGCGCTGGCGGCCGAAGAGCAGCCCCGTACGGTTGTGCTGGTCACGCACGACGTGGAGGAGGCGGCTCTGCTCGGGGATCGGGTCGTGGTGATGTCACCACGACCCGGGCGCGTGGTGGCTGATCTGCCCGTCGCTTTGCCGAGACCCCGAGTGCGGACCGACCCGGCGGTCGTGGAGTTGCGGGCGCACGCGCTGGAAGCGTTGGGAGCACCGGCGTGATGACGACGCTGCGCCGCCAGGCAAGCTGGTTGTTGCCGGTCGGTGCGCTGCTACTGCTGGTGGCGATCTGGCAGCTCTACATCGACATCAGCGGCGTCAGCAGCCTTGTACTGCCATCACCGCATGCGGTCGCTCGGGCGCTGGTGGATGACCGCGGCACGCTGCTGCGAAGCCTTGGCCGCACAGCGCTTGAGATCGTCTGCGGGATCCTGGTCGCCGTTGTGTTCGGATTCGCCGCGGCCGTCCTGATCCACTCCTCGACGCTGGCACGACGCGCGCTCTACCCACTGCTCGTGGCTTCGCAGGCGATCCCGATCGTGATCCTCGCCCCCGTGCTCGTGATGTGGCTCAACTTCGGCCTGCGTCCGATACTGGTGCTGATCGCACTGGTCTGTTTCTTCCCGATCGTTGTAACCACGCTCGCAGGGCTCGAGACTGTGGATCCCGAGTTGATTAAGCTGATGCACACCTTCGACGCGTCGAAGTGGCAGACATTCAGGCGCGTGGAGCTGCCAAGCGCGTTGCCCGGTCTCATGACCGGGGTCAAGCTCGCCGCCGTCTTCTCCGTGATCGGCGCCGTGTTCGGGGAGCAGGACGCCGGTCAGAGCTCCGGGCTTGGTTACCTCCTCAACGCCACTCTTAGCAATTTTGAGCCAGCCGAGGCATTTGCCACCGTGTGCGTACTCTCTGCTTTCGCCATCCTGTTGTTCGCGCTGTTGATCGCGGTCGAGCGACGGGTCTTGCCGTGGGCGTATCAAACGAAAGAGATCCAGAGCCGATGAACCTAAGGAGGCGTATGGAAATTAGTTGGTGGAATTGGCGAGTGGCTGGGCGTGGCTGGGGCCGGGCGCCTCGCCAGGCAGGTACTGGTGGTACCTGCCGCGAGGCGTTTGGACCCAGGCGCGTCCAGACGCCGCCAAAACGCCAGATAATTTCCATACGCCTCCTTTCCCGCGACAGCACCTCCCGGACCTCAAACGTCAGAGGACGAGGCTCGGCCGTGCGACGCGCGACCGGCGCCGGTGTGCTGACGCTCGCCGTGGCGGCCACGCTCGGAGGCTGTGGGGAGATCGTCAACACGGTCACGCCGAAGCCCAGCACCGCGAACCAGTTCACGGTCGAACTCGCGGGCCCGCCGAACGCCTACTACGTCGGGCTGTATGCGGCGCAGGCGCTCGGCTACTTCAAACAGACCGACATCGACGTTGTCATCCAGACACCGGCCGCCGGCCAGGACCCACTGACGATGCTGCACGACGGCCAGGTGCTGGCTGCGGTCTCATCGGAGCCGAGCGTATTCCTGTCACGCAACCAAGAGATGCCGGTGGTGGCGATCGGCGCGCTGGTGCGCGACCCGCTGAGCGAGATCCCGATCCCGGTACTGCCGGCGCGGCGGCCGAGCGGTGGCAAGGGGATCAGCAAGACCACCCGCAAGACGAAGAACAAAACCAAGGCCAAGACGACCACGGCGGCTACGACCACGACCACCTCGGCGACCACTGGCACCACCACCGGCACGACCACCACCGGCACGACGACCACCGCCACGACGACCACGCCGACACCGAGCCAGGTGCCGACAGGCGCGGCCTGGCCGGGACAGTTGCAGTCGCTTCTGGCGCAGGCGTCTGCCCCGACGTACAACGGCTTGGTGGTCGTGGTCCGCAAGGGCACGATCGTCGACCATGCTGGGCTGCCCCGCCGCTTCATCCAGGCGGTCCGTAGGGGCTACGCGGCGGTGCGCCGCGATCCCAAGGCGGGCGTGGCAGCCCTGATCGCCGCTGATCCCGGCCTCGCCAAGCAGAAGCGGGCGCTGCTCGCGACCGTGCGCTCGCTGCTGCCCTACTTCTTCCCGTCCGGAACCATCTGGGGTTGGCAGAGCGAGAGGAACTGGAACACCTTCGGGACCTGGCTCTACAACAACAAGCTGATCAACAACCCGAACGCCGTCACCGACGCCTCGACCAACGAGCTTCTACAAGGCGAAGGGGTCTGACGGCACCGTCAGACGGCCACGACGTCGACTGCGACGTTGAGCTTTTCAGTCTTGCCGGTGGTGTAGATCACGCCGTTCATCGGCGGCACGTCCCCGTAGTCGCGGCCGATCGCGGTGGTGATGTAGCGGTCGCCGACGAACTGGTCATTGGTTGGGTCGACATCGACCCAACCGGCCTCCGGGATGAAGACCGACAGCCATGCGTGCGAGCCGTCGGCGCCGGTCAGCTTGGCACGCCCGGGCGGCGGGTCGGTCTCCAGATAGCCGCTGACATAGCGGGCCGGCAGACCGAGCGAGCGCAGGCAGGCGATACCGAGATGCGCGAAGTCCTGGCAGACACCGCGGCGGTTGGCAAACGCCTTCTCAAGCGTGGTCGTGACTGAGGTGGATCCCGGCTTGTATTCGAAGTCGGCGTGAATCTGAGAGCAGAGCGCCGCGACCGCCTCGACCACGCCCGCCCCGGGGTTGAAGGCGGCGGCCGCGTAGTCCCGATAGATGTCAGCGGCGGCGGCGCGGGGGGAGTCGAGCACGTGCTGGAGGGTCTCGTGAGGGATGTTGTCGCCGGCGGCGACAACATCCCTCACGTCCTCCCAAGACTGTTGGCCGAACAGCGACAGCTCCGCAACGCGCTCCTGGACCTCGACGACGCTCGTCACCGTCACCCGCAGGTGACGGTGTGGCTCGTGCAGCGCGAAGTAGGCCGCGCGATTACCGAAGAAGTCGGTGCGCTCGCGGTAACGCTCGGGCCGCGGGTCGACGTCGACAGACGCGCTGCGGCAGTGCTGGGTCGGAAGTTCGCGCGGCAGCATGTGCAGCTGGCCGTAACTCGAGCTGACGGGCTTCTCATAGGAGTAGTCGGTGCGGTGAGTGACGCGGTAAATGGTCGACATAGGCGTCAGCCACCGCGCACGATCGAAGGTTCCGCGCCCGCGGGACCGAGCAGCGCGAACGTCGGGACGGTGTGAACGAAGTGGGTACTGTCAACGGCCGTGCCGGCCTTGAGCAGCAGCTCAACCAGCCGCCGCAGCAGCGCCGTGAGCGCCGGCCGGCTGCCGTCTTCGTCCTCACTGACCAGCTCGCTCAGGTCGGCGAGCCGCAGCGTCGAGCTCGCCTCGAGCGCAAACCGCTGCTCAGGACGCAGCCGGCTGCTGCTGCCCAACGGCAGCGCCGCGAGGTCGTCGATCAGCCGATCGAGCTGGTACACGAGCGAGCGCGGATTGCCGGGGTCGAGCAGCAGCAACTCGAGCACCGTTTCGAGCTGCGCATGTGAGCGATAGCGGAAGCGGTAGGTGATGATGCTCTCGGCCGCTGACAGCACCGATTCGAGCACGATCGAGTCGGTTGCCGTGTCACGGGCGGACTGCAGCGTCGCCTGCAGCAGCGCCAACAGCTCGAGGCTGCGCTCCAGACGCCGGCCGGCATCCATGAACCGCCAACCGAGGTCTCGGACCATGCTCTCGACGCCGAGTCCGCTGAGCGCCAGCAGGCTCTGAATCACCTGTTGCAGGGCCGGCTGGCTATGGCGATGCGGCTCCCCGAGCGGCACCCGCAGCTCTTCAAGCACGCGCTCGAGCGGGCCGATCACCAGCCACGTGTCGCGGCTGAGCTGGTCACGCACCGCGTACGCGTTGTCCAGCAGCGCACCGACCGGAGCGGCGAGGGTCGAGTCGGCGCCGGCGATCCAGTCGAGCGCCGCGGTCAGCGCGTCGAGCGCTGCCGTGCCGGCGGGGGTGGTCCCGTTGCCGAACTCGTTGCTGCGGTCAAGCACGGTCCGCAGCAACCGCGTGAGCGCCTCAGAGCGCTCGGCATAGCGGCCGAGCCACCAGAGGTTCTCTGCTGCCCGTGACGGAATCGATGCCATCGGATCGATCCCCTCGCGCGCTGGGCCCGACTGCAGCCAGAAGGCGGTGAGCGTCTCTGGTTCGGAGGCGAGAACCCAGGTGTCCTTGGCGATCGCGCCCGCCTGGCCGGACATCTGGCGCGAGCCGGCGGTCGCCTGCACGCGGGTGAGTCCGCCGGGCATCACCGCATAGGAGTCACCGCGGGCGACCGCGAAGGTGCGCAGCACGCTGCGCCTCGACTCGAGGCCCGCCTCGGTGACGACGGGCACCGAAGCCAGCGAGAGCGCGGCCTGACCGACCCAGCCGCGTGGATTACGCTCGATCCGCGCGCGCAGCGCGTCGAGCACGCCGCCCGGCAACTCCCAACCGAGCAGCGTTGAGGCGCCGGGACCATGGTTGACGGGCCGCATGACGAGCTCATCGAGGTGTACGAGCACGTACGCCAGCGACTCCCTCTCCCCGCACCACCAGGTCTGGACGCTCGGCAGCTGCGGCTCGCGACCGAGCAGGTACTCGCCGATCTTCGGCAGAAAGGCCATCAGCGCCGGGTTCTCGAGCACGCTCGAGCCGAGCGGGTTGACAACCGCGACCGTGCCCGCTCGCGCCATCTCCAGCAGGCCGGGGACCCCCAGCTGCGAGTCAGCCTTGAGCTCCAGCGGATCTGCGTACCAGTCATCGACGCGCCGCAGGATCACGTCGACCGGCTCGAACTGACCGACCGAGCGCATCCAGACCCGATCGCCACGCACGGTCAGGTCCGAGCCCTCGACCAGCGGATACCCGAGCGTCGACGCGAGCATCGCGTGCTCGAATGCCGTCTCGTTCAGCGGCCCCGGGGTCATGACCACGATCCGTGGATCCTCAACCGTTGCCGACGCGACCTCCTGAAGCGCAGTGCGCAGCGAGCGAAAGAACGGCGCCAGGCGGTGGACGTGTGCCTCGCGGTGCAGACTCGGCAGCACGCGCGAGATCACCGTGCGGTTCTCAAGCGCGTACCCGGCTCCGGACGGCGCCTGACTGCGATCCGCGAGTGCGACGACGTTGCCATGTTGATCGCGGCCAAGGTCGACGGCGTACAGGAACAACTGCTGCGCGCCGGGAAGGCGGACGCCGTCACAGGCGCGCAGAAAGCCGGCATGGCCATACACCAGCTCGGGCGGCAGCAGGCGCCGGCGCAGCAGCTCTCGCGGCCCGTAGACGTCCTGCAGGATCAGGCTGAGCAACTCCGCACGCTCGATCACGCCGCTCTCGATCTCCTGCCACTCCCTGCTCGAGAGCACGGTCGGCAGCGGATCAAGGCGCCAGGCCCGGCCGGGCATCGGCGACTCGCGGTAGGCGTTGTAGACGACGCCGTCCTGCTGAAGCAGCCGCGAAGCCTCGTCGCCGCGACGCTGCAGCTCCTGGGTTCCAAGCTCTGCGAACACCGCAGCCAGTCGCTGCCAGTGGGCGCGCGGCTGCCCCTCCTGATCGAGCATCTCGTCATAGCAGCCCGTCAGCGGCTGGTACTCCGGCGTCGGGCGCGGAAACGTGCTGGTCAAGAGCGGGTGCAGTGTCGTGAAGCGGAAATTCGGGGCCAGGATGGGCGATGGCTGGGCGTGGCTGGCGTGAGGTCGTGACACAAGACGTACCGGTGGTACGGCGGTGTCACGACCTCACGCCAGGCGCGTTCAGACGCGGTCAGACTGGTACCGAATTTGTGATTCACGACACTAGTCACGGGCGGCGTCTCAGATCGAGAGTACGGGGGTACTCACCGCCGTGCCGGATCGACTCGGGCTTGATCGTCCCCGGCGTGTGGCCAAGCGTCTCGAAACGGCCGGCGCGCCGAGCCTCCGCCTCGGCCGCGTTGACCGGCAGCCGCTCATAGGAGCGGCCGCCTGGGTGCACAACGTGGTAGCGACAGCCGCCGAGCGAGCGGCTGCTCCAGAGGTCGACGAGGTCAAACGTCAGCGGCGTGTGGACCGCGATCATCGGGTGCAACGCCGAAGTCAGCTGCCAGGCTCGGTAGCGCACGCCGCCGACGAACGTCCCTGGCGTTTGCGTCGCCTGCAGCAGCGGTATCGGATGGCCGTTGCAGGTGACTGCGTAACGGTCCTCGACAAGCCCATCGACCCGAACCTGCAGGCGCGCGAGCGAGGAATCGACATAACGGGAGGTGCCGCTGCCTGTCTCCTCACCGAGCACATTCCAGGGCTCGAGCGCACTGCGCAGCTCGATATTGACGCCCTCAACGCTGAGCCGACCGATCAGCGGGAAGCGGAACTCCAGAAACGGCGCGAGCCACTGCTGATCGAACTCGAAGCCATGACGCCCGAGGTCGTCCAGAACCTCGCCGATATCGGACTCGATCCACCACGGCAACATGAAGCGATCCTGGAGCTCGGTGCCCCAGCGGATCAGCGGTGCGCTGTAGGGCCGCTGCCACAGCCGGGCGACGAGCGCACGCACCAGCAACAGCTGCACCAGCGCCATCTGGGGATGCGGCGCCATCTCAAAGCTGCGCAGCTCAAGCACGCCCAGGCGCCCATTCTCAGCGTCCGGATTGAAGAGCTTGTCGATGCAGAACTCGGCGCGATGGGTATTACCGGTCAGGTCGGTGAGCAGGTTGCGCAGCGCCCGGTCTAGCTGCCAGGCCGGGCTGACACCGCCGCTCTCATGCGCGGTGCGCTCCAGCTCCGCGAACGCGATCTCCAGCTCGTAGAGGTTCTCGTGTCGGGCCTCGTCAACCCGCGGCGCCTGACTCGTCGGCCCGATGAAGCGTCCCGCGAACAGGTAGGAGAGCGAGGGATGGTGCTGCCAATAGGTCAGCATGCTCGTCAGCAGCGCCGGGTTGCGCAGCAGCGGGCTGTCGGCCGGCGTGGCGCCGCCGAGCGTGATGTGCGAGCCTCCGCCGGTGCCGGTGTGGCTGCCGTCCAAGGCGAACTTGTCGGCCCGCAGGCCCAGCAGCTCACTTTCGGCGTAGAGCTGCTCGGTCCGCTCGACAAGCTCGCTCCAGGACGCGCTCGGGTGGATGTTGATCTCGATCACGCCCGGGTCGGGGGTCACCACAAAGCTTGAGCCGCGCACGTCGCGCGGCGGCGGGTAGCCCTCGATCACGGCTCGGATGCCGGTCTTGACTAGCGCTCGCTCAATCACCGTGAGCAGCTCGGCCGCGTAGGCCAGCTCGACCAGCGGTGGCAGAAACACGTGTACATGGCCGCCGCGTACCTCAACGCACAGCGCGGTGACCGGTGGCGGCTCGCGCAGCGCCGCTGCAGTTGACTGTTCGGCGTCGGAGGCGCCGAGCTCGTCGACTTGCCGGAACAGCGACTGGTCGGGATGCCCCGGCTCCGGGCGCCAGGTCAGCGACGCGAGCGGTAGTCGCAACCCCATCGGCGACTCCCCCTCGACCAGGTAGAGCGCGCCGCGGCGCAGGTGCCAGAGGCCGGTCGACCAGCTCGGCTCGCCGGGGTCGCGGCGCAGCGGCAGCGCCCAGCCGGTCGGCTCGGTCTGCTCGCCCGGCTCGGCAAGGAGGTCCAGAGCCTCGCTCGGCAGCGGCTCATCGCCGGGACGCATGCTCTCCCGCCAGATCTCCGGGAACGGGTCCTCGTAGGCCGGGTAGCGGACCTCGGCCGGCAGGCCAAGGTAGTCGGCGATCGTGTCGGCCAGGAGCTTGGCCTGCTCCCCGGTTGCCGTGCCGCCCTGGCCGGGGTCGGCCAGGAGCTCGCGGTCACGCCAGAGCGGGTGACCGTCGGTGCGCCAATAGACGCCGCGCTGCCAGCGCGGCAGCGGCTCGCCGGGGTACCACTTGCCCTGGCCGTAGAGGACCAGGGCGCCAGGGGCGAACTTCTCGGCGAGCCGCTCGGTCAGCCTGGTCGCGAGCTGCTCTTTCTTGCCGCCGAGCGCGGCGACGGTCCACTCCGGCTGCTCCGCGTCGCTAGCGGAGACGAAGGTCGGCTCACCGCCCATCGTCAGGCGCACATCGGCAGCCTCAAGGACCTCGTCGACCTGCTCCCCAAGCAGGTCGATCTGACTCCACTGAGCAGGGCTGTACGGGAGCGTCACGCGTGAGGGCTGGTCGAGCCGGGTTACCGTATTGGAGTACTCGAAGGTCGTGCCGGCGGACCCGAGCAGGCCCTCGATCGGCGCCGCGCCGCTCGGTTCCGCTGCGCACGCGAGCGGCAGGTGCCCCTCCCCGGCGACGAGCCCCGAGGTTGCATCGAGTCCGATCCAGCCTGCGCCGGGCACGTATGCCTCTGCCCAGGCGTGAAGGTCCGTGAAGTCGGCGTTCTCACCTTCGTCGCCGGCGGCCGGCTTGTCCTGCGCGAGTTGAACCAGATACCCGGAGACGAAGCGCGCGGCGATGCCGAACCGCCGCAGCACGTTCACCAGCAACCAAGCGCTGTCACGGCATGAGCCGATCTGGCGGGTGAGCGTCTGCTCCGGCGTTTGTACCCCCGCTTCCATCCTCACCGAATACGACACGGTCTCCTGGACCCGCTGATTGCACCAGACAAGGAAGTCGATCGTCGTGTCCGGAGGCGACGCGTCGCGCAGCTTCGTAACCCAGCCGTCGAGCACCGGGTCAGCGGCGGCCGCGGGCGAATCCAGGTACTGCGCCAGGTCACGCGCCAGTCGCTCGTCATAGGTGAACGGCCACTTCTGGGCCCCTTCGTCGAGGAAGAAGTCGAAGGGGTTGACCGGCGTCAGCTCGGCCACAAGGTCGACGGTCACGCTGAACTCGCAGGTCGGCTCGGGGAACACGAAGCGCGCCTGGTGGTTGCCGACCGGGTCCTGCTGCCAGTTGAGGAAGTGCTGCTCGGGCGTGACGCGCAGGCTGTAAGCGAGGATCGGCGTGCGGCAATGCGGCGCCGGACGCAGCCGCATCAGCTGCGGGCCCAGGTGCACGGGCCGGTCGTACCGATACACCGTCCGGTGCTCGATCGCGACGCGAATGCTCATGCTGTGGTGCTCACTGTGGCCCTATCACTGAACCTGCATGATCGCGTTCTTTACGCTCGCGGCGCTTCTCAGGGCGTAAACCCCCGCGAGTCCCTGCCAGTCGCCGTACGGGGCGAAGAACTCGCGCACCTGGTCCTCGGTCGCGCGGGCGTAGGGATCACCTCCGCTCAGCAGGCGACCGACAAGCTTGATGAAGCCAAGGTCTCCGGCTGGGATCTGGTCGAGTCGCCCCTGGCCGATCAGCGCCATGATCTCGACCGTCCAGGTGCCGATTCCACGAATCGCGCGTAGCCGGCGCCAGCCCTCTTCCTGGGCGGCCGGGTCGAGCGCGTCGACGTCTATGCGTCCGGCGGCGATCGCGTGGGAGGCCTTGATCAGGGTGAGGGCGCGGCCGGCCGAGAGGTCGAAGGACTCCAGCCGGGCGGCGGATGCGCCACCGCCGAGTACTGCGGCGGTCGGTGAGTCGCGTAAGCCGCTCACCGGGTCGCGGCGCCCCAGCGCCGCGACCATCCGCCTTTGGATCGCCACGGCGCGCTCGTACTCGATCAGCTGCTCAGTCACCGCCCACGCGAACGCCTCGAACGCCTGCGGGCGCCCTGCGGGCCGCAGCGTCGGGTTCGCCCGCACCGCCGCCCCGATCAGCGGGTCACGCCGGAAGCTGTCATGGAACGGCCGCAGGTCCAAGTCGACCCCGAGCGCACGGCGCATGCGCTCGATCGCACGCGTGGCGGCGTTTTGATCCTCCGCTTGGGCGCCGAACAGGACGTTCCCAGAGCGCAGCTGCGCGACGCGGATGTGGATCGGCTGCTCGTCTTCATGCACGAGCCGCTGCAGCACACCGTTGCGTACGGGCGCGAGCCCATCCATGCCGCTGCGCCGGGTCAGGCGAAAGGGCCAGGGTGGCGTGACCTCGACCCTGACCTCGCCCCTACGCGCAGCGGTGCTGCGCACTACTGCGGCGGCACGATCTGGCGTACCTGCACGAGATAGGTCGCGCCTCGTCGCGTCGGTAGCGGTCCACCGCGCGAGCCGGAGCGGTCGGCCAGCAGCTCAGCTTCACGCGCCCGCACCGCGTAACGGTGCAGCAGCGCGAACGTGGCGGCACCGGCAACGAAGCCGGTGGCGGCGGCCGCAGCCGCCTGCAGAACCGGTGCTGAGGTCCAAACGAGGCTGCGTCCCGTGGCAGGCGTGGGCGCCAGCTCCGTGGATTGCTGGACGACTTCACCGTCGAGCACCTCGAGCTCGTACAGCTCCTCGTCGATTGTGACGTCGTCGTACTCCACATGGGCATGGTTGCATGCGTGTCGGCGCTGTCAACAGCAAGGCGTCGCCGATGCCGCTGGCGGCGGCCCGTTACGATGGCTGACGCAGATGACGCCACACGTCGACGTTTTCGCAAAGGCTCGGGAGTTCGAGCGGCTCGATCAGCTCAAAGCAGCGCGGGAGTTGGGCGCACTGCCTTACTTCCACGTGCTCGAGGGTCCGACCCTGCCGGTGGTTCAGATGGAGGGAGCCCAGCGGATCATGCTGGGCTCGAACAACTATCTCGGGCTGACCGGCGATGCCCGTGTCAAACAGGGTGCGCAGGATGCGCTCGACCGCTACGGCACAGGCCTTACCGGATCACGGTTCCTGAACGGCACGATCGACCTCCATGTCGAGCTCGAGCGTGAGCTCGCGGAGTGGATGGGGACGGAGGACGCGATCGTCTTCACCACCGGGCACCAGGCGAATCTGGGCGCGCTCGGCACGATCCTTGGGCCGCAGGACACCGTGATCGCCGATTCCGGTGACCACGCGTCGATCCTCGATGGCTGCCTGCTCTCGCGCGCCAAGCTGCGCGTCTTCCGTCACAACCGCCTGGACCTGCTCGAGAAGCAGCTGCTGCGCGCACAGGATGACGGTGGCGGCGTGCTGGTCGTCGTCGATGGCGTCTATTCGATGGAGGGTGATGTCGCCCCGCTGCCGCAGATCGCGGCGCTGGCTAAGCAGTACGGCGCCCGCCTGATGGTCGACGAGGCACACGGGCTCGGCGTGCTCGGCGCCCGCGGCGCCGGCGCCTGCGAGCTGTTCGGGGTCGAGGACCAGGTCGACCTGCGGATGGCGACGTTCTCCAAGTCACTGGCGTCCTGCGGCGGCGTGATCACCGGTTCAGCCGAAGTGATCGAGTTCCTGCGCATCGCGGCGCGGCCGTTCATCTTCACGGCGTCGGGGGTGCCCGCGGCCGTTGGCGCGACGCTCGCCGCGGTACGGATCTGCCGCTCTGAAGAGGGCAAGCAGCTCTTCTCACAGGTCCTGGCCAATGCCGCGTACCTGCGCAACGGCCTGACAGAGCTGGGTTTCCAGGTACGCCCGACGGCATCGATGCCGGACGGCACGCAGATCATCACGCCGGTGGTGCCTGTGGTCGTCGGCGATGACTGGCACGCGGTGTTCCTCTGGAAGGCGCTGTATGAAGCGGGCGTCTTCGTCAACGTCGCGATTCACCCCGCGGTTCCGCCCGGCGGAGCGCTGCTGCGCACCAGCGTGATGGCGACCCACAATGCCGCGATCCTGGATCAGGCGCTGACCGCTTTCGCGAAGGCCAAGCGCGGCTTTGAAGCCGAGCACGGACCGCTGCCTCAGGCTGATTGACGCCAGGCGCCGCTCGACGCCGCTGGCCCGCTGCCGCTCGACGCCGACGCGGCACTTTTGAGTACCCGGACGCGCTCGACCTTAGGGCCTATCCCGGTACGGGCGCGCGAACCTACCGGGATAGGCCCTAAACCTTTCGACTCGTCTCGCTTGTGTGACGAGTCACAAAAAAAACACGCTCTAAGCAAACGGATAAGAAATTGTGACCTTGCTGTTACCCAGGTCGGCGCGATAGCGTGCAACAAGTTCGAAGTGGTCGCAAGGGCAGCACTTCTCCGGGATCGGAGCGGTAGGGCGGGTATCCGCTGGCGCTGCACTTGGGGGTTCAGTTTTCAAATTTTGCCGTTCGCCTCGCAGGGCTGCTGGATGCTGCTCGCGAGCGGATGGTTGTCAACACTTGCCGCCCGCGTGGCGGCAACCAACAGGGAGAGGACGGTTCATGACGGAAACCGTACAGATGCCAATGGAGCCGCAGAGATTGCGTGCGTTGGAGCACGCCAATGCCGTCCGACTGGCTCGCGCTGAGCTCAAGCGAAAAATCGCTGAGGGCGAAGCATCGGCTGCGGAAGTGATCCTCGAATGTCCGGAAGCAGTCCGCAAGTGGACCGTTTCGGACCTGCTGATGTCGCAGCGTCGTTGGGGCAGTACCCGTTGCCGCAAGTTCCTCGAGCGCAACGGCGTCAGCGAGATCAAGGCGATCGGTGCGCTGACCGACCGCCAGCGCCATCTCCTGGCTGAGCAGCTGACCGGCTGCGGTGGACTCGCTCAGAGCCTCGAAGCCAGCCACTCTCCCGAGCTCACGCTCGCCCTGGCCTGAGCCGCCGCTAACCCCGTTGGTCTGAGCGTGTTACCCGCAGGGGTGGCACGCTCAGATGTCTGGCGGATCAGGCTGGCGCGCTGGACCAGGTCCGCGACTGCTCCAGCGGCGGCGGCTAGATCATCCTGCTGCTGCGCCGTGGAGCCCGTATTCGTACTCATACAGACCTTTTTATCGGTCGGTGCCCCGGGACCTGCAACCCGGCTTCAGGACGGCCTCGCGCCAGACGCGGTCAGGCGCGGTCAGACGCGCCCAGACTGGTATCGAACGTCAGCTTCAGGACACTAGAAATTAAGCCCGATCGGAACCGGACTCGCCCCGGCGAACAGCAGGAACCAGACGCTGAAGATCACGGTCGCCACGCCGGCGCTGACGACCAGCACAGCCTCAAGCGGGGCGTGACCCGGGTCGCGGTGACCCTGAGCCACACGCGTGGTGCGGTAGTGGCCTGAGAGCGCGCTCAGCAGCTTTGTCGCAGCCCAGACCGTCAGCAGCACCCCGACTGCCATCACCAGCAACGCCAGGCTCAGTGAGGAGGTCTCGCCCTCCACCTGAGAACCGACCCAAAGCCACACCAACGGCGTCCCGAGCCAGAGCCCGAGACTGCCGAGGAACATGATCATCACCATCATCAGCGCGGCGGTGGCGGTGCGGAACAGGGCGCGCATCAGCACTGAGTTTGGAGCAGTGCCGCGTGCGAAGCCTCAGGTGGCCGTATCGAAAACCCGGCGCAGCTCGCCGGCCAGCGCGTCAGGACGCTCCCAGCGCTCACCGATCAGCAGCTTGCTCACGATCCCGCCGGCCCCCGAGACCTCGATCATCGGGCAGATCGTGACGTCATAAAGCTGACCTACGGCGCCGGTCATGTCGAACGCCACCGGGATGCTCCAGTGATGTGACTTCACGAGCGCGCGCGTGCCGGCCTGGTCGCCGCCGGCCGCCACCGCCGCGAACTGCACGGCCGGAAACTCGCGCGACACGCGCTGCAGCGTGTCGACGGCCCCGATGCACGGCGGCGCGTCAAGCGCGAAGAACTCCAACACCAGTGGACCCCGGCCACAGACGTTGAGTCCGTGCTTGGCCGGACGGGCCCGGTTGCAGTGGGGGTCTACGTTGGCCGCCAGGTCGACGTCGCTGGTGGCGAGCGGCGCGACGAAGTGATGCAGTCTGCGGCCGGCGCTCACACCTGGGCTCGAATGCCCGCTGTGGGTGTAGAGGTAGACCGAGAACAGCACCACCATCAAGAGACCGAAGCCTCCGATCATCCACTGGTAGCGGCGCGTGTCGATCACGGCTAGCGGTTCCACTTGCGCAACACGATCCGTGGACGCGGTTGCGTGAGCGTGATCACCGCCGGCAGCACCAGCAGCACGCCCGCTAATGAGACGCTCATGTCGATCAACGTGACGAAACCGAAATCGCGCAGCATCGAGATGTTCGAGAGTACGAGCACGCCGAACCCGGCGATCGCGGTCACGCCGGAGACCAGGATCGCCGCGCCGGTGGATCGATACGCGCGTTCGATGGCGCCGTCCAGCGACCAGCCGTCGTCATGCTCAGAGCGCACACGCTCTGAGAGCAGCACGCTGAACTCAGTGGAGATCGCGATTACCAGTGCGCCGAGCGTCGCGGACATCGGGTTGAGCGGAATCCCCAGCAGGTAGATGACCAGCGCTGACCAACCGGTCGCGAGCACGATCGGCGCCAGTGGGATCAGCACCCGTCTAGGGTTACGGAACACGGCCAGCAGCACAAGCCCGACCGCCAGCAGCCCGGCCACCAGAGTGAGCATCCGTCGTTGCCCCGATGCGAGCGAGCCGTCAGCGTCCGCCGCCAACACCGGCAAGCCGGCGAGCGATGCGCCGACCCCAGCCGGTGGATGCAGCCGCGCCCGCAGGTAGGCGATCACCCGGCGCTGCTGCGCAAGCGGCATCAGGCGAATTCCGAAGGCGAGCGTCGCGTAGCGTCGGTCGGGGGTGATCACGGCCCGCTGGAAATATCCGGGAACTGTCGTGAGCAGCGCGCTGATCCGCTTCTGCGTCAAGCCGCTGGAGCCGCTGCCGCCGAGCTCGAACAGATCGGGGAGTGAGAGCGCCGGGCAGAGCGTTGAGCGTGCACAGCCAAACGAGGCGGAGTAGCCGAAATGGGCGAGTACCCGACGCTCATAGCTGACCATCCATGCAACCGCTCGCGGAGTCGCGACGTTGCCCGCGTGGATCACCACGTCGATCTCTCCGGACACACCCGTAATGCGCTCAAGCGTGTCGAGATGCTGCAACGCCGGCATGCTCGATGGCACCAGCTTGGTGATGTCCGACTGCACCCCGGTCTGCGTGGCAAGCCCCCACCCCGCGATGGCGAGCACCACCGCGACCGCAAGCACCGCGCGTGGACGCTTGGCGAGCGCTTGCAGCAGTGAACGGACGCGGCGCCCGCTGGCGCCGCTAGAGAGAGCCGCGCGTCTCGAGGGAGCGGCGCCGGCCACGCTTGCTCCGACACCCGCCAGTGCCGCCGGGGCCGCCACCAGGACCATCGCCAGGGCGACCCCGACGCCCACCACCAGCAGCAGCCCGAAACCCTGCACCATCGGCACCGGCGAGAGCAGCAGCACCAGGAAGCCGGTGGCGGTGGCGAGCGCCGCCACCGCCACTGAACGCACCGGCGTGCCGGACTGGAACTGGACCGCGTAGTCCACGCCGAGACCGACGAGGATCGGCAGGACGGCAACTCCCGCCAGAGTCAGCGAGGCGCCGGCGAGCGAGGTCAGACCGAATGTGACGGCGGCTGCGGCCAGCGCCAGGATCAGCGGCAGCATCCGCAGTCGCGAGCGGAAACCGAGCAGCAGCACGACTGCCATCACGACGGCGGCGCCAAGCAGCAGCAGGAACAGCTGTCGTGAGATTCCGGCGCCGAGGTCTGACAGCAGCACCGGCTCACCGGCCAAGAGGTAGCTGCCTCCGGGTATCCGGAAGCGCTTCATCGCCATCGCCTGTCCGATCAGTGCGATCGCGCGTGACTGCTGCGAGTCGGTCAGCCCGGCGCGCAGCCTCACCTGGATGAGCGCGGCGTCGGCGCTGGGGAACAGGTAGGAGAAGCGGGCGTCGGGCCGGCCGCTCTTGGCGGTCGACCCGAACACGATCTCCTCAAGGAAGGCCGCGTTATCGATCGACGGCGTGCTGTCGATCCCGGTCTGGTCGGCGAGCTTGCTGAGTGCGCCTAGCTGCTGCTCGAGCACCAGCGTACCCGCCTCCTTGGCGGCGGCATCGGCCTGCGTGTTGTCGAGACCCTTGGCCCGTGCCAGCTTCAGCGCCGTCGCCTCGGCGGCCTGAACCGTCTTTGCCGCCGCGCCAGTGAGCGTTCGAATCTCAGTGCTCACCGCCGTCACAGCCCGGCTCAGGAAGGTGCCGGGGCCGTAGACCACCTTGGCCGGGCGCATCCGCATGAGCTCTCCGCAAGGGCTCGACCAGCCGCCGTATGGGACCGCTCTGCGCGCCGCGACCGGCTCGAGCGCTCCGAGCTGGCGATCCATCGTGAGCTGTTGGCCGCCCAAGCATGCCTCGAGCTCGCTGAGCGGCAGCAGGTCCCGCGTCTGGACGAGCTCGGTCAGCGGCAGACGCACCAGCAGCACCACCGGCGCGGCACCGAACTCTCGGTCGTCCACCTGCGTCGCTCGGTAATCGGCCGACGAGCGCGAGACCAGCGTGTCGATCCCGGTCGATGGCTGCAGCCGCAGCGCGGCGAGCGCGCAGGCGATCGTCAATACCGCGACGACCGCGAGGGTCAGGCGTGGCCGAGCCGCCCGGCTGGTTCGAAGCACTAGCGGCCTGTCTCCGAAATATCTGGCCATTCGAGTCGCCCCTGCCGGCGCCGGACCGCGTCCTCGTCGCCTAGCGTGGCGCTGCCACGCGTCGGCTCCTGCGTCCTTGCCCGGCATCCACCAGCGACGCCTCTCGGTGTCCAACTATTCCGGGACAGGCCGCTAGTCCATCGTCAGCGGACCCTGGCTCTCACCAGCCAGGAACTGCCGGATGAAAGGGTTGTCCGAGTTGAGCATGTCCTGCGCCGGCCCGGCCTCGACGATGCGCCCACGCCAGAGCACGTTGATGTAGTCGGCCACGCGGCGCGCGCTCATGATGTCGTGGGTCACGACCGCGAACGTGGGCAGATAGGGCTTCTGGGCGACCTTCGCGTCCTCCATCATCTCACGGTGGATCTCGAGGATCAACTCACCCAAGAGCGCGGTACGAACCGGGTCCAGCCCGGAGTCGGGCTCGTCGAACAGCAGGATGTCCGGTTCGAGCACGAGCGCCCGGGCGAAACCGGCGCGCTTGCGCATGCCGCCGGAGAGCTCGTTCGGGAGCCTGTCACGGGAGTAACCGAGGCCGACCTCCGTGAGCCGGTGCATGACGATCTCCTCGATCTCCTGCTCGCTCTTCTCGGTGTGCTGGCGCAGCGGGAAGGCGACGTTGTCATAGAGGTTCATCGAGCTGAAGAGGGCGCCGTCCTGGAACAGCAGACCGAACTTCTTGCGCATCTCAAAGAGCCGGTCGTCGGGCATGTCGGGGACCGACTCGCCCTGGACGCGCACATCCCCTGAATCCGGATAGAGCAGCCCGACCATGTGCTTGATGCAGACCGACTTGCCGGTACCCGACGGCCCCAGGATCATCGAAACCATGCCCTCGGGGATCCCCATCGTCAGCCCGCGCAGGATCTGGTTGCGACCGAAGGACTTGTAGGTGTTGTCGAACTCCACGACGTTGCGGCGCCCGGACGGATAGACCTTGTACGTGTGATGCGCGTACTCGGCTTCGGTCGCGCCGGGCGGTGGGGCCGGCCGCTCGCCGGCGGCCGGCCCCACCCCACCGCCGGCCAGCTCGCCAGCGACCGGAGTGCCCTCTGATTCTTCGAAACTCATCTCATCCTCCGATCGGGGCTCTGGGGTTGGCGCCCCAGAAGAGCTGCGTGCCGAGCATCCCGATCACATGGACGCTGACAATGTTGAAGACCATCGACTTAGCAGTAGCCGTACCCACACCAACGGGCCCTCCGGTCGCGGTGTACCCGTAATAACAGCCCACCAGCACGATTACGATCGCCATCGCCATCGCTTTTATGAGGCTGTACAAGACATCCGGCGGATTCTGGAACTGCCAGAAGATCAGGAAGTAGCCGCCTGACGAGACGTCGCCGATCTGCTGAACCACGGCTAAGTAACTGGCGAAGAAGCCGGCGCCGATCGAACAGAGGTAGACGAACGGCAAGACCAGCATCGAGCCGAGCAGCCGCGTCGCGCAGAGAAAGGTCACGCCGCTGATGCCCATCACCTCGAGCGCATCGATCTCGTCGGAGATCCGCATCGAACCGAGCTCGGCCACGATCCCGGTCCCGACCTTGGCGGCCATCATGTACCCGAAGCAGAGCGGCACCAGCTCGCGGAGGTCACACCAGGCCGCGAACACGCCCGCGTAGGCCGGCACCCCGACCGAGCGATCGAAGTACGCGCCCTCAATCCCGCACTGCAGTCCGATGATGAAGACCAGGCCCCAGATGACGAGCGTCGAGGAGACGATCAGGATGCCGGCCTGACGCAGCGTCTCACCGAAGTACTTGAAGACCTTCAGGTTGGCGATGTCGCCGAGGATCCGTGCGCTGAACTTGACGATCTCCCCGAACGACTCGAGCCAGCCGCGCGGCACCGCGAACAGGTCACCCATGAGCGCCGCTCACTTGACGATCGTGGTGAGCTGGGGGTGCGTGGCCAGCAGCACCTGGGTGAACACGTAGTTGAAAGCGAAGATCGCCAGGAAGGCGATCACCACGGCCTCATTGACGGCGCGGCCCACACCCTCGGCGCCGCCACGCGCGGTCATGCCCTTGTAACAGCAGACCACCGCGATGATCGCGCCGAACAGCGTGGTCTTGACCACCGATCCCCACAGATCGGTGGTCGACGCGTTGTTGAAGAAGGTGGCCCAGAACGGACCAAGCGGCTCATGGTTCACAAGCGTCGCCAGGACGCCGCCGAAAACGCCGAACAGCAGCGCGTAGATATCAAACAGGCCCGTGACCAGCATCAGCGCCAGGAAGCGCGGCACCACCAGGTTCTTGATCGGGTCGACGCCGAGCACCTCGAGCGCATCGAGCTCCTCCCGGATACGGCGGGCGCCGAGGTCGGCGGTGATCGCTGTGCCGGCCACGCCGGCCAGCACGATCGCGTCCACGAACGGCGCAAACTCACGGATCGAGGCGAGCACGAAGAAGCCGCCGAGACGGTCGAGTGCACCGAACAGCACCAGAAAGTTCGCGGCCTGCAGACCGGGCGCCTCATAACCGAATGCGACGGTCGAAACCAACAGCGGGAACCAGCAGAGCCGCAGCGCGAACATGAACTGACCGACGAACTCGGCGCCGTACGGGTATGGAGGCTTGACCGCCGACACGATCGTGCGGCCGGTGAGGATCATCATCTCCCCGGCTTCCTGCAGCACCCCCCGTGTGGGTGCGAACACGCGATCGACTGCTGTGGTTGCCACTCTCTCAAGCCCTCCTGGCTCCGCGAAGGCCGCAGAACACAATGTGCAAGCGTACGCGACCACCAAGCGGACAGCCACAGTCAACCGGAGCCGCCGCGTCGAGCCTGCAACGGGGTTGGTGGCTGCCGCTGCCGGTATCCTCGGGCCTGCGTGAGAGGTCGGATAGTCAGGTGCGGTGGCGCACTCACCGCGGCAGCGGCTGCGGTGCTGCTCTCCGCCTGCGGCAGCAGCAGCGGCAGCGGACAGAACGCCAGCGAGCCTCACGGCAACTTTCCGGCGCAGGTCAGGAGCAGCTTCCCCACCCACCAGCGGCTGGCGCAGGCGACCGCCATGGTGGTCTCGGTCAAGAACACCGGCCGCGCAACGATGCCGGACGTGGCGGTCACGGTCACCAACCCGCAGTACGGGGACGCCGCGCAGTCATTCGGGGTGTTGATCCCGGAGAACGCCGCTGGCCAGCCGATCCTCGCGAGCCGCTCGCGTGCGGTCTGGATCATCAATCAGGCTCCCGGCCCCTGCGGCTACAGCTGCAAGCACCTCGGCCCCGGCGGCGCAGCCACTGCCGACAGCGACACCTGGGCGCTCGGCCGCCTCGCCCCCGGGCAGACGGCCACCTTCAAATGGCACCTGACCGCGATCCAGGCCGGCACCTACAAGGTGCGATACCAGGTCGCGGCCGGGCTCAACGGCTACGCCAAAGCGGTGACCACCGACGGTCGGCCGGTCAGCGGCAGCTACGCCGTAACGATCTCAAACGCACCGCAGAGCACCTACGTCGAGAACAACGGCACAGTCGTCTCCTCGCCGTAGGACCAGTGCGCGCGGGGCCAAGGCCGTGTTCCTGGGGGAGGTCCAGCGGGACCACCCCCAGGCCGCCAGCGGAAACCTCACCGCAATATCTAGTGCAACGCTGGGCGTCGGCAACCACCAAAATTCCATCCTCTGCGCACCGAGGCAAGGAGCGGTTGGAGATCTGGGGCTCAGCGCCACAAGATCTCGGCGCCCTCGACGAACTTTGTGAATTTGCTTCGCACTGTCCGAAGTGGATTCACAAAGTTCGTCGAGGGCGCCAGCGTTGGGCCAAGGCCGTGTTCCTGCGGGACCACCCCCAGGCCGCCAGCTCGGGGCGGTTCGACATCTGGTGGAGAGTGACCCGGGGCGGTTTGGCCATTGGGATAGTGACGAGGGAACGCGTGTCCGTTAACTTCCGCAGGCCACGTCGTGCGACGTGAGCGCATATACACGCGCGCCTCCGCCGCCGAGGCGCGGATAGGAAGGAACAACGAAGAGTATGTCCCGAATTCGCCAGCAGAATGTCCTTGCAGCGCAGTGGACCCCGGATGGCACCGGCCTGGGCGCGCCCGACCTGACCGTCGCCGACAACCAGGTGTTCGGCCAGAACGTCTTCAGCTCGTCAGTCCAGCGCCAGCGTCTGCCAAAGGACGTTTACAAGCAGCTCTCCGCGACGCTCGCGAAGGGCGAGGCGCTGGATACCTCACTCGCCGACGCGGTCGCGCTTGCGATGAAAGAGTGGGCGCTGGAGAAGGGTGCGACCCACTACTCCCACATCTTCCAGCCGCTGACCAACGTCACCGCGGAGAAGCACGACAGCTTCTACGCACCGACCGGCGAGGGCACCGCGCTCGCATCGTTCTCCGGCAAGGAGCTGATCCAGGCCGAGCCGGACGCTTCCTCGTTTCCGAGCGGCGGCCTTCGGACCACGTTTGAGGCCCGCGGCTACACCGCCTGGGACCCAACCAGCCCGGCCTTCATCATGGAGAACCCGAACGGCGCGCTGCTCTGCATCCCGACAGCGTTCGTGTCGTGGACCGGCGAGGCGCTCGACAACAAGATCCCGCTGCTGCGCTCGATGGACGCGATGTCCAAGTCCGCTGTGCGCGCACTCAAGCTGTTCGGTAGGGACGTCGACCGCGTATTCACGACCGTCGGGCCGGAGCAGGAGTACTTCCTGATCGACGAGCAGTACTACTTCGAGCGGCCTGACCTGGTCATCACCGGGCGCACGCTGTTCGGCGCCAAGCCGGCCAAGGGCCAGGAGCTTGACGACCACTACTTCGGCTCGATCCCCGAGCGGGTGCTGGCGTACATGCTCGAGGTCGAGCAGGAGCTGGCGAAGCTCGGTATCCCGATCAAGACCCGCCACAACGAGGTCGCGCCGGCTCAGTACGAGATCGCACCGATCTTCGAGAACTCCAACGTCGGCTCTGACCACCAGCAGCTGACGATGCAGATCATCCAGAACGTCGCGCGCAAGTACGGACTCGTGGCGCTGCTGCATGAGAAGCCGTTCGCCGGGATCAACGGCTCCGGCAAGCACAACAACTGGTCGATGGGCACGGACGACGGTGAGAACCTGCTCGAGCCCGGCTCGACCCCGAGCGAGAACCTGCAGTTCCTGTTCTTCTGCGCCGCCGTGATTCAGGCTGTCCACAAGCATCAGGGCCTGCTGCGCGCCTCAATCGCTTCGCCTGGCCAGGACCACCGTCTTGGCGCCAACGAGGCACCGCCGGCGATCATCTCGATCTTCCTCGGCGCCGACCTTGAGAAGGTCTTCGACGCGATCGAGAACGGTGAAGCGGCAACGTCCACACCGGAGTCATTCCTCGGGCTCGGTACGCCGGTGCTGCCGCCGCTGCCGTTGCACGGCGGGGACCGCAACCGGACCAGCCCGTTCGCGTTCACCGGCAACAAGTTCGAGTTCCGTGCGCTCGGCTCGAGCATGTCGCTCTCGCTGCCGAACACGGTCCTCAACACGATCGTCGCCGAGGCAGTCGACTATCTCTCTGAGGAGCTCGAGAACGCGCTCAACGCAGGCAGCTCGCTCGAGGATGCGCTCAAGCGCGTCATCCAGCGCAGCTACGCGGACAACAAGGCGATTGTGTTCGGCGGCGATGGCTACTCCGATGAGTGGCACGCCGAGGCTGCGAAGCGCGGCCTGCTGAACGAGCCGTCAACGCCGGACGCACTGCCATACCTGATCGCCGACGACACCGTCACGGCATTCTCCAACTACGGCGTGCTCTCCGAGCGGGAGTTGCACTCCCGCTACGAGGTGTCGCTCGAGCAGTACGTCACCAAGCTCAACATCGAATCCGAGGTGACCGCGAACCTCGCCAAGACGATGCTGCTGCCGGCGGCGATCCGCTACAAGGCGGAGCTGCTGATGGCCGAGGAGCCGGAGATCGCCAGTGAGGTCGGGGAGTTGATCTCTGAGTTCGTCGAGGTGATCAAGTCGCTCGAGCACCTCAACCTCGCCGAGAGCCAGCCTGAGGAGAACGGTGTGCTTGCGCATGCGAAGTTCATGCACGACACGGTCTTCCCAGCGATGGGCGCGGTACGTGAGGTGGCCGACAAGCTGGAGAAGACCGTCGCCGACGATCTCTGGCCGCTGCCGAAGTACTCGGAGATCCTCTTCATCAAGTAGGGGGCTGCTGGGCTGGGGGATTAGGGTTTCACGGCTCGGGTCCGCGTGAGCGGCCCGGGCCGTCGGGCTTTAAG
>Ga0224557_1001263_pt1 | contig 25007 bp, 23 predicted proteins | sample 714S31014metaG_FD_180677 | JGI IMG/M metagenome (GOLD analysis project Ga0224557, IMG submission 180677) | Peat soil microbial communities from Stordalen Mire, Sweden - 717 S3 10-14 | ecosystem: Environmental > Terrestrial > Soil > Wetlands > Peat | place: Sweden: Norrbotten County, Stordalen... | reverse complement strand
GGCGCACGCGTCGCGGCCACTCCAAGCGGTCCTCCCGACGGCCTCTCAGAGCGAGAGACCGAAATCCTGCGAGTGATCGCGCTCGGCTACACAAACACACAGATCGCCGAACAACTGTTCCTGTCGGAACGAACCGTTGAGACCCACAGGGCCCATATCCAGCAGAAACTTGGCCTACAAGATCGAGCAGCCTTGGTGCGGTACGCCCTCGATCACCGGCTCGTCGAGTAGCGCCTGCATCAGACGTCACTCATGGGACCAGGACCCCAGCACCGGAGAAGCGCCCGGCGCGCAGGTCGGCGAGCGCTTCGTTGGCCTGCTCCAGCCGGTAGCTCGTGACGTGTGTTGTGACCGGCACCTGCGGTGCGAGTTCGAGGAACTCGTGGCCGTCCTCGCGGGTGAGGTTCGCGACGGATTGGATACTGCGCTCATCCCAGAGGTTCTGGTAGGGGATGCTCGGGATGTCGCTCATGTGGATGCCGCCGCACACCACACGGCCACCCGGCTTCAGAGCGCGTAGCGCAAGCGGGACCAGCCCGCCGTCCGGCGCGAAGATGATCGCCGCGTCGAGCGGCACCGGCGGCATGGCGTCCGACGGTCCCGCCCACGTCGCGCTGAGGCTGCGCGCGAACTCTTGGGCGATGCTGTCGCCTGGTCGGGTGAACGCGTAAACCTCGCGGCCCTGCCAGGTCGCTACCTGGATAAGGATGTGGGCGGCGGCACCGAATCCGTACAAGCCGATTCTGTGGGCGTCACCGCAGAATCGCAACGATCGAAAGCCGATCAAGCCGGCGCAGAGTAGTGGCGCGGCCTGCGCCGCCGGGTAACCCGCCGGCATCGGGAAGCAGAAGCGCTCATCTGCGACGGTGTACTCGGCCATGCCGCCGTCGATGTCACAACCGGTGAACCGCGCGTTGGGACAGAGGTTCTCATGGCCGCCCAGGCACTGCTCGCAGGTACCGCAGGTCCAGCCTACCCACGGAACGCCAACCCGCCGCTCTGTGCCGTCGATGACTCCGACGATCTGGTGCCCGAGGATTCGTGGGGCATGTTCGACCTCTACATCACCGTCGATTAGGTGTAGGTCGGTGCGACAGATCCCGCACGCCAGCACCCGCAGTAGAACCTCGCCTGGACCCGGTATCGGGAGCGGCCGCTGCTCAAGCCGCAGCGGCCGTCCCACACGATCGAACACCATCGCACGCATCGTCGCCGGCAGACCCTCAGGCGCCTGATCGCTGGCCGCAGATCGGAGGCTCACGCTTCCCATGATGGCGATCTTGTGTGCGTAGGCAAGTTGTGGATAAGTACTGAGCCGGCATCGCGTTTGTTCCCGATTGCGCGGCCCAATGCCGGGCGTAGGTTCGAGGAACAGCCGTCGTGCGCGGCCCCACTACAAGGCGGACGCGGCCCGGGACCTGATCTCGCGACGCCACTACACCGTCTGAGCTACCGGAACGAGCACGCGCTCCGCGAGGTCGACCAGCCGGCTCGAGTAGCCCCACTCGTTGTCATACCAAGCCACGACCTTCACCTGGGTGCCGTCGATGACCGACGTGAGCGACGCGTCGAAGGTCGACGAGTACGACGACTTGATGATGTCTGAAGAGACGATCGGATCCTCTGTGTAAGCGAGAATCCCCTTCAGCGCGTCCCTGTCGGCGAGCCGTTTGAAGGCCGCGTTGATCTCCTCGCGCGTTGTCGCGCGTTCGGTCTCAATCGTCAGGTCCACGAGCGACCCGGTCGGCATCGGAACTCGGACCGCGTAACCATTCAGGCGCCCTTCAAGCTCAGGGATCACGAGCCCAAGCGCTTTCGCCGCCCCAGTCGATGTCGGGATGATGTTGATCGCCGCAGCCCGTGCGCGACGCAGATCCTTGTGCGGCCCATCGAGCAGATTCTGATCAGCGGTGTAAGCGTGCACCGTCGTCATCAGCCCGTGTTTGATCCCCACCGTCTCGTGCAGAACCTTCGCCACCGGAGCGAGGCAGTTGGTCGTGCAGGACGCGTTCGAAATGACGTCATGCACATCCGGGTCATAGGCCTGATCGAAGTTGACGCCCAGTACGACCGTCGCGTCGACCGGCTCCTCACCCCTCGCAGGCGCCGAGATGATCACCTTCCTGGCCCCGGCTTCAAGATGCTGAGCCGCGGCTGCACGGGTGCGAAGCCGACCCGTGGACTCGATTACAACATCGACGCCGATCTGCCGCCACGGCAACGCTGTAGGGTCCGTCTGCGCGAGCGTGTGAACCGGCGTGCCATCGATCACGATGCTGCCGTCTTCAACCGTCACTTCCCCCGGAAACCGACCGAACACCGAGTCGTACTTCAAAAGATGCGCGAGCGTACCGGCGTCGACGAGATCGTTGACAGCAACCACCTCGATGTCAGCGTCCTGCTCGTAGGCGGCCCGCAAGACGCTGCGACCGACACGACCAAAGCCGTTGATCGCTACTCGTACAGTCATCACAACCTCGTTTCGTGGAAAGGGAGCATGGACGCGGCCCGGGCCTGGTTAACGGCTGCAATCAGCGCCCGCGGAGCGGCTGCACTTTAGATCTGCTCCGGCTGCATCTCGATTGCGCCGCACGGGCATTCCTGTGCGCACAGTCCGCAGCCCTTGCAGAAGTCCAGGTCAAACGCATAGGCGTAGGCCCCGGGCGGGTCCAACTTGATCACTGCGTTGTCGGGGCAGACGCCGTAGCAGTTATCGCAGGCCAGGCAGTTGCCGCAGGACATGCAGCGTCGCGCTTCGAACAGCGCGGTTGACTCGTCCAGGCCCTGTACAACCTCGTCGAAGGTGGAAGCGCGCCGCGCCGCCTCGAGTTGCGGACGCACCGCATGAGGGGCGTCGGAGTAGTACCAGCTGTTGAGCGCAGGGAACTGCACTTCCTCGGACATCGGCGCGGGGCCTATCCCTGTCTCGCTGGCGCTGTCGCTCACGGTGGCTCCACCCGGAGCCACGATGCCGCGCAGCCAGCGATCGATGCCGAGCGCGGCGCGGCGGCCGTGCCCGATGGCAACGGTCGCCGTGCGCTCGGTAGGAGTCACGTCACCACCGGCAAAGATTCCCTCACGCCCGGTCATCAGGTTCGCGTCGACCGTCACGCAGGTGTCCTCCACTGTGATCCCGTCCACTCCGTCGACCAGCGATAGGTCGGTCTGCTGGCCCGTTGCCAATACGAGTGTGTCGGCATCGAGCTCCTCAAACTCACCGGTTCCCTGTGGCCGGCCGTCCTCATCGAGCACCATCTTCTCCACGGTCAGGCGGCCAGAATCGGCCCGGGTGATGGTCGACAGCCACTTCACCGTGATGCCCTCTTGCAGCGCTTCCATCAGCTCCGATTCGTGCGCCGGCATGCGGTCACGCGTGCGTCGGTAGATAACCACGGAATCATCGGCGCCAAGTCTCTTGGCGGTTCGGGCAGCGTCCATCGCCGTGTTGCCACCGCCGTAAACGGCCACGCGCCGGCCCAGCTGCGGCGGGCCGGCGGACCCAGCCTCCACGTCCCGCAACAGTGAGATCGCGTCGATGACTCGTGCCGCCGAGCCTGCCGGAATGTAGGTGCGGCTGCCGAGGCGCGCGCCGACTGCCAGGAAAACAGCGTCGAAGTCCCCCGAATGTTTCTCTGCCACCACGTCCGGAACGTTGTGGGAGAGCTCGAAGCTCACTCCGAGGTCCCTGATGCGCCCGATCTCGGCATCGAGGACGTCGCGCGGCAACCTGTACTTGGGAATCCCGTAACGGAGCATTCCACCGGCGGCCGGTGCAGCGTCACGGACAGAGACCGTGTGCCCGAGCAGCGCCAGGTGGTAGGCGGCGGAGAGACCGGCAGGCCCGGCTCCGACAACGAGGATCCGCTTGCCTGTCAGCTCGCGGGGCGGCTCGATTGTCCAGCCCTCGGCGATCGCTTGGTCGCCGAGAAAGCGCTCAACCGAGTTGATACCGACCGCCTCGTCGAGCTGGGCGCGGTTGCACGCCGTTTCGCACGGGTGGTAGCACACACGTCCGCACACGCTCGGGAACGGGTTGCGCTCCATGATCTTGCGCCACGCGGCCTCGTAGCCGCCCTCCTCCGCGTCATAGAGCCACTGCTGGACGTCCTCGCCGGCTGGGCACGCACCCCCACACGGGGCTGTCTTGCGCACATAGACCGGGCGCTCGGTGCGCCAGGAGCCGGTGTGGTTGGCGAGGCTCGAGCCGACATCGAGCGTAATCGCGAACGGCTTGTCCGCCGAGCTCATCCCACCACCTCGATTGAAACGCGGTTCATGATCCACCCTCTAGGCGCAGCTCTTGCTCTTCGGAGTGCTCCAGCTCTTCGGAGTCGACCTCGAGCAGCCCGAAGCGCTCGATGTTGCGGTCGGCCTTGGCCTGGATCCGTGCGATCACATCGTCGCGCCGCGTGGGCGAGAAGAGGTGACGGAAGCGCGTCTGGAGCTTCAGGTACTCCTCGACCGGCTGGAGGCGACGGATCTTCGAGACCGAGACGATGTCGCCGCGCTCACCCTCCCACACAGGGAAGAGTCCGGTCTCGGTCGCCAGGCGCGCGAGCTTGATGGAGTCCGAAGATGGCGAGCCCCAGCCGAGCGGACAGGTGACCAGCAGGTGGATGTACCGCGCTCCGCGGATCTCCATTGCGCTCTGCACCTTGCGCTCCAGGTCGCGCAGGTCGCCGATTGTGGCGGTCGCGACGTACGGGATCTCGTGGGCGAGCGCGATCAGTGCCGCATTCTTGCCCTGCCCCCAGGGCGCGCCGGGCTCCTCCCCGACTGCCTGGGTAGTACTCGTGCGCGCAGCTTCAGGGGTCGCCCCCGATCTCTGCACGCCGGTGTTCATATAGGCCTCGTTGTCGTAACAGATGTAGAGCACATCGTCACCGCGCTCGAACATCCCGGACAGGCAGGCCATGCCGATGTCCACGGTGCCGCCATCACCGCCCTGGCCGACGACACGGGTATGAGTATTGCCTTTGGCGCGCAACGCTGCGGCGACCCCGGTCGCGACCGCAGGCGCGTTACCGAACAGCGAATGGATCCATGGCAGCTGCCAGGAGCTCTCGGGGTATGGGGTGGAGAAAACCTCAAGGCATCCCGTGGCGTTGGCGGCGATCAGATCGCCCCCCGTCGCACGCATCGCCGCATCGAGCGCGTAGCGGGCGCCGAGCGCCTCGCCGCAGCCCTGGCAGGCGCGGTGCCCGCAGGTGATCGCGTTGGCGCGCTCCGGGCTCGCCTGAACTGAGCGCTGCTCAGCATCGAGCAGCCGGTTACCCGCAGCGAAGCTGCCGGTTTGGAAGAACTTGAGTCGTGTTCCTGTCGGGTCAGCAGGCGTCATACCGCACCGGCTCTCACGGTTCCCAGCTCACGCAGCATGTTCTCGGCGTGAGGGCCAGATCGGCGGTCCGCGAGCATGCGCGCGAGCTCAGTGTCGATGAGGCCCTCGTCGAGGTCGACGAAGGTCGTCCCGGGCAGCGCGTCCGCGTGCGCCTTCAGGAAGAGTGTGCGCAGCGACTCCTTGAAGATCGGGCGGCCGCCGAGCCCGGCGATCGCGGTGTGCACGCTGACCGGGAGCCCCTCGAGGGCGCCATGCACGTTCTGGGAGACGATGCCTCCGATCCCGATCGAGAGTGCCTTCTCGAGCACCACCACACGCCTGGCCCCCTGCAATGCGCTTCGCACCTCATCACGCGGCCAGGGCCGGAAGGACTTGACTGCGACGGCACCGATCCGCAGACCGGCCTGCCGCAGCTCGTCGATCACGTCCTCGACCGTTCCCATGACCGAACCGAGCGCGACCACGATCGTCTCGGCGTCGCTCGAGCGGTAGCCGCGCACCAGACCCCCGGACGGACGCCCGAACGACGTCTCAAACGCCGACGCGACCTCCGGGATCAGATCGAGCGCCTGCATCTGCTTGTAATGGGCGAGGTAACGGACCTCGGTATAGGCCTCAGGTCCGACCATGGCGCCAATCGTCACGGGCGCGGCAGGATCGAGTAGCTGGCGCGGCTCAAACGGCGGCAGGAAGCGATCGACCTGCTCCGGCTCTGGGATCTCGACCCGCTCCATCGCATGGGTCAGGATGAAGCCGTCCATACAGACCATCACCGGCAGCGACAGGGCCTCGGCAATCCGGAAAGCCTGGATGTGAACGTCGACAGCCTCCTGGTTCGACTCCACATAGAGCTGGATCCAGCCGGAGTCACGCTGCGACATGGAGTCGGAGTGGTCGTTCCAGATGTTGATCGGCGCGCCGATCGCGCGGTTGGCCACCGTCATCACGATCGGCAGGCCGAGACCGGAGGCGTTGTAAAGCGCCTCGGTCATGTACAGAAGCCCCTGACTTGCCGTCGCGGTGTACGCGCGGGCACCGGTCGCGCTGGCGCCGATAGCCACCGACATGGCCGCGAATTCGGACTCGACGTTTACGAACTCACATGGCTTGAGCTGACCAGATTTGACGATTCGCGAGAGCCCCTCAACGATGTGCGTCTGCGGTGAGATCGGGTAGGCGCAGATCACCTCGGGCCGACACAACGCGACCGCCTGTGCAACCGCCTGTGAGCCTTCGATCTGCTTAAGCATTCACGGCCTCCCTAGATGCCGCCTTCCCGCTGGAAGGCGGCACAAGCTGGTACGCCGCCTGCGCCGCGCGAGCGTTGGCCTCACCGAGCTCACCGCCGAAGCGTTCGCGGATTGCGGCCGCCACCGAGTCAAGTCTGACGATCCCGGTAAGCGCTGCAAACGCGCCCAACATCGCCGCGTTGGGGAGCGGCTTGCCGACGTGCTCGCGCGCCAACTCGGTGGCGGGGACTGCGCACAGACGCTCGACACGAAAGCGGTCGTTGAGCTCGCTCAGGTGCAGCTGCTCAAAGGGCCGCGAGCTGTTGATCAGCACGTAGCCGTCGGGCTTCAGCCCAGCGAAGACGTCGACCTGATGAAGCAGCGTTGGGTCGATGATGATCACCGCGTCGGGCTCGACGATCGGCTCGCGCGTTCGGATCGTGCGCTCATCGATGCGGCAGAACGAGATCACCGGAGCGCCGGTTCGTTCTGATCCAAAGCTCGGGAAGGCCTGAGCGTGGCGACCCTCGGTGAAGGCGGCTACAGACAGCAGTTCGGCGGAGGTCACCACGCCCTGACCGCCGCGGCCGTGGATGCGGGTCTCAAACACCGGTCCGGCCTGCGGTGGCTGCGTCTGGGTTGTGCATAGAGTCAGCCTGCTCCTAAATCCGGCCATTGGCATCGGCGTTATCTGCGGATAGAGAGGGCGGATAACTACGGTTTGTGCGCCGGAGGCGCTGGCGTAGATTTTGTGGCGCATGTCTACGTACGAATCCACCGCTGCCTGATCAGCAAATGACCGGGGTGGCGATCTCTCAGTCCGAGCAGTCCGTCGACATCGCCTTGCGCGACGGCTCAACGGTGCATGTGCGCCCGATCGTCGCGGAGGACCGCGACGCGTTGCGGGCATTCCTCGGTTCACTCTCCGAGGACTCCTTGTATTACCGCGGCTGCGGGCATGTGAGCGTCGACTGGCTGACCGGATGGGCAATGGAGGTCGACTACGCGGACCGCTACGGACTGGTCGTGGTCAGCGGTCTGAGCCAGGCGATCGTGGCTCACGCCGCCTACGCGCGCGTCGATGAGAAGCGGGCCGAGGTCGCCTTCGAGGTTGCCGACGTGCTTCATGGGCACGGTATCGCGACGCTGCTGCTGGGACAGCTGGCCGGTGTCGCCGCTCAACACGGCATCACCGAACTGATCGCGTCGGTGATGCCGGAGAACCGCAAGATGCTCGACGTGTTCCGGTACAGCGGCTTCGCGCCGATCGAGCGCGTCGCGGATCGCATGGTCGAGATCAGCCTGCCGACATCGATGTCAGCGGATGCCCTGCTGGCGTTCGAGCGCCGCGAGCACACCGCCGCGCTCGGTGCAGTCCACAGCTTCCTGAGGCCACACTCTGTTGCGATCATTGGCGCCTCGGAGCGTCAGGGGTCTGTCGGTGCGGCGCTCATGCGCAACATCGTGCGCGACGGTTACACCGGTGACATCTATCCGGTCAACTCCAAAGGCGGCGAGATCGGCGGACGACGTTGTTTTACATCGATCACCGATGTGCCCGCGCGCGTCGACCTGGCCGTGATCGCGATTCCCGCGGCCGTCGTGGTGGCGGTGGCGCGTGATTGTGCCCGCGTCGGGGTGAGAGCTCTGCTTGTGATCTCAGCCGGCTTTGCCGAGGTCGGGGAGGAAGGCCGCACGCGCCAACAGCAGCTGCTCGAGGTCTGCCGTGAGGGCGGAATGCGGCTGGTGGGGCCTAACTGCCTGGGGGTGCTCAATACGGATCCTGCGGTCAGTTTGAACGTGACTTTCACGAACAACGCGCCGCCGGCGGGCCGGATCGGGATGATGTCGCAGAGCGGTGGCGTTGCGATCGCGTTGACCGAGGCGGCTGCCCGGCTCGGCATCGGGGTGTCCTCGTTCGTCTCGGTCGGCAATAAGGCGGACATCTCGGGTAACGACCTGCTCGAGTACTGGGAGGAAGATCCCAACAGCGAGCTGATCGCGCTCTATCTCGAGTCTTTCGGCAATCCGCGCCGGTTTGCGAGGCTGGCACGCCGGGTCAGTGCTCGCAAGCCGATCCTGGCTGTGAAGTCGGGACGCACCGCTGCCGGCTCGCGCGCCGCTTCCTCTCACACCGCGGCACTGCTCTCTGCCTCCGACACCACAGTCGACGCTCTCTTCCGGCAGGCCGGCGTGATCCGCGCCGAGACGCTCGGAGAGCTGCTCGACACCGCCTCGCTGCTGAGCACACAGCCGCTCCCGCGCGGCGCGAGGGTCGCGATCGTCACCAACGGTGGCGGCCCCGGGATTATGTGCGCGGATGAGTGTCAGGCCGCTGGCCTCGAGGTGGTCGAGTTTCCCGCGGAGTTGCGGGAGCGGCTCACGGGGCTGGTGCCGCCGCACGCCGCGGTTGGCAACCCGGTTGACATGACCGCGTCGGCCAGCGCCGAGCAGTACCGAGCCGTGGTCGAAGCGCTCGCCGCCGCAGACGCCTGTGACGCTGTCATCGCTCTGTTCGTGCCCGCGCTTGAGACGGAGGCGCAGGACGTGGCGACGCAGCTTGATCTCGTCGCCGCGACGGCGTCGCAGCTGACGCTTGCGGCTGTGTTCATGGGAGCCGAGCCGGTGCAGATAGCCGCTGCCGCCACCGCCGATGAGCGCCGGGTCGCGCGTTACATGCTTCCTGAGGAGGCTGTGCGAGCGCTCGGGCATGCCGTTGACTACACGCGCTGGCGCGCTCACCCTCAAGGTGAGGTCGTCGAGCACCCGGATGTTCGCACCGAGGAGGGCTTGAGCATCATCGCTGGAGCGCTCGCCCGCAGCGAGGAGTGGCTGGGCGTGCAGGACACCTTTGCCCTGCTCAACGCTTACGGGATTCCCTGCGTGAGGACCCAGGTGGTCCGCAGCGCCGAGGAGGCCGTCAGCTTCGCCGGTGATGACCAGATCGCGCTCAAGGCGGTCGCCCCCGGGCTGCTGCACAAGAGTGACGCGGGCGGCGTCCGCCTGCACCTTCGCGGCGCAGACGTCATCCGCGGGGCTGCAGATGGCATTCGCGAAGCTGTTGCTGCCAGCGGCTTTGAGCTCGACGGGTGGGTCGTCCAGCAGATGGCGCCGGCCGGTGTAGAGCTCCTGGTCGGCGTGGTCCACGATCCCAGCTTCGGGCCGGTTGTGGCTTGCGGCGCGGGCGGTACTGCCGCCGAGCTGCTCCAGGACATCGCGATCCGAATCACGCCGCTGACCGACGTCGACGCTCATGAGATGCTGCGCTCGTTGCGCAGCTTCCCGCTACTTGACGGTTACCGCGGACAGCCCCGCTGCGACACCGCCGCGGTCGAGGATCTGCTTGCGCGCTTGAGCACGATGGTGCATGCTCATCCGGAGATCGGCGAACTCGACCTCAACCCCGTAATTGTCACGCCGAGCGGGGCTCTGGTGAGCGACGCTCGGATCAAGGTTCAGCCGCGCACGCCCGAGCCGCCGCTCGGCGCGTTGCGCGCCTGAGCGTGCTGCGACCCTGAGCGCCGGCTGCGTCAGCCGAAGAAAACCGCGGCGGCCGCGTAGAGCTCGGGGTCAAGCGGGTTGCGCGCGTTGAGCACTTCGACAAGATCGACCTGTACGACCCTCGCTCCGCGCAGCGCCGTCATCGTGCCGAACCTGCCGTCATGGATCGCATCGACCGCAGCGATCCCAAAGCGCGTCGCGATGATCCGGTCATATGCCGAGGGCGTGCCGCCGCGCAGAACGTGACCGAGGATCGTCGCGCGCGCGTCGAAACCGGTGCGGGCCACTATTTCCTGCTGCAACATGATCCCGATTCCGCTCGGCACGAGCGTCGTGTGATTCCCGGGCAGCGGTTCCTCTTGTGGGTAAACCCAGCCGTCCGGCCGGGCGCCTTCCGCCACCACCACAATCGAGAAGCTGCTGCCTCGAGCTTTGCGTTGGCGCAGCTGATCGCAGAGCTCGTCCAGGTCGAACCGGTGCTCGGGGATCAGGATCGCGTCCGCGCCACCTGCCAGCCCGGCGTGGGTCGCTATCCAACCGGCATGGCGGCCCATGACCTCGATCACCATCACGCGGTGGTGTGACTCGGCCGTCGTGTAGAGGCGGTCGATAGCGTCCGTCGCGACCTGCACCGCGGTGTGAAAGCCGACGCTCACGTCCGTGCCGCCGACGTCGTTGTCTATCGTCTTGGGCACGCCGACAAGCGGAATGCCCTCGAGTGAAGCGTCACGGGCGCCCCCGAGCGTGCCGTCGCCACCGATCACCACGAGCGCCTCGATCCCGTGGCGCTGCATGGTGCGGCGGATCGTCGCAATGCCGTCACCGCCCGCCCCAAATGGGTCCGTGCGTGAGGTGCAGAGGAAGGTCCCGCCGCGGGTGAGGATCCCGGCCGTGCGCTCCACGGTCAGCTCGACGGTGTCATCCTCCAACAAACCGAGCCAGCCGTTGCGTACGCCGATCAGCTCGTCTCCATACTCGGAGTCGCCGCGGCGAACCACGGCGCGGATGATTGCGTCGAGGCCGGCGCAATCACCCCCCCCGGTGAGCACGCCGATTCGTGTCACCGGCGCGCCGCCTCCAGCAGCAGCCGCTGCTCAGCCGCTGCGATCAGCCGGCGGGTGCGGTCCACAGCGTCAACGGAGACCGAGATCGCGTCGATCCCGGCATTGACCAGCATCTCCGCGTACTCGGAATGGACCGAGGGCGCCTGGCCGCAGATTGAGGTGTGGAGCCCCAGTTGGCGCGCGCGTGCCAGCAGCTGGCCGATGTACTCGGTGACCGCTGGGTCCCGCTCGTCGAAGGTCTCGGCGAGGATCTCGGAGTCACGGTCGGCGCCCAGCAGCAACTGCGTGAGGTCGTTGGACCCGATCGAGATCCCGGTGATCCCCAGCGCGGCGTAGCGCTCGAGGTTGAACAGCACCGATGGGACCTCGGCCATCACCCAGAGCTCGAAGCCGGGAGCGGACAGCAGGCCCGCCTCCGCGATCAGTTCGCGGCAGCGCTCGAGCTCGTGCGGGGTGCGGACGAACGGGAGCATCACGTGCAGGTTGTGGTGACCTGCGTCCCACACACGCGACAGCGCCTCCAGTTCCAGGGCGAAGACCTCTGGCTGCCGGGTGTAGCGCAGCGCGCCGCGGAATCCGATCATCGGGTTTGCCTCTTCCGGCTCGAACTCCTCGCCGCCCGCCAAACCGCGGAACTCGTTGGTGCGGAAGTCTGTGGTCCGGTATGTGACCGGTCGCGGCGCGAAGCCAGCCGCGAACGTTGTGAGCGCGCCGGTCATCCGTTTGACGAACTCCTCACCGCGGCCCTCAGCGAGCAGCTTGCGCGGGTGGTTGCCGTCCAGCGCCTCCATCAGCATCAGCTCTGCTCGCAGCAGGCCGACCCCATCGACCTCGAGCCTGGCGGCGCGCTCGACCTGGGACGGCTCAGAGAGGTTCAGTAGTAGACGGGTGCCGGTCGCGGGCGGGGCTGCCGCCACGGCTGGCCCGCCGGACCCGACGCTTACTGTGGGCGATGGCCGAGTCTCAATGAAGCCCGCCATCACAGTCCCGTCGGTCGCATCCACGGTGACGGGCTCGCCGTCACGCAGAGTCTGCGTCGCGTTGCCAGTGCCGACCACGCAAGGGATGCCGAGCTCGCGCGACACGATTGCGGCGTGGCAGGTCATGCCACCGGAGTCCGTCACGATCGCGGCCGCTCGCCGCATCAGCGGGACCCAGTCCGGGGACGTCATGTGGGTCACGAGCACATCACCATCCGTGAGCTTGGCGGCGTCCTTGAGCGTGGTGAGCAATCGGCAGTCGCCGATGGCAGAGCCCGGCGCGGCACCGAGGCCGCGGACCAGCACGGTGCGCTCTTCCTCGGCGGTGACGGTCGCCGGCGCGGGAGACTCTGCCGGCAAGCTGCCCGTCGCCGAGATCGGCCGGCTCTGAAGCATCCACGCGTTGCCGTCGGGATCAAATGCCCATTCGGTGTCCTGCGGTGAGCCGTACTCGCGCTCGATCGCGATCCCGAGTTCGGCGAGTCTCAGGACCTCGTCATCTGTGAGCGCCGGGCGCTGGCCCTCCTGCGGGGTCAGTTCGCGCTTGGCCGTGCCACCGGTTTCGGTCGACTCGATCACGAGCTCCTTGGGCCGCACCGACCGGAGCGTGATGGCTTGATTACGCTTGTCGACGACGTAGCGGTCGGGCGAGACCTGTCCGGAGACAACCGCCTCGCCAAGCCCGAACGAACCCTCGATCACGAGGTGTTCGCGGTCACCGGTCGCTGGGTTGATGGTGAACATCACGCCCGCTCGGGTCGACTGGATCTGAGCCTGGACGACAACGGCGATGTCCATGTCACTGGCGCTGAAGCCGCGTCGACCGCGGTAATAGATCGTGCGCGCGCCGAAGAGCGACTCCCAGCAGCGCTTCACGGCGTCGACGACATCCCCGCTGCCGGAGATGTTGAGGAAGGTCTCGTTCATGCCGGCAAAGGAGGCGGAGGCCGTGTCCTCGGCGGTGGCGGAGGAACGAACCGCAACGGCCACCTCCTCGTGACCGTGGCTGAGCTCGCGGTAGGCAGACTCGATCGCATCCGTCAGCCACGCGGGGACCTCGCTCTCGACGACTGCTTTGCGGGCCGCGTCGGAGGCGGCGCTGAGAGCTGCGGTGTCTTCGATGTCCAGATCTGACAGCAGCTCGGTCAGCCGTGTATCGAGTCCGGTTTGCTTGCGGTAGGCCGCGTACGCGGGTGCACCGACAACAAATCCGGGAGGAACCGGAAATCCGTTGCGTGTCAGCTCGCCGAGGTTGGCGCCCTTGCCCCCTGCGTAGGACGTATCGGCCTGTGAGAGCTCAGCGAAGAACTTGACCGGCGTAAGGCCAGCGGGGACGGCAGTTTCTGTGGCGGATGTTGTGGTCATAGACGGAGCCTATGGCGGTGACCCAACGATGCCATCGGTATAAGTGGCACGACCATGCTTCGGGAAACTACGGTTCCGCCCGGCATCCGCAGGGCCAGGCCTACTAGGCGAGATTCTGTAGATAGTCCGCGGCCTTGAGCTGTGGAAGCAAGCGCCGCTGCTTACGGTGGTGGCGCTCCATCCGCCGCAGGATGTCATCGAGGACGCAGATCGCTTCGAGGATTCGTGGTCCCTTGTTGAGCATCACGCATTCAGCCCTTCCCGCCATGGCTGCGTCCGTGATCTCGGAGCGTGAGGGACGGCCAGTCTTCGCCAGCTGATCTAGCACCTGTGTCGCCCAGATCACCGGCATGTGAGCTGCCTGGCAGAGCCAGAGGATCTCCTCCTGGACCTCGGCCAGTCGCTCGTAGCCGCACTCGACGGCGAGATCCCCTCGTGCGATCATCACTCCCGCCGGCCGGTCACCGCCCAGAGCTTCGAGCAGCATCCCCGGGAGGTGCTCGAATCCGCGTTGTGTCTCGATCTTCAGGATCATGCCCACGTCCGCCCGAGAATGCTCCTCCAGGTACGCGCTGACGCGCCGCACATCTCGTGCCCGGCTCACGAAGGACAATCCGACGAGATCAGCGTGCGCGGCGGCGAACTCCAGCGCGGCCTCGCTGTGGGAGCCGAGCAGATCGATGTCGAGAACGGCGTCGGGCAGATTGATGCCCTTCTCCGCCCGGAGCTTCGAGCCGTCGGGTCCGGCAGAGGTGATTAGCAGTCCGATCTCGTCCTCGGTGACCGACTCGACGATGCCACCGAGCTTGCCGTCGTCGAGGAAGACGCGGTGACCGCGGGCGCTTCCGGCGAAGGCCTCATCCAACGAGCACTCGATGCGAACCCCACCGTCGTCTTCGGGGTCCGGGTTGGCGCGCGAACCGATGCGGGTCAGGGTCAGGTGTTCCCCAACCCTCCGGCGTAGGTAATCGCCCTTGCCGTCGTGCTTCGGCTGGGGTGCCAGCGATCCCGTGCGTAACTTCGGACCTGGCAGGTCCACGAGCACACACGCGTGGTGCTCGGTGTGCCGCTGCGCCGCGTCGAGGTTCTTACACATCGCGCGCCATGCCGCAGGGCTGTCGTGCGCGCAGTTGATGCGCATGCAGTCCATACCCGCGCTGAGCATCTCACTGACCAACTTCGGGTTAGTGGCGGCCTCGGACGGCATCGTGACCATGATTCGTGTCGGCCGCTTGCGCCGTGCCGGGCCAAGCAGCGCCTCTGCCCGCTGTGCGAGCAGTTCCCTGCTTTGGGCGAAGCCGATCGGCGCCGAGTTCGGTGAGGCTCGCGGCATGTCGTTGATGAGCGCCTGCAACGCAGCCAATACCGCGTCTACGGTTGCCTGCACGTGTCCCTCGCTGTCGGCCATCGAGGACAGCCCAAGCTCAATCAGCCGGTACTGGGCGTCACGGAGGTCGTGCCTGCGCAGCGTCAGATACTGCAGCAGGTTGCGCGCGCTGCGATCGCGGTCCGCCTCCCGTTGGGCGACCCAAGGTCGCCAACGTTCAGACACCTCGAGCATCTCAGAGCGAAGCCCCGAAAGCTGCTCTATCAACGCGGTCTCTTCGATTGACGCCGTCTGCTGCTCTAATGGGACCATTAGGAGAGACCCGCCGCCGCGCCCGCCCTGTTCACGGCGAGCAGCGCACGCTGGTTCGCGGCCAGCAGCGCTCGTGCCGCGCGAGGCGAGAGCTGGTCACAGACGAAGTCCCAATGCAGCGATACGTGGTCGCCCGGCGCGGGTTGATCGACGAACGCCAAACCGTCGCTCTGCCAGCGAACTGTGCGGGGTGACGGGTCGCCGAGCAGCAGGGAACCGTTACGCCAGCGCAGTGGTCGGGCTATCACCTCGAGCGTGCCGTCTGGGCCGACATGGTCGACCACTGCCGGGGTAATCCGGCATTGATCGAGGATGTGCAGCGGCTGCTCGACCACCCCGGTGCGCAGCAGGCCGAGCCAGGGGTAGACCGCGAACACGTGGAAGCAGTGGTGAGGAACGGCGCCGGCGCCGACTGTCTTATCGATCTGCGCCTGCGCGCGTCCGATGCGTCCGTGGAAGCGGTCGTGGATGTGCCTGACGAGTTCACCGGGAGTGACTTTGTCCAGTAGCTCGTTGCCGACCCAGTAGGCCTCTACCACACGTGAATCGAGTGGGTCGGCGATTCCGTTTGAGCCGGCAATCAGTGTCAGGTAAGGCAAGGCGCCGTCGAACGTCCTGGCCGCTTCTGCCAGTCCCCCGTCCGACGCGTGGGCGTCTCCATACTCGAGCAGCTCGCGGGGGCGGTCCGCGCCGCACAGGCCCAGCGAGTTTGGGGGGTACGCGTAGCGGGCAAACAACAACGGCCCGGGCGTGACCGGCAGAATGGCGGCCGGACTCACGTCGAGTTCGCAGTCCGGACAGATGGGCTGCGAAGTGCGCTCCAGGCCATGATCGCGCAGCCCGCAGCAACAAGCAGCAGTGCCGGCACATTTATCGACGCCGATCCCGCGCTGCTTGCCAACAGGGCCGTGATTATGGCTCCGAACACCAGCATGGCCGTAACGTCGATGGCTTGCGCACGCGCAAGCGCCGCATACCATGTACCCACGTAGCCGGTTAGTAGCACGCCCGTGAGCAGCACCCAGCGCCACTGCAGTCCGCTGATGCTCAGCAGCTGATGGGCCTTCCCGCTGATCAGGACCCAACCGATCAGCAGCACCGCCCCGAGCGCCATACGGGCAGTGGCCAGCAGTTGCGGGTCGAAGCTCTGCATCAGCCGCTTGACATACACGATCTCAACCGCCCACAGCAGGGTCGCGGCGAGGATCATCCCCTCGCCTGTGCCGAAGGCGAGATGCCCGGCCTTGCCCGCGAGCCACGCCTGGCCGACCAGCAGCAGCCCGATGGCGAGCGCGTGCGGCCAGCGGAAGCGCTCGCGCAGAAATGGCACCGCCAGCAGCGCCACCCAGATCACAAGCGTCTTCTGGATGAATGCCGCCTGCGTCGATTGCGCACGCGCGAGACCCTCGAAGAACAGCACGAACGGCACACTGCCGCCGATGATCGCCACCACCAGCAGCGGTATGGCCGCGCGCTTGGGCGCCACCGGCAGCGTGCGCTGCGGACGCACGAAGAGGAACGCCGCGAGCAGCAGCAGCCCGGCCACGCCGTTCTTTGCGGTCGTGTACACGGCCGCGTCAGAGAAATGCTTGACGCCCAGTCCGTTGACGTAGATCGAGATGCCGCTGATCACGGCACTGATCAGGGCAAGCGCGACTCCGGTGGTGCGCGTGCTCATGAGTGATTACCTCTCGGGTCGTCGCCCACAAGGCGCATGGCGAGCGCCTCGCGAGCCTGTTCAGGGTTCAGCACCTCGACGGGAATGCCGAGGTGCAGCAGCAGGTAGGCGCCGACGCTCGCGTCCGGGACGAATGCGAGCGGATACAGGCATCCGTCCTCCATACGACCGACGGGCACACCAGCCTCATCCCGGATCTCGACGAGTCTCACAATCGAACCGATACACATCACGAAGCCTCCGTGGGATCTCGAAGCTCGAGCTCGACGCTCTCCAGGATCACGCCGTCGGCGTGCGGAGCGTTGATGTCCTCATTCAAAGTGGCGACCACGTGGGCTTCCTCCGCGATCGTGCCGCGCGTGGCGTCCACGAAGTGCTCGTGGAAATGGTCCGGGGTGAAATGGGAAAGCGCCCCCAACGTCACAGTGATGCTGGTTACGCGTTCGGAACCGCCTTCACGCGCGGTCTGCTCGATCTTGTGGACGACGTCGGCCATCAGCGCGTGCTCATGCATGGGTGGCTCCCTTTTCGCTCGGACCTCGACGCAGGTCCAGACAGTTCTTGAAGGATTGCGGCGGCGGCCGTCTGCACCGCGGCCTCGACGCTTGCGTTGAGCGCTTCGCCGGCGCTGAAGTCTTCACCGGTAATGCCATAGACGAGCACGCGACCGTTCAGCTTGCCGAGCGTGCGCGCAAGTTCGATCGTCTCGCCAAGGCCGAAGGCGTGGGTTGAAGCGCCGAACACGTTGTTGGGCACGGGCTCATCGGTGGCGTCAAAGCGGCGAATCTCACCTGGGCTGCCGGCGGTCGCGACGGCGTCGACCAGGATCGTGAGCTCGGCCCCGGCGAGGACATCGAGCAAGACCGTCGGCTCTCCCTCGAGTGTCAGCACCTCCACGTCTTGCGCGACGCGCTCGCGCAGCAGGTCGGCGACCTCAAGTCCGGCGCTGTCATCGCGACGAAAGCGGTTGCCGACCCCCACCACTACGCGGCGCTGATCGCTCATCTGCCTGTCACCTCCAGGCGCAGGAAGTGGGTGGCGCAGGAGATGCACGGGTCGTAGTTGCGGATCGTCTGCTCGCAGAGTCCCTGCAGGCGCTCGTCGCTGAGCTCCAGGTTCTGCTGCACCACGCCGCACAGGTCGTCCTCGATCGCCTGCTGGTTCTGGGAGGTCGGCGGCACGATCTGTGCCTCCAGGATCATGCCGTCTGCATCCACGCGGTAGCGGTGGTAGAGCAGTCCGCGCGGGGCCTCACTGGCGCCGTGGCCGCTGCCGGCGCGCGGTCGCACCTCGACCGCCGGCACGTCAGGCTCCTCATAGCTGTCGATCAATCGCAGGGCCTCATCACAGGCGTAGACGAGCTCAACGCTGCGCACGATGATGCTGCGGAACGGATCCCTGCAGGTCTCGCCAAGACCTGCCTCGCGCGCCAGCTCGCGCGCGAGCGGGGAGAGCTGCGCGTGGTTCAGTGAGTAACGCGCCAGCGGACCACACAGATAGGTACCGCGCTCCCGCAGTCGCGAGTGCAGTGCCGTCGAGCGCTCGAGGTGCTCCTCCTCAAAGTGCTCCGTGTACTCGCTTGCGCTGATATCGAGCCCGCGGTCAGAGCAGATCCTTCCGCGCTCAATTGCGTAATCGTCAGGATGTGAGAGCGCCACCAGCTCACACTCCACCTCGTGCTGCGGAAAGTCGAAGCCGGCGGTCCAGCGGACCGTTTCGATCGCCGCCTCGCGTGCTCGCTCAAGTGGCTGCACGAGCGGCGCGAGTTCCTGTTTCGATGGCGCCCGGTAGAAGCCGCCCACGCGAACGTTGATCGGGTGGATCTCACGCCCGCCGACCAGGCGCATCAGCTCGTTGCCGGCCTTCTTGAGCTGCAGGCCACGCTCGACGATCTGCGGCGCATCGCGCGCGAGTTCAACGGCGCCGCTATAACCGAGGAAGTCCGGGGCGTGCAGCATGTAGATGTGGAGCGCGTGGCTCTCGATCCACTCGCCGCAGTACAGCAGCCGCCGCAGCGTGCGGGTCGCCTCGGAGACCTCCACGCCGCAGAGGTTCTCCATGGCGTTCATGGAGCTCGTCTGGTATGCGACGGGGCAGATCCCGCAGATCCGAGCGGTGATGTCAGGGGCCTCGGTGAACGAACGCCCACGCAACAGTGCCTCAAAGAAACGAGGCGGTTCGAAGATCCGCAGCTCCGCCTGCTCAACGCGCCCGCCATCGATCTGCACGCTGAACGAGCCCTCACCCTCGACGCGTGCGAGGTAGTCGGTGCGGATCGTGCGCCGCTCGCTCACGGCTCCACCACCTCACGGAAGGCTGGTGCCGCGGCGTTGAAGGTCTGAAAGACACGCCTAACTCCGGCCTCATCGAGGCCTTGGCTGCGCAGCAGCGGCACGAGTGCGCCCGTGTTGGGTGCCTCCATCGGCCCGTAGCAACCGAAGCAGCCGCGGTTGTAGGCCGGGCACAGCGCCCCGCAGCCGGCGTGTGTCACCGGCCCCAGACACGGAGTCCCGTGGGCGACCGTGACGCACACGATTCCCCTGCGCTTGCATTCGGTGCACACACTGGTTGAGGCTATGGCCGGCTTGCGCCCCCGCAGGAAGGCGCTGACCACCTCAAGCAGCTGGTGTTTGTTGATGGGGCAGCCGTGCAGCTCGAAGTCGACCTTCACGTGCGCCGATATCGGGGTGGAGGTGGCGAGTGTCGATATGTACTCGGGGGACGCGTACACCGCCGCCGTGAAATCGGCAACGTCGGCGAAATTCCGCAGCGCCTGCACGCCGCCGGCGGTGGCGCATGCCCCGATCGTGACCAATGTCTTTGACACGCGGCGCACCTCCTGGATGCGCTGCGCGTCGTGCTCGGTGGTGATCGAACCCTCGACCAGCGAAAGGTCGTACGGGCCTGCCACGTTGTGGCTGGTGGCCTCGTGGAACTCGGCGATCTCGACCGCGCCGGCCAGCGTGAGCAGCTCATCTTCAAGGTCCAGGATGCTCAGCTGACAGCCATCGCAGGAGGCGAATTTCCAAACTGCCAGAGTCGGTTTGTGGGTCGTGCTCACAGCTCGCGCACCCCCATCCAGCGACCGATCTCGGCGTACGTGTAGACAGCGCCGTCACGGCAGATCAGCGTCGGGCCGAGCTGGCAGTGGCCGCAGAGCCCGACGCCACAGTCCATGTGGCGCTCCATCGAGAGATAGATCCGCTCGGAAGCGACGCCGCGCGCGAGCAGCGCCTGAACGGTGAAGTCCATCATCACCTCCGGCCCGCAGACGAACGCGCGCGTCGAGTCCCCAACGAAGTGGGCGGAGCTGACCAGCTTTGGAACCACCCCGACCTGACCGTGCCAGTCGCTGTCGGCGCGATCGACAGTGACCGCCACGTCGCTCGCCTTCCGCCAATCCTCGAGCTCGTCGAGATAGAGAAGGTCACCAGGGGTGCGGGCGCCATAGAGCACACTGAACGCCGAGAAATCCTGGCGGCTGGCGATTACGTGCCGGATCAGCATGCGCAAGGGCGCCAAGCCGATGCCGCCCGCCACCACCACGACGTCCCCGCCGCACGCGCTCTGGATCGGCCATGAGTTTCCCAGCGGACCGCGCATGCCCAAGACGCTGCCCTCCCTCGAGGCGCAGATCGCCGCAGAGACGGCGCCCACAGCCCGTACCGTCAACACGACCTCGCCGTGCTCAGATACGCCGCTCACCGAGATCGGCACCTCGCCGATACCGAAGACGTAGACCATCATGAACTGGCCAGGGGCGATCACCGGGGCCTCGCCGTGAACGGCCTCGAAGGTCAGCGTGAAAGTGTCGTAGGTGTCCTGCGTCCGAGTCAGGACCCGGAACGGCTGCGGGACCATCACGCCAGGTGTGAGGGGCTCAGTGACGCTCATCGTTCCCATAGACGTCGATCAGTCTTAGCCGCGTCCACTGCAGGCGTTCGATCACTACCTGCGCGAAGCGGGACATCAGCTCATAGCCCAGCACCGGGTCGTTCTGGCACTTGCCGCGCAGGCAGGCGCCGTCGAAGGCGGTCGCGCGAACGTGTGTCAGTGCGCGTGCGTCCAGATGCCAGCGGTAGGGCGCAAACAGCCAGGACCAGCCGAGTACCTCGCCGGCTTCGAGCGTCTCGATAGTGACCGCTCCGCGCGCCGGAATGTAGGTCTCGAGTACAGCGCTGCCATGGCGCATCACGTAGAAGGCGTCGGCCGGGTCGCCCCGTCGCATTATCGGCGCGCCCGCCTCGAAGCTGACGTTGCTGGCACAGCCGGCCAGCAACGTCAGCGTTTCAGCATTCAGACCTTCAAACAACGGGATCTGCGCGAGCAGACTGTCAAGCTGCTGTGGCATCGCCGCCGTCCGTCAATCTGATCGCAGCTACCTCTTCGGTGATGTCGATGGCAACTGGGCACCAGGTGATACAGCGCCCGCAGCCGACGCACCCCGAGGTCCCGAACTGGTCGATCCAGGTCCCGAGCTTGTGCGTCATCCACTGGCGATAGCGGGCCTTCGTTGAAGGGCGGATGCTGCCGCCGTGAATATGGGAGTAATCGACGGAGAAGCACGTGTCCCAGACGCGAGTACGTTCAGCCGTGTCGCCGGTGAGGTCGCTCGTGTCCTCGACGGAGGAGCAGAAGCAGGTGGGGCAGACCTGGGTGCAGTTGCCGCAGCTCAGACAACGGTCGGCGACCTCGTCCCAGCGGGGGTTTTCGAGGTTTCGAGCGAGCAGATTGCGGATGTCGTCGGTCTCCATGGTGCGGCCCATCTGGCTGCTGGTGGCCTCAATCGCGGCATCGGCGACGGTCAGGTCCGCCGCGGTTGCGGGCTGCTGTGGCAACTCCGCGAGCAGTTCCGCGCCGCGCTCAGTGCCGGCCTCCGCCAGGAATCGATGTTCGCCGTCAAGCAGCTCTGTCAGCGCAAGGTCATACCCGGCACTGGCCTTGGGGCCGGTGCCCATGGAGGCGCAGAAGCAGGTGCCGCCCGCCGTGATGCAGTTGACGGCAACCAGGAAAGCCCCCTCGCGCTGGTTGGCATAGTCGCGGTCCACGTGGCGCCCGCCCATGAAAACACGGTCCTGGATCTCGATCGCGTGCAGCTCGCACGAACGTACTCCGATGAACGCCATCGGCTTCGCCTCGAGCGGCTCCTCATCCACGACCATCTCATCGTCCGGCGAGCGCCTGGCCCGCCACAGCCGCACCTCGGGCCGGAACAGAAACTGCTTCCAGGAATGCGGTCCGACGGCGTAACCGAAACGCGCCGCATCCTGTCTGCGGCTCAGGCGATAGCTGCCGCCCTGCTGCTCGTCGGTCCAGCCGATCGGCAACTGTGAGGCCGCGCTGAGATCGTCGTAGATGATCGCGCCGTCGCGAATCCTCGGTCCGAGCACACGAAAGCCGCGTGCTTGCAGGATCGCGATGAGGTCATCCAGGGCCTCTGGGGCGATCACAGCTGGGGTGTTGTTCAGAGCCTGCACTTACGCAAAAGCGTGACGTCCCCGAGCGGGCGAGCAATCGGGGTTTTTCCACATCAGCGCTGCCGCGAGATCCGGCAGAGCCGATCGTTCACGACGCGTACATCAGCGGTCGCCCGTGGCCAACTCCGAAGAATGTTCCTCGTCACCCTCGCCGTAGACGATCCGGTGAGCTTGTGCGTCCTCAGGCGGCGGCTGGTCCCGCAGCGGCAAGCGGCGGCTGTCGCCTCGGGATGCGGCGTCGATCAGGTCCTGCTCGGCGAGCTCGAAGCCTTCAGCGACGCCCTCGCCCGCCTCGATCACCGGGCGCTCGGCCGGATCCAGCTCCTCGTCGCCCGCGCGCCCGCCGATTGCCGCGGCTTCCCGCCCGGCAGCTTCCACCTCGCTCGCCTCCCATAGGGTGATGCCGCTGCGGCTGCTGGTGTGGGGGCTCATGTCAGGCAGCTTAGGGACCCGTACCCAGCGCAAATCAGTAGTTCGCCGCGCATGATGGAGGCGAGCCGCTGATGCCGAGGGCATGGGTCGCGCGCGACGCTTCGTTCAGCAAACGATCTGAGAGCGGAGGACGCGAGATGACAAATGACGTCGAAATCAGGGGCGCCTTGGCCACGAGTCCGCCCGCCCAACTCCCGCGCCGCATCGCCGTCGGAGTCGACGGTTTCTCGACCGGCGAGGACGCTGCAGTGCTGGGACGGCTGCTATCGGAAGCCGCCGGGGCGGAGCTGATCCTGATCGCGGTGCATCCTGACCCGATCATCGTGATGCCGGCGGAGGCGACACGCAAGGGCCTTCACGATCAGGCACAGCGGTTTCTGACTATCACTCGGACCTCCCGGGCGCCCTCGGCACGCACCAAGGTGGAGGTTGGCGCGTCAATACCACGCGCGCTGCTGCGAGCGATCGCGCGGGAGCGTTGCGACATGTTGGTTCTGGGATCGAACCGCCGGGCGCCCAAGGGCGAGGTCCAGATCGCTTCGGCTACGCGCCAGCTGCTCGGCCAGGCCGGCTGGCCGCTGGCGATCGCTCCGCGCGGGCTGGCGGACACCGCACCCGAGCGGCTGTCTCGCATCGCGGTCGGCTATGACGGCGAGCCCGAGTCACAAGCGGCGTTGTGCCTCGCGGCGGCGATCGCCGAACGCTCGGGAGCGTCGCTCGAGGTGGTTGCGGTAGTCGACGACCGGCTGCCCGCGTACGGGGCGTCGCGCGTTCCGGCTGCCTCGGCGGCGGCCTGGGATGCGCTGCTGGAGCCGGACCGGGCGGAGCTGGAGGGTAAGGTCCGAGCCGCGACCCAGCTGCCATTGGTCTCCACGGAGGTTAGGGCCGAGCTCGGCGAGCCGGCCGGGGTCCTGAAGAAGCTAAGCGAAGATGTCGACTTGATCGTGATCGGATCGCGTCGCTGGGGTACGCTGGCACGAGTGCTGCTCGGTAGCACCGGTGAGGAAGTGCTACGCGGCGCTCGCTGTCCGGTGCTTGTCGCCGCCCGGCCGAACCGCGATTCCTGAGGGCTGTGCAGCGAGCGTTCGTCGCGGGCGCCCGGTGCGAGCAACAGATAGTCAAAGCTAACGGTGTCACCGTCACGGGTCACAACGCACCGGTCATCTTCGTACACGGCCACCACCGGCTCACATAGGGAGCGCAAATCTTCGTGACCAACCCCGGCATCCTGCGTCAGGGGATCGAGCGCGGGATCGCCAACAGCGTGCTGAACGAGTCGCGAAGTACAACCAGCTGCTACGGATCGAGGAGCAGCTGGGCCAGCGCGCCCGCTATGCAGGACTTGACGGGATCACCGGGCGCAGATGGCGTTAACCACGAAACTACAGCGCGGAGCTGATCAAGCCCGCCGCGAGAATGGTCGCCACATCGAGCGTCGAGATGATGCCGGCGGCGAGCCCGGTTGGTCCGACCACAACCAGATGGCTCGCTTCGTGTTCCACCAGCAACTCGGCGGCATGGACCACTGAGTCACTCACCTCGACAGCGATCGGTGACCTGGCCGCGATGCTGGCGGCGGGCTCAGAGAACGCGTCACGGTGCATGGCCACGACGAGGTCGATGTCTTCGATCAGCCCCCAGATGAGGTGCTCACCGGGATGCTCGATCCCCGTTACCGCGACGCAGTGGACGCGGTGCTCAGCCATCGTCCGGGCGACTGTGGGCAGCGATGCGCCGGCGACGCAAGTCAGGATGCCCAGATGGGCGACGTCACCAACGGTCGCGTCGCGCAGCGATGTCGCGTTCGGGCGCGGGCGCTCCTGTGGGGATCGGCGCGGGCGGACACTACTGCGAGGATCGACGCCGCCGAGCGCCGCGACCACATCCAAGGCCGAAACGAGGCCGAGAGGACTGCTGGTCTGCGGATCGGTGACCAACAGGTGACGGGTGTATCTCTCGGCCATCATCGCGACCGCGTCAGAGAGCGGCGCGTCAGCCGGCAGGGCCGCAGACGGCTCAAGGTTGACCTTGATAGCCGACACGCGCTTTACGTGCGCTAACGCAGCCCGCACAAGGTCCACATCGGTCACCATTAGTGGCACACCGCCGTCGTGCGGAACTAGCACCGCGGCGTGGACGCCGTGACTTATCAGGCTCGACGCGACCGTTGCCAGGCCGTCGTCCGGAAAGCAGGTGACCAGCTCTGCGGCCATAACGTCTCCTGCGGTCAAACCCGCAAGTACCGAGGTCTTCTGAGGAGTTGTTGCCATGGTCTGAGCATCCCCTACGACGGGCACCGCAGCA
>Ga0224557_1001258_pt1 | contig 25054 bp, 18 predicted proteins | sample 714S31014metaG_FD_180677 | JGI IMG/M metagenome (GOLD analysis project Ga0224557, IMG submission 180677) | Peat soil microbial communities from Stordalen Mire, Sweden - 717 S3 10-14 | ecosystem: Environmental > Terrestrial > Soil > Wetlands > Peat | place: Sweden: Norrbotten County, Stordalen... | reverse complement strand
TAGTTTTATACAGATTCCTCTATAAATCCCAACCCGGGACCGTTTCGGGTGCTCATCGACACGTCGGGTTCCCTCAACTGAGTATGAGGAGTATGAGCTGGGATACCTGCTCAGCGGCCATCTTGTGGCGCTAGGTGGATGAGACGGGATCGGGCGCCCAAAAGGGCACGCCCGAGATCCAGGTCGGGTCGGGTCCGCTGTCGGGCGGGGTGTGAGTGGAGGCCGGCCGTTCCTGCGCGCCGCTCTCGCCGGCTGTCGCCCACGACAGGCGCCCTCGTTCGCCCACGTGGCTGGGTAGGGGGCGGGGTGGTAGGTCAGGTGCGGTCAGGGGTGGGCGGGCGGCCTGCGGCGGGCCCGCCCGGACCTCGTCCAGGCCCCCTGAATCATTGAGAGTTGCAGGGCACCCACCCACAGTCAGCCGGTCGACTGTTCATCCGACAATCGTGTTGCCGGATCGATGAGCGGATGGCCGACCAGAGATGATCGGGGAGCGACTAGGTAAGCCAACAAAGCGCTGCGGGCCAAGTTCGATAGCAACGCCACTCGCATACCTCCAGCATCGGCAAGTTGTAGGAGTGCGCCGGTACGGGACGGCCCGACCCCAGTGTGAGTCGGGTTTGAGCGCATTGCATAAATGGTGTCGAGTAGGTCCCGCCGTCGCCGGCGGGGATTTCCACGAAGCTTCACGATGAAGGCTTGCTCGACATTGGCGTGGTTCACGACATCGTCAACGGCGGTCGGACAGAGCTCGCCGACGGCCCAAATGAATCGCTTGGTCACCTTGTCCTTGGCCCATGGAGCCCGGGGCACGATCAATGCCTCGATAGAGGTCACGAGCAGCATTACTGCCGTGTCCGAGTTTCGTTGTTCAAGGGCCGCCTGGTACGACAGCAGAGCGCCCCTCGCACGTAGCATCCCGTCTCCTCCAGCACGACTAGTGAGATCGCCGAAGATGTCGAGGGAAATTCTGTCCCTAGCCAGCCCGAGGATGGCCGGATCGTGTCTCTGCTGGCTTGCGGCCTCCACGTCTTCAGACGCCAGTGGGTACAGGACCGGTTGGCCCACCGACACGACCCGACCGAGTGCCAAAGTGCAGATCGCCGACACGATTTCCGCGAGTCCGCCAGCCGTACGTTGCGCCAGGGGCCCCGCCACAGGGCCAGGTACGAACAGAGTTGCTGTCACCTGTGTCCGCGGCGCAAGTAGGAGTGGCTGCGATTGTTCCACTGCTTCCTCTACAAACTCGAGAATCACCCGATCCCCGAGCCGCCTCCAGCCCTCGATCCTTACTTGGTCCCCAAGAAGCCTCATGAAATGCAGGCCGAACCCGCCACCGAGCAGGTTGACCTCTGCCGTAGACAGCACCACGCGGAAGACAACGTCCGGACCGGTGTCCATCGCTTTTGCGTGAGCGATGGCCTCTTGAACGATGGCCGTGACGTCCGCCTGGGCGAACCCAGCGACCTCGCCTATCGACCAATTGTCGCTCTCCGGCAGATAGCGGAGCACGAAATGTGCCTCGGTCGGATTACCGAAACTGAAAGTCTGGATAGCGCCGGGGCCGGTACCCGACCCGGACTGAGTTGTTCCAAGGCGGTCCGCGGCAAGACTCTGAGCCCACTGAGCAACTAGGAGCGCGTGAAGCTCCCTTGGAATGGGGGACTCAGGAGTTTGGACGTTGTCAGACACCTTGACCGCAGGCTATCCAGTTAGGCGAAGACCGACACGCTGCCCCGTCGCAGATCCTTGATGTTGGCCCATCGACGCGAACCCCCACTTCACAAAGCGAGCCAGTCCGCCTAGGGCTGTAGACAGCGTCCGAGGTTGTCTTGCACTCCGGCGTGCCGCCGCTTAGGCGAGCACCGCCAGGGCCAGTGGCCGCCCTTCCCAGGAATCAGAGCTCGCGCTCGACAGCACTCGCTGACGTTCGTGGACGGGGCACTCGATCCAATCGGGAATCTCCGGCGTGCCCCAGCCGAAGGGGCAACCGCAGTTCACGATGAGCCGGTAGGTGGGGCACTCAGCGGGAATGACGCGGGAGACCTGTGGAGGGGGTGGCGGCAGGAACTGGACCGCGGTCAACCGGTTCGACGTGGAACGAGCGGCTACCACCGGCGTGACTGCAGGACCATGGCCGCCGGCCGCGGCCCGAGCTGCCACCGTGGCGGGGTGGTTCGCGAGGAATGTCTCGGCTGCGGCGCTGAGCACGTCGAAAAGGTTGATGCCGCCACCGCGAACCGACCGGCTCGACGTGACATCGCTTGTCTCGGAGGTCGCGAGCTGAGCTGCGTCGGGACCACGTTGCCAGCGTGGGGAGGGCGGTCTGCTCGGAGCGTGACTCGCCAGGCGCCTGCGCCGCTCCCGAGATGCTGCCGTGTTTGCCTCAGTGCATAAGGCGCAGCGGCAACCACCATTGTAGCCCGAGCGCGTACCGTGGGTCATAGGTCAAAGCCGCCTTATGCCCAACTTTAGCTGCTCCTATTTCCGGCCATGATGGTGCCGCTAATAGGGGGGGTGGTGCACGCGCGACGCGATCAGCGGCTCGCGCTGAGTCTGTGATTCCCATTTCGGACACATCGCAGGTGGAAGCGGTGGTGCATGGTAGTGGTGCACGGGGGAGGCCATTGCCTGCCTGTGCAGCATTCGCAGCACCCTGCGGCTGCCTTCTCACGCTCCCTGACTAACACCCTGAGCAAGTTACCGGCGAGCTTCCGTCAACTACGCCGCCGCCGTGGACGAACTTACCGCGAGATGCCGAGAGAGCACACGAATCGAGACCACGCTCTCACAAGGACGAGCCGATTTGACTTATGACGTCTCGGACCAACTCGACGAACACCCCGGCCGCTGGCGCCAGCGCCCCGACAATCCGCCATGAGTCCTCGTCTCCAATCTGGAGTTTCCCGCCAAGCGTCCTCGACCATGCGTCGGCCGCTGTAGCCACTGAGATTGCGAGCTCTTCGAGTGAAGCCGCTTCGATAGTTGAGCGACCGTTGTTCACTGCGGAGGCGAACCGCTCCATGTAGCCAGCGAACTCGTCGGCGTAAATCTCACGGCCGGGTTCTGGTGGCCCCACATGTGTTGCGACCACGTCGATGGCCACCTTCCGGTAGTCGTCGAGCGCGAGACCTGTTTTACCGCTAGCCAGGTCTTCAACATCCCCGAGCACGCCATCGGCAATCAGCGCGGCCTCTTCTTCCGGCGTCTCAGGCATCCCGAGCGACGGATCGTACAGGGGCGCCGTCACCGCGATGCGTTCGGCGGAGCCTGCGATGATTGCCCTCAAAACGTCGAATAACTTCGACCCTCTCTCGGGATTCGAGCTATAGGGAGCGAGCAGGACGGTGCGGAGACGCCGGGTCGGGTAGCCGAGCGCCGCCATCCGCAGGGCGGCGATGTCGTACGACCTTCCGGCACCGATGAATGGAACCAGCGCTCGGTAGTGGTCGTGTGCATCCCGTCCAATGGGGCCGAGCCCTTCGTCCAGGCAGCGCCGGATCTGTGAGGCGCTGAGCACGCTGTCGACGGCTTCGGACATGGCGACATCTTTAGGAGTCGGGCGGGGCATGGGCACAGTGTACCCCGCCATCAGTCAGCAGAGGCAGGCATGACCAGGTACGTATCCCCGCCTGACGCTTTCCCCGCCATGATTCAGTGAGTCGGGAGAGGCCCCTGTACAACCGAACTGTGACTTTGCCTGTGCCGACTAAAGACCGACAGCAACCCCGCGCCGACCTGCGCGTGTTCGTTGCGCAGGTACCCGGCGCTGCCTCCCTCGTGTCTCGTCCCGGCCATTCCGGGCTTGTGTGGGCAGGACGATTCTCGTCTCGCGAGGCTGCACTTGCTTCCCTCATCCGTCGGGCGCTGGCTATTCCAACCCAGGGTGTCTCCAGATGAGACGCCCGGACGGTCGGATCGTCGAGCGTGTGCGGCTGCCCGCACAGCTCATCGACGATGTCGCACGGGAAGCCAAACGCCGCGGTCAGCCTTTCGAGGACGTGGCGGGTGACCTCGTTGCCGAGGCTCTGCCGGAGGCGCTCCGGGAGGCGGCCGAAGCGCTCCTCGCTGCAGGGCGCGAATCTTTGAAGCGAAACGACCACGGGCCGACACCTCTGGCGGCCTCTGACGATTCGTTCTCTAGGCCTTCGTCAACGCCAGTTACAGCGGCGCCGACACCTCGCGTGGGAATCGACGCCGATGGCACGCACACCTAAGCCCGATCGCCTACCTCGGGACCTTCGCCGGAAGGCGAACAGGGCCGGCACGCCTCGGCGCCACCCTCCAGACGACCTCGTCGCGGCTGCGCGGCGGGGGCTCCTCACCCGATCGAACACGAAGCCGGGCACGAAGGGCAGACAAGCTGCCGACGCGGCTGCCTATTCACGACGTGCCGCTGACGCGGTTCCGGGCGAGACGGTCCGTGCCCGCCTCGGCCATGCGCCGGCACCGGAGGTCGTCTGGTCGGCTGTCCCGACGGCTTCGGGAGTCATCGAAGTCTTCACGGCGGCACGCCGTGAGTCGAGCCGGGTCGGTGCCTTCAGCCACGACGTCGGGCTGCTCCTCGACGGGGATCTCGACCCCAGGGACTTCGAGCGGAAGTGGCGCCGACGTAGGCGCGACATTGGTCCAGACGTCGAGCTGGAGTGGCGCGCCGATGTCGTGATCGCCCTTAAAGCTGCGGCCGGACCGGCGCCCGAGCCCTTTTACCGGAGGCGTCGTCCGCCGGTCGGGAGGGCGCGATGAACGCCCCGTGCACCGTCCCTGCGCCCCGGTGCGGCCATGTCGGACCAGGGGTGGCTGGCCATCATGTCCTCCTCTGCGATGCCGATGGGCAATACGTCCAGCCGGAGATCCTTCTGCGGTTGTGCCAGCCGGCATGTCACCAGGCTGGGGTGCACCGGCTCCTACAGATCGAGGGGCTCGACAGCCCGATGGAGGCGACCCCCGCCGTCATCGTGGGACGGGTCGGTTGTGCTTTCCGCTGGCTGGGATTGGGTCGTTCCGGCGAGGTGACTCTCCCTGCTGGGTTCCTGGCCGACTGCGGCGAGGAGCTGATCCGTGCCTTTCGCAACCTCAGACGTGGAGAAGGAGAAACCGATGAATGACCTCGTGCGCCTCCGGGTGCGGGCCGGCGTTCTGCCGCGACCCGTGCAGGAGCTGCCGCAGAAGCCAACGAGGCGAAGCCGCCGGGACATCTTGGTTCACGTCTGTGCCGACGAGAACGAGCGGCCCACGGCCGCGATCGCCGTCGAGGCGCTCGACGGAGTGCCGGTCCTGATCATCGTCGGGGTGGCCGGTGGCGCAGCCCTGGCCAATGCTGAGGCTTGGGCGCTAACACGAGGTACGCAGACGGCAAACGCGTTGGCGCCAATCGGCGTCGTGGGTTTCGACCAGCTCGGCCGATTCGTGGCGAAGAAGTGCGGCACGAAGCGGGCAGCCTTTGTGGCATTCGACCCGCCATGGACATTTGGCCGGCTCGCGGCCCATGTCCGGAAGGCCAGGAGCGGTGGCCTGTCGGTCGGCCTAGTCGGCTGCGGCTGGCTCAATCGGCAGAGCGAGAGATGGCAGGACTCCGACTACTACTCGCGCATTGGCATGGTCTCTCGCGGTGGCGAGGACGCGGGGGCCTTCTGCCGGTGGATCCCGTCCCGAAAGCGGCGGAAGTCCGACCGGGGCGGTCCGTTCGTCGGCTTGAACGTGCTTGGTGGTGCCCTCGGTTACGACGAAGAGAGCCCGTGGTCACTCGCGACCTCAGCGGGTGTGGTCTGGCCCGAACGGGACAGTCCGCTGGACCAGCTCGTCGACGAGGCGCTCGTCATGGTCGAGTGCTACCGGCGCCTCGTCGCCGATCTCGCCGAGGCGGCTCCGGGCCTCCCTCCACAAACGTGCTGGTCGGCGGGCTCGATCATCACCCACGCGCTGAAGCAGGCCGGAGTCCGGCAGGCCGCCTTGACAACGGCCACTCTTTCACCCAAGGCAGTCGGGGCATCGGCGGCCTCCTTCCACGGCGGTTTGCCGGAGGCACGGCTCGTCGGTTTGGCCACGCAAATGGCGCTGGCGGACCTGAACTGGACCTATCCGACGATGCTCAGCCTGCTGGGGCTCACGCCACATCTCAGCGCCGGCCACTTCGAGGACGTGCCCGCGGACGTTGCCGAGGTCGAAGAGCTCTTCCGGCGCAACGGGTTGCGCGACCGGCTCGACGACCGGGCCTTCTACCGCTCGATCGGGAACCTGTTCGTCATAGTCGAGCCCCGCGGTGAGGCGGACCTCCCCTGCCAGCGCGAGGTGGGCGGTAATAGGTACCGCTTCGTGGTGGCCCCGCTTGACATCTCCGGGGGCACCGTGCCGGTCCACGCATGCCATTTGATCGGTCCGGGACTCGCGGGCCAGTTGCCGAAGATCGTCTCAGCATTCCGGGTAGTGCCAGTCGGCATCGCCCCCGACTTGGCATCGCTCCGGCTCCCGAGTGGCGCCACCGTGGACCTCACGACTGACGACTACGGCCGGGCGCTGATCGAGGAGCGGCAGATGGCCGAGGCCATTGGGGACCCCCTCATACGTGAGCGCCGGGTCGCCCTCGCCAAGTCATTTGCCGTCTCCGGCGGCTGGGGGGTCTTCGCCAGAGTCGACCGGCAGCGCCCAAGCCACGTCGAGTCCATGAGGACCAGCCAGGACGGCAAGGAGCGGCGGATCCGCGTCTACCCGAGGACGGAGACCGTGCTTGCTTACGGCCTGTCCGGGAATGAGCTGTCGATCGAGACGGAAAGGCCGGACGTCCCTGGACCGTTCACGCTCTGGCACCTCGCGGCTGCCATCCCGGCCGCCTGCACCGCGGAGATCGTCATCGCACGCCACGACATCGAGGACGAATACGGCGGCACCATCGCGGTAGTGGCCACGGACTCCATTGGCGTCCCGGTGTCTCAGGATGGCGGGCTCGTCCCGTGTCCGGACGGCCCGTATCACTTGAGGGACGGGCGAGAGGCCATCAGGGCCATGACGCCCGCGGAGCTGCGGTCGGTCCTCGTCCGTCGTGACGAGGTGCTCCACCCAAACGGTGGTTCGGCATGGAAGATCGAGTGCGACTCGCTCGACAAGCCGACGGTCGGCTTCGTGGCCGGCGTCAACAAGCTGCTGCTTGGCCGCAAAGAAGGTGGCACGCTCCGCCTCGTTCGCTCGTCGGACACCGGGCTCGGTGACCATTACCTCGATCCGACTGGCACCGGTGCCCGGCTCGACGACGGCCGTATGGCGTGGCCGGCCCGTCTTCAGGAAGCCTTTCTCGCCGACGTCCACGCACGGGGCAACGAGGCACCATTGCGGATTCCACCCGACCTCCCGTCCTGGGCCGATCACCCCGCTCTTCGTCCTGGACGAGCGTCCACACTGGAGGATCTGCGTCGCTTGCGGCGCCAAGTGGGTGACCCGAGCATCGGACCGTTCGCCCACTATGCCATCGCCCCTAGTGGTGGTCTTCACCCGCCTGTCTGCCTCGGGACAGGCCGGGATCCGTGCCTGTGGCAGTCGTGGCCGTGGCGGTGGGGCGGGAAGTCCTGCCGCATCGCCGTGCAAGACCAAGCTGGAAACCTTGTCATGTCCGATGGGACAGGACCGATGTTCGTGGTGTCGGACCACCGGCAGGCCTTCCGGGAGTGGTTCTCCGAGCACGACGTGACGGTTGCCGGGCCGAAGCGCGGGCTCCGCCACGTCCTCCCTGTCCGTTCGCACACGGCTCTCGTCGAGCTGGTCGGCCGCTCGGGGGAGCTGGCCGGCGAGCGGCCCGAGGACGATCCGATGGTCTTCTCATCAGGAACTGCCCTGGCGACACTGATGAGCGAGGTGTCCCGGCTCTCGGCTGCAGCGATAGGCCGGCGAGCCGGCCTATCGCGCTTCACGGCCAGAGACGTCGTCAACGGTGCCTCGCCGTCGGAGCCCACACTTCGACGCCTCAGCGAGGCAGTCGTCGACCTGGAGTCGATCCGCTGCACTGCCGGTGCTGAGTGCCGCCATGCAGAGGACGGCCTTGGCGCCGTGCTCGACCGGACGCGGCGGCTCTGGTGCGGTCGCCCATGTAAGGAAGTGGCTCGCCGCCGTGCCCGCGGCATCTCAGCCCGCCGCCGCCGGCCAGATGCGCTTGGCACCCGTGCTGCGTTGCCGCCGGCCTCGTCGAACGGCTCGGGCATCCCGGTGGCCAAGGGCGTGAACGGGCGCTTCGTGGGCGAGCCGACCTGCCCAACCTGCAGGTCGATCTTCATCGGCCGAGTCCCCGAGGTGTGTCCTGATTGCTGTACGCCCTTGCCGGAGGTGGCCACGGCGTGACCTCCCTTCCCGATGTGATCGAAGCCTTCTGTGAACAGCTCTGGATGCCCGATCCCGGCATGGTCGAGATCGTGCTCGGCACGGTGGCGGCGAACAGGCTGCCCGGCGACCCCGTTTGGACCTGGCTCGTCGGTCCGCCGTCGTCGGGCAAGAGCGAAACGCTGGCGAGCATTGCTCGACTTCCCGAGGTTCACCGGGTCTCCGTCTTCACCGAGGCCGGACTGCTCAGCGGCTCGCCAGGCGACAAGGGGACCGGTGGCCTGCTCTTCGAGATCGGAGAACACGGCCTGCTCGTGTTCAACGATCTTTCCGTCCTGCTCGGCGAGCATGGCTCGACGCGCCCGCGCATCTTCGGCCTCATGCGCGAGCTGTTCGACGGCGAGCTGATCCGCCAGGTCGGGACCGAGGGTGGCCAGCGCTTGCGTTGGAAGGGCAAGGTCGGGCTCCTCGGCGCGGTCACCGAGGCTGTCGACGTGCTCGACATCGGTCTTATGGGCGAGCGGATCGCCTACTACCGGCTTCCGTCCATCGGCGTCGCGGAAGAACGCCAGACCGGGCTGTTCGCGTTGGAGAACGTCGGGCACCAGCAAGAGATGCGCGCCACCATTGCCGAGACGGTCGAGCACTTCTTCGCCGACCTGGTGCTGCCCGCCGAGATCGCGCTGCCAGCTGCCGCTGGACAGGATCGCCTCGTCGACCTGGCGACGATCGGGACCCGGTGCCGGTCGCCCGTTGTCCGGGACTCCTACCGGCGTGAGATCGACCTCGTGCCCCAGCCCGAGCGGGTGCCTCGGCTGCTCGCCCAACTCGCCCAGCTCCGCGCCGGCCTCCTCGCCATCGGCGTCCAGCCTGATGAGGCTTGGCGCCTCCTCGGGAAGGTCGCCCTCGACGGCATGACGGGGGGCCGGCGGCGTGTGCTCGACACGCTCACTGGGCGGTCGCTTGATCGTGCGACCGCGACCGTGGCCGGTTTCACTGGACTGCCCGAGACGACGGCCCGCCGCCATCTCCAGGACCTCACGGCGATCGGCGTCGTCGAACATACGGGCGACTTCCCAGAATGCTGGCGCCTGTCCGAGTGGGCAGCCGATCTGTGGCAGCGCCTCGATCTGCCGATTGCAAAGGGCGCGCCATGACCGCAGAGCGCTGGCAGCTCCTCCCACCGCTCACCGACGAGGAGTACGCCAGCCTGAAGGCTGACATCGCCGCCCAGGGCGTGCTCGTGCCAGTCGTCCTCGACGCGGCTTCCGGCGAGGTGATCGAAGGCCATCATCGCCTGAGAGCGTGGACCGAGCTTCGGGCTGAAGGTGTGAGGGTCCCCGAGTACCCCAAGCAGATGCTCCGCTTTCAGAGCGACGACGACCGGGTCTCCTTCGTCCTCGCGGCCAACCTGTTCCGGCGCCACCTAACGAAGGAGCAGCGAGCCGAGGTTGTGACTCGGCTCCGCGCCAAGGGCTGGTCGCTGCGACGCATTGGAGAGGCTGTCGGCGTCGAAGAGATCACCGTCCGCCGCGACCTCGAAGGTGCGACATTTGTCGCACCTGAGCGGATTGAAGGCGCTGACCGGAAGACATACCCGGCTCGGCGACCGCGCTCCACCATCTTCGTCAGCTCTCCCCGTGATGCAGCCCGCGCCGCTAAGGCGCTCCAAGCACTCGGTGACGATGCCTCAGGGCTCATCGGCCTGACCCGAGCCGAGGAGCGAGTCCGCATGGCCAACCTCTCTCGCATGCGGGTCGAGGCGGCCGAAGGACCTTCCGTGCACATCAGCGACGCGTGGGAGCTGCGAACCGGCGACTTCCGGGACGTGCTGGCCGATCTGGCGGACCAGTCCGTCGACGCTGTCGTGACCGATCCGCCCTACAACAACGAGGGGGTTCCGCTCTACGAGCCGCTCGGAGCTTTCGCTCTTCGCGTATTGAAGCCCGGTCGCCTGGCCGTCGTCTATGCCGGGCACCTCCAGCTTGACCGCGAGATGGAGCTGCTCACCCGAGGCGGGCTCACCTACATGTGGCACGGGGCGAACGTGTTGGCGGGGCGGCACACGAGGGTCCGAGTCCGCATGGTCTTCGGCCAGCACCGGTCCGTGCTCCTCTACTCGGCCGGTCCCTACCGACCTCGCACGTGGCTGAACGACGTTACCTTTGCCGAAGGTCGCGGCGGGCCGGAGGAGCGGCCGCTGCACCCGTGGCAGCAGGCCCTCGAACCGGTCCGGCACTGGATACGCCAGGTGTCGAAGCCGGGCGAGCTGATCGTCGATCCCTTTATCGGCTCGGGAACGACGGCAGTGGCCGCCTTTCTGGAGGGCCGGCGCTTTCTCGGCTGCGACCTCGACCCGGGCTGCGCGGAGACGACGAGGCGGCGTTTGGTTGATCTGGCGGCCCGGCCTGAGAACGACGAGGCCGGAGCATGACCGGAGGGGTACCGATCACCGACTCGGGCGCGACCGGTCGGGCATAAGACTGAGCGCGCAGGGAGTTCTCTCAGGTCAAAGTGCAGGTCAGAACCTAGATTCTCGACATAGCCGGCGCGCTCCGGACTCACGTTCGTAGATTCTTAGAGGTGAACCTCTTCTCTAATGCCTCGATTACTGATGTGAACAGAGCATCGACGGATCGACTGCGCTCCGCAATTCGGGCAATGGGAACCGAGCTGCTTGACAATCCGGAGGCCATCTCGCAGGAGCTCATCGAGCGTGAAACACTCGTCCCGATAGTTATCGGCGAAGAGCCCGTTGCCGGCGATCTTCAAGAGATTGAGACGGCACGTCCAACCCCTCAGGGCGTGACCGGTGTTCAGGCCGCCTTGTTCTTCCGCTCAACAACCCGGAAAGGCACGCGGTTCTGGCGCGAATACGAATTCGAGGGCGATGGTGAGGTGCTCTTGTACCGCCCGACAAGTCAGGTCGGCGGTGACTACGAGGTCGAGCTCAGACAGAGCACTTTCGTTATTACGGTCGACCTTTACGGACCGGACGCGATCGCACCTCGCGCGGAGGCAGCCTTCGAAAAGCGAAGCTGGCAGATCGCTCAAATGGTCGGGTTTCTCAATGCCGACATCGCCAGGTTCAACGACTCGATTCCGAAGGTCGTCGAGGACGAAGTGCGAAGTCGTTGCGCCGAACTAGTCCGGCAACGGGAACTTCGGCAAGCGATGGGCTATCCGCTCACCAAAGTCCCAAATCCTCCAAGACCGATACCGATCCAGCGAAGGATCCTCGGTCCAAAGCGAAGGCAACTTGTCACCACTGCCGCTGCTCCGACAACCCCGGATTGGCTTCTCGACGAGGCTGACTATGAAGACGTAATAGAGATCATGCTAGGCATGTCGAGGGCCTTTGAGCGTACCCCCCATGTCGCAGCCGCGATGGAAGAAGAGCACCTACGGGACATATTCCTTGTGGTTCTTAACGGCACTTACCAAGGCGCCGCCAGCGGCGAGACTTTCGTCGGTCGTGGGAAGACCGACATCTTGGTAACCATGGAAGACCGCCACGTCTTCGTTGGCGAATGTAAGAAGTGGGACGGCGAGTCGAAATTCGCGGGAGCGATCGACCAGTTGTTTGGCTACCTGCCTTGGCGCAACGTGAAGGCGGCACTCATCGTCTTCATCGAACAGCAGAATGCAACCCTCATCATCGACCGGGCCGAAAGGGCGATCCGTGATCACGACTGCTATGTCCACGACGGGGCGACTGCATCCGATCCGATGGCAAGGCGGAACTACGTCCTTCACCACAGAGACGACCCAGCTCGCGAGGTTCAGCTGGCCCTAATCCCTGTGGTGATCAGGCCACCTGAGCGGTGACCGAAGCGTTGATGCCGGCGTTGGGCGACCTTCTGATCGTTGAGAACAGGCGCGGGGCGCGCCCGCGCGATCCTTGGCGTAGAACCGCGAGAAACGTCGTACTCAGTACTCGGCGCCATTCAGGCTCTCCGAGATCGCCGAGGCTAGCCCACGCCGAACGAGGCGGATAAGGCGCCGCTCGCTCGGGCGAAATGGAGCGATGATCGGAGCTGTGACCACCATTACCTGCAAGCGCTGTGGATTCAGTTTCGAGACAGAAGCGATGACGAACACCCGCTGTCGCCGCTGCCGGACCGTCGTACGAGTACCAGCTGCGGCCCGCAATCCGAATGGGTCCGGCTCTAGGCGAGAACACACCTTCGGCGTCGTCCTGCTCAGCTGCGGTCATCCCGCCGTCGTGGTCATTCATCCAGGTAGGTCGATCGCCGCCACTCTCAAGCGATACGACTGGGAGTGCCCGGACACCCGCGCCACTGTCACTGCGACGCGGGTGCTGACAGTGCTCTCGGGGGCGGACTACGAGAACATGGGTCAGGAGGCCTTTGACCTGCTCGTTGCAACCGGAGCCGGGCGAAGCCTTGTCAGCGGTGCCGGCCGCTCGATCGGAGCCGAGATTGAGCGGTACGTTGGTCCCTGACACATAAGTGTCCCCGGCGGTGCGCAAACACCCCGGGGACTGGCACCAGGGAAATGAGGTCCCCGATGCAAAGCGCAGGTTACCCAACGCCCCTCACTGGCACCACTGCCCCACGAAGGACAGCGGTGCTTATCCCCGAGGACGTCGCCGACTCCATGTCGGCGCTTGCCGAGACCTACTCCCGCCCCGACGTGGCCGGCGTTTGTGTCGCCGACGGCTTCGGCGTGCGAGTCGTCGTCGAGCGTGGTGCACTTGAAGTCCAGGACGGCGTGGGGCCTCACCGGCGCAGCCGGCGCTACGACCGGGCCACCCATGGCCTTCGGCGCCTCGTGATTCTGAACGCTGCGGGGATCGTCTCCCTCGACGCCCTCCGCTGGAGCGCGAGCCTCGGCGTCGGTGTCCTGGTGCTCGGGCCGGACGGCACGGCTCAGCTCGCCTCGACGCCTCGCATGACCGACGATGCCCGGATTCGCCGCACCCAGGCGCTCGCGCCTTTCGAGCCATACGGCCTCGATGTCGCACAATGGCTCATGACCCGCAAGATCATGGGCCAAGGAAAGCTGGTGCTCCGTCGCTTCGGCGACGCTGTGACGGCCGAGACCATCGGCGACCTTGCCCTTGCGACCGAGGGTGTCGAGACGATCGACGAGCTGCGCCAGCTCGAAGCGAGCGCCGCCGCCCTCTACTTCGGAGCGTGGTCTGGCCGGGCAGAGTGTGCCCCGACCTTTGCGACCAAGGACCGGCGACGGATCCCGCCGCACTGGTCCCGCTACGAGGGGCGACGCTCGGTGCTCGCGTCGGCTGCTTCGAACCGTAAGGCCGAGCGTCCCGTGAATGCGATGTTGAACTACCTCTACTCGCTCGTGGAAGCGGAAGCGATCCTCGCCTGTCAGGCGGTCGGACTCGACCCCGGGCTCGGGATCGTCCACGCGGACGCGAAGGGTCGCCAGTCGCTCGCGCTCGACATCATGGAGCCCGTACGGCCCGAGGTCGACGCCTTCGTGCTCGACATGGTCGAGCGCCGCACTTTCCGCAAGGCCGAGTTCACCGAGACCGCCGACGGGCACGTCCGCCTGCTCGCGCCGCTCACCCACGACCTGGCCGAGACGATGCCCCAGTGGGCCAAGTCGATCGGCCCGATCGCCGAGCATGTCGCCCACGTCTTCGGCAAGGCGATGGACGGAACGTACTCGGCGGCCACCCCGCTCACGTCCAGGCGCCATCGCGATGCGCAGGCGGTCGTGAAGGCGCGCAAAGTCGAGGCATCCCGACGTGCGGCTGCCGGCCGGGTTCTCCAGCGCCCAGCAGTTCAGTCGGTCGCTCTTGCGTTGTGGACCTGTCCCGATTGCGGCAGGGCAGTCACGAACCCTCGCCACGTCCGCTGCGACGCCTGCATAGCCGCCGACCCCGCGCAGGCGCCCGAGATCCGTGGCAGGCGCGGTGCTGCCATCGCGGCTCGCAAACGGGCGCTCTCTGAGTGGGACAAGGCCAACCCCGGGGCGGCCTACGACCCTGATCTGTTCCGGCGGGACATCCTGCCGGGGCTCGCCACCGTGAAGCTCTCCGAGATCGCCGAGGCGGCCGGGTGCTCGAAGGCGTACGCGTCCGACATCAGGCGAGGGAAGTGGACTCCGCATGTCTCGACGTGGGCGCCGCTCGGCGCTCTGGTCGAAGTGGTGGACGTCCGAACCTAGAGATGGTTCGCACCGCAGTGGCGGAGCGCGCCTAGCCTTCCCCTCAAAGGACGGAGGCACGCTTGCCTAAGCTGGTGTGGGAAGGAAAGTACGGACCGGACGGTCGCAAGGTCGCCCCGTTACGAGTCGCGCTCCCATTTCAGACCGTCGAGACCGTCAACGAGTCTGCCCAAGAGCGGCAGCGGTCACTCGATCTGTTTGGAACAGGCGGTGGCGCCGCCGAAGACTGGCGCAACCGCCTGATCTGGGGGGACAAGAAGTACGTGCTCCCCGCCCTGGCCGCTGAGCTGGCGGGACAGGTCGACCTAATCTACATCGACCCGCCGTTCGCAACCGGTCAAGACTTCTCTCTGCCCGTGCACGTGGAGAGCACTGAATTCGTCAAGCAGCCTTCAATGATCGAGGTGAAGGCATACCGGGATACCTGGGGTGCTGGGCTCGATAGCTACCTGGACTGGTTCTACGGAATGATCGTCGGCCTTCAAGAGCTTCTAGCGGACACAGGCAGCCTGTATGTGCACGTCGACCCTGGTGTCTCTCACTTCGTCAAAGTGCTCATCGACGAGGTCTTCGGTCCTGACAATTTTCGCAGCGAAATTATCTGGAAACGCTCCAGTGCGCATAACAGTGCGAAACGTTGGGGACCAGTCCATGACGTGCTCCTCTTCTACAGCAAGGGAGATACGTACACATGGAATGAGGTCTTTGAAGAGCTTCCAGAGGCGACCGCAGACCAGTGGTACAACAATGAAGAAGCCGAGACGGGGCGCCGGTATAACCGCGCAGATCTGACCGCGCGCGGAGTTCGCTCAGGATCGTCAGGTGCGCCGTGGCGCGGGATCAACCCCACTGCAAAAGGCAGACACTGGGCCGTTCCTCGCTTCGTTGGCGAGCTTGTGCAGGGGCTCGACACCCTTGACGCCTTGGACGCTTTAGATGGTGCGAACAGGATCCACTGGCCAAAAGACCCGAATGGGGTACCGATGCTCAAGCGATACCTCGAGGAGTCTCGAGGTATCGCCGCGCAGGACGTAATTTCCGATATCTACGTCAACAACGTGGCGGCCGAACGGGTCGGCTACCCAACGCAGAAGCCATTGGCGCTACTCGAACGCCTCGTAATGGCCTCTTCGAACGAGGGCGATCTTGTGCTCGACTGCGTCTGCGGCTCTGGCACCACTGCTGTAGTTGCCGAAAAGCTCGGTCGACGGTGGATCGCGGCAGACCTGGGCCGATTCGCTGTGCATACAACGCGCAAGCGTCTCTTGTCTGTCCCAGGCCTCAGACCATTCGTGGTTCAGAACTTGGGCAAGTACGAGCGCCAGATCTGGCAGATGGCTGAGTTCGGTGAGTCGGCCGCCTCTCGAATGGCCGCATATCGAGCCTTCATCCTGGATCTTTACAGCGCGCGGCCTGTCAGTGGATACACATGGCTCCATGGGTTGAAACAGGGCCGCATGGTACACGTCGGCACTGTCGACGCTCCCGTGACTGTCGGCGATGTCAAACAGATCGCCGTAGAGTTCCGCAAGACTGTCGGGCAGGGAAAGGACTCGCCCTCGTCGACAAGCGTCGACGTTCTCGGCTGGGACTTTGCTTTCGAGGTTAACGAGGTCGCTCGGCAGGATGCCGCCAAGGCCGGGATCGACATGCGCTTCGTTCGCATTCCCAGAGAGGTGCTTGACAAGCGTGCCGTCGCTCAAGGCGATGTCTCGTTCTATGAGCTGGCCGCGTTAGCAGTCGATGCGCAACGCACCAAGCGCCGGGTCACGCTCACTTTGACCGACTTCATCATTCCGCTCGACGACGTACCTGTGGATGTGCAGCGCGTTGTCAGCAAATGGCCACAGTGGATCGACTACTGGGCCGTGGACTGGGACAACCACGGCGACACCTTCCACAACGAATGGCAGACTTATCGCTCCCGCAAGCAGCCCATTCTGGAGTTGTCGACGTCGCATGAGTACAAGGAGCCGGGCGACTACACCGTGGTCGTGAAGGTCATCGACATCCTCGGCAATGACACCACCAAGACCCTCTCGGTGACGGTACCCAGCCGTGCCTCCTAGGAGGGCGAGGCCGGGGCCGGATCAACCGAGCCTCCTCGAAGCGCGTGTTACCACGGCGGTGTGCGTCCCCGCGATCCGCAAGGCCGTTGCCGAGTGGCGCGAGCACAAGTACAAGGGCGCGAGCGACACAAGCAAGCTGCTTCTCAATTACTGGTTCGCCACGGACCACCGCATGCTCGGCAGCGATCCATTCGCGTACTACCTCGCGCAGCGCGAGGCCGTCGAGACGTTGATCTACCTTTTCGAAGTCGAGGACATCCGGCGCCACCGAGACCTGATCGAGCGCTATGCCACTGTGCCCGGCATCCACGTCCTCCAAAACGACGAGTTCGCCCGCTACGCCATCAAGATGGCGACAGGCAGCGGCAAGACGAAAGTCATGGCCCTGACGATCGCGTGGCAGTACTTCAACGCTGTCGCCGAAGGTCGCGACGATTACGCTCGCTCGTTCCTACTGCTGGCGCCGAACGTCATCGTCTTCGAGCGCCTGCGCTCCGACTTCGCCGGCGGACGCATCTTCCGGGCCGATCCGGTCATTCCGCCGGAGCTGCGCATCTTCTGGGATTTTGACTGCTACATGCGTGGCGAGAGTGAGCGCTCCGGTTCGGAGGGCGCCTTGTACCTCACGAACATTCAGCAGCTGTACGACCGCCCTATGACAGAATCCAATGAGCCCGAAGTCATGACCGATGTCCTTGGTCCAATCCCGCCAGCGTCGGACGGCGAGGTCGAGGGGTTCGACGTGCGCGTCGCAGCTCGACGTGCACCGTGTCTCGTGCTCAATGACGAGGGTCACCACACTCACGACGAGGAGAGCGAGTGGAACCAGGTCATCCGGCGCATTCATGCCGCCCTGCCCGAGGGCCTCACCGGCCAGCTCGACGTCTCGGCCACGCCCCGGTATTCCAAGGGTGGTCTGTTCACGTGGACCATCTACGACTACCCGCTCAAGCAGGCGATCATCGACAACGTCGTCAAGCGTCCAATGAAAGGGATGACAGCAGGCATCAAGGATCAGCCATCTGACATCGCCAGTGTGAAGTACCGCGCCTACTTGACGGCCGGCGTCGAGCGTTGGCGTGAGTATCGAGACCAGTTGGCCAACCTGGGCAAGAAGCCCGTGCTCTTCGTCATGCTCAACAGCACCACCGAAGCCGACGATGTCGGCGACTACCTCCGCGTCAAGTACCCCGAGGAATTCGGTGCCACCGCTTCAGGCGACCACCAGCTCCTTGTGATCCATACCGACCGCAGCGGGGAGGTTTCACGGAAGGACCTCGATGCCGCCCGAGAGGTTGCCCGTCGGGTAGACGAGGGAGACAGCCCGGTCAATGCCATCGTCAGCGTTCTCATGTTGCGCGAAGGCTGGGATGTGCAGAACGTAACGGTGATCGTGGGTCTTCGGCCTTATACCTCCAAGGCGAACATCCTTCCCGAGCAGACCATCGGGCGCGGCCTTCGCCTCATGTTCGGCAACACGCACACGGCCTACACCGAGCGGGTCGACATCATCGGCAACACCGCGTTCTTGAAGTTCGTAGAGCAGCTGGAGCGCGATGAAGACATCACTCTTGACTCGTTCGATCTCAAAGAACCGTTAGTTATTACGACGATCGCACCTGATCCGGCGAAGACCGACAAGGACATCAGCGTGCCGGCGCTCAGCCCACTGCTTACGAGGAAGAAGACACTCGCCGAAGAGATCGCAGCGCTCGATATCAGGTCCATGCAGTGCCCGCTGCTTCCGAAGAAGGAGAACGACGTCGCTGCCCAGCAGTTCCACTACGAAGGCGTGGACATCATTTCGCTGCAACGCCTGATCGAGCGTGACTACACCATCCCCGAGCCGCAAACGGCCGAGGAGGTGATCTCGTATTACGCAAAGCGCATCGCCCAGGATGTGAAGCTTCCTTCTCAGTTCGCCGCGCTGGTCCCGAAGGTTCGTGAGTTTCTGGAAACGAGGGCCTTCGGCGAGACAGTGAACCTAGGCGAACGGACGATGATCAAGGCGATCGCCACGAGCGTTGCGCAATACATAACCGTCAAGACCTTCGCTGCTGCTTTGCGAGGGCTGGTCGTCGAGGAGCTGGTTCCAACTCTGGAGGGAGAAGGTCGCCCGTTGTCGAGCACGGAGCCCTTCCCGTTCTCACGGCCGACGTTCGAGGCCAGCAAGACGGTCTTCAACCTCGTTGCGGCCGACAACGAGTTCGAGCGTGACTTCGCCCACTTTCTCCAAGACGCATCCGACGTGCGAGCATTCGCCAAGCTCCCACAGCGCTTTGGCTTCGCGATCGAGTACACCGACAGCGCCACCAATCTCCGCTATTACGAGCCGGACTTCGTCGCCGTCGGGTACGACGAGACTCACTACCTGATCGAGACAAAGGGTCGTGAAGATGTCGACGTCGCCCATAAGGACCGGGCGGCGTTAATCTGGTGCGAGAGTGCGACATTGTTGACCGACACGCCCTGGGGCTATATCAAAGTCCCCCAGCTCGAGTGGAACATGCTGCAGCCGGTGACATTGGACGACGTTCGGATCGCGTTCACATTCGTTCCGTAAGCCTTTGGAGAGCCACTCCCGGTGGGGGTCAGCGTCGGCGCCGGCGGACGGTGTAGTCAGTCGGATCGTGAATCAAGCGGTACCGAGCATCCTCAAGTCCGTGCTTCTGGATCACATGTCCCTTGACTCCGAGAGGATGCGCATTGCCGTTCCCGGTCGACGGGACCCAACACGCGACCTCACAGGCTTGCTCGCCTTTCACACGGATAACTTCCTCAAGTGCAGGAACGAGATCCGTGTCGGACGAAAAGAGCACTCCGATGTCGTACTCTCCGCGGATCGCCATGGTGACGAAGTCGAGGGCAAGCAGCACGTCGATGCCCTTCTCCTTCGGCTCGCGGGGATCGCGGTAGTTGAGTGGCCTCGTACGAGCGACCACGAGGTTCGTGGCGTTCCAGAGGGACACCTGCCGGTAGGCCGCTCCGTAGCCTTTGGGATCACTCTCGCTCGACGGCATTCCTCGGTAGACGCGCACGCACACCAATTCTCGGTGCGAGACGCCGAGCCCCTTTAGGACACCACCGACCTTCAGCGGATCCACCTGGCCGTCCACGTGGTTCGTTGAGTACCGGCAGAATGCCGAACGCGCACCCATGTACACATTCTGGTAGTCGATGAAGACCGCCACGCGAGACGTCAACGTACCGCCTGCCTTAGTAAAACTCCGCCACTTCGGGACAGCCGTAGCGTCCAGAAGGGCGGAGAAGATTCGGAAGAAGCTTAACCCGAATTTTTCTTCGCCACAATCGCGGGTAGTGGCCTAGTTTGACCTGCGAAAATGGATCTGGCCTGCGAAAACGAAAAAATGCTAGGCGACTAGCGTTAGGGAGGTAAAGTGGACTTTAGTTACACCCTGACAAGAGAGGCCTTCCCCGATGAAGCGCAGCCCTAAGCCGGGCGATGCATCCCAGCGCGCGGCCGTTGTCCAGGAGGCTACCGGCCAAGCCGAGCTAGCGCGTCCGAAGGACGGCGCTGCCGTGGCGCGCTGTCGAGCGGGTGGCTTGGCGCGAGCTGAGCGCCTGACTGCCGAGCGTCGGCGCGAGATTGCTATTGCCGCTAGATCTGCTCGCCACATCACCGAGTGACTCCGCTTTGCCACTAGGCGAAACCTATGCCTGAACCGCCGATATACGACGCTAACTCCCTCATTGAACGTGGCATCCGGGACCGGGCCACGACGGTAGAGCGCCTGCTTGATGCAAATCTCTTGACCTATATGGGAGGGATTGATGACCGCGCTCAGGTGCTTCTGAAGGCCGCGGTTGAGGCGATCAAACCTCGTAAACGCAGGCTTGTCGTTTCTCTAGAAACGAATGGTGGATTTGTTGAGTCCGCAGAGCGGATTGTCAATACCCTGCGGCACCATTACCGCATTATAGATTTCATCGTGACAACCTTTGCGATGTCAGCCGGGACTGTGTTGGTTATGTCGGGCGACAGTATCTATATGGACTATTCTGCGACCCTGGGTCCCATTGATCCTCAGCTCAAGCGTCCGGGGAGTCAGAGATATGTTCCGGCGTTAGGGTATTTGGAAGAGTTTCACCGACTAGTTGAGAAATCAAAGCCCGAAAACGGCGGCTTAGCGCCGGCTGAGCTTGCGTACTTATTAAAGAATTTTGATCCCGCTGAGCTCTATCAATACGAGCAAGCGCGCGAGTTGTCGGTTGCCTTGTTGGAGGAGTGGCTGGTCAAATACAAGTTTAAGAATTGGAAGATAACGGAGACTCACGGGACTCGTGTCACGCCAGCAAGAAAAAGGCAGCGAGCATCTGAAATCGCGACGAAACTGAACGAGACTCAGCATTGGCATTCGCATGGCCGTGGTATCTCGATGCAGGTTGCTCGCCGTGATCTTAATCTTCAGATCAATGATCTTGATGATCAGCCTGAATTACGAGACAATCTGGCCGCCTACCACGTTTTGTTGTCCGATTACCGTATGAAACGTGGCCATGATAATTTCACCGTCGATTGCGTAGGGGGATACTTTGGCTACTAAGACAAGGAAACAGAAACAAAGGGAATCTGAATTTGCTGGTGCGATCGCTCAAGCAACTAGCGGTCAAGCGATGCAAGATATTTTGACCATGCTGGCTGATCCACACCTGCAGGGCATACCTAGGGCGCGCTACAACCTTGAGAGCCCCAACGGATATCACGTCTACCCTCTTGGCGCTCGGGACGATGCCGATTCGACCTGAAGTTCACAAAGAGTCCCTGCCCGCTCTCTGATCTCAAGCGCTCCGCCCGCCACCTGACCCACCACCCGACGTCGCCACGTGGGCGAACGAGGGCGCCTGTCGTGGGCGACAGCCGGCGAGAGCGGCGCGCAGGAACGGCCGGCCTCCACTCACACCCCGCCCGACAGCGGACCCGACCCGACCTGGATCTCGGGCGTGCCCTTTTGGGCGCCCGATCCCGTCTCATCCACCTAGCGCGCGGCCATCTTGTGCGGGCGAAGGGACTCGAACCCCCACCCCCGAAGGGACCGGGACCTAAACCCGCAGGGGAGCGTCCGCGGAGGGCCGTCTAGGTTCGAGAAAGTCCTTGTTTACTGGGCATTTGTGAGCTCACATCCGTAGCCGTCCCCGTGTATTCGGATCCGTCCGTGCATTTTGGTTAGCAATCGGTTAGCAAGTGAGTCCTGGCGGAGGATCGGTTTCCGCCAACTCTCGTTCTCGAGGCTTGAAGTGCCGCACTCACCGGGGGCCCTTCCTTGGAGAGTCCGCCAAGGCCGCAGGACAATATCCAGGAGGATGGCCGCCGGGCTCGTGGTCTTCGCGGGCGGCACCCTTGTCCGGCGTTGTCTCGTCCGCTCCGTTAGGGCTTTGCAGGCGAGGTGACCTGGGCTTTTGTCCTGCACCTTCTACAAATAGGTGCACGTCACGGACGTTGACAGACTCCGGCGGTCTATGGCGGTGACGGGATGGAGACGGGATGCGGTATCTCTGTTCGTGCAGAGGTTGGCGACGAGGCTCTTGCCGCATTGAGGGCAGAAGCTGGATCCTCCAGGAGCGGTCTGCGAGCACGACAGGCAAAGTATCGAGGCTGGAACTCCTCTCACCGCGGGGCAACGACTGCAGGCGTCGTCGTTCCCTCCTGAGCGCTGCGCAGGAGGGACATGCCAGTCCCAGGCCACGGCCGCGTCGAGGGCACCACCCGCACTGCCGGGCCGCGTCGCCGCCTCTCCGAGCGCTAAGGCGCTCTTGTAGCGCAGGTAGCTGTCAAGGTCTCCAATCGCCCCTATGCCACTTCGCTCGTCTATACGCGTCTGGACCTCATCGGGAGGGGTGATCGCCTCGATGAGGAAGTCCACGAGCTCCGTCCCGTAGGCGGCGAACTTGTCGAAGACGCGTGCTCTGGTCGCGGTGGCGAGCACGTCGCAGCGCACCGCGCAATGCCGCCTGGGCGATCCTCAACGTCATCGCCCACAACCTCGGTCGCTACCTCGGCCGCATCGGCCTCGGCCGAGATGCTCCGACCATGACCACCAAGACCCTTCGCACGCGCCTGTTGAGCCTGCCGGGTCGTATGACCACCTCTGGCGGCAGGACCACCCTTCACCTCCCGAAAGACTGGCCGTGGGCGGAGAGCTTCACGAGGATGCTCGCCAAGTTGCGATCCATTCCTCAGCCGGGCATCTGCCTGCGCACTTGAACCATGGATGATGACGGCGTCCCCGCCCCCTCCGCCCGCGCCAGCGGACAAATGTCCTCGTGACTCTCTATTCGAACGCGCCCCGCCGCAACCGTGAAGGTGCCCGTCAGGTCCCTCGACGGCGGCTCCGGGGCACACCATCTCGTTCAGTCCCATATGGGTGATCAGCAATGTTCTTCGGTAGATCCAGGGTAAATAAGCAGGTCATGTGCTACCTGTGGGCATCGCCGCAGGTAGCGAACGGCCATCATCCAGCCTTCCAAGCTGAGATGCAGCCGTCGATGGCCGACGCTCATGCGACATCGCAGGGGTCGAGGCTCAGCGGCCCGCTACTCAAGTTCTGGTCTTCGCGCGTCGATGCTGATTGAGGTAGTTCTTCAGTGGGGACGCCCCGTTCGGCAAAGACGACCGTCTAGGTCGTTGCCTGGGTGCAGGCTCGACGCCTCTCCTGACCGATCAGAAGAGAGAGACGGTCATGCCGGATCAATGGCGACAACAGTCAGATGCTTCTTCTCTCCGTGAAGTGGTTGGTGGCGGGCTAAGAGAACAGCAGGGAGTCTTCGCGACTGATTCACTACGCAAGCGCTTAATGAGGAGTGTTGGGCTCCGCGCACCTTGGATTTGCTCCAGTTGCGACGAATCGGTCAAGAAGTGGCGAATTCGGATGACTACTCCTCTGTCATATCTGCGGACTGCATTTGCAGCCGGACTGGTCATCAGCGTCCTACCGATCATCGCTGTTGCGCTATCTCCGGGCGTTGCCGGGGCTACACCTCCAACCTCGATGGCGATCCAGATCAACACACGCGCCCCGGGGTGCAATGACCCCACCGTGATCCTGCCGCTCGATGGCAGCGACAACGCAAACGTCGACTGGGGTGATGGCACCACCTTGACGGGTGCCGGCGGAGATCAGCCACACACGTATAGTCCCGGGACATATACCATCGCCATTTCTGGAGAGGTCACTTGGTTCGGCAGCTCTCTCGTCACGTCAAATTGCGCCATCACCGGTGTCAGTCAGTGGGGGGACATCGGGATCACTTCGCTGAGCTACGCGTTCTACGGTGACACCAATCTCACGTCACTGCCTACGACACTTCCTTCAGGCGTCACCGACTTGAGTCACACGCTCGACGGCGCCACCTCCTTCAACCAGAACGTGAGTAGCTGGGACACGGCCAGCGTCACGAACATGAGCGCCATGTTCCAATTCGCCTCCGCCTTCAACAACGGCGGCGCGGCGCTCGAGACGACCGCCGGTGGCTGGGACACGGCCAGCGTCTCGAACATGAGCGCCATGTTCCAATTCGCCTCCGCCTTCAACAACAACGTGAGTACCTGGAACACGACCAACGTCACTGACATGAGCTACATGTTCTTTGACGCGACCGACTTCAACCAGAGCGTGACTGGCTGGAATACGTCCAGTGTTACGACCGTGGCCGCCATGTTCGATGGCGCTTCCGCCTTCAACCAGAACGTGAGTGCCTGGGACACGTCCAGCATCACGAACATGGGTTACATGTTCGAATTCGCCTCCGCCTTCAACAACGGCGGTGCGGCGCTCGAGACGACCGTCGGTGGCTGGAACACGTCCAGTGTCACGACCATGGCTAGCATGTTCTACGCCGCCTCCACCTTCAACCAGAACGTGAGTAGCTGGGACACGGCCAGCGTCACGAACATGAGCTACATGTTCTACGAAGACTCGTTATTCAATCAGAGTCTGAGTTCTTGGAATACCTTCAATGTCACGGACATGATCGCCATGTTCTACGAAGACTCGTTCTTCAATCAGGGTCTGGGGTCGTGGTCGATTTCCGATGTTACGACCATGGCGTACATGCTCAGTCATACGGGGCTCTCTCAGACCAACTACGACAGCACGCTGGAGGGCTGGGCGGCGGAGACTGTTAAAACGCAGGTCGCCCTGGGCGCAGCTGATCTGTACTACACCGCCGCAGCGGCGTCGGCCAGGGCGACACTGATGAATACTGTCGCTGACGACTGGACCATCACCGACGCCGGAGAAGCGCCCGCGCAGAGCGTCACGATCTCGAACAACAGCGGCACCGACGCCGACTCGGCGGTCTTTGGCTCGGGCCCCTACCAACTGAACGCCACCGCCAGTGAGTCGGGGACGCTCACGTACTCCACCGCCGACTCGTCCGTCTGTTCGGTCGACGCGAACTCCGGCGCGGTCACCTTGATTGGCGTGGGCTCCTGCACGATCAGAGTGGGCGCGAACGCGACCGGCAACTACGCCGCCGCCACGCCGATCACCTTCGCCCTCACCATC
>Ga0224557_1001254_pt1 | contig 25071 bp, 14 predicted proteins | sample 714S31014metaG_FD_180677 | JGI IMG/M metagenome (GOLD analysis project Ga0224557, IMG submission 180677) | Peat soil microbial communities from Stordalen Mire, Sweden - 717 S3 10-14 | ecosystem: Environmental > Terrestrial > Soil > Wetlands > Peat | place: Sweden: Norrbotten County, Stordalen... | reverse complement strand
GACCTCGGGCTCGGCGCTCTCCTGCCCTTTCTGGGAAAAACAAAAGAGGAAAAGGACGCTTTGATATCGGCAATCGGGCCGGTTTGGGACGGCAATGAGGTCTGGCTGATAACCGGAGGCGGAGCCCTTTTCGCGGCGTTTCCACAGGCATACGCCACTGCTTTTTCCGGATTTTATATCGCGATGATGCTCGTGCTTTTCTCGCTTATATTCAGGGCGGTTTCCATGGAGTTTCGTTCCCAGGACACGGCCCGCGCCGGTTTCTGGGAGGCGTCATTTATTACAGGCAGCCTGCTGGCCGGACTGCTTTTCGGAGTGGCGCTCGGCAACGTGGTATTCGGCGTGCCCCTTGACAACAGGATGGAATATACCGGTAACTTTTTCACCCTTCTGCGTCCGGTGCCGCTGTTTTTCGGCGTCATTGGATTATGCGCCGTGCTCGCGCAGGGGGCGGCATATGCCGCGGTAAAAACCGAAAATAAAATAAGGGAGAGGGCCTTTGCGGCTCTTGAGGCCATACTTCCGCTTTATTTCATCCTGGCCATTCTATATATGATAATCGTCAATGTTTTTATCAAAAATATGGTAACTTCGCCGCTGTTTATAACCGGGGCGGCGCTGACCCTTGCCGGGCTGACCGCGGCAATGGCGGCAAGGGAAAAGCAAAAGGAAAAAACATTGTTTGTTTCAACCTCGGTTTCCCTGCTCGGCCTGTGGATAATCACGGCCGCGGCCCATTTTCCCGTTCTTATCAAAGCCTCCAACGACCCGGCGCTTTCCATTACTATAAGCAACGGTTCCACCTCGCAGATGACGCTCACACTGATGTCGTGGATAGCCCTTATCGGCATGCCGGTTGTCATCGCATACACAATATTTGTTTACAGGATATTCAGGGGAAAGACAAAAGTAATCAGGTATTAAATACCGCATATCCGTCCCCCGGATAAAAAATCACCGGAGATAAAAATGAAAGCTAAAAAAGAAAAACTATTCGGGGCCACATATTCCAACAGCAGGCTATTCAGCGGTTTCTGGAGGCTCGCAAAACCCTACTGGGTATCGGAAGAACGCTGGCCGGCTGTCGGCATGCTCTCGCTGGTGGTGGGGCTCAACCTTGCCTGGGTTTTTTTGATGGTAAAACTCAACACCTGGTACCAGAAATTTTACGACGCCATACAGAAATTTGACGAGAAGGCCTTCTGGGCGCTGATATTGTATTTTTGCTGGCTCGCCGCGGGCGCGATTTTTATATGGGTCTTCAGGCAGTTTTTTACCCAGACCCTGCAGAACCGCTGGCGCAAATGGATGACCGGCAGGCTGCTTGAACAGTGGATGGCGGACAAGAGCCATTACCTGTGGCAGTTGACCGAGAAAAAAACCGACAACCCGGACCAGCGTATTTCGGAGGATGTCAGGGATTTCGTGAACAACAGCATTGACCTATCCACCGGGCTGTTAAACCAGGCCGTAACATTCTTTTCATTCATCGCCATATTGTGGACCCTCTCGGGGCCGTTAAAAATACCGCTCGGCGGCGGACATTCATTCATGCTTCCGGGATACATGGCATGGGTCTGCCTGGCATACGCCGGCATCGGGACATGGATAACTCACAGCATAGGAAAGCCGCTGGTGAAACTCAATTACAGGCAGCAGCTGGTCGAGGCAAATTTCCGTTTTGCTCTGGTGCGCCTCAGGGAAAACGGTGAGAGCGTGGCTTTAAGCGAAGGGGAAAAGACGGAGGAAAAAACCCTGAAGTCCACATTCCTCTGGGTATATTCAAACATAAAATCGATCATAAATAAACAGATGCAGTTAAATTTCTTTTCCATCGGATACGACCAGATAGCGTCGGTTTTTCCGCTGGTCGTGGCCGCCCCGCGTTTTTTTGCCAAAGTAATCGGGCTGGGGGTGCTCATTCAGATTTCCAACGCTTTTGGAAAGGTAAAGGACGCTTTTTCATGGGTAATCGACAACTACACAACCCTTGCCTACTGGCGGTCGGTGGTGGAGCGCCTTGAGGGGTTTGAAATGGAAGTGGAAAGGACAAAAGAGATGCGCGAACACGCGCGTTCCATAATCACAGGCGCTCCGGCAGGCGGATCCATTATGCTCGAACAGCTGGAGCTTTCTGTGCCGGGTAATGAGGCGCCGCTTAACAAACCTTTTGACAGGGAACTTGTAAAGGGGATGTCACTTCTGATATCGGGGCCGTCGGGTTGCGGCAAAAGCACCCTGCTAAGGGCAATTTACGGCATTTGGCCGATGGCAAAAGGGCGCGTGGCAATCCCGGAAAACGCGAAGATAATGGTCATGCCGCAGAAATCATATCTGCCGGTCGGAACGCTGAAGGCCGCAATATGCTATCCTGAAGACGAAAACAAATTTTCCAGAGATGAAATATCCGGCATATTGTCGCTGTGCCGCCTTGAACATTTAACGGGCAGGCTGGATGAAACTGAAAACTGGGCGTTGATTCTGTCTGGCGGAGAACAGCAGAGGGTAGCATGGGCGAGGGTTTTCCTGATGAAACCGGACTGGATATTCCTGGACGAGGCCACCTCTGCGCTGGATGAATCGGTGCAGTCCGCGCTTTACGCCGCCCTAAAAATCCGCCTGCCCGGGACAACAGTAATAAGCGTGGCCCACAGGCAAAATCCACAGGACTATCACAGAAAAGTATGGGATTTTCAGGGTACAGGCGGAGCTTAAATCGGGGCGGTGTATCGCTGAGAAATGAAAAAAACAGTTCGTATAATATAAATTATACGAACTCAAACGTAGGGGTTAACGTTTTTTTAGTTCGTTCCAAATCTTTGGGTCTAATCTACTGGTTATAATACCTTTTGGCGCCGTATCATCTAGCTGAATAAATGATTTCGAGTTTTTTTCAAAATTTTGTGGAAAAATAACCAAACAATTCTTGTTTGTAAATTTAGACGGATATACAATACCTTCAATCCCGGCGTCAATTGCCAGTTGCCCAAAAATCTGCGATGTTGAAGGAACATCAAATTGCATTGGATTTACCCTCCAATTAGGGTCTAATAAACAATTAATTAACATTGGAACAGTTGTAACTAATTCTGAGGACAGGTTAAATTTTTTGAAAGATTCTTTAAGATGCTCAGGGATTTTAAAGTCATTTATTAAATTTACAAAATCTTGCAATTCACCTCCCTTATTAAGATCAATTACTGAATTAAGAACACCGCTTACGAATGTCATTATCTGAAAATTGATCCAGCAAAAAGGGTTGTTGGAGCAGACGTTTTTTTGCATAAAATCTATGATAATGCCCGCTAGACCCCATTAAATGTTACCTTCTGTTTCCTGCAAGAGCATTGACAACAAATTTAAACAATTTATTATATCTGCCAAAACGAATCATGTCGCGCGGTGTTATGTTTCCAAGTAAAGGATTTAATGTTGTAAACCATAATACTGTTTTTTGATGATCGCCTTGAAAGTGTTCAGCAACCAAGTTTAATAACGTTGCCCATTCGCGAATACGTTCGTGTACTTGTGCCGGCATTTTATTGTCATACCTACCTTACAGAACTTAAAGGCACACCCACGGCTTTTGAAATATCCTCTTTCTTGAATTCCAGAAAATCCACAATTTTGTTATACTGAGGTTTTTCTTTTTCAAAAAAATCCAAATAGTCCTTTTTTGGAACAGTAGAAAACAAATCTTGTTCTACGGTTGGCATGATTGCTCCTTTTTCGGTTCCACGTTTTTACCACACTTCTTCCATGACATACCATGTGTTTTACAACCGGTCAATGTCTAATTTTAAATATTTATTAAAAATATATATGGTAACGTTTTAAATTTTCAAAACCTTTAAGGGAAATACATATTAAGAGAAAATTTATGATCTGCTTGAAAGTTGTTGTAATAATCCTGGTTCAGGAAGGCATAATCAAATTGGAATAAAATGTTACCTAATGAGTATTTTGCTCCTGCGCCCAGGGAAAAGTTGAACTGTTGACTGCCGGAGTCGTAAGAAACTCCGCCGCGCAGGGAGAATATTTTAAAAAGCGTATATTCAGCGCCTGCTTCTGTGGTAAACCCCTCAAATTCATTCTCGACAAGTTCAAGTGATGTTTTCAGGGAATTGTCAAGCAGATCGGCCATTATCCCGGCTCTGATAACAAAGGGTATCTGATCCTGTGTTCCCGTGGTCCACTGCATTGACCCGCCAAGGTCTTGAAGTACAATTCCAAGGTTAAATAGGGGACTGAGTTTAATATGCAGTGCGGCATCAACTGAAAAACCATTGGCTCCGTAGGTTTCAAGGTTTGTCTGTAAAAACTTTATATTAAACCCAGCACTTATATCTTTAAAAAATTCTTTGCCATAACTAAAAAAATAAGCGTTTTCCGAATCGGAGAAAGTATAAAATGAAGACGTATCAGTTAACCGGCCTTCTATATTTGATACTGAAAAGTTTATATAATTCAGACCTATGGTACCGTAGGTTGTGGGAAAAACAACATTAAAATAATTGTAGTCGCGCTGTGAAGTAAGCAGTGAGAACATGGTGGAGACGGAAATATCCTTGAGGTAAGCGGTAGCAGCCGGGTTCCAGTAGGCGCATGTGGAATCGTCATAATAGGCAGTGAAAGCCCCTGACATGGCAAGCGCCCTGGCCCCGACACCAGTGCGAAGAAAAGCGGCGGCACTGCCAGCGTCACCTGTGGCGGCAAAAGAAACAGAACACAATATTAATAAACACACTAATAATGTTGCAATGTGTTTTTTCTTTAAATTATAATTTGTCATAAACGCCCCTATTGCAAATACATTAAATTTCTATATTGCTCTTTGCTGCTTAGCGCATTTTCCACTTTTTATTTAAACTTTGCAAGTGGAAATGCAAAGTTTGTATTGAATGTTTTAAATAAGCAAATTTTTTGAATCAAAAAAAGGCACATAGCACACACTTTTTTAATTAGAATTTGACAGATGCCGTATAAAAAATGTATAATATAGACACAAAAATAATATAGGGTGGATTAAATGAAAAAACTATTTATGGTGGTATTTGTTGTTTTAGTTGAACTCTTTATTTTCAGTTGTAGAAAACCATACCCGGTTGCCCCTGCTATGAACTTGTATAATCCATATATACTTCAATGGGGAAGTTATGGAACGGGAAACGGGCAGTTTGATGGACCTGTTGCAGTCGCAATAGACGGCAGCGGGAATGTTTATGTTGTGGATATTGACAATAACAGAATCCAAAAATTCGATAGTACAGGGACATATATACTTCAGTGGGGAAGCGCGGGAAGTGGCAATGGGCAGTTTAATTTTCCTCTTGGAATCGCAATAGACAGCAGCGACAATGTTTACGTTACAGATACTGATAATGACAGAATCCAAAAATTTAGTAGCACAGGGACATATTTAACGCAATGGGGAGGGACAGGGACAGAGACAATGGGGGGGTATTCAGGAATAGCGATTGGCAGCAACGGAAACGTGTATGTTTCAAATGAAGGTACTAATATAATTCAAGAATTCACATCAACAGGAACATATATAACTCAGTGGGGAAACCAGGGGACAGGCAACGGTCAGTTTTATTTTGCCGAAGGAATAGCAGTAGACAATAGCGGAAACGTTTATGTTGTAGATGCCGGCAATTATAGAATTCAAAAATTCACATCATCTGGAGCATATATAACCCAGTGGGGAAGCAAGGGAACCTATTACGGTCAGTTTAGCACGCTAGGTGATATAGCAGTAGACGGTAGCGGAAACATTTATGTTGCTGATTCTGGCAATAACAGAGTTCAGAAATTTACAACATCTGGAGACTATATAATGAAACTTGGCAGTAAGGGCACCGGCAATGGGGAATTTAGAGGTGTTGGCGGAATCGCAACTGACAGTTACGGTAATGTTTATGTTGCTGATCCATGGAACAACCGCATCCAAAAATTTCAACCATTTTAAGGTATTTTTTTGGAGTTGTTTGCATTCAAGTTGAATCGTCGTAATAAGCAGTAAATGCTACGGTTAATGTGAGAGTTATTGCTCCTGCACCAGTACGAAGTAATGCGGCGGTGTCTCGTGTAGCGGAAAAAGAGAATTAGGCAAGAAAAAGTATTATACATATTGCAAGGGAAAAATATTTTTATTAAAAAAAATTTTATAAAAGTTCTGATAATTTTATAGGTGATAAAAACAAAAAAACAATTTATCTTACTCGACTTTGGAAAATTTACCCCATAAGGGTAAAACGTAGTTGTTTCTGAGGTGAAAAAAGCCATCTCAAGAATGTCGAGTTAACTTACATATACGGGCATTATCCTTATTTTTGTTTTTTGCAAGTAAAAATGTGTTGCCTAATGTATAGATTTTTTATGGGAATAGCTGCCAAAAAAACAGTTTACGACAACGAAAAACCACGAAAAACAGAAAATGATGATATTTTAAACGAAAAAATTAAGACAATATAATAAAAATAATAATTGACAAGGTATATCTTATTGTGATAATATCTCGGCTGTAAAAAGGGAAAAGTTGTTAACTGAAATTCAAATGTTAAATAAAATATATTAGGGGACGAAAAACTTGGGTCAAAAAAAGGGTTTTTGGAAAAAACAAACAATAAACATTTTGCGTGTACTTATTATATTGTTATTTTTACCTTTTATTATTAATAATGGATGCCCAAGTACGAAAAAATCTTCACCTGCTCCAACCCCAACTCCAACGCCAATATGGAACTTTATACCTGCTGCATGCGGAATAACAGGAGCAGTAAATATTTGGTTCGATAACTCTTGTTACTGGCCAACCAACCAAATATTTCAATTGGTATGTTAATACTCTAGTAGGAAAGGACAATGCTGTTTATATAAATAATCAAGATGGTTTTTGGGCAAGCTTTTTAGTTTATGCTTCCCCGTCATCGCTTAATATACCCTTGCAACCCAACAAAACGGAAGTTCAAGATTGGGACTATTCAAATTATTATACTGCGATTGATTATTACTATCCTTGTTCAATAATGTTTAAATGTGATGATAATACTCCCTGGACCTCCAGCAATACGACAGTAATTAATTGTCCTTTTGCTCAATGTGCAGATTTAAATTGGTCTCAATTTTGTCAAAATCCAAGAACACCGATGGGCAGTGCAAATGGTAATGGACAAATATTACCTGGTGAAGGAACTGTTGCAAGCTCGGATTTCTCAAGTGGATATTTAATAAATGGAACTTATATTCGTATACCTCGCCTGCTTCAAGGTTCGACAGGAGGATGGACAAAAGGTACTTATACCTCAAGCACTCATACATCGAATTTTAATGAATACAAATTATTAGTTCGAACATGTTTTCAAGGAAATTCATCGGGCAATAATGTTGTAAATTATTATTATGTGCAAAATAGTTATGTCGTCGCAGCAGATTCACCTGAAGATGCTCAAATAGTTGGGAGTAGTGAGGCATTATCATTATTACCTCCAATGCAGTGCACTCCAACTCCGCAAATTACTGTCGGCTGGTCATATCTGGGTAATCAGAACTTTACAACTCAACCATGGGGGAGGCAATATCAATCGCTATATGTATATAATGGAACACCATTTGTTGCATTTAGCGATGGAGCAAATTCCGGAGAAGTGACTTTAATGATGTATAACGGAAATAGTTGGGAAAATGTAGGACCAGCGGATTTCACTCCTGGCTATGTACGTTCCATATCTCTTTTTGTAGATAATGATCCAGCTCCATTTGGAACACCCTATGTTGCGTTCAGTGACGGAAGTACAGGACAGGCAATGGTTATGATGTATAATAGTAGCACAAAAGCTTGGACAACAGTGGGAGATGCAGATTTCTCCACAGGTGTGGCAGACAGTATATCACTTTTTGTTTATGGTGGAATTCCATATGTTGCATATAATGATGAAAGTACAGGATATGTCGTGGTCAAGGTATATAATGCGAGTACAGGCAATTGGATGGATGAAGGTCCAACGGACTTTTCTCCGGGAGGGGCATCATATGTGTCGTTATTTATTTACAACGGAATGCCATTTGTTGCGTTTAATGATACTACAAATAATTGGCGCGCGTCGGTAATGATGTTTAATGGAACAGTTTGGAAAAACGAAGGCCTTCCTGATTTTTCACAAAACACGGCAAATTACATATCCCTATATGTTTATAATGGAACACCTTATGTTGCGTTTCAAGATGGAGCAAATGGGGATAGGGCATCAGTAATGAATTATGTTAATAATAATTGGGGATATGTAGGAAGCCCGGGATTCACGACAAATAGTGCTGATGAAACTTGTTTATCATTTTCGGGAGGCAATCCATATATAGGATATGCGGATCATATTATTGACGGGGAGGCATCAGTGATGACGTTCAATGGAACTGCTTGGACGCCTGTTGGCAGCTACGATTTTTCTTCCACAATTGCGTTAAATTTAACATTTGTTTATCCTTATATTGCTTTTAAAAATAACGGAAAAGCTGGATACACAAATGTTATGGTATACGGCGACTACGTTCCTACAGTGACACCGACACTAACACCATCGCAAACACCAACGCCAAACATGACTGCTACAGATGAAGTTCAAGCCCAGGAAACTGAAACGGCAATAGCTATTACTCAAACACAAACAGTTATTAACGGGCAGCAGACAGAAACACAGACAATTCTTCAACCTCAGGAAACAGCAACTGAACAAATTATTCAAGCGCATGAGACGGCCACGGCATTTGAAGCTCCAACCGCAGCGGCGGCCACAGAAACAGTAATAATGGCTTTAACTCAAAGTGAAATATCATATTTGGATAGTCAAACAGCCACCCCAACACTGACACCAAATTTAACGCCAAGTATGACACCAACATTAACACCAACTTTAACAATACAACCCACAATAGTTCCAAATGCAACGATTATTATTTTCGATGACCATCAAACTATTATTTATGCAAATGGAGGGTCAGATATTTATGGACAGAGTGATATAAATATACAGGTGGTTAACTCGCAAGGCACACCGGCAATAAATCAAGTTGTGAATTTACAAGCATTAAGTGTTGGTACTCCAGTTAATACTCCAACAAATGGAAAAGCTGCTCGTATTACAGATTTGAGCGGTAATGTGATAACCAAGGTTATTACAAGTTCTGTGGCAGGATCCGAAGGAATGGCTTCGTTTAAATTTAATGCATATAATGCTTCTGATCTTTCTCTTGCAAGTAAATTTGCTGCAGCTACTCAAATTAATATGACAGTTGGAACGACGGTATCTAATCTCGGAGATAATGTAATAATTTCTTATGACACATTTCCGTTTTATGGAAATGTTAGCGGTCAAACAAACTTTATTTCTGACGCTGCTTTTACAAACAGCAGTTGCAATAATTGTACGATTAATCAAATTAATAACTTTTTCAATAGTGAAGATCCCCCGAGTGCTTTAGCTACAGTCATTCCAAATAGTGGTACCCCAGTTGCAAATATGATTATTAATGCATGTCAAACACCTAATAATTATGGTATAGCGCTAAATCCGGGCGTAATAATAACAACTATGGAAAAAGAAAAAACCATAATAACTTGTGACTCATGTAATGATCCCAATTATGTTGCGGCTAATAAGATAGATAATTTTGCCTGCGGAATAACATCTGTGGATAAAGATTTTGCTATGCAATTAGCCACGGCTGTAGCGGCATTTGAGAATTGTTATCCAACAGCGCAGAATACGCCACAAGAAAATACCGATAAAAATGACAATCCTGATTGTTGTAATTACAGTCCAACACCTATGAATTATATGTTTTATTTAAACGGAGATAATTCTGCTGTAATTATTACGTCTGACCAAATTTTTGAACCATTAAATGGATGGATTGAAGTTGGCAACGAAGCGGCATATTCATTATTTAGATACACCCCCCATGTGAACGAATATAGTACTGACAACGCCGGAGTTCATGATTTTTGGTATTATTGGGATTATTATGATAGCGGCGGAGGAAATGGGACTTGGGGAACATATTTTGGCGGACCATAGATTTGAGGAGGAATTCGAAAAAAATTGTATTTTATTAAGAAAAATAAAGAAAATAAATAATTATGATGGAGAAAAAAATGATTAAGAAAAGTGCTGGAATTATTATTTTTTTGATATTTATAAATACGGTAAAAATTTATGGCAATCTTCAGATTATTAGTGTTAATAAAATTAATACATCGGAAATAAGCAGCAATATTACAGCTTCAAATAATAAAATTTATTATTTAAGCGATAGTTCTCTATATGCATATGATATTGGAAGTAATTCTGAGGAAAAAATTTATAATTTCAGTTCTACTACAATCACAACTTCTTATTTTGATAAAGATAATAACGAAATAAAGACTGAAGCGAAGGGATTAATTTATGGTGAGATTAATGGAATAAAAAGTTTAGCTTATGATCCAAAAAAAAATGAATTTTTTTTAAATACTAAATTTAATATTTTAGAGAAACATAAATTTGAAAATTCTGCTTCGCTCTATTCTGTAAATTTGGAGTCTAAAAAATTTGATCAAATAATAAAGCCACGGCAAAAAGAATTTAACTATTTGGATAAAAAATCCCAAATTAAATCAAAAATTGGGTTTGAGTGGGATGTAATGCGTGTTAGAGGATGTTTTGATGATGAAATTGTATATCTTGAAGTGAAAAGTACTACTTTTGAAAACAGACTCGTGTTATACAATAAACAAACTAGTACTACAACCTTAGTTGATACTGATATTGATGGCCCAGTTAGCATCCAAAATAATGGAAAAGAAATTGCTTATACAAAACAAGAAAGCGGGAAAGTTGGATTTAGACTTTTTGTATGGTCATCAAATACAGGAAAAACAACGGAATATGAAAATATTAGTACGCTTGCAATGTGTTGGTCGCCGGATGACGACAAGATGATTTGTACTAATAGATATTCATTATACTCTGTTGATTTCGCTGACGATAAAAAAATTGAATTAGAAGGAAATGAAAAACTAAACGGCTTGTTAATATCGGATATAATTTGGCCGTTAAAGAATACAATTTATATATTGAACGGAGTTAAAGGCGAAATGTATGAAGTTAAACTTGAGGAGAAATAAGGAGAAATAAGCAATATATCTGATATTTTTTATTGCACTAACAACAAGAAAGGCGTGAATTGTGGAAAAAATAAAATTTTTTAATAAACAAAAAAAAGTGTTAATGTTATTATTTTTTGTATTATTTCTTAAAAATTTTTCATTCGCCGCATTTAGCCTTGAATATTCAATGAATAACAGCCAATATCAATCACAAACGCAGGATACCAATTCAATTTTTGGCAATTTCTCTGATGTAGCAATACTTAAAGTGAGCAGTGATCCTGCAAACAACCTGGGGCCACAGTGGAATCAAATGCCAACAGTTTTTGGTCTGGATAATGGATATAACAGGATAGTATGGAACGCTTTGGATCCAACGGATAGTAGCTGGACATTTCATACGGCTCAATTCAAGTTTAATAACCCAATGGGTATTGCGACAAATGGAAATAATAAGGTAATAGTAGCTGATACATACAATAACAGATTAGTAGAATTTACTATTCAGATAGGAAGCGATGGCATAGACCTTGTAAATCCTTCAATAATTGGATGCCAGGGTATAAAACCTGGGCAGTTTAATCATCCTTATGGCGTATGTTATGATGGGGTTGGCAATATATGGGTTGCTGATACAAATAATTACAGAATTCAATCACTTTTTCCGAATGGAGCCCCGCGCAGTATGATTAATATGAGTGGATCAATAATTTTTAATACGATTACTGGTATAGCAGTATCCTATTATGATTTGGGAACGATTTATGTTTGCGATATAGGCCAAAACAGCATCATTAAACTTGATAATAACGGTAATTATTTGACACAGACGCCGGCGAATATACAAAACAGATATTATAAAATTGACATTGACAAAGACAATAATGTTTATGCAACGGCTAGTGGAAACGGAACAAACGATTTTGTGTATGTTATAGACAGCAAACTTGATTCAATTACAAGCTCAACTGCCATTGATGTTGCATCTAATGGAACTGGTATTGGCGTTTGTAATACAGAGGTCAATGGCGTTTGGGAAACATTAGGAAAAGCGGCTACAGCGGGTAATGATAAACTTAGCTTATATTCAGTAGGGGTCGCAATAAATGAATTCTTTGCTCCGGCAAGATATATTTGGATCAATCCAAATACCGAATTATTTTATCCACCAGGTAACAATATAAGGTTATCAACAACCAGTCCTGGAGGAAATTTTGTTATATATGATTATAGTAATATAGATATAACCAATCCATTGCAGCAGTCTATAACAATTACTAGCACCACAGGGGGTACTTCCTACTTTAATTATTTGCCATTTAAGTCAAATGGGACCGTATATGATAATGGATTACACACTCTTGTAATGCAATTGACGCAAACTGATTATATTCCATATTCTACAACTGCGTTATGCAATACTACTGTCTTTTACGACACTACGCCGCCGACCATAAAAAGCGTTACATTTGACACTAGTGCATCGATGTTTTTAAATGGCATTTTAAATGTTACTACAGGAACAAATTTTTATTTTAACGGCGGGAATGACCTTGAAGATTCCGGAAATACAGGATCGGGCATTGAATCATATCAGTACCAGATAGGTTCAGATTCAAATGGATGGAGCGGATGGAGAAATGTCAGCACTACAAATCCCCAGTTTACTTTAAATTCAACGGATAATTCATATGCCACGAGTAAGGGATATTTTTACATGCAATACAGGGCAATAGACAATGTTTACAACACGAGCAATGCTTACACATTAAATTATAAGGTTATAATTGGATCTGTTTTGACATATACTCCAAGCTGCACTTATACATCAACACCAACTTACACCCCCACAATAACTATAACTAATACTATCACCTCAACCATAACACCAACATTTACCAGTACTTTTACCCCGACGTTCTCCCTTACATTCACACCTACGTTCACATATTCGCGTACAATAACCCCTACATATACACCTACAGGTACATTCTCCAATACTGTTACTTCAACATTTACAGTTACAAAAACATCTACACCAACAGCAACAGGGACAAATACAGGTGCTGCAACATCGACAATCACAAAAACCGGCACAATTACCCCTACTGGAACAAAGACAAATACTTTTACTGTTTCGCCCACGTTTACAAAGACCGGCACCATTACCACTACGGGAACAAAGACAAATACTTTTACTTTCTCACCCACAGTCACAAAAACATTTACTCTTTCTCCTACAAATACCGGAACGCGCACTATAACGCCGACAGTTACAAAAACAAATACATCGGTATTGACATCTACCATAACGATCTCATTTACTGCTACTGTTACAAAAACAATTACTGCCACGTTTACAAAAACATTTAGCGCAACGTCGACAATTACCTTGACACGTACAAAGACAATTACACTAACAGCAACACCGACGATTACAAAAACCGGGACAATAACGCCTACCGGTACAAAAACAAATACTTTTACCATATCGCCTACGGTGACAAAAACTTTCACAATCACTCCCACCGGGACAAAGGCTAATACGTTAACGGCGTCACCGACAGGAACAAGGTCATTCACTGTTACTTCTACGGTGAGCAGGTCTGCAACATATACTACGACGTCAACGGCTACAAATACACAAACTATGACCTTCACGACAACATTGACATTCAGCCCTACATCAACATATACATTGACAAATGCTCCGTCTTCAACGGACACTCAAACATTGACACCTACAGTTACTTTAACTGGAACAACCACATCAACTCCTACATATACCGTTACACAAACAGCCACTCCAAATAATGATCTAGGTATGGCAGTTGATTGTCCGTCATTAAGCTGGTATACGGGTGGCTACGCTGATTGGACAGTGTCAACAGTGACAACATATTATAATGGAAGTGCGGCACAAAGCGGAACAATATATGATAGTCAATCATCATATATGTATACCATGGTAAATTTTAGTGGATATAAAACATTGAGTTTTTACTGGAAGGTGAGCTCTGAGGCTTCATATGATTATTTAACTTTCTATATAGACGGCCAGGAAGCAGACAGCATTAGTGGAAATGTTGACTGGGATCAGGATACGTTCCTGCTTGCGCCGGGGCAGCATACATTGGAATGGGAATATGCAAAAGATGAGAGTATAAGCGAATTGCAGGATACCGGATGGGTTGATGATGTTCAATTCATTGACATAACGCCTACATTTACGCCTACAATAACACAGACATTCACAGCGACACAGACCGGGACCATTACACAAACAGTAACTATTACACAAACCTTGACATTAACCCCGGCAGTTTCACCAACAAATACCGGCACAATTACAATGACATATTCATCAACTCCAACATATACCACAACTCAATATGTTTCGCCGACCGCAACGGTTACTAATACCATATTATTAACAATAACACCCACAGTAACACCGACTTCTACACCTGTTCTTGATATTTATGAGCCGGATGATAATTTTTCCATGGCCCAACAAATACTAAGCGGGGTCGAACAAACACACAGCATTATGCCTGCCGGGGATATTGATTGTGTTATGTTTAATGTGACAACCACTTCAAATGTTACGCTTGAAACATCAGGGACAAGTGAATCCGACGACACTGTTATGGAACTTTATAGTTTTAATTCTGTGTCCGGATTGTATTCATTCATCACAGATGATGACGATGGCGGAAATTATTTATATTCTAAAATAACAACCATTCTTAACCCGGGAACTTATTATGCGATGGTTTATGATTATAATACAGAAGACACAATCACACAGTATTATCTTGATCTGACTGTAAATATATTGCCGACCCCGACCTGCACAAATACTATAAGCATGACGTCGACTATTACAATAACCCCGTCATTGACGGCAACGCAAACCTATACAGCCACTTTAACTAACACACCCACTACAACTTTTACCGTGACGCCGACAGTTACACAAACATCAACTTTCACACCAACACAGACAGCAACGCCGACAAAATCAAATACAATTACGCAAACTTCAACGCCTACTTCTACAGCAACAATATATATTACTTTTACCAGTACTTTGACAGCAACACAAACGCCTTCATACGGCAATATAACTTTCCAGAACGCGGTAGTTTCCGGAACGGATTCCGATGTGTATACATATACTGAGAATATTGATGTGGGAAGCGGCGCGCATAGAGCGCTTGTAGTAGGGTGTCAGCTTGAGATACAATTTCCGTCTACTATAACTGCAACATATGGCGGAGTATCAATGAATTATACGGCAAACGGAGGCAGTCAGTTGTATATATTTACTTTATTAAATCCTCCTGCTGGAAATAATGCTGTTGTGATAACGTGGACGGGAGCTTCAGGCGGATGTATATTGGGAGCAATTGCTTATAATGGAGTTGGCGCTATTGGCAATGTTGGTGGGGATTATTTGGGTGATGGCACAAGAATAGCCATGAACGCTACCACATCCCAGGTAGATTCATGGATAGTGGCATTCTGGGGATATGATGATCCAACGGCATTTACTCAACCTAGTTATACAGAAAGACTGAATTCTACAACTTCGGATTTGGCTATGGCCTGCGAGGATGAATCTTTTGGACCCGCTAATACATATACATTTTATTACACACAGGCAGATGGAACAAGCAACAGGCCCTATGTTGAATTAATACAATTTGTTCCAACTTTAACTGCCACGGTAACACCAACAAGAACACGAACATTTATAACGACACCAACAATAACATCTACAGTAACAATGACTGTCACTGGAACAAATACAGCAACGGCGACGCTGACACCTACAACAACCAGGACATGGACGAGTTCGATTACGCCAACTATAACGCTAACAAGAACCAAGACAGTAACGCCAACTATAACGGCAACCGGAACAGAGACATTTACTGGAACGCAGACGAATACATTTACACCAACATACACGATTACATCTACATCCTCTGTAACACAAACAACTACAATGACTTTTACAACAACATCTACACCGACTGCAACCGAAACTTCGTGCGCAATGTGGCAGAGCGTAGGGAATCCTGGATTCTCTGGAGTTATTCAACAAACTATATCTTTTAGCATATATAATGGGACACCATATTTTGCTTTTCAAGATTACTCAGACGGGAATAGGGCTACAGTAATGATGTATAATGGAACAAGCTGGGTAAATGTAGGATATCCTGATTTCTCCGCAGAATCAGCAAGCTTTTTAAATTTGTATGTGTATAACGGAACCGCTTATGTTGCTTACAATGATAGCACGAATTCGAATAAAGCCACTGTAATGATGTATAATGGAAGTAACTGGGTTTATATTGGAAGCCCCGGATTCTCGGCAGGTGAGGCAGATAATGTATCGATGTATGTATACAATGGAACCCCATATGTTGCATATCAAGATTTTGGCAATTCCGCTAAAATTACAGTAATGATGTATAATGGCATCAATTGGATAAATGTTGGAAATTCCGGTTTTTCAGCAAGTGTGGCAAGTTTTATAACGCTGAAAGTATCTAATGGAACTCCGTATGTCGCGTTTCAAGATTCATCAAATTCTGCAAAAGCAACGGTGATGATGTTTAATGGAAGTAATTGGGTAAACGTTGGAAGCCCCGGATTCTCGGGAAGTGAAGCGGATTATTTATCAATGTATATATATAACGGAGTTCCGTATGTTGCGTATAGTGATGCGGCAAATTCCGGAAAAGCGACAGTTATGATGTTTAATGGAACCGCATGGAGTAATGTCGGCAATGCGGATTTTTCAGCGGGGACAACATATTATGAATCGTTGTATGTATTTAGCGGAATACCTTATGTTGCATATTTGGATTATGCAAATTCTGCAAAAGCAACGGTTATGATGTATGATGGGACAAATTGGGTTTATGTAGGAATTCCCGGGTTCTCCGTGGCCAGCGCACCATATACATCACTATATATTTACAATGGAATTCCATATGTAGCATATATTGATTGGGGTAATTCTAACAAAGCAACCGTGATGGAATTTGTTTGCCCGGACGGTGACGGCATGAGTATGGCATCCGCATTTAAAGAAAAAATAACACCGACGCCAACAGCTGTCATTACTTATCAAACGTTATCCAAAAATGATGTTTATTGTTATCCAAATCCTAACCAAGGCGAAACAACAATACGGTTCACTCTCGCAAACGCACAGGACATACATTTAATTATTGTTGATATAAATGGCAAACGGGTTTGGACACACGACATAAACTCACAGAATACAGTTGCTGGTATTAATAAAATAATATGGAATGATGTAAATGATAGTGGGCAACCCGTGGCAAATGGAGTTTATTTGTTTATTGTTCAAGCTGGCAATAAAATTGTGCAAAAGGAAATTGCTGTAATTCGATGAACAATAAGCAATTTTGATTTAAATAGAAATAGAACTGAATTAATTGCGGAGACAGATCAAAATCTCATTTATGTGTTATAATAAAATACAACAAAACATATAAATGAGGAATGAAAATAAAAAAATGAAAAGAAAAACGCAGGTTAATATTAATTCGCACTTGATGCGTTATGGTTTATTTATATTACTTATTACCGCATTTTGTATCACTAAGATTTCCCCATCATTAAATGCCGACGACAGTCCGGAGACGGTTACCGCACAGTATACCCTTGGAATACAGCACCCTCCCGGATACCCATTAAACACACTTACCGGAAAAATATTCGGCTTGTTGCCACTGGGCAGTCATATGTTCAGAAGCAATATAATGTCCTTATTTTTCCATGTTATGACTGCTGTACTGCTTTTTGTGCTTGTGAAAAGTCATCTGATGATTTTTAAGAAATTCAATACCCTTTTTGCCTTTTTGGTACCGGTCATCTATCTTTTTACTTATACACCTTTTTTACAGGCTTCTTCGGCAAAGGGCGGCATTTACACGATGAACGCGTTTTTCACGGTGCTTTTATTTATGAATTTATTTAATATTAGGCGTGGCGGCAAATTTTTATACATCGCCTCTTTTATATACGGAATATCAATGGCAAATCACTGGCAAAGCATGATTGTCCTTCTTCCGGCGATTATTATATATATGTATTATGAAAAACCACATATTGATTTGCATATGGCGGTTAACGCACTGCTGCTGTTTGTACTGGGCACCACCGTGTACCTGTTTGTTATTATACGGTCTTCAGCAATTCCAGCGTATGCATGGGGTGAAATTAAAAACTTACAGGATCTTTTCTGGCTGATTTCTTTGAAACATTACATACCAGATGTTCAAATTTATGGAGCTGGTATATCTTTTAAATTGATAACGTTTTACATAAAAGAATTGATACTAAAACAATATGGATGCTGTATTGTTTTGTTTTCAATACCGGGAATTATTTATCTATTTATCAAAAATGCTTCAAAGAGTGTTTCGTTTTTTTTGGCTTATGCCTGCATTGCAGGCAGCATTCTATTTATTTCGGCTAAATTTGCTTATATGGATACAAAATGGGTGATGGAACCGTTTTTTACTTCGTCATATTTGTTTCTGTCTATATTTATTGCAACGGGTATTTGCTGGATCCTTGATAAAACAGTAAAAACGCAACTTGCATCAAAGAAAATTGTCCAGATTTCGGCGGCAGGGGCAGTATTCATCGTGTTGTTCTTTACCAGTCCGGATTTTTCCCGGCATTTTCTCGTATATGATTATCTAAATAATGTTGCAAAAACTGTTCCCGATAAATCTGTATATTTTAGCGAGGGCGAAATGGATGTATTTGGGTCGGCCTATCTTCGTTATGTGGATAAAAAAGATTTTGTCCCGGTTACCACATTCCTGTTAGCTTTTGACTGGTACAGGGACAGGTTAAAAAAGATTTACGGTGGCAACTTAATACTGCCATCGGATGAAATTAAAGGGTCCGAGTATTTAAAAAACATTATGGTTTTAAATGAAATAAACGGAATATATTATTCCGGGGAATATACAAAACAATGGCAGTCGTTTGATTTCGTGCCGTATGGAATAATTAATAAAGTCGAAACAGAAAATAGCAATGATGAACCACGCCCTGAACTTTTAAAAATTTATTCGTACAGGGGAATATTTGACGGCAGCCTTTCATATGACGATTTCGGGGATTATATGATTGTCAAGCCTTACGGGATAAGAATAAGGGCCTATGGGGATTTGTTATTTCGGAAAAAGGATTATATAAATGCGTTGGATTTTTATAAAAAAAGTATTTATTTTTATAAAGACGATTATGTTTTTAACGCAATGGGCGCTTGTTATTATTATTTAAATGATTTTGGCGGTGCTAATATCATGTTTGAAAATGCTTTAAAAATTAACGCAAATAACGTCGACTCTTATGTTTATCTGGCGTTAATAATGGGCGCTCAGAGGAATTATACGGCCGCCACTGAATATTTTGACAGGGCATTAATGATAAGGCACAATGACAGTGCAATTATGCAGTTAAAGTCGCAAGTTTTAAACGCAAAAAAAACAGTAGTAATTCATATAACACAATAGCAGGAATAAATAGAATTGTTTGGAATGATGTTAATGTGACAACGGGCGAGTATATCAACTTCCTGATGAAGTTATGATTGCCTTAAAGTCCAAGATATAAAAGAATGAACTACCTGATTCCTAATAATATTGCGCTTTCCTAAAAGAGATTTAACTTTGGTTTTGAACCGCATCGTTAGAGTGGCGACAATAGCATTAAGTTGAAAAAACGTGTTGGCTAAAAAAACCATTCTGAAATGTCTTTGAATTTCAAGAGGCTTTCCCGGTTTATGCAAATCCAAAATTTTGTAATGTAAAAAAAAGTCGTTTTATGATAAATTACACATAAAGATTGTAAGCTATTATTCTAATATGAGGGGCTTATGCTAAATAATAATATAAGAAAGACAATGCTTATTTGCGCATCTGTTCTTATATTATGGTTGTTACTAATTATCAAAATCGCCCCGGCTTACATTGCCGGCGACAGCCCTGAAACAATTATGGCCTTCAATTTTCTTGGAATCCAACACCCTCCGGGATATGCACTGGATACATTAATTGGTAAAATATTTTTATTAATACCGGTTGGGAATTTAATGTTCAGAAGCGCAATTATGGCTATGTTTTTCAATTTTATGACAGCTTTAACAATATTTAAAATAGTACTGATAGTTTTTAAAGATAATGCCAAAAAATCCGGTATTTATTACGCTCCGATTATAGCTGCAATTTTTTATTTATTTTCAAATTCGGTTTTTATTCAAGGTATAACCGCCAAAGGAAGCGTTTATACCATTCATTGTTTTCTTATAGCGCTGATTTTTTTGCTTTTACTTGAAATAAAGCAGGGGGCTAAATTTCTTTATCTTGCTTCATTTTTATTTGGGCTGTCTCTTGGAAATCATTGGCAAAGTTCGATTGTTTTATTGCCGGCAATGGCCCTTGGTGTTCTTTTAAGCGGGCAGAAGGTAAAATTAAAAACCTGGTTAAAATGTTTCGTCTTTTTTTTAATTGGAATTTCAATATTTGCTTATCTTTTGCTCAGGAAAACAACCCTTATATGGAGCAATGTAGCGGATTTAAATAATCTGATATGGTTCCTGAGCAGGGCCCCATATGCTGAGTTCGAGCACCGCCATGCTTTTTCAATTATTGATTCATTTAGACTTTTTAAATACTATTTTTCAAATATTTTTCCCGATCAGTATCCTGTGTTTCTTGCGTATATTTTATTTCCCGGAGCTGTACTTTTAGCGTGGAAATTGCCAAAATACGGTTATATTTTTATTACAGCTTTCATTTGTTATTTAGCCGGGATATTACTTGTTTCAACGGAGGTTGGACAAGAATGGGTGGATAAACAGTTTATAATATATATTATTTTTGCGGCAATCTTTATTTCATCCTTTTTTAACTGGCTGTTTAATTTAATTAAATACAATAAAACAACAATGTCGATTTTGTTCGTAGTTATTTTTCCATTACTTTATATAAACCTCCCGGATTATTCGAGATACTTTGTAAGTTATGATTATGTAAACAACCTTACATCGGGGCTGCCAGAGGGTTGTTTGTTTTTAACTGAAGGCGATATTAATTTTTTCGGCGCGTATTACAAACAACTTATTAATAAAAATGATATAAATACAATAGCTGTAGCCTTATTGAATTTTCAATGGTACAGGGAACAAATACATAGAAACAGTTTTGAATCAATTTTAATCCCGGGAAAAGCCAAAGCATCTAATCTGGCTGACGACATAAAAAATCTGATGAGCGCCAATAAGGATAAAGAGATTTACACTTCAAATTTTTCTAATAATGATTTATTGAGTTACAACAAAGTGCCGATGGGAATAAAGAACAAAATATTGATTGACAGGGAACAACCAGGGAGTGATCCGTATTTACCCTATAAATTATATTCTTATCGGGGGATTTTCGAAAACAAGATTAAATATGATGATTTTTCTAAAATGCTGGTCCTGTCAACTTATGAAAGGTGCCTTGCTTTACTTGGAGATAATTTATCTAAAAAAGGCGATTTTGATCAGGCTTTATTTTTTTACAACCACGCACATCTCTTTTTTAAAGAAGAAAACCTGGCAACAAATATAGCCATCTGTTACTTACAAAAGAGCAATGCTGTTAAAAGCGAAGAATATCTTAATGAAGCAATACGGCTTAATCCTAAATTTGTTCCCGCGTATTATTATAAAGCGGCTGTTTCATATATGTTATTAAAGGACCCGGTCAAGACCAAAGAAAACTTATTAAAAGTGATTGAACTTGATAAAAATAACCGGGAAGCAAAAAGTTTATTAAATAAATTAAACGGAGGCACTTGATAAATGAGTCCGCTAATGCCCGGGGAAAAGAACAAAGCTATAGATATTATAATAATCGCCGGTATTGTCGCCGTGGCTTTAATAATCATGTTCATTATGGCGAGGTTTGAAATGGTCAGAAGGGCTGGGCGTGAATACAATGAAGGCGAAAAATTCATGTCTTTTTATAAAAATCCAGATCTAAAAAAGCAATATTATGATGAAAAACTCAAGAAAAAGGAAATAACGGACCCCGAATATGAGATGCTTATGGATGATAATTCATTGAAAAACGCCTATGTAGAGTATCAGACTGTGGTTGATTTATTCACTCCTCCGGAAAGTAAGTGGGTAAAGATGTCGCGTGAACGCTTACAGGAAATAACGCCTTTGTATAATGCTTGGGTTGAATCGCTGAAAAATGAAGTCAATACTTCGTCGGGGCAAAAGAAAAAGTGATAATTGTTTTAAGTAAGTTATGGATAAATTGACACGCCGCCCTTTATCCTTGAACAACACAAAACCGTGTGCTAATATTTATTGTATATATTTTTATATGGAGAATTTATGAAAAGCAGGGGCTTAACAATAACCGCGTTTATTCTCTCGGCTGCGCTTCATGCGGGCATAATCGGCGGCATGGTGTGGTATGGATTGTCGGGCGCTCGCGCGGCAAAACCGGCTGTGCCGGGCGCGGTGTCGAAAAGCGCGGCTTTATATACGCTTTTGCCCGATGTCGAGATAATATCGCAAAAGACAACCATAAAGAAAACTGAAAAACCATTAAAACCGCGGGCGGAAAAAAAAGAGGATTTTGGCCCGGCCGCGGCACCGGATATTTCCGGGGATAGCGGGAAAGAGTCTGTTTTCAGGTATGAGGACGCTGTAAAAAGAAAGATACAGGAGGCGAAAACATATCCTGAAGAGGCGCGCAGGGAAGGAAACCAGGGCACGGTTGGTGTGGCCTTTTCCGTTCTGCGGGACGGGAGCGTGCCGTCGGCCGGTGTTGTTAATTCGTCCGGCTGCGCCATGCTCGACGACGAAGCAGTTAATACCATAAAAAGAGCCTCGCCTTTTCCCCCTTTTCCGGGGAACATAGCCCCGGACAGGATGGACATGCAGGTATCCATAATTTACAGGCTGAATTAACCGCAATATAAAAGGAGAAAAAATGAAAAAAATATTTTTAGCGCTATTGCTTTTACTCGCGGCACAGTTTCTCCGCGCCCAGCAGGATGATACTTTCATCGGCGCCGGCGGCGGAGATGTCCCCGGTGTTGACCTGGGTGCGGTCATGGTTGAAAACGACGAGGAAAATATACAGACAGGCCTTAACGAATACGGGCAGATTTCCACCACATTTAAGGCCGGAGCGCTGACCGGAGGCGCGGTTACGGCGGCGGATCTTTTATCGGATGTGCCGGGCATATATTACAGCAAGGCGTCGATAATGGCCGCAGGCGAGGGCTCCTATGCCCCTTCGGTTTTGAATATCAGGGGGTTCGGCAATTCGCCGAACGCAAACGTCCTTACCGTAATTGACGGCAGGCCCCAGTCAATGTCCATGTGGATGCATCCTATGCTTGATTCGCTCACGCTGGATTCCCTGGAATCAGTCGAGATAATAAAAGGGCCGTCAGGCGTGCTTTACGGGGACCAGGCGACCGGCGGTGTGATAAATATCACCACAAAAAAGCTGGATAACGACGGCTCCTCATACACCTTCGGTGTGATGGGCGGGACGCATTACACACAGGACGAATTTTTCAACGCGCTTTACAAAGGCGATGAAGTGGATACGGCAATAACAGGCGGATATAATTCAACCGCGGGAGAGAGGCCGAATTCGGATTCTTATACACAGGATGGCCACGGCCATGCCGGATATAAATTTGATGACGACTTCAGCGCGGAAATAAACGGGGATTATTCCTATGTGCGCGCCTTTAACCCCGGGCCGGATTACGCTCTTTACTGGCCGAGGGAAGCCGAGGCTGTCCAGTCAATACACCGCGACGGGGATTTCAGGCTGAAGTATAAATTCAGTGATTATAACGGATCGACGATGTTTTATACGGACTCCGGCAACAACAGGTTTCTGGGAAACGCCTTCCCGTCAACGGTTACGCCGGATGCATTTAATTTCGCCGTTCCCGGCGAGTATGACCAGTTCGAGAACCACGGGATACGGGTGGCAAATGAATGGATAGTTTTCCCGGGCAACTCCACAAAAGCCGGCTTTGACTACCAGTATACAGGGACATATTATGAAAATTATCCGTATGTGACATCAACGGCAAAATCTGTCGGTACCTCCGAGGACAAATACGAACCTTATGTGCTCTTAAGCCAGGCTGTCGGTATCTTCGGGATTTCCGGGGGGTTGAGATATTCATTTTCAAGCAAATGGGGGGACACCGCCGTTCCCCAGGCAGGGTTCAAATTTTCCCCTTTCGACCAGCAGACGATTTATTTGAACATATCAAAAGGTTATTCAACGCCGGCCGCCGGACAGATGGTATTCGCGGATTTTAATTCCCTGAACCCGGAAAGTTTCTGGCAGTATGAGGCCGGAATCACACAGACCATTGCCGATAATTTTACATACACTCTTTCATGCTACCAGATAGAGGCGGAAAACATGATACAGGTTGATCCCATGGACTATACGTTAAAAAATTCGGGGTTCATGCTGGAGCGCGGCGCAGAGGCTTCGGTGGATTACAAACCATTTGATTTTCTGGCTGCCGGGGTATCGGCATCGTATATGGACCCGCGGGACAAGACGGCGCGCCTGGCCCTTTTTTCCGGCAAGGGTTATATAAAGGCTGATATAACGAAAGAGTTTGACGTGAAGGTATCTGCTGATTTCGCGAAGGACAGGTATGACGCCGATGATTACGGCATGAAGCTCGGCGATTACGCCGTGCTGAACCTTACAACGGATTATAAGACAAAAATATCCGGCTCTGACGCGAAATTTTACCTCAATTTTTATAACATCCTGGATACAAAATATTATGTCATCTCGGGT
>Ga0224557_1001253_pt1 | contig 25080 bp, 19 predicted proteins | sample 714S31014metaG_FD_180677 | JGI IMG/M metagenome (GOLD analysis project Ga0224557, IMG submission 180677) | Peat soil microbial communities from Stordalen Mire, Sweden - 717 S3 10-14 | ecosystem: Environmental > Terrestrial > Soil > Wetlands > Peat | place: Sweden: Norrbotten County, Stordalen... | reverse complement strand
ACCACGTGGTGATGTACGTGGGCTCGGGGCCCTACGGCGCCGACACGATCATCGCCGCTCCCTACACGGGTGCGAACGTCGAGTACGAGCCGCTCTTCACCGAGGGACTCATCGGCGCAGCTCGCCCCTGAGCAAGCCCGGGCGATCCTCGCGGCTGGGCGCGCCCGCACCTGAAGTCGTGCGGCCTAGGTTGGCCACGGTCGATGGCGGCAATTGGGTACGCCGGGCGTCCGACTATGGCGTCCGCCACAACTAATGAGGTAGCCGGTGAGTGACGCGGGGGACCCCCTCCACCAAGAAGTCCCAGCGCACGAGAATCCCGATGTAGCGCTGTCGGTGGTGATCCCCGCATTCAACGAAGCGCAGCGCCTGCAGGCCAGCTTCGGGCGACTTCTGGAGGTGGTCGCTGACGGCATCATCGAAGACGCCACAACCGAGTTCATCGTGGTCGACGACGGTTCGACCGACGGCACGGGTGAGCTTGCTCGGTCGCTGCTCGCACCACTCGCGAGATACCGGATACTTCGCTCCGAGTCGAACATTGGCAAAGGGAGCGCCATCCGCATCGGCATCCAGGCTGCGGCGGGACGCCATATCGTCTTCATTGACGCCGACATGGCGATGGACCCGTCCCAGATTCCACTGATTTCCAGGGCCCTGGAGCACTCCGACCTTGCCATTGCCTCACGAGCACTCCCAGATCAGGGCATCGATTACGGCAACTGGGCCCGAAATGCAATGGGCCGCTTGTTCAATCGGCTGGTCAACTTGATGACCGGCCTCGGACTCGAGGATACCCAGTGCGGTCTCAAGGGCTTCCGCGCTCCGGTTGCCCGGCTTCTCTTCCACAGTAACGACAGCACCCGCTTCGCCTTCGACGTCGAAATCCTTGCCTTGGCCCGCAAACTTGGGTTGTCGATCGCCGAAGTCCCGGTCACCTGGCGCAATGTCGCTGGCAGTCGCATCCGCCCGCTCAAAGATCCGATTTCCATGATCGTCGACGTCGTGCGTCTTCGAATCGGGCGCCTGCCGGCCACGCCGATCCCGGTCATCGCACCAGCACGCGGATCGTCTGCCGAAGAGGCCGCTTCACGGATCGTCGGCTGGCGATTCCCGATGGCGCGGAGCAGGCGAGGCGGTGTCGCGATTCTTGTCCCCCTAGGCAGCGACGAGGAGGTCGCCGGCCTTGCAGCACAGCTTGGCTCCGAGACCCGCGAACCTGATTTGGTGAAGACGTCGACCACCTACAGTCAGCTGATCGAAGCGGATCCATACTCCCTAATGAACTGATGGCGTGTTCTCCACCCTAGATTTCGCCAAAACCAGTGCTAGAGCTGGGGTTGGGTGTCCCACGACATGGCACCTAGATCCAGATCGCAAACTCCCGTCGTGAGGCCGTTCGCGTCGGTCCACTGACGCACAAAGATGCGGTAACTAGGCGATTCGGGAAATGTCAGGTTCCAGCCGGGCGGATCGTCGCCGCTGTAGCCATTGATGGTTGGTACGCCGATGCGCTGGGAGATCAGCATGGCTTGCGTCTGAAACTCGTAGAACAACATCTTGTTGGATGTCGAGTCGGTCACAAAGAAGCTCGTGCATCCCGCGGGCGCCTTGGGCACCTTTGCCAACATCGCAATCTGCGAGCTCCTGCGCAGCTGAGTACCTGCACTATTGCTGGCTTGCTCCGCGGCGATTAGGCAAAGCAGGGCCACGCCAAGAGCCAGCAAGGGCGTCGAGCGCCGCAGTCGACCCCAGTGACGAACCGCTTCGGAAGCGATGGCCACCAGGGCAAGTGCCGCCACAAGGTCGCTTGCAACCTGAATCCGATCGATAGCGCGAATGGCTGTGGCACCGGGAAGATGCCATACGAGGACCCAAGCCGAACCGATCTCAGTTGCTACCGGCAGTACCGCAAACAGCACCGTCGTGCAGCAGAGCGCAAGCGCTAGCCGGAGCATCGGGGTGAGTCGGCTTCGATGCGTCGCAACTACCCAAAGAACCGTTGTGCCGCCGACCACAACAAACAGGAGGAGAACTGGGGTTAGCGCATAGCTGACCTCGTATGAAGCAGGTCTTGGCGCGGACCAAAAATGCTCCAACAGGTGTCCCCACGCCAGGTTCCCGCTCCCGACGTTGATTACATCGTTCCATTTCGCGGCGAAAAGCATTGCGTCGCTGTATTTGCGGACCCCGAGCTGGCTCACCACCGGCAGATAGGTCAAGACGAAAGGGACTATTCCGACACCGAAGCCGATCACGACGCCGAGGAGGGTCCGCCATCCTGACCTCGCCGAGAGCCTCAGCTCCTTGGCCATCGCCCGTGGAGCAAACACGAATGCAAATGCAGACACAATTGCCACAGCAAAGAGGGAGAACCACGCGACGTAGTAAGTCGAAAACAGGAGCAGTCCGAAGAGGAGTCCGACGAGCGCTCCAAGCGCTACGGACGCGCCCGGCCGGATCGAGCGACCGCGCCACGAAATCAAAGCCAGAAGGGCGATTGGGGGCACGAAGTAAATCCCAAACATCTGGGGAGAACCGACGTGCTCCGACAGATTGTTGGCGAAGGTGAACACCAGGGCACCGACAGCGGCGACGAAAAGCGGGGCCTGGAACGCAATGCGCACGAAGATCACAAAACACACGAACGCAACAAGACTCAGGGCGATGATTGTCAACTGGAAGGCGAGGAACGGTTCGGCACCCAACAGTCGGAATGGCACAAAGAAGAGCTGCCAGAGAAAGAAGGTGTCGGTGTACCCGAGAAGGCCCTTTACCGGATAGAAGAAGGGTGGGCTTCGCCAGGGCTGTGATCCCTTCAATGTCAGAAACCACTGTTCGTTGAGGTAGACGATAAGGCGGGTGTCGCCGGTGTTGCCCATGACCCGGTTAAATCCGCTCGACCACTGAGCGAAGAAGAACACCGAGGCACCAACCAACCACGTCACGACCACAACGACGGTGTCGCGGACGATTTGATGCATGCGCCGCGGAGGGCCATGGCGCGGAGAGCGCAGTTCTGCCCCGGAGGGAGCCACCGATGCGGCGGCGCAGCTCATAGGGTCAGTCGCCGCTTAGCGCGCTGATGTACATTCGGCGAGGCTACACAAGAGTGAAAATGGACTTCTCTATGGCTTCGGGACCGAGGGTCGAGGTGAAGGTTGGGCGCCTCGGTTAATGGCCATGGTGCCGCGCTCCGCCGGTGCGTGTCGATATGCATCTCTCTGGAGTTCCATGACTGCAGTTGGGTCACTACTTCAAGGGCGGGGCTACTTGCCCGGACAGGAGGTCGCCTGCCTCAAACTCGACAGATACACACACGGAACGGAAGTGGTCGGAAGCCTCCACCTGACGCGGAACTCGTCGAGGAAACACCATATTGCCGGAGTGCCGGTAGGAGCCGGCCTAAACCCGGAACCGGGCTGGTCACTACGATGAGGGGATGAAGCCGATCCAAGAGGTAACAGTCGCGGAAAGGACGACGGCGGTGGTCCCTCTTCGGCTGCCTTCGCCTTCAGTTGATGCGCCAGAGGATCCTCGGCTCTCCGATGTCGACGAGTGGGGTCGCTCGGAACACATTCGCAGCATCATCCGGCGCGTGTACGACCCGATCTATTCGCAGTGGTTCCGTGCCGAGTGGGAGGGACTCGAGAAGATCCCGACGGACGGGGGTGCACTCCTGGTCGCCAACCACGCCGGGGCCATCCCCTCCGACGCCCCGGTCATCATGCACGGCATCGAGAAGGAACTCGGCCGCCCCGTCTACGGCATGGCCGACTACTTCTTCCGGACCGTCCCAGTGGTCAGCACGTTGTGGGCCCGAGCCGGCGGCGTGGCGGCCCGACCGGACAATGCGTATCGCCTCCTCCACGACCAGGGGCAACTGGCGCTCGTCTTCCCCGAGGGCACCAAGGGGCCGTCCAAGTCCTTCACGGATCGCTACCAGCTTCGTCGCTTCGGCCGCGGGGGATTCGTGGAGATCGCCATGCGAGCAGGCGTGCCCGTCATCCCTATCGCGGTGACTGGATCCGAAGAGGCGATGCCCACGTTGTTCCGCATCCCGGCCGTCTCGAAGGCGCTGGGTCTCCCCTACTTTCCCGTGACAGCGAACATGCTAACCATGGGGGCGCTCGGCATCGTGATGCCGTTCCCCGCAAAGTTCAAGCTCAAGGTTCTCGACCCCGTCTCCTTCGACGTGCTCCCCTCGCAGGAGCGCTACCCGAGGAGCAGGGTCATGGAGGAGGCCGAGCTGATTCGCTCACGGCTCCAGGAGACCATCTACGAGATGCTGCGTGACCGCCGCAGCGTCTGGTTCGGCTGACCATGGGCCGGCGAGTCCTCGTCACCGGTGCGGACACGTTCTGGGGTGGGCGCATGATCCAAGCGCTTGAGGCCGACCCCGACGTCGACGTCATCTTGGGTATCGGGTCCTCGAGCCCCTCGGTCCCCTTCGAGCGAGCCGAGTTCGTCCGGGGGGACCAGACCTACTCGATCCTGAGCAGGATCGTGAAGGCCACGCAGGTCGACACGATCCTGCACACGTTCCTCGTGGTGGACTCGACACTCGTTCCCGCCCGGGCGCTCCACGAGATCGACGTCATCGGCACGATGAACCTGCTAGCCGCGGCGGGTGCCCCCGGTTCACCGGTCCGCCACATCGTCTTCAAGTCGTCCACGTTGGTCTATGGCGCCACGGAGAAGGACCCGAACACGTTCTCCGAGGACACACCGCGCTCGTTCCCGCCGAGCACCCAAGTGGAGCGGGCGCTGGTCGAGGCCGAGGGGCTCGTGCGTGATTTCGCCGAGGAGAACCCCGACGTCGTGGTCAGCACCCTGCGCTTCGCCAACGTCCTCGGAACCGACATCGTGACCTCCATCAGCAAGAACCTTTCCCGGCCGCTGTGCCCGAGCCTCTTTGGCTTCGACCCCCTGGTCCAGTTCGTCGAAGAGGACGACGTGGTGCGAGCCCTCGAGCACGTCACCAGGCACCGCCTTCCTGGCACGTACAACGTCGCGGGAGCCGGGCGGCTGCCTTGGAGCGAGGTGGCGTCGATCTGCGGCACCCGGTTGCTGCCGCTCCCAGCGTCGAAGCCGAGTCGTTACATTGCGCCGCTCATCCGCTTGGGTGCCATGGACCTGCCACCGGAGCTGGTCGGGCTGCTGCGCTTCGGGCGGGGCGTCGACACCCGCAAGCTGGTTGCCACCGGCTACGAGTACCGCTTCACCAGTGCAGGCGCTGTCGAGAGCTTCATCCGGGCCCTACGGCTTCGCAGGGGAGTCGGGCGTCCACCCGCCTCCTACACGTACGAGCATGACGTGGAACAGTTCTTCCGCCACTCCCCCTCGGTCATCCACTCACTCGAGGTGTGAGCTCAGCGCCACCCGAGCCATGCAGAGAGCAGCTCGCCGCGTCGGAGGACCCACTCCTCGCTGGTGATGCCGTATCGGGCGTGGTCCTCCCAGTTGCCGTCGATCTCGAGAAACCGCTCGGCCACGCCTTCCATCCTGATGCCCAGCTTCTCGACCACCCGGCGACTCGCCTGGTTGCGCGGGATGATCGAGATTTCCACCCGGTGCAACCCAAGGGACTCGAAGGCGAACTGCAGCGTGACGACCACCGCCTCGGGCACCAGGCCCTGCCCGGCACGCGCCTGGTCCACCCAGTAGCCAATGAAGGCGCTCTGAAAAGGACCCCGTTGGATCGACGACAGGGTCACCTCGCCGGCGAAATAACCGTCGGCAAAGACCCCGAACCCGTAGCCCGTGCCGAGCTGGCGCTCCCTTTCGCGAATCGCGCAGCGCGTGGCAAAACTGTGTCGGTCCTCCGCCGGCATCGGCGAACCCTTGGGGCGCGGCTCCCACGGGACGAGCCATTGTCGGCACCGGGACCGGACCTCGAACCAGGCGTCGTAGTCTTGCTCCGTCAGGGTGCGGAGTGTCACGCGTCGGCCAGTGAGCTCCAGGGGCACAGGATGCGATGTTCTTGCGCTCACTTCGCCGGACCCTTACTTTGTCGAACTCGATCCGACGGTGACCGAGCCGGCTGGCGAGGGACACGAGTCGGCTCGAAAGGCGCGAACCGATGCCGGGGCCAACGAGATTCAGCAGGACGGCGGATTCGAATGGACATGGGACGACCTACGCTAACGAATCCACCTGCAACGCGCGCAATCGCTAGCTGCGCCCATGCCAAGTCAGCCGTTAGGGAAACTCGCGTGTTGGCGCTCCGATCTTGCTCTCAGACCTTCGTGAGTGTGACTCACCCACCGGCTCGCACCGGAACGCTTCGGGCGGCTGTGGGTGGCGACCTACAATTCAGGCCGAGCATTGCTTTCCAACAGCTGCTCGATTCGAGACTCCGGTTGAAATGCCAAGTAGAAAGGCCCATCCATGCTCGCTGAACTTGAGGCGACGGGCCGCCGAATCGCGACCGCGCTACGGCGCGTGCGACAAACTCCGAGCTCGGCCGCTCCGTCCACAACCCCAACGGCAACCCCGAAAGAGAGCGACGTTCCCACCGACTCACCAGCCATCCAAGTGCTGGCGTCGTTGGATGAGCTGAAAGGCAAACTTGAGGAGATCGACGCTGCTTGGGCTGTGTCAGATGATGCGATGCGCGAAGTCTTCCAAGGCTTCACCATGGCGCCCCCGACCGATATTCCCGATGATCCCTACAGCCAGGAATATGCCGATCGGCAATTCGAGATCTATCGGCTGATCGCGGAACGAGCTACATACGAGGTCGAGAACGAGCGCTGTGATTTTCCGACCGATGCAAATCGTCCATTCCCTTATTACACAGAATCAGCTGAGACGGTCGGGCATCAACTTATTGCGATGGGCTTCATCATAAAGAGCATGGGATTGCCCGCAGGCGCCACCGTGCTGGAACTGGGCCCTGGCTGGGGCAACACGACGATCGAACTGGCCCGCATGGGCTACCAAGTGACTGCCATCGACATCGACCCGGCATTTGTCGAACTCATCCAGGAACGCGCTCAAAAATTCTCACTCGAAGTTGACGCTCGCAGGGGGACGTTCCTCGAAATCGACCAGTTGGGGCAGCGATACGATGCCGTGCTCTTTTACGAGTGCTTCCATCACTGTTCGGATCACCGCCTCCTGGTCAAGAAGCTGGCCGATGTGTTGAAACCGGGGGGCAAGGTCTTTTTCGCATCCGAACCGATCCTCGACTCATTCCCGATGCCATGGGGCGTGCGAACGGACGGGGAATCGCTGTGGGCGATACGGCGAAATGGTTGGCTCGAACTGGGCTTCCAAGAGTCGTACTTCGTGCGCATGTTGAGTCGACTGGGTTGGGTGACCAAGAGGCATTTCACTGACGCAACGCACCTCGGGGTGGTGTTTGAAGCAAAGCGTGCAGAGGGTTTCTACGAGCTCGGAACGTTCATTCTTCCGCCCGATGAAGATGCAACCTGGTCAGAGCCGAACGGGACTGGCCCCAAGGCACGCCGGACCTCCGGTTCGAGCACGATGCCGGTCGAATCCGGAGGCGGATTTAACTTGATCGAGATCGCGGCCACCAATCCATTTCCCTTCGCGCTGGAATACCGTGTCTCGCACGGGCTACAGGCTGTCTCGGGGACGGCAGATCCGTTCGAGACCATAGTGATTCGGTGCCCCTACGATCCCGCGGGCGAAGCTCTTACGGTCGCGGTATCCGAAGGCAATGTGCCCGCGACCGATCTCGGCGGTCCCGTCGGTCTCGATATACGAAGCGTCACCCTGACAGGGCCGACCTGACGCAGCTCGTAGTCAACTCGATCAACGTTTGCGAAAAAAGGCGAGTATGGATGTCCACTGCGCATAACCGTCATTTAAGACGATATGGCGACGAGTTCTATCGATACCGTGAGGGAATACAATCGAGTCGATAAGGTACTCTGTCGGCGGCAATGACCAGTCGATCGGTTCCACAAGTTCTAGATCAGAAGTGGCGTGAAGGACATGCTCTTCGAACTCCGACCGGGTGAATGCTTCAGGGTATGTCTGATCGGGTAGCAGAAGATACTCGGTCGCAATCGCCAACACACCGCCAGTTCGCACGACACGTGCCATTTCTCTCACGGCATCGCTAGATCGCTCTTGCGAGCCAAAATGCTCGATCGAGGAGAGTGACCATGCGATGTCGAATGTCGCGTCTGGGTACTGACTGAGATCGGTCCCGTCCATCGAGCGAAATTCGATCGCATCGGTTCGGATCGGTCGAGGACAGAATGCCTGAGGATCCTCGAGGACGGCGCTGTCCGCTTCCTGACCGCCAATGCTCGACCAATGTGCGTTGCCATAGAGGTCGGTGGCCACAACCTTCCGCAATCGGTCACCCAACCAGAAAATGACACATTCCCGGCCGGCTCCAATGCCAATCGCCCGATGGTTCGGCTGCAGCATGTCTAGACGTTCCAGACCCCAGACGGTCTGAGTCCACTCCCAACCCTTTCGGTAAACTTCCGGCGGGGTGGTGCTCCGAAAGATGTGGTCGTCGTAGGAATACGTTCCTAGATCCCGGTACAGTTCCATCCATCGCTCGTCACCGTATGCCGCGATATTGGGAAGGCTGCTGAGTGGCAATGAGAATCTGCCGGAGTGGTCTTGCTTTGCGGCGCGCTGGCTTCTGAACAATGACATCGATGGAGACTCCTTTGAGCGCCAGACCGCTTCTAGCGATATGCAGAGATGGGGCGTTGGACGCGGCGAATAGCTGCCGGCGTCACGCTATCGCGCGATGATGCCGAGCCACGTGCCTCTGGCGAACGGACGGGCACAGCATGCCAAACCTGGTGGCACTGGTAGGTACCAGCATCGGGATGCTCAGATCGCGGGTTCGCTATTCGTCGGGACGTTGCTCATCTACGCGGCCGTTAGTCGGCACAAATATGTTGCGTATGACGCAGCCTCAATGGTTGGACTCGCTCATACCTTGGTAAACCACCTTTCGCTGAATGCGGGCCAGGGATTTGATGACTACCTTCATTTGAGCACGCCCTACTCTCCCTACGGGATTGGTCTCAGTCTCGTCATCGCGCCGATTTATGGCTTGTCGAAGCTGACCGGTCACGAAAACATTCTGCTTTCATTCATAAATCCTTGCATAATGTCGATGACGGTAGTCGTCTCGTACGCCATTGGTCGAGCTCTGCGGTGGGGAGCATCATGGGCCGTTTTGTGTGCTGCGACATTCGGGATTTTAACCATGGCCTTACAAGCCACTACCGAACTATTCAGCGAACCTGCCGTTGCCCTTTGTGTCGCCGTACTCATCTGGGCCATTCTTCGTTGGAGCGCCGGCTGGAAGTATGCCCCTATTGTCATCGGACTCACCGCCGGTGCGGTAATTCAGTTCCGGGCCGACTCGATATTGACCGTTTGGATCGGCTTACTAGCCGTTCCCCTATTCGTACCCTGGCGCCAAGTTATGCGAATACCCGTCCTTGTGGCGGTTGGGATCCCTACCACTATAAGTCTCTGCCTCCTCGGTGCCTACAACAACTTGCGTTGGCACAGTCCACTTGTGTTTTCGTACAATGGCGAAGGCTTTCAAACACCATTGGGACGCGGACTAGAGGGGCTACTCTTTAGCCCTGGGAAGAGCTTTTTTCTCTATAACCCGATCGCCATTTTGGGCGTCATCGGAATCGTAACCCTCCTCTGGACCAGAAAGCCCGTGGGAGTTCTTTTCCTGCTTCTGATCATCCCGAGATTCATTTTCTTCGCAAAATGGGAGTCTTGGGAAGGCGGCGTTGACTGGGGCCCGCGATTCTTGTTCCCCATCGTGCTCCTGTTCGTCATCGGTGCTGTGGATGTTCTTGTGCAGACGAGACGACGATCACTCATCGCGGTCTGCGCCCGTGTGGCTTTTGTTGGCCTCGCGCTCTTCGGCCTTGGGGTCAACTACCTGTCGGTCCGAGTTCCCTACGAACAGTGGTACTCCGTCGTCGCCTCTCCCTCGCTTAGTTCGGCCTTTGACGGCGGCAAGCCGTTCGTTTCAAATCCCACTGCCGTTGGGGCGGTTGGAAATGCCTACGACTTCACGTACCGAGCTAGTCAGATCCGAGGGGATCTCGATCTCTTGGAATCGCATCGAGCTCAGGACGCACTGGTCGTCTTCGTTGCCCACCCGCGTCTCGCGTGGGCGATGCTGAGCGCGGGTAGCGGCTTCCTGTTGCTCGCAGCGATCGCGGCGTTCGACCTTGATTGGACGCTGAAGCGGAAAGGGCAATCGGAGGTTGAATCACCCGAACTCTCAGACACAGTGTGAGTAGTCACTGGCTGCGCCTGGGGCCCAGCATCCAATCCGCCGGGGTATCCTTGGCAGGTGGTGCGGCTGGTTTTCGGGGATGAGCCGCCGTTGGACGGACAGCTACCAGAATCCCCGGGTTGACCTCGGAACTTCTTTGTTAGGAGTCTCACGTGCTTGAAGTAGATGGACAAGTCATCTCCGCAGATGCACTGGTCCAGCGGATCGAGCAACTTCTTCAGTCGATTGCTACCGCTGACGCCTCCTCCTCGTCGCCACTAGCGCAACGACCGAACGAAACCGATCATCAACAGCTGGACGCCCCTGTCCATGCGATGAGGGTCATTCATCGTGAGATCCATCCGCCCGACCTAGTGCAAGGCGCAGGACTCCGAGGCCGCCTCGCCACGATTACAAAACGTGGCGTCCGCAAATTGACGAGTTGGTACATCGAACCGCGATGGGTCCTGCAAACCCAATTCGATGCCGAGAACGTCGAATTTGCATCCATGGTTTTCAATAGCGTCGTCCAGATCAAGGCAGAGATTGAAGAAATGAGGAGACAGAACACCCGGATCAAGCTCCAGGTCGTTGCGGCGAACGAGAGAGTCAGTCGCTACCAGTCCGAGGTCCAACGGACCCTGGAATCGGTAGCGACGCAAGCGGAGCTTCAACCATTGGCGGCAGAGGTTGCAGCCTTGGTCGCGCGGTTGGGAGCGATCGGAGCTTCAGGCGCGGGGATCGACTACGTGGGCTTTGAGGACCGGTTTCGAGGAGACAGCGAGGCTCTCGAGGAGTCGCAGGAGCGGTACGTGTCGCTCTTCCCCCCCCCGGGGGAACCAGGTCGAATCGTCGACATCGGATGCGGCCGAGGCGAGATGCTCGAGCTCCTGCAAAGAACCGGCCACGAAGTCTTAGGCGTCGACATCGACGCCGGGATGGTCCAGGTCTGCAACGACAAAGGCCTGCCAGCTGTTCTTGGAAACGGTATTCAATTTCTTTCGCAGACACCTCCAGAATCGCTAAAAGGAATCTTCTGCGCCCAGGTGGTGGAGCACCTCATCACGCCCGAACTGGAGCAACTCATGACACTCGCACATGAGAGACTGCGGTTGGGAGGCGTGTTGGTTGTAGAGACCATCAATCCTCGAAGTTCATTCGCGCTCGGTAATCACTTCTATGCCGACACGTCGCACGTACGTCCCGTCCATCCCGAGACTCTGAGATTCATCTGCGAGCAGGTGGGCTTCTCGCGCGTAGAACTTGAAGAGCGATCTCCGCACCCGTACCTGGAGCTAAGCCAGAACCTTCCAACAGATGACACCGGTCAAGCCGTGGGTGCGCTGCTCGAGAACGTCTTCGGATTTCAGGACTATGTCATCGTCGCGACAAAGTGAATCGGTTCTCGGCGGTCCACCAGTTTCACTCCGGCACGGCGACCGGAGATGCGATCACCAATCAGATGTTGCACCTGCAAGCCGAACTTCATGGCCTGGGGCTTCAGTCCGAGATATTCGCGGAACATGTCGCCGTCGGCCTTCAGGATCGCATCCGGTCCATTCGGGGTTATAACGGCTCTGCGAGCGAACTACTTCTTCAGCATCATTCAATCGGTTACGAACTCTTCGATGACATCATCGCATTCCCGAACCCCATCGCTGCGATCTATCACAACGTCACACCTGAGCGGTTCTTTGAAAGTCCGGTCATAAGGGAACTTATCCGACTCGGACGCGAGCAACTTGTGGCGCTGAGCAAGAGGGCGCTGTTTGGAATCGCAGACTCAAACTTCAACCGTCGGGAGATGCTCGCCGTCGGATTTCAGCGTGTTGAAGTCCTGCCGGTTCGGATCGACTTCCAGGACTTCGCGGTGGCGACGTCGGGCCTCAAACAAGACACGGCAGATTGGCTCTACGTAGGTCGGATCGTCGGCAACAAGTGCCAGCATGACCTGGTCGCTGCATTCGCCATCTACGCGAGTCATTTCAACAGCAACGCGAGGCTCGTGCTGATCGGCGACACCTCTGACCACGACTACGTCGTGCGCGTCAAGGCGGAGGCCGAACGGTTGGGGGTGGCGGATCGGGTCGTCATGCTGGGGAAAGTCTCTGACGGCCAACTGCGTTCAGCTTTCGCCGGTGCCGGAGTCTTTGTGTCGGTCAGCGAACATGAGGGATTCGGCGTGCCGATCCTCGAGGCCATGGCCGCCGGCGTTCCGGTTGTGGCCTATGGCTCGACCGCCGTCCCTGAGACCATGGGGGGCGCCGGAGTACTCATGCGGTCCAAGGACCCAGCCGTTATCGCCGCGACGGTCGAAGCCGTGCAATCCGATCACGAACTTCGAGCGCGGATCATCGAGCGTCAGAAAACGCGGGTCGAACAGGTGCAGGGTTTTGACACGAGAGGGCTGCTCAAGCGAGTCCTTAGGCGAGCCAACGGCGAAGTGCTACCTCTGGAAATACAGGTTCAGGGCCCCTTCGAAACGAGCTACAGCCTTGCGACGATGAACCGCCGGTTGGCGCTCGGTCTCGACAAACCTCCGGTCCAAGCTGCCTCGATTTACGCGACCGAGGGCCCGGGGGACTATCAGCCAGCACCTGAAGACCTTGAACGTCACCCGAAAGCCACTCGCCTCTTTCGTCGGGCGAACGACGTTCCCTACCCCGACATTGTCATCCGACAGATGTGGCCCCCTCGAGTCATCGACACCCCCGGTGGGATCACCTGCGAATACTTCGGTTGGGAAGAGAGCCGTATTCCCAGCCCCATGGTGGAGGACTTCAATCGCTACCTCGACGGAGTCGGGGTCATGTCCAACTTTGTGCGCGACGTGCTGCGCGAATCCGGCGTCAACATCCCTATCTGCGTGGTGGGCAACGGAGTTGATCCCCACGATTTCGACGCATCCATCCAAGCCCCTGAGCTGGACGACCTGCGAGCGTTCTCATTCCTCCACGTGAGCTCCGCGTTCCCCCGGAAAGGCGTCGACATTCTGCTCGACGCGTACTTTTCGACCTTCGACGGCAGCAGCGACGTCTCATTGATCCTCAAGACATTTCCCAATCCCCACAATGAGGTGGGTGAATTGTTGCAATCGCTGCGCTCACAGCACCCGAACCCTCCCGACGTCCGATGGATAAATCGGGACATCGACGAGCATGAACTCAAAGGGTTGTTCAATCTGGCCGGCTGTTATGTGCATCCGGCACGCGGAGAGGGTTTTGGACTTCCGATCGCGGAGGCCATGGCCGCGGGGGTCCCAGTCATCGCCCCCTCCTACTCGGGGATGGCGGACCTCGTTACCGACGAGACCGCAATCACCATCCCCTACACCGTCGAGGAAGCTCAGTCGCATTTTGATATTCCTGGCTCGGTCTGGGCGGAGCCCGACACCAAGCAACTGGGGTTCGAGATGAAGCACCTCGTCGAGAATCCAGGATCCTCCGAGCTGTCAGCTCGGATCGCCAGGGCTCGTGATCTCGTTGCCGTGGAGTTCTCTTGGGAGAGGGCCGTTCACCGCTGGGAGAGCTTCATTTCAGACCTCGAGCTGAACGCTGCGCCGATCAAGGTTGCCATGGTCACAACGTGGAATTCGCGCTGCGGCGTCGCCGAGAATTCGCGGTACATCGTCGACCATGCCGCCGACCAGGTTGACTTCGAGATTTTCGCCGACGCCGGCGTCCAGATCATCGAACCGGAAGCCGAGCATGGCGTCATCCGGACCTGGAGGAACCGATGGGACCCCGACCTCTCCGAGCTTCAAGATGAACTCAGGTTCTCCGACGCAGACGTGCTCCACGTGCAATTCAACTTCGGCTTCTTCGAGTTTCAGCAGATCGCCCAGTTGATTGATCGCGAACTCTCGCGGCGCGCCGTTGTCATCACGTTCCACCGTACGAGGGACTATGACGACCGAGGTGAGATCCTGACCCTCCGGGACATCCAGCCCACCCTCGCTCGAGTGGACCGGCTGATCGTGCACCAGGAGAAAGATGCGAGATTCTTAGCCGAGATGGGGCTGTCGGAGAATGTGACCGTCATCCCCGTGGGGGCCTCGCCGCCCCCGCCGGTGTCTCCGGACGAGGCTCGTCGAGCGCTCCAGCTCGGGAACCGACCGGTGATCGGGACATTCGGCTTTCTGTTGCCACATAAGGGGACGCTCGAGCTCGTACGGGCCGTCGACAGTCTTCGGCCCGAGTTCCCCGACATCCTGCTCTTGGCGCTTTGCGCTGCTTACCCAGGTTCGGACTCAAGCGATTACGAGAAGGTTGTGCGTGACGAAATCTCATCACGAGGCATGCAGGACAACGTCGTACTCGTCACCGAGTACCTCTCTGACGACGCAGCACGGACGCTGTTGCGCGCGGCCGACGCCGTCGTCCTCCCCTACCGAGAGACCGGCGAATCCTCCAGCGCCGCCCTCAGATTCATTCTTCCCCTCGGTCGTCCGGTCCTCGTGACGGACGAACCCATCTTCGCCGACTCGAAGGACGACCTCTTCGTGGTCGACCCAAGCGTCCCATCAGGTCTCGAGGATGGTATCCGTCGAGTTCTGATGGACAAGGACCTACAACACAAGCTGGCGTTCGGCGCCGAGGATGCCGCACGACGCTTTCGCTGGCCCCGAGTGATCGCCGATCACCGAGAGGTCTACGTCGCGGCGAAGCGGGCGTTCCGTGAGCGCCAGCACCGGTTTGCGACGCCACAGCCCGCGGGCTCTCGGACGGCACCTGGCGAACCCCAATAGCCACCCATCACTTCGTCTTTTCAACGTTGACGAATCGGAACTTGACGAGCGCCTTCACGGCGGCAAACCCGTCGCGCCAGGTGATCTTCTTCCCCTCGTCCATTTCTCGACCCGCATAGGAGATCGGTACCTCGTAGATCCGGTAGCCGCGACGGAGAACCTTCGCCGTGATCTCCGGCTCGAAATCGAACCGGTTGGAGACCAGGACCAGTCCCTCGATCACCCTCCGGTCGAAGAGCTTGTAACAGGTCTCCATGTCCGAGAGGGTCGATTGGTAGAGCAAATTGGTGACAAGCGACAAGAAGCGGTTACCGACCCAGTGGAGCAGCAACATATTCTTCCGCTCGCCGGTGAACCGACTTCCATAGACGACCGAGGCCTTGCCCTTGAGGATGGGATCGAGCAGTTTGGGCCAGTCGTCGGGGTCATACTCGAGGTCGGCGTCTTGGATCAGGACCAGATCGCCGCGGGCCACGCCGAGGCCCGTTCGAATGGCCGCTCCTTTTCCCTGATTGCGGTCGTGGCTGACCACTCTGACCGTTGAGTCACTGAGAGCAGCCAAGACCTTGTCAGTACCGTCGCTCGATCCGTCGTCCACCACTATCACCTCGACCGAGAGCGGCACTTCGACCGCCCTGACGCGCCGGATGATTTCTGCCACGGTTCCGCGCTCATTGAAGACAGGCACGATGACCGAGAGCGTCTGGTAGTCCTTTGCATCGAGATGCGGCTCAGCCAACTCGTTCCGTCCCTTCGGTGAGCGTGTCGAAATATGCGACCGTTCGAGCGAGCCCGGCCTCTAATCCAACCGACGGTTGCCAACCAAGTTGCGCGCGGGCGAGCGAGATATCAGGGCACCGTCGAGTGGGGTCGTCAGTGGGCAGCGCCTGATGGACCAGGTCCGATGAGCTCCCAGTGGCCCTTCGTACTTCGTCGGCGATCTCAAGCACGGTCCATTCATCGGGATTGCCGATGTTCACGGGTCCAGTGAGGTCGCTGTCGAGGAGAGCCAGCAGCCCCCGGACCTCGTCGTCCACGTAACAGAGCGAGCGGGTCTGGGAGCCGTCGCCGTAAACCGTGAGCGGTTCCCCGGCCAGGGCCTGGACGATGAAATTGGAGACCACCCTCCCATCGCCGGGACTCAGTCTGGGTCCGTAGGTGTTGAAGATTCGGGCGATCGCCACGTTGGCGCCACGAGCACGATGATGCGCCATCGTCAGCGCCTCGGAAAAGCGCTTCGCCTCGTCGTACACACTTCTCGGCCCGACCGGATCGACGTTGCCCCGGTAGTCCTCGCGCTGGGGGTGGACGGCCGGGTCCCCGTAGATCTCGCTGGTCGAGGCGAGGAGGAAGCGCGCATGATGCGCCTCGGCCAACTCCAAGAGACGCCTCGTCCCTTCACTGCCGACCGCCAGGGTCTCGAGCGGGCGGGCGAGATACGCGGGCGGAGACGCTGGTGAAGCCAGGTGCAGGACGGCGTCGACTCTGCCGTCCACTCGGAGAGCATCACTGACGTCGCCTACCAGAAGCGAGAACCGGGGCTCCCCTTCGAGGTGGGCCACATTGCCACGGCGACCCGTCGAGAGGTCATCGATCGCGACGACTTCATCACCCCGGAGGAGCAACTGGTCGCAGAGGTGCGAGCCCAGAAAACCGGCCCCGCCTGCAACGACAGCTCTCACGGGCGACCAATGCCGGTGTAGTCGAATCCCTTGTTGCGAAGCGCTCGGGGATCGAGCAGATTCCGCGCGTCGACGACGCTGGCGTGATCCATGAGGTCGGCGACCTTCTCGAAGTCCAGCCAGCGGAACTCGTCCCATTCGGTGAGCAACGCAACGACCGCCGCCCCTCGGCAGGCTTCATAGGGGTCCGCACTGAGGGTAACCCCGATTAGGTCGTGCCCTTCTTCGTTGGTCGCCACTGTCGGGTCGTAGGCCGTGACTTTGGCTCCGGCGCGGACCAGCCGCCCGGTGATCTCGGCGGCCGGCGAACAGCGCCGATCGTCGGTGTCGGCCTTAAAGGTGAGGCCCCAAACGGCAACCGCCACTGACTCCAACGACCCTCCAGCCGCTTCGGTGATCTTCTTCACCACCCGATCGAGTTGCTCGTCGTTTTGGGCCATGGCCCCGCGAAGAAGGGCGAAGTCGTAGCCGGCCGATTCGGCGATGTGCACAAGCGCCGCCGTGTCCTTGGGAAGGCACGAACCACCCCAGCCTGGTCCGGGACGCAGGAACTCGAAACCGATCCGCTTGTCGTAGCCCAAGCCCAGGACGAGATCACGGACGTCGGCGCCGACCGCCTCGCAAAGAGCGGCAATGGCGTTGACGAAGCTGAGTTTGGTGGCCAGGAATGCGTTCGACGCGTACTTGATCGTCTCCGCCGTCGTCGTCGTCGTGACGATGAGTGGCGCCCCTGTCGCCGAGAAGAGCTCGCCGACGCGTTGGGCTGCCGCAGGATCGTCGGCACCGACAACGATGCGATCAGGGTGCAGGCTGTCCGCGACCGCCGTGCCCTCCCGAAGAAACTCTGGGTTCGAGACGACCTTGATGTCATCACGATCTGTCACGCGCTCGACAAGTCCGGCAGTTCCAACCGGCACGGTTGACTTGTTGACGACGATGGCCCCCGTGCGGAGCGATGTCTTGATCTCTTCGGAAACCGCCTCGACGAACGAAAGGTCGGCCGATCCGTCACTTCCCTGGGGGGTCGGCACGCAAAGGAAGACGAACTCCGCCCCTTCGACCGCTTCGGCCGCACTCCGGGCGATGCGCAACTTGCCTGACGACAGGCCTTCGCCGAGCAGTTCTTCGAGCCCCTTTTCGACGATGGGAGACTCACCTCGCACCAAGAGGTCGTAGCGCGCGGGATTGGATTCGGCGAGGACCACCTCGTGACCAAAGTGGGCCAGGACTGCCGCCGTGGGCACGCCCACATAGCCCGCGCCAATGACCGTCACCTTCGCCGACTTGCTGTTCCCCGCCATATCTCACATCACCGCCTTTTCAGGACCGCTCCGCCGTGTGTGACCTTGTCGTGTGGGTGCCCCGATGAGGTCCCTCTCGTCAGCGACCGGTCAGTATCGCCTTTTGGGCATCATAGGTCAGCCTCTTCGAACCTCCCGAGGATCCGGGAGGGCTCCGGGGCTCTCCTCAGGGCGTGAGGCTGGCCACCAGGCCGTCGAGAATGTCCGCCTCGGAGACCAGGCAGGTGGCGAATCCAAACCGCCTCATCGCTGCCTCCAGGACGAGGACTCCACCCACGATCACGTCCTCCCGTCCGGGGGAGATTGCACGCCGGCGGCGGCGGACGCTCGTCTCCTCCTGGGCGAGGATTCCGGCCCACCTCTCGACCGAATCCCTGGCGAGCACGGCGTGATGAACCCGGCTTCGGTCGTAGTCGGTGATCCCCAGTTCGAGCATCGCCAGCGTCGAGACTGTCCCGGCCAAACCCAAGAGGCGCCGAGGGTCCCGCAGGTGCCCCAGCGCCGGGACCTCCTTGACAGCCTGATCGAGTGCATCGCCGATGGCGGATCCTGCGCTCGCAAGCTCATGCGATTTCGGCGGATCGCTGTGTAGAAAGCGCTCGGTGATACGCACACATCCGATATCAAGGGACACTGCATCGATCGAATCGCCGCGTTTGAGCACGATCTCGGTTGACCCGCCGCCGATGTCGATGGCGACGTCATCTCCTGCGTTCGGTTCGAGGTCCGCCGTTGCACCTGCGTACGAGAGGCGACCCTCCTCAAGTCCCGCGATCATCTCTGCCTGCACGCCGACAGTCTGGGTGGCCGCGTCCAGGAATACTTGGCCGTTCTCAGCGTCGCGGACCGCGGAAGTCGCTACGAGACGGGCCTCCTCGACTCCAAGTTCGTCCATCTCCCGCTTGTAGTCGGCCAGGACCAAGAGTGTCCGCTGTATAGCCTCCTCGTTCAACCGATGCGTTGCGTCGACTCCTTGGCCGAGGCGGGTGATGCGCATCTGGCGAGACAACGTCTCCCCATCATTGGAAGCGATAAGTAATCGGGTCGAGTTGGTCCCGCAGTCGAGTGCGGCAACCGGGGCGTTCGGATCGTGAGCCACGAGCAATGCTCTACCACGCCACCTCGTTCAGCCAATCACACGCATCCTGTCGGTCGGCGGCACCGGGCTAGGACCCATTCCGAGCTCATCCGCCACCCACTCGCCGACGGGGTCCTCTCCGCCGGCAAGCCACCAAGCGAGGTGCGCATGGAGGCACTTGACTCCCTGTCGCGTGCCGCCGACACCTCCCGAGGGTCGGGGACCGATGTGTGCGGGCGACATGAGGGCATCTCGCTCCGTCGCGTACCGACGGTGGGCGTCGGCCAGCTCCTCGGGATCGACGCTGGCCTCGGCTGCACGTACGCCCCCGGTCGACTCGAGTGTGCTGACGGCGTCTCGGAGCTGTGGGTCGATGAGCCAGTAGCGCGTCGGCATCGGCGTGCCGTCACGGAGCAGCGGGGCGTTGGCGATGACGACTGGCTCCCCACTCCTTCGCCGGACCACGATCTCGAAGTCTCCCGCTGGCTCTCGGCCGAGCAGTCGGGTGACGAGATCGTGGTCAGTGGGGAGCGTGGGGTCCTGCTCGCTCACTTCCAGAACTCGAACGTCTGCAGCACCCGCTGCAGGAAGCCGCCCGAGGCACTCGACGTGGTGGCGTGCGAGGCGGTGCTGGAGGCGTTGCTCGCCGGCAATGCAGTGCCCGTCACGGGGGGTGCGATGGTCGTCGAGGACACCGAGCCGGGCGGCAGCTCGACAGCCGCGGAGGGCGAGACGGGGGGCTGGAGCCCCGGATCGCCGGCGTAGGGCTCGTTGGCAGCACCCGTCCCGGTCCCGTTGGGCGGGAGGACCTGGTAGGCCTGCTGTCCGGGGAGCACGAGCTGGTACTGCTCGCGGGCGATGCGCTGGATCTCGGCTGGGCTGTTGAGATTCGTCTGCTCTTGGCGGAGGGCCTGGTCCTGCTGGCGTAGCTGGGTGAGCTGCGAGGCCGCAGCCGCTTCCGCTTGGCGCTGGTGGAAGAGCGAGCTCGCCGGGAACCAGGCGGCCAGCACGATGACCGCGAACGCGACAGAGCACACGAGCAGGAACCGCGACCGTCGGGCCTTGGCCGCATGGCGCCGCTCAGCCCGTGACTGGGGCCGCGCCCGTGGCACCTGCTTCGACGCCGCCTTCGGTCCGTGAGGCTTCGTGGCCGCCTTCGACTTCGGCGCCGTGCCGCGCCGACGGAGGAGACCGTGCCGCTTGGGTGCGGGCTTCGACTTCGACTTCGACGTTGCTCGTCCGGCGGTCGGCTTGGCGGTCGCCTTGGAGCGCTGCTCAGTCGCCACGGACTCCCCCGGCGAGAGCGGCTCGGCCGAGGAACGCCGCGGACTCGCCGAGGTCCTCTTCGATACGGAGCAACTGGTTGTACTTGGACACCCGGTCCGAGCGCGCCGGTGCGCCGCTCTTGATCTGCCCGGCGTTGGTGGCGACCGCCAGGTCGGCGATGACCGTGTCCTCGGTCTCCCCGGACCGGTGCGAGATGACCGACGTGTACGCCGAGCGGGTGGCGAGGGCCACGGCGTCGAGGGTCTCGGTGAGCGTCCCGATCTGGTTGAGCTTGATGAGCACCGAGTTGGCGACGTGGCTCTTGATGCCCCGCTCGATGAGCTCCATGTTGGTCACGAAGATGTCGTCACCCACCAGCTGGATGCGCCCGTCAAACTTTTGGGTGTGAACGGCCCAGCCGTCCCAGTCCTCCTCGGCCATGCCGTCTTCGATCGAGACGATGGGATAGCGCGCGGCCAGGTCCACCCAGTAGTCGGCGAGCTCGAGCGAGCTGAGCGTGCGGCCCTCGCCTTTGAGGTCGTAGACGCCGTCCTTGTAGAACTCGCTCGTCGCCGGGTCGAGGGCGATGGCGATGTCCTCACCCGGCGTGCGGCCGGCCGCCTCGATGGCCTCGAGCAGGACGACGACCGCGTCCTCGTTGTGGGCCAGGTTCGGGGCGAAACCGCCCTCGTCACCGACGGCGGTCGAGAGCCCCCGCTTCTGCAGCACGCCCTTCAGGGCGTGGTAGGTCTCGGCCCCCCAGCGCAGCGCCTCGTGGAAGGACGCGGCCCCCACCGGCATGATCATGAACTCTTGGAAGTCGATGGAGTTGTCCGCGTGCACCCCGCCGTTGATGACGTTGAACTGCGGCACCGGCAGGACATGGGCGTTGGCGCCACCGATGGAGCGGTAGAGCGGGAGCTCGAGCTCGGCGGCGGCGGCCCGGGCGACCGCCAGGGAGACGGCGAGCATGGCGTTGGCCCCGAGTCGCCCCTTGTCCGGCGACCCGTCGAGGTCGATCAGGGTCCGGTCGACCTCTCGCTGGTCGAGCGCATCGATGCTGTCGAGCGCGTCGGCGATCTCCCCGTTGACATTGTTGACGGCCTGGAGGACGCCCTTGCCGCCGAACCGGTCCCCGCCGTCTCGGAGCTCGACCGCCTCACGGATGCCCGTCGAGGCCCCCGAGGGGGTGATGGCACGGCCCTGCGCACCTGAGTCGAGGACGACCTCGGCCTCAACGGTGGGATTGCCGCGCGAATCGAGGACCTCGCGTGCGATGACAAATGCGATCGTGCTCACGTTCCGCTCCTTGGTGCCTCCCCTGGCGAGGTACCACCACTCCAACGCTACTAGCGACGGGCCGGCGAAAAGTGGAGCGTGACGATTAGTCGGACTCGGATCGCCCGCGCTGTTCGGCCTCGACGATCTCGTCGCGCAATCGCAGCGCTGCCTCGCGCAGCGCACCTTCGGGGTCGATGCCGCGCCGACGGCCGAGGTCGGCGACCTCGAGCAGCAGCTCGCCGTAGGCGCGGGCGGCAGTTGTGTCGACCTCGAGCGTGTCCGCCGGCTGTGCTGACCCCAGACCCTGCGATGAAGGGATGGACGTCAGCGCTTCGACGAGCGCGCGCCACTGGGTCGCGTCGTCACCCGCGCCGTCGGCCGACACGCCGATGGCCGAGGCCTTGCGCTGGAGCTTGGTGGCGAGGGCGAGGGCGGGCAGTGCGAGGGGGATGCCGTCGGTGACGCTCTCGCGCTGCTTCTCTGCCTGCTTGATGACCTCCCAGTTGGCGACGACGGCCTCGGGCGAGTCGGCCACCACGTCGCCGAACACGTGGGGGTGGCGGCTGACCAGCTTGTCGTGCACGCCCCGGGCCACGTCGGCCAGGGTGAAGCGGCCCTCCTCGCTGGCCAGCGTGGCATGGAAGACCACCTGGAAGAGCACGTCGCCGAGCTCCTCTTCGAGGTGGGCGACGGCCACAGCCTCGTCGCCCTCCCCGGCCTCGGCCCGGGTCAGCTCCTCGATGGCGTCGATGGCCTCGTAGGACTCCTCGAGCAGGTGCCGGGTGAGCGAGGCGTGCGTCTGCTTGGCGTCCCACGGACAGTCGGCGCGCAGGCGTCGCACCAGCTCGACGAGATCCATCAGCTCGGCGGCAACAGGGGCGGTGAGCAGCGGGATCCACAGCGAGGTCAGATGGTCGGGCTCGATGCAGCGGTCGAGCTCGTCCCACCTGACCGTGGTCACCACTTCGTCGTCCAGGCCGAGGTGGTGCAGGACGGTCACGCTGGGCGCCTCACCGGAGTCGGTTTCGAGCGAGAGCTTGATGTCGCTCAGCACCGGCTTCGACCAGCACTGGGCCACGAGGAGCGGCCCACGCTCGCCCGCCGCCTCGGTGATGAAACGTGCGCCGTCGACCAGCCGGACCCCTGCGGTCAACGGGTCGATCCCGAGCCGCTCCCAGGCGAGGTCGAGGAAGGACAGGGACGGCACGACGGTGATGTCGACCCGCTCGTCCGCTCGCAGCAGCTCAACGGTGCGCTCCGCCACAAGCGGCGAGCCCGGAACGGCGTAGACGACCGGGCCCTCGTCGCGCACCCGCCCGGCGGCGGCCACCAGCTCCTCGGTGATGCGCTCGTAGACCTCCTCGAACGTCGCCGCGCGCTCGTAGACGTGGTCGAAGCTCGGGATGTCACCGGCGAGGGCGGCGGACGGGTGCCGTGACGTTCGGAGGAACGCGGCGGGTGCGGCTCGGAGCAGGTCCAGGGTGCCGACGCCGATGTAGCCCTCCCCGGCCGGCCCGAGGCCGACCACCGTGACCCGTGGCCGGTTCACCGACAGCTCGCGCCGCTGCGGCGCCGTCGCACCGGCTCAGCCCGCCGCGGCGGTCTGTGGCTTGTCGGCGGTCCCCGAGAGCAGCGCGGTCAAGGGCGGCGACGAGGGTGGGGTGATGCTCGCCGAGCCCTTTGGGGTCCAGGTGCCGTAGCGGGGGTTCACCGAGACGTCGGCGTGGCGGGCGGCCAGCGCCAGTGCCGCTGCGGCGCGGGCCTCGCCGCTCTGGAGCAGGAGCCGTCGGATGATCGATGCCGAACCCCTGATGGTGCCGGGCGTGCGGCTGGAAATCTGGATGAGCACGTAGGAACCGGAGCTCTGGTAGGGCAGCGGTTCGGAGATGCCCCCGACCGGGACGTCGGCCACACTCTGGAGGATGCTCGCCTGAGCCGGCGTGGCGCAGCCGCTCGAGACCGAGCCGTTGCTCCCCGCCGCCTGCGCGATGGGCGTGCCGGCGAGGACCTGGGTGCGGATGGCCGCTGCTGCCGCCTCGCTCGAGGTCTCGACGAGCGTGATGCAGGTCGTGGCGAGGGACGCCTTGTGGGCGGCGAAGTAGCGGGCGATGTCCGCCGTGCTGATTCCGGCACCGGGTTCACTGGCGAGCACGGCGTTCGCCGTCGCCTGCATCTGGACCTGACGGGCCACGAAGGAAGCGGGCATGGCGGCGAGGATGCTCGTGCCCGACCCCGCACAGCTCACTCCGCTCTGGGATGCCTGGGCGATGGTCGAGGTGATGGAGTTGGTGAGGTCCCCCGTGGCGGCGCTCACGTCGGCCGCACCGACCGTCACGTGGCGCTCGGCGGCCAGCTGGCTGATGAACTGGCCGTTGATCAGCTTGGAGAGCCACTCGGCGACGAAGGTGGCGTTGTAGGTGCCCTGGCCGCGCCCGGTCACCGGCACATAGGTGGCCTGGCCCCCGCCGGCGACGTAGTTGTTGGCGTAGAGGTAGCACTGGTAGGCCGTGCTGCCCGAGATGGCGGCCAGGTCCGCATTGAGCGTGTCCTGGGACACACCCGCACCGTTGACGGTGGCCGCGTTGGACGGCACGGCGAAGGCCGCCGCCGCGACGACGGCTGCGATTGCGACAAGGAGGACGGCGAGGCGCTTCATGACGGGCGCATGCTAGTGGAGCGCCCCGATGCGTCCGGAGTCGGCGGCACCCGGCTCGCCCTTCGCCGGGTTCGTCTCGGGCACGAGCGAGACCAGGAGCTCTCGGAGGAATTCCGCCGCCCGGCAGCCCGGGTCGAGGGGCACCAGCAGCTGGGCGAGGTCCTCGCGCAGCGTGGCGCCGGGCACCAGCCGCCGCAGGCGGATCTGGGCGCTCGAGGGCAGTTCGATCGGCGTGACCCGCGCAATGGGTACTCGCGAGCCGCCCACGCGCGCCGGGGTGACGGTGACCTCTCCGACCCCGATGCGCAGGCACTCGACGCGCAGGCGGGCCAGGTCGAGGAGCCCCTCGGCCGCGCTCGGGAGCGGCCCGTAGCGGTCCTTCCACTCGAGGGCGATGTCGTCGACGACGTCGTGGCTGGTGGCCCCGGCGAGCCGTCGGTAGGCCTCGAGCCGGGCGTCCTCGGCCGGGACGTAGGAGGCGGGCAGGTAGGCGTCGCCGGGGACGTCGAGGGCGACGCTCGGCGGCTCGGCTCTCGGCTCGCCTCTGGCCTCGGCCACCGCTTCGGCCACCAGCTGCACGTAGAGGTCGTAGCCGACCGCCGCGATGTGGCCCGACTGGTCCGCACCCAGGATGTTGCCCGCCCCGCGGATCTCGAGGTCTCGCATGGCGATCTTGAACCCCGAGCCGAGCTCGGTGTGCTCCCCCACCGTCTTCAACCGCTCGTAGGCCTGCTCGGTGAGGACCCGGTCCGCCGGGTGGAACAGGTAGGCGTAGGAGCGCTGGTTGCCCCGCCCCCCCCGCCCCCCGATC
>Ga0224557_1001251_pt1 | contig 25096 bp, 18 predicted proteins | sample 714S31014metaG_FD_180677 | JGI IMG/M metagenome (GOLD analysis project Ga0224557, IMG submission 180677) | Peat soil microbial communities from Stordalen Mire, Sweden - 717 S3 10-14 | ecosystem: Environmental > Terrestrial > Soil > Wetlands > Peat | place: Sweden: Norrbotten County, Stordalen... | reverse complement strand
CGCCCGGGCGGCCACCAGGCGAGTGGTGACCGGCGCCCCACCCTCGCCGGCGAGAGCCATCCCCTCGATCAGGGCAGCGCGGCAGCAGGCGAGCGGGGGGACGTGAGGCGCCAGCTCGGCGACGATCCGCTCGGTGAACGAGGCCCCGCGCATCGCAGCGGGGTGATCCCGCACGGGCCGGCCGGCGAGCTGCTGCCGCATCGTCTCGGGCCCGGAGCGCGGAGCCGCCACCCGCCGGTCCAGGTCAGCGCGGGTCGGGCTTGCCGACGTCGCGGTGGCGGACGGTCACCTCGAGGTTCTCCGCACGGAGCCTCCGGGCCAGCTCCTCGGCGACGACCACCGAGCGGTGCCGGCCACCGGTGCACCCGACCGCCACGGCGAGGTGCCGACGGCCCTTGGCCGCGCAGTGGGTCGCCGCCCAGGAGAGCAGCTCGCTCAGCCGATCGCAGAGCTCGCCGGTCTGCGGATCGGCGAGGACGTAGTCGCGCACCCCGGCGTCCAGCCCGGTCCGCGGCCGCAGCTCGGGATCCCAGAAGGGGTTGCGGAGAAAGCGGACGTCGACCACCCAGTCGGCCTCCACCTGGGGACCGAATTTGTACCCGAAGGAGGAGACCGCGACCCGGAGCCGAGCCTCACCGCCCGCCGGCGCCACCAGCTCGACAACGCGCTTGCCCAGCTCCTCGGGGCTCAGCTCGCCGGTGTCGATGACGGTGTCGGCCGCGGCGCGGAGGCCGGTGAGCAGCTCCTGTTCGCGCCGCACCGCCGCCGCCGAGCCTCCGGCTGCATGGCACGGATGGGGGCGAGTGCTCTCGGCGAGGCGCCTGAGAAGCACCGGCTCGGGGGCGGTGAGGTACACGACCCGCACCCCGGCCGGGGGGATCAGGCCGGCGATGGCCTCGCCCTGGCGGGCGTCGACCACAGCGGCGGCGGGACGTGCGCGGGCCACGGAGGCCCATGCGGAGAGGAGATCGAGGCTCAGGTTGTCGACGACGTCCACGCCGGCGGCCTCCAGGGCGCGGGCCGCGGTCGCCTTTCCCGCCCCGCTCATGCCGGTGAGGATCCAGGAGTCGGTCCGCACCGCGTCAGCCGTCATCTCGCCGCGATTGTAGGGGGGGACAGGCGGGCGCGCCCCATCCTCGCCGGTACCGAAACCGCCCATGCCGGCGCGGCCGTCCTTCTCAGACCAGCTCCTTGATCCGCTGGGCGACCACCTCGGGCACCACCTCGGAGAGCTCCTCCACGCTCGCCTGCCCGATGGCCTCGACGGTGCCGAAGCGGCGGAGCAGGGCGCGCTTGCGCACCGGCCCGAGGCCGGGGACGACGTCGAGCCGGGAGCGCAGCGCCGACCTGGCCCGCCGGGCGCGGTGCTGGGTGATGGCGAAGCGATGGGCCTCGTCGCGGACCCTCTGGACCAGGAAGAGGGTGGGCGATTCCCGGGGCAGCACGATCGGCTCGGGGTCGTCGGGACGGAAGAGCTCCTCGTTGCGCTTGGCCAGGCCAAAGACGGGCACGTTCCCCAGCCCCAGCTCGAGGAGGACGCCCCGGGCCGCGCCGAGCTGGCCCTTGCCCCCGTCGATGAGGAGGAGGTCGGGGAGCGCGGCAAAGCTCTCCTCGGGCCGAGCCCTGCCCCGGCGGGCTTCGTCGGCGACCGCGCCCTGCCCATCGCCGGCATCCGGATCGGGGCGGTCCTCCGCGCCGTTGCTGCCGTCGGGATCGGCGACCGGGATGTCGCCGTCCGCCTCCTCCTGGAGGGCACGGAGATGGCGGGCGAATCGGCGCCGGAGCGTCTCCGCCATGGAGGCGAAGTCGTCGGCGCCCTCCACCGTCTTGATCCCGAAATGCCGGTAGTGGCCGGGACGGGGCCGGCCGTCCTCGAAGACGACCATCGAGCCCACCGAGTTGGTGCCCATGGTGTTGCTGATGTCGTAGCACTCGATCCGGCGCGGCGGGCCGTCGAGGTCGAGGCGGGCGGCGAGGTCGGCGAGCAGCGCCTCGGTCCGCTCCGCATCGAAGTCCTCGACGACGCGGCGCTGGCGCAGCGTGGCGAGCGCCGTCTCGCGAGCGCGCTCCACCAGCCGGCGCAGCTCGCCCCGCTGCGGGACCCGGACGTCAACCGGGCCGCCGCGTTCGCCGGAGAGGAAGTCGGCGATCTCGTCCAGGTCCTCCGCCGCGTCCGAGGCCAGGATGGTCCGGGGGAGCTGGGGTGACCCGCCGTAGAACTGGGGGAGGAAGGCGCTCAGGCACTCGGCCGGCGAGCGGTCGGCGACACCCTCGACCTCGTGGGTCTCCGAGCCGATCACCCGGCCGCCTCGGACGGTGAGCACCGCCGCCATCCCCCGCCCCGCCTCGACGACGATGGCGACGGCGTCGTGGTCTCCGCGCCGGCCGCTCAGGACGTCCTGCCGCTCGCTGATCCGGTCGATGGCCCGGAGACGATCGCGGAAGCGCGCCGCCAGCTCGTAGTCGAGGGAGGTCGCGGCCTCCTCCATCTGCCCGCGCAGCTCGTCGGCGAGCACGGGGCTCCGCTCCTCCATGAAGGTCTCGACCTGCTCCAGGAGATGGGCGTACCCGGCCTCGTCGATCCGCCCCTCGCAGGGCCCGCTGCAGCGCCGGATGTGGTAGTCGAGGCAGACCCGGCCCCTCCGGAAGACCTCGTCACCGCAGGTGCGGAAGGGGAAGATGGTGCGCAGCGAGCGGACCGTGGTGCGGAGTGACTGGGCGCTCGTGTACGGACCGAAGTAGCGCGCCCCGTCGCGCTGCACCCGGCGCGTGTAGTAGGGCCGGGGAAAGAGCGTCGCACGCTGACCCGCCTCACCCCGTGGCGCCCGCAGCTTCTCCCTGGCCGTCCCGGGGGCGTGAGCGTCCGGCGTGCCCGGCGCCGGGATCTTCAGGTAGAGATAGTTCTTGTCATCTTTGAGTCGAACATTGAAACGCGGGCGGTGGCGCTTGATCAGCGTGTTCTCGAGGATCAGGGCCTCGCGGGGGCTGGCGCAGGCGATCACCTCGAAGTCGAAGACGCCCTCGACCAGCCGGCGGGTCCGCTCCGGGAGGCTCGGCATCCCGGTGAAGTACGAGCGGAGCCGGTTCTGCAGGACGGCCGCCTTGCCGACGTAGGCCACCCGGCCGGCCAGGTCGCGCATGACGTAGACCCCGGGGCCCTGCGGGGCGGCCCGGAGCCGCTCGCGGAGAAGGTCGGGGTGGTCGATCAGCCGGGCCGGGCGCTCCGTGGTGGCCACCGCGTCACTGTATCGCCGGAGCGGGCACGGGGAGGGTGGGCCCGGACGTCGAGGCTCCCCCGGACGCCGAGATGGGGGCGTGCCCGGAGGATCGGGCACCCGGTACAGTCGTCGGGACCATGCAGGGAGGCAGCGTCATCCGGAGAGCAGCACGGAGGGTTGGGGGTCACCACCGGACGGCGACGGCCGTGGTCGGGATGGGACTCGTCCTGGTGATGAGCGGCTGTGGGGCCGCGGGGGCACCCCTGAAGAGCGGCACCGGTTCCCCGTCAGCCCCGGCCGGGACGTCTGCGCACCCCTCGGGAGCGGCGTCCGCGACACCCGCCGCTCCGACGCCCACCCCGCCCGCCACCGACCTGATGGCCTACGCCGCCACCATGGACGGCAACGTCGTCCCGGTCGACGTGACCGCGGGCAGGGCGGAGGCGCCGATCCCGGCCGACCTCCGGCCGGAGGCGATCGCGATCACCCCCGACGGGCGCACCGCCTACGTGGCCGACGCCTTCGCCGCGACGGTCACGCCCATCGACCTCACCACCGGCGTCGCCGGGGCGGCGATCCCCATCGCGAAAGATGGCGGGATCTCCTCGATCGCCATCAGCCCGAGCGGTGCCATCGCCTATGTGGCCGTCGTTCCCACCGCCCAGGCCTACGGGGTGGTGGTACCGATCGATCTCGCCACGCGCACACTGGAGCCGGGGATCGTGGTGGGCGCCGTCCCCGTCGCCATCGGCATCACCCCCGACGGCTCCACCGCCTATGTGGTGGACAGCGGCGACGGCACGATCACGCCGATCGCGCTCGCGACCGGCACCGTCTATCCGCAGCTCCTTGTCGGTGGCAACCCCGTCGACATGGCGATCACCCCGGACGGGCACGCCGCCTACGTGATGGACGACCTGGACACCGGCGCCGTCATCCCGATCACGCTGTCGGCGAACCCTGTGCAGGACGTGGTCGGCAGCGCGATCTCGGCGGTGAGCGGCGAGGCCGAGGCCATCGCCATCGCCCCCGACGGCAGCCGCGCCGTGGTGGTGGGCGGGACCGGGGCCAGGCTGATCTCGCTCCCGAGCGGGGCCCAGCTCGGGGCGACGATCTCCGGCAGCTTCACCGCTGTGGCCATCACGCCGGACGGCACCACCGCCCTGCTCGGCTTCTTCGACGGGACGGGAGGCACGCACGGGGTGCTCCCCGTCAAGCTCAGCGCGAGCACGGCCGGCGCCCCGATATTCCTCGGCGGTGAGCCGACCGCGATCGCCATCCGTCCGTAGGTGAGGAGGCGCCGGCCGCGCGGGGAGATGGGTGACCACCCATTCCCCCGACCCGTGGGAGCAGCGATGGCAGACGTCACCGATACCCTCGCGCCCCGGGCACCCCGGGGTCGGCGTGATCGCCTGCACCTGACCGCCGCCCTCGCCGTCATCGGGGCATTGTTTCTCAGCGCCTGCGGCGGTGCCAGAGCGACCCCGGCCGCCAGCCCGACCCCCTCCCCGCGGACGACCCCGACCGCCACGGTCAGCGCGACGGCAACGCCGACCGCCACGCCGGCGTCACCCACTCCCACACCGGCCCCCACGCCAACCCCGCCGGCGTCCGACGTGATGGCGTACGTGGCCATGAGCGACGGTGAGCTCGTCCCCCTCGACGTGACCACCGGCACGGCGGAGGCGCCAATGCGGATCGACCCCGACCCGACCTCCGTCGCCGTCAGCCCCGACGGCCGCTACGCGTACGTGGCCGATGGGGACGCGGCCACGGTGACGGCGGTCAACCTGGAGACGGGCACGGTCGGGACGCCCAACCAGGTGGCGAACGATGCCACCCTCACCGCGCTCGCGATCACCCCGAACGGGGCCACCCTTCTCGCGGTTGCCAATCCCACCGGCTACGACACCGGCTCGGTGATCCCGATCACCCTCGCCAGCGGCAGCGTCGGTGCACCCATCCCGGTGGGAGCCTACCCGGTCGCCATCGCCGTCGCGCCGAACGGCGGCACCGCCTACGTCGTCAACGCCGGCGACAGCACGATCACGCCCATCTCGCTCGCGAGCGACACGGCGGGAGCCGCCCTCTCGGTGGGGGTGGACCCGATGGCCATCACCATCACTTCGAGCGGCGCCACCGCCTACGTTCTCGGGGGCACCGGTGCCGGCACCCTCACCCCGATCACCCTGGCGGCGAATCCCGCCCAGGACGTGGTCGGTGCGGCGGTCTCCGTTCCCGGGGGCACGCCCGCGGCGCTCGCCATCGCTCCGGACGGCGGCAGCGCCTGCGTGCTCGGGGCAACCGGGGTGGGCCGGGTCTCGCTGCCAGCGGGCACCGACCTCTGGACGACCTCCAACGCCAGCTACACCACCGCCGCGTTCAGCCCGGACGGGACCAGGGCGCTGCTCGGCTACACCTCCGGCACCTCGCCGCGTCAGGGAGTGGTGGTGCTGAACGTCGGCACGGACGCGGCCGGCACTGCGATATCGCTGAGCGGCAAGCCGGTCTCGATCGCCTTCCGCCCGTAGTCAGCCGCCACCCGAGCCCGCCCCCTCCGCGGCCACCCGGGGCGTCCCCGGGCGGAGGGTAGCGGCCAGCCTCGATTGAGGACCCCACGCGCTGCCTTGGGCGATTGTCCCTAATCCTTGTCCGCGGCTCGATCCGCAGCCTTATCGACCACGTCCTTGACCTGGCCCTTTGCCCGGTCGATCGTGCCTTCCTTCCTGAGCTTGTCGTCATCGGTGAGGTCGCCCAGAGCCTCCTTGACTCTGCCCTTGGCTTCGTCCGCACTGCCCATGGTTTCTCCTCAACTGGTTGGGTACCGGCCTTGCTCTATCTACGTCGACTTGTCATCAAGGGACCGACCTTCGCGCTGCCCACAGCTTCCTGGCTCAGTACCAGTACTTACGGCCTCCGATCGGGCGCCCGGCGCTGCCCAGGATCGAGAGGACAGCCCCAATGATGAGCAAGATCAGTCCGATGGTCCACAGCGGCGCAATACCCGCAATGAAGCCGATGATCATCAGGATTATGCCGAGGACGATCATGCGAGGTTCTCCATATCAGCCATTTGAGGCTTCCTTCACTCGACCCGCAGCCCTCCGAACCAGTGGCGCCGGGTTAGGCTCAATCTGGGGGAGGGGCCGCAACAACCGCAGCAAGAACGCACTCGACCCGGAGCTCAGGAGGGCGCACTCTCCGCAGCCGCCAGCTCCTCCAGGAACGCCGCCTCGTCGATCACCCGGACCCCGAGCCGCTGCGCCTTCTCCAGCTTGGAGCCGGCGCCGGGTCCCGCAACCACGGTGTGGGTCTTGCGGCTGACGCTCGAGGCGGGGTTGCCGCCCAGCCGGCGGATGCGCTCCTCGGCGTCGGGGCGGGGCATCGCCATGAGCGACCCGGTGAGCACCCAGCTCTGGCCGGTCCACGGCCCCTCCCCCACCACCGGCGCGGTCTCCGCCTCGACCCCGACCTCGGCGAGCTTGGCCAGCAATCTCCGGCCGTCCTCACCGTGGAACCAGCGGGCGACAGCCGCGGCCATGGTGGGGCCGATGCCCTCGACCTCCAGCAGCTCCTCCTCGGTCGCGGCCGCGAGCCGCTCCAGCGAGCGGAAGTGGTCGGCGAGGACAAGGGCCGTGTGCTCCCCGACATGGGGCACGCCGAGGGCGTTGAGCAGCCGGTGCAGCGGCACCCGCCGGCGGGCGGCGATGCTCGCGATCAGGTTGTCGGCGGAGCGGCCGGCGAAGCGGTCCAGCTGCAGCACCTGCTCCCGGGTCAGCCGGAAGAGGTCGGCGGCGTCCTCCACGTGGCCGGCTTCGATCAGGGCGGCGATGACCATCGGGCCCATCCCCTCGATGTCCAGGGACGAGCGGCCGGCGAAGTGGATGAGCCGCTCCCAGCGCTGCGCGGGACAGAGCGGATTGACACAGCGGCGGGCCACCTCCCCGTCCTCGCGGACGAGCTCGGAGAAACACACGGGGCAGGCGGCCGGAGGCACCCAGGGCGCGGCGTCCGCGGGACGCTTGTCCAGCACCACCCGGACGATCTCGGGGATGACGTCGCCGGCCTTGTGGACGACCACGGTGTCGCCGGCGCGAACGTCCTTGCGCGCCACCTCGTCCTCGTTGTGCAGGGTGCAGCGCTGCACCGTCGAGCCGGCGATCAGCACTGGCTCGAGCAACGCGACCGGCGTGCAGGCCCCGGTGCGCCCGACGTTGACCAGGATGTCCTGCACCCGGGTCTCCCGCTCCTCGGGCGGGAACTTGTACGCGATGGCCCAGCGGGGTGACCGCGACACCGCCCCCAGCTCGGCCTGGATCTCCCGCGCATCGACCTTGATGACCACGCCATCGGTGCCGTAGTCGAGGTCGTGGCGGGCGTCCTGCCAGCGCTCCAGGTAGGCGGCGATCCCCTCGCCCTCCACCGCCTGCCAATGGGGATTGACGCGGAAGCCCATCTCTCCGAGCAGGGCCAGGACCTCGGTCTGGGAGCGGGCGGGACCGGGGGGGTCCAATTGATACATGAAGGTCTGCAGACCCCTGCTCGCGGTCACCGTGGGGTTCAACTGGCGCACCGCCCCCGCCGCGGCGTTGCGCGGGTTGGCGTAGTTCTGCTTGCCGTCCTCCTCCAGCTGCTGGTTGAGGGCCGCGAAGCTGGGCTTGGGCATGTACACCTCGCCGCGCACCTCGAACTCGCGGGGCAGCCCCTCGGGAACGCTGCGGAGACGGACCGGGATGGAGCGGATGGTGCGCACGTTGGCGGTGACGTCTTCGCCCTCGACGCCGTCGCCCCTCGTCGCCCCGGTGACCAGCTCGCCGTCGCGGTAGGTGAGCGACATGGCCAGCCCGTCGATCTTCAGCTCGCAGACGAAGCGGCCCACGTCGGGCACGATTCGCTGAATGCGCCGCCGGAACGCCTCGACCTCCTCCAGGGAGAAGGCGTTGCCGAGGGAGAGCATCGGGGTGCGGTGCCGGTACTTGGAGAAGGCCTCCGCGGGGGCGCCGCCCACCCGCTGGGTGGGCGAATCCGCCGTCTGCAGCTCCGGGTAGCGCGCCTCCAGGTCGACCAGCTCGCGGAAGAGCCGGTCGTACTCGGCATCGGTGATCTCGGGGCGGTCGGCGACGTAGTAGAGGTGGGCGTGGTGCTCCAGCTCCCTCCTCAGCTCGCCGGCGCGGCGACGGGCCTGCTCGGGGATCGGCCCGGTGGGGGTCTCGGTCATCGGTCCACCGATTGTCCAGTGTCGCGGCGCCGGGCTGCTACCTTTATCGCGACATGGCCCGTGCCTCCGCGTTCCTTGACCCGCGCCTCAGCGAGTACCTGGTCGCCCACGCCCAACCGGCGGACCCGCTGCTGGCGGAGCTCGCCGCGGAGACGGAGCGGTCGTGGGGCGAGCTGGACATGCCGATCAGCCCCGACGAGGGCGCGTTCCTCCGCATGCTGGTCCGGCTCTGCGGGGCCGGGCGGGCGATCGAGGTGGGGACGTTCACCGGCTATTCATCCCTCTGCATCGCCCAGGGGCTGCCACCCGGGGGACGGCTGCTCTGCTGCGACGTGAGCGAGGAGTGGACCTCGGTGGCGCGCCGCTACTGGGAGCGCGCGGGGCTGGCCGACCGCATCGAGCTGCGCCTGGGCCCGGCGCTGGAGACGCTCGCCCATCTCCCCATGGGGCCGCTCTTCGACTTCGCCTTCATCGACGCCGAGAAGAGCGAGTACATCGCCTACTACGAGGCCCTGGTGCCGCGGATGGCCGCGGGCGGGCTGATCGCCGTCGACAACGTGCTCCGGCATGGGACGGTGTTCGGGCTGGGAGAGCCGGACCGGCGGACCGCCCTGGCCCGCGAGTTCAACGACCACGTGCTCGCCGATCCGCGCACCGGGTCGCTCATCGTGCCCATCGCGGATGGCTTGAGCCTGATCACGACGGCCGCGCCGGAGTGGCGGACGCCCAGCTGATGGCGCTCAGGGGCTGAGGCTCCCTTTCACCTCGGCGGTTGCGCCTCGGCCGCCGTCGCCTCCCCCACCGAGGCCCGCACCGCCACCACACCTCGCTGCGAGTACTCGGCCACGCCGCCCGCCAGCTCGATCACGCACTGCTGGCGGAGGTCACCTGCCGAGGCTCCGACCGAGAAACGGAACTGGCCCGGTTCGACGACGAAGCGCATGCCCTCATCGAAGAAGGCCAACCGGCTCGGGTGGACCTCGAAGCGGACACGGCGGCGCTGCCCCGTGCCCAGGGCCACCCGAACGAATCCGATGAGCGACAGCTCCGGACGAGCCACCGAGGCCACGAGGTCCGACGCGTAGAGCTGGACCACTTCCTCGCCGGCTCGGGCGCCGGTGTTGGTCACCGTCAGCTCCACGGATATCGGCGAGAGCGTGTCGGTGGCGGTGACGGTGAGCTCCGACTGATCGAACGTGGTGTATCCCAGCCCGTGACCGAAGCAGAAGAGGGGCGAGTGGGAGCAGTCGGTGTAGTCGCCGTAGAACATCGAGCGGACGCCGCCAGAGCGCTGGCTGTGGTAGATGGGAACCTGGCCCGTGGCCCGGGGGAGGCTGAGGGGCAGCCTGCCTCCCGGCTCGGCTCTCCCGGTCAGGACATCGGCCAGGGCGTTGCCACCCTGCTGCCCCAGAGGCCAGGCGGCGACGAGCGCGGACGCAGCATCCACCACCCCCGTCAGCACGTGCGCCCGGCCGCTCATCACGACCACGACGGTGGGCGTACCGGTGGCGGCCACCGCCACGGCGAGCTCCTCCTGCAGGCCGGTCAGGCGGAGGTCGGTGGCGTCGCGGGCCTCGCCGACGGTGGACTCCCGGTCGAGTCCAGACCGGCCGCCCAGAAATAGGACGGCGACATCGGCCGCGGCCGCCGCCACCACCGCGGCAGGGAAGCCGCTGCGGTCGTCGCCGGTCAGGTCGCACCCCCTCTCATGCACGATCGCGACGGCCGGGCCGAGGGCGTCGCGGAGACCCCGCAGCGGCGTGACGTGGTCGGTGTAGTAGGGGCCGGGCTTCAACGCGCCCTTCCCGCTGGGAAGCTGCATGAGGCCGGAGAACCCGCCGGTCGGCTCTGGCTCGCCTTCGAGGACGGGCCGGACCTCGGCACCCGGCTCGGCAGCCGAGTTGTGTCCCTTGGGAGAGCCATCCCCCAGGGCCGAAGGATCGCCCGGCGGCCCCCCGCCCGCGAAGGCGCCCGCGGGGTCGAGGAGCACCCCCTGATGTGCTGGGTAGTGGTAGTCGCCCTGGAGCAGCCGGCGGTCGTCGGCGGCCGGGCCGATCACCGCCAGCTTGCGGATGGACCGGGAGAGCGGCAGCACGCCGTCGTTGGTCAGGAGGACGACGGCCTTGGTGGCGGCGGCCCGGGCCAGCGACACGTTGGCTGGATCCTCGAACACCGCCGTGACCCCGCTGGGGTCGACATACGGCGACTCGAACAGGCCCAGGCGCAGCTTGCCGATGAGCACCCGGCGGACGGCGGCATCCACCGCGGACACGGGCACCCGCCCAGCGGCAAGCGCCGCCTTCAGCGGCTCGCCGAAGCAGTCGAGGGCGGGCAGCTCCAGGTCCAGACCGGCGGTGATCGCCTTGATCGCGGCTCCGGAACGGTCGGCGGCCACCCTGTGGTAGCTGGCGAGCAGCGACACGGCGAAGTAGTCGGCCACCACCATCCCGTCGAAGCCCAACTCCCCGCGCAGCAGGTCGGTGAGCAGCTCCGCGGACCCACTGCCAGGCAGTCCGTCGACGCAGCTGTACGAGCTCATGACCGTGGCCAGGCCCGCCTCCCGGATGGCCGCTGCGAACGGCTCCGCGTACACCTCGCGCAGCTCTCGCGGCCCGACCTGCACCGGGGCGTGGTTGCGCCCTCCCTCCGAGAGCCCGTGGGCAAGGAAGTGCTTGCCCGTGGCCAGGACCCCGCGGGCCAGGTCGCCGGTCTGCATGCCCCGCACGTAGGCCGCTCCCAGGGTGCCCACCAGGACGGGGTCCTCCCCGTAGGTCTCCTCCAACCGTCCCCATCGCGGGTCTCGGGCGATGTCCAGCACCGGGGCCAGGCTGTGGCGCGCCCCGACGGCGAGCAACTGGCGGCGCACGGCCCCCGCGACCGCTTCGACCAGGGCTGGGTCCCAACTGCAGGCGAGGCCGAGGGCCTGGGGAAAGACGGTCGCCCCCCGGGCGCAGTAGCCGGCCAGGGACTCCTCATGGACGACCAGCGGGATGCCCAGGCGGGTGCCCTCCACGACCGCCCGCTGTATCTCGTTGACCAGCTCCGCGCTCTGCTCCGGCTTCAGGCCGGTCGTGGCGCCGATGCGTGTCATCTGGCCGATCCCGTGGGGGATCACGCGGAGGGCGGTCTCCCTGTCGAAGCGCTCGCCCGGGATCAGGTCGGGAAAGCGCACGGCGCCCAGCTGAGCCAGCTTCTCGTCGATGCTCATGCGCCGGAGGAGGTCGTCCGCCCGGTCGTCCACGGATCTGGACGGGTCGGAGTACGCAGGAGTGGTCACTGGCGGGTGTTAACCTCCAAGAGAGGGTGGCGCGGCGCAGCCTCGGTCTGCGCTGGGGTTATTGCAGAGCAAAGCCACCGATCCCCTTGACGAACTGGCGTCGCAAAACCAGGTACAGGAGCAGCAAGGGCAGCACGGAGAAGATGACCGCCGCCATCACGATGGGAACGTTGACGCCGAAGCCAGCGTTGGTGGTGGAGATCTGGAAGAGGCCAAGGGGCAGGACGGTCGTGCTTGCGGACTGGGTGAGGATGAGGGGGAGGATGAAATTGTTCCAGGCCCCGAGACCGGCGAAGATGCTCACCACGCCCACCACGGGGCGGGCCATGGGCCACACCAGCTGGAGGAACACGGTGCGCTCGCTGGCCCCGTCGACCGCCATGGCGTCGAACAGCTCAGCAGGGATCAAGCGCACGTAGTTGACGGTGAGCAGCACCGCCACCGCCATCTGCGCCGCCGACGTCACCAGCACCAGCCCGATCAGGGTGTCGTAGAGCTGAAGCTTGGCCATGATCACGTAGATGGGGATGAGCACGGCCTGGATGGGCACGGCCAGACCGAAGAGGATGACGCGGAACGAGATCGGAGCCATCCGGGTGGAGTGGCGCACGATGCGGAATGCCGCCAGCAGCGACAGCACCACGACGAGGACGATCGTCCCCGCTGTGTAGAGGAGGCTGTTGACGAAGTCCGTCAACAGTCCGGTACTCGAGAAGACGCTCGCCCACGAGGCCAGCGAGAGGCCACCGGTGGGCAGCCAGGGATTGGCGGTCAGGTACTGGCTCTGGGAGCGGAAACTGGTCAGGACCATGTAGTAGATGGGGAACAGCACCACGCAGAGCCACAGCGTCCCGAGAACGAAGGCGACCACCCTGGTCGGGCGCAGCGACCGCCTGAGCGAGCGCAGCCAGGCTGCCCTGCGCTGGCGCTCGCCGTCGCCATGGGCCGCGGGAAGGACCTCGGCCGAGCTCACGAGATTCCCTCCTGGCCGCTTTGCATCCCTCCGAAGCCGGTGAGGCGCACCAGGGTGAGGGCGACAGCGATCCCCAGGGCACCGAGCACGACCCCCAGGACGCTTGCGTAGCCGAACTCGGTCTGCACGAAGCCGGCGTTGTACATGTCCATCGCCAGCACCTCCGTGGTGTTGTGGGGGCCGCCGAGGGTGAGGATGTAGATGATGTCGAAGTAGGTGAGCGAGCCCACGATGATGAGCGTGGAGGAGGTGACGATGGTGTAGCGCAGCTGGGGCAGCGTCACGTGGAGGAACGTCTGCACCGGGCTGGCCCCGTCGATCTTGGCCGCCTCATACAGCTCGGGCGGGATTGCCCGCCGGCCCGCCTGATAGATGAGGGTGTGGAAGGGGACGAACTGCCACGTGATGAGACCGACGATCACGAAGAAGGTGAACCTCGGGTCGCCCAGCCAATTCTGGTTCAGGACTTGGAGATGGAGGCTGTTCCCCAGTCCAGCGAGGCCCCCGAAGGTGGGTGCGAGCACCCCCTGCCACATGAGGGCCAGCCCCGCCGTCGACATCAGCAGGGGAAGGATGTAGATGGCGGCGTAGACGGCCCGGTAGCGCTGCTTCCCGGCGACGAAGATGCCCAGGGCCATGGCCAGGGGGGTCTGTATCACCCACGAGAGGCCCGCCAGCTCCAAGGTCACGACCAGGGAGTTGTGTGCCATCGGGTCGGTGATGAACCTCGACCAGTTGGACAGCCCCACCCAGGTGAGCTGGCCGACCACGTCCCAGCTCGTGAAGCTGAGGAAGAGGGCGAACACCATGGGCAGGACGATGAAAGCCCCATAGAGGACCAGTGTCGGGGACAGGCCGGCGAGGTCAGCGCGCAGCCGCTGCCCTCCGCCGGACCGCGGTGCGGGCCCGGCGATCGGCAACTGGGCGCCGGGGGTGATGGTGCTGGACACGCTCATGAACGTCTCACAGGTGGGTTCTGTTCAGGTTAGCGGCGCCGGTGGCTGGCGAAGGGTCCCTCCCGGAGGCTTTCACCTCAGGCTGGACCGGGGCCCTTCGCCGGCCGGCTGGAGGGCTGGCTACGTCTGATACGGGTTCATCGCCGCGGCGAACTGCGTTGGCGTCTCCGTTAACTCGAAGACGTTGGCGAGGTTGTCGAGCATGGGGGTTGCCTTGGTCGGCCCCAGTGCCTGGTCCCAGGAGTACTGGAAGTAGGGCGCATTCACCACGTCCTGGTAGACGGGCTTCAGGTACGTGCCCAGGCTGGACGACGTCAGCAGGCTGGACGTACCGCTGATGACCGGCACCTGGCCGTCACCGATCTCTGCTATGGCGTAGGTCTGGCTGTAGAAGTACTGCAGGAACTGCTCGGCCACGTACTTCTGCGCCGCGCTGATGTGGGCTGCCATGCCCGAGTAGCTGGTGGTGTTGCCCTCGAGGTCGGCAGAATTGCCCGTGCCCCCGGGGACGGTCGGGAAGTCGCCGATTCCGATGCCGTTACTGCTGATGATCGAGGCATCGTCGGACTGGATCCCGCCCAGGTCCCAGTCACCCATCAGCTGCATCGCGGCCTTGCCCTGGTAGACCAGGGCGTCAGTCGACCCGTTGGTGTATGTGACCGAGTCATAGCCGGTGTTGAAGGCTTTGTCCTTGGCCAGGGTCTGGATGTCCGTCAGCGCCTGCTGCACCGCCGACCCGGACCAGGCGTTCGCCTTGTTGTCCTGGACGTTGAGGAAAGCCTGGGGCCCACCGATGCGGTCGGTCAGGTACTCCAGGTACATCAGGCCCTCCCACTGGTCCGCGTTGCCGAGGGCGATGGGGGTGATGCCCTTCGAGTTGAACACCTGGACGTCACTCAGGAGGTCGGTCCAGGTCGTGGGGAAGCTGAGCCCCGCGGCGCTGAACACCGCCTTGTTGTAGAAGAAGAACACCGGCTGGGTGCCCAGGATGGGCATCCCATAGATCTGCTTGTTGAAGGTGACCGCGTCGAGGCTCGAGGCCAGGAACTTGTCCTTCCACGACGGGGTGCCGGCGTCGCTCTGCCCCGGGTCGCCGAGCGGCTGGATGACCTTCGCTGAGATGTACTGCTGCATCGGGCCGCCGCCCCAGGAGAAGAACAGGGCCGGCGGGCTGGAGGTGCCCAGCGCGGTCAGCAGCTTGGTCTTGTAGGAGTTACTGGAGGGCTCGATGTCGATGGTGACCTTGTCGCCGGGATGGGCGTTGTCGAAGTCGGTGGCGATCGACGACCAGAGGTCGTTGACGTTGGTCCCGTTGGTCACCCACCAGACGTTGATGCTGGCCGTCTTACCCGAGGCCGACGAGGCCGACGAGGTCGTCGAGGAGGAACCGCAGGCGGCAGCCAAGGTCGCCACGCCGACCGCGGCTACCAGAAGCGACCACCACCTGTGGGACGCTCGATCCTTTTGAAGCGATCTGTTCATACCCAGCCCTGACCTCCGGCTACCCGAAACTTTCGCCAAATGACAGAATCATTCAACTGACACGGCCTATCCTCGCGCAACGCGGAGCTGACGTCAACTGGTCTCAACCCTCCCGTCTCCACGCTCCCGAGCGGGGCGAAGAAATGTTTCGGAAACGCCCCGGCGAATGGTAGGCTCGCGGGGTATGGAAGCGCTCACAGGAGACGAGGGCAACCTGGCTCAGCGGGCCAGCCGGCAAGGGCCGGCGAAGGTGACCATCGCCCAGATAGCCGAGGCCGCAGGGGTATCCGCCGCCACGGTCTCCAAGGTGCTCAATGGCAGATCCGAGGTCTCGGCGGCGACCCGCCAGCGCGTCCAGACGCTGCTGCTGGAGCGTCACTACCAGCGCCGTGCCTCATCCGGCAACGCCCCTCCACCCGTGATCGACCTGGTCTTCCCCGAGCTCGACAGCGCCTGGGCCATGGAGATCGTGAAGGGCGCGGTCAGCGCGGCCGCCCGTGCCGGCCTGACGATCGCCCTCACCTCCCTGTCGGACAGCTCAGGGCCCCAGACGTGGCTGGAGCAGATCTGCGCCCGAGGCACCCGGGGGATCATCTTGCTGCTGTCCAGGCTGAGCGACCAGGAGAAGGCCGAGCTCTGGTCGCGCCGTCTGCCCTTCGCAGTCGTCGATCCCCGCGGCGAGCAGGACCCGAGCGTCACCACCGTCGGGGCCACCAACTGGGCAGGCGGCCTGGCCGCCACCCGTCACCTCATCGAGCTCGGACATCGCCGCATCGGGGTGATCTCGGGCCGTCCCGACCTGCTGTGCAGCCGCGCCCGCATGGACGGGTACCGCTCGGCCATGGAGGCGGCGGGGCTGCCCCTGGCGCCGGAGCTGATGCAGTGGGGCGACTTCGGCGTCGACGGTGGGTTCAGGGAGGCGACGGCCATGCTGTCGCTGCCGGAGCGGCCCACCGCCATCTTCGCCGGCAACGACCTCCAGGCCATGGGAGTGCTGGAGGCGGCTCGCGTTCTGCATCTGCGGGTGCCCGACGGCCTGAGCGTGGTCGGGTTCGACGACCTGCCGCTGGCGCGTTGGACCTCGCCCCCGCTCACCACCGTCCGGCAGCCCCTGGCCGAGATGGCGACCACCGCCGTGGGCCTGCTGCTCGCCCAGGAACCAGGCGAGCGCCCCGAGGCCCGCAGCATCGAGCTGGCGACGACACTGGTGCCCCGCGAGACCACAGCTCCCTGCCGCTGAGCGCGCGCAGCGATCTGGCCGGTTGATCGGCTGGCGTCGCGGGTGCTGGCCAGCGTGCGGTGACGTCGCCGGGCGGAGCCAACCACTACTCAATCCCTGGAAACTTTCGCTATGCTTCAGAAAGGTTCCGAACAGAGGAGCCTCTCACCAGAGGGAGCTCGCGGCGATGGCGACGATCAGCCTGGACAAGTTGACCAAGATCTACCCTAACGGCAAGCCAGCCGTGTCGGATCTGGACTTGGAGGTGGCCGAAGGCGAGCTGATGGTGCTGGTGGGGCCGTCAGGCTCGGGCAAGACGACCGCCCTGCGGATGGTCGCGGGGCTCGAGGAGATCACCTCCGGCACGGTGAGCATGGATGGCCGGGTGGTCAACGACCTCACCCCCAAGGACCGCAACGTGGCCATGGTGTTCCAGAACTACGCCCTGTACCCGCACAAGACGGTGGCGGAGAACATCGGCTTCTCCCTGAGACTGCGCGGGATACCGAAGGCTGAGATCAGGGACAAAGTCGAGGCAGCGGCCCAGCTGCTCGGCCTGACCGAGTACCTGAAGCGCAAGCCAGGCCAGCTCTCGGGCGGGCAGCGCCAGAGAGTCGCCATGGGCAGGGCCATCGTTCGGGACCCGGCCGTGTTCCTGATGGACGAGCCGCTCTCCAACCTGGACGCCAAGATGCGGGTGCAGATGCGGGCCGAGATCTCGCACATCCAGCGCCGGGTGGGGGTCGCCACCCTCTACGTGACCCACGACCAGACCGAGGCCATGACGCTGGGCGACCGGGTGTGCGTCCTCCACATGGGCACGCTTCAGCAGTGCGGTGCGCCCCAGCACCTCTACGATCACCCGGACAACCTGTTCGTGGCTGGCTTCATCGGCTCTCCGGCCATGAACCTTTATGAAGCCACCGTCTCGCCGTCCGGCTCCGAGGTCAGAGTGGGCCCGCAGCTCCTCCCCCTGCCGGCGCGGCTACTGGCTAGCCGTCCCGCCCTGGCCGCCTACCGCGATCGGCGGCTCGTCCTCGGCATCCGGCCGGAGAGCCTCTCGGACGCCGCCCTGCTCCCGGCCCCTCCTGGCGGTACCCTGAGCGCGGACGTCGAGCTGACGGAGGCGCTGGGCAACGAGATCCAGCTCCACTTCACGATCGAGGCCCCGAGGGCCGCCTCTCATGAGCCTGAGGCGGCCATCGAAGCGACCGAGTTGTCCGCCGGACCGTCGATCAAGGCCGGCACGTCCAGAGCCGATGGAGTGGCTCGGGTGTCCCCCCACTCGACCCTGAGGGCCGGCTCGCACGCCACGCTGGCGGTCGACACCGAGGCGCTCCACTTCTTCGACTCGGACACGGGGCAGGCAATCTGGGGCTGAGAGCCGCACGGTGACCCGCTGCCGGGAGGGTCCGGCGGCAGCACCCGCGGCGTGGGGGGACGAAGCGGGAGAATTCGGACATGCCCAGCGTTGATGTTTCGCTCGACGAGCTTCATCTCTACGTGCCGGAGACCCAACCGCCGCCACACCTCGCGGAGTTCTGGGATGACACCCTGGCTGCCGCAGGACAGACGGCGCTGGACGTCGACCTGACCCCGGCCGGTCCGGGGCTGGCCGGGGTCACGCACCATCAGCTCTCCTTCAGCGGCCTCGGCGGTGCGCGGATCACCGGATGGTACGCGCGCCCAGACGGCCATGGGCCTTTCCCGGGAGTGGTCTGGTACCACGGCTACGGCGGCCGGGGCGGGCGCCCGCTGGAGCTGTACACACTCGCCGCCCAGGGCGTGGCGGTGCTGTCCATGGACTGCAGAGGCCAGACCGGCGACTCGCCGGACACGCCGCTTCAGGCCGGCCACGGGGCCGGCTGGCTGACCCGTGGGCTCGCGGACCCGACCACCCACTACTACCGCTACGTTTACGCCGACGCCGTGCGGGCAGTTGAGGCTCTCGCCTCGTTCGACGAAGTGGACTCGGGCAGGATGGCGGTCACCGGGGCCAGCCAGGGCGGCGGGTTGGCGCTGGCGGCCGCAGCGCTGTCGAGGCGGATCCGCTTCGTCTGGGCCGACGTCCCCTTCCTGTGTGACTTCCCGCGAGGGGTGGCCACGGCGACGGAGGGCCCGTACCTGGAGGTGGCGGAACTCCTGCGCAGGCGCCCGGACTGGGAGGCGCAGACGTTTCGAACCCTTGCCCACTTCGACGCCACCAACCTCGCCCCGCGCGTCTCCTGCCCGGCGATTGTGACCGTCGCCCTCTGGGACCCGATCTGCCCGCCGAGCACCATCTTCGGCATGTTCCGGCGCCTTGCCAACGCCGACAAGGAGCTGGTCGTGCTGCCCTACCAGGGTCATGACGTGCCCTACGAGGTGGACGAGCGCCGGCTCACGACGCTCGTCAGCCGGCTCTCGAGGCCATGACGCCGGGGGCCGCCCGCAATCAGCCGCCGGCCGGGTAGAGATTGGCGTCGGCGACCGCGAAGATCTTCATCCCCGCCTCGTCGAAGCGGATCACCACCTCCTCACCGGCGCGGGTCATGGTGCTCTTGAGGATGGTGCCGGCCCCGTACTTGGGGTGCTCGACCCGCATCCCCTCCGTGTAGCGCTGGGGGGCGACCTCCACCGGGTTGGCCCGCACCGCGTTGGCGTGGACGGCCTCGCGGACGGCGCCGGGCTGGCGCGGCGCGGTCACCGGCGGCCCTCCCGCTCGGCGCACCACGGTGAGCATCTCGGGCGGAATGTCGGCCAGGAAGCGTGACGCCTGGGCTGTCTGGGCGCTCCCGTAGAGGTGGCGGCGGAAGGCGTGGAGGAGGTAGAGGCGCTGCTGGGCCCGGGTGACCCCGACGTAGGTGAGGCGGCGCTCCTCGGCGATCCCCTCGTCGCCCTCCTCGAGCGCCCGGACGTGGGGCAGCAGGCCCTCCTCCAGCCCGGCGAGGAAGACGACGGGGAACTCCAGGCCCTTGACCTGGTGGAGGGTGATCAGGGTGACGCCGCTCTTGGTGTCGTCCAGGCTGTCCACGTCGGAGACCAGGGCGACGTTCTCCAGGAACTGGTGGAGGCCGTCCGGGGGCGGCACGTCCTCGTACTCCTCCGAGTAGCCGACCAGCTCGGTCACATTGGCCCAGCGCTCCTCGCCCTCGGGGGTTCCGTCCCGGAGCATCGACTGGTAGCCGGTCTCCTCGACGACCCGCTCCAGCAGCCGGGGCACGGGGAGGCGGAGGCTCTGCTCACCCAGGCCGGCGATGAGCTTGCCGAAGCCGGAGAGCGCCTGGAGAGCGGCCGGCCCCAGCTCGGCGTCCTCCCCCACATGCTCGACGGCCTCGAAGGGCGAGATCCTGCGCTTGCGGGCGATCCGCTCCAGCTCGGCGACGCTGCGATCCCCGATCTTGCGCCGGGGGACGTTGACGATCCGGCCGAAGGCCACCGGGTCACGGGGGTTGGCGACCAGGCGGAGGTAGGCGAGGACGTCCTTCACCTCCTTGCGCTCGTAGAAGCGGAGACCGCCCACCAGGCGGTAGGGGATGCCGCGGCGGAGGAGCACGTCCTCGAAGGCGCGCGACTGCGCATTGGTCCGGTAGAGGACGGCGAAATCGGAGAGCGAATAGGACTCGGTGCCGATCAGCCTCTCGATCTCGCCGCAGACGGCGAGCGCCTCCTCCTGCTCGTCGTAGACGGGGATCAGCCGCACCGGCTCGCCGCCGCCGCGCTCGGTCCAGAGCCGCTTGGCGGCACGATCCTGATTGACCCGGATCACGGCGTGGGCGGTGTCGAGGATGGGCTGGCTGGAGCGGTAGTTCTGCTCCAGGGTCACCACGTGAGCGTCGGGGAAGTCCTTCTGGAACTCCAGGATGTTGCGAATGTCGGCGCCCCGGAAGCGGTACACAGAGTTGTGGGTGATCAGGCCGTTGGCGATGAAGTTGTGGGTGTGCTCGACGTCCAGGTCGAACACCTGCGCGCGCCCAGTGATGCGCTCCACGCCAACGACGATGTCGTAGCCGCAGGTCCCGTCGAACACCGTCATCCCGGGGAGCACCGAGTCGGCACGGGTGGCGGGGAGCGAGTTGGACTCCCGGTCGGTGTCACCGTTGATCCCGAACCGTCCCTTCATCACGATGACCCCGTTCAGGGCATCCGCCAGCCGGCTGGCGGTCTGCATGAGAGTGGCCATGTCCTTGAACACCGTCTCGTACCGCCAGCTCCGGGGCGAGTTGGCGTGAGCAGGACGGACACGAAGGCCCAGCCCGCGGATGATCTCGGCACCCTTCTCGTCGTTCCCCCCCACCGCGATCAGGTGCATGGGCGTCGCGCCGCGTCGATCGGCGCAGAGGGTCACCACGATGTTGCGTCGACTGCTGTTCCGGGATCGCGGGTGGTGGTGGGGATGCTCTGGTGACAGGCCACGGTCGTGAAGCAGCCGCAGGGCAGCCGTTTCAGTGTCGAAAGCCGCGAAGACGGCTCGCAGGCGGGCCGGGTCGTGGACCAGCCCATCTCTGGAGCCCTTCCGGGGCACGAACGGCAGGGTGGGGATCTGGTAGCGGAGCGACGTGACGTACTCGTCCTCACGCGCGTCGTTCTCGGACGAATGCACCGCCAGTATCCAGAGGGCGTCGGCGTGTTCCTGAACCGCTCGCTGTCGGAAGCCGACCACCGCCTTGGCCTGAGCCGCCGTGTGGACCTGGCTGGTGCCGACCCGGTACCCGAAGCCATCCTTCTGCATCAGGTAGACGAAGTGGTAGTTGGGAGATAGGCCAAGCCGATATGCGGCGAAGTGAACGTGCTCGGAGGTGCTGACCAGCTCGCGGCCCCCGGCCGTGCGGATGCGAACGACCTCCTCCGTCTCCCGTTCGGAGACCCGCAGCACGTGGGCCGGTCTGACGGTGCCGCTCCCGCCGGCCGAAGAGACCATATCCCCTGGCCGGATCGCTTCGATCGGCCTGCGCGACCCGTCGGCCATCGTCACCATGGTCCCGGCGACGAGGCACTGGTCGTCATCGCCCACAACCGTTAGGTTGCGATGTGTTGCGGCCAGGAGTGACACCATCAGGTACTGGGCGTGGTTGGTGTCCTGGTACTCGTCCACGAAGAGGTGGCTCCAGCGCTGGCGGTAGTGCTCCAGCACCGGGGGGACGTCCTGGAGCAGAAAGACGGTGCGCATCAGCAGGTCGTCGAAGTCGAGCGCCCCGGCGGCGGCCAGCTCCGCTTCGTAGGCACGGTAGATGCGGGCCGCCTCGACCTCGAAGTAGCCGCTCGCCCGAGCGGCGAAGGCCGCCGCGTTGAGCAGCTCGTTCTTGGCCGCGCTCACCGCGTGCACCACCTTGGTGGGGGCGAGGCGCTTGCTGTCCACCCCGGTCGTCTGCATCGCCCGGCGCATCGCGGCCAGCCGGTCGGCCTCGTCGTAGATCACGAAGTTGGCGGGGATGCCGATGGCGTCGCCGTCACGGCGGAGGATTCGAGCCCCCACGGAGTGGAAGGTGCCGAGCCACATCCCGCTGATGTCAGCACCGAGCAGCTTCTCGACCCGGCCGCGCATCTCCCGGGCCGCCTTGTTGGTGAAGGTGACCGCCAGGATCTCCTGGGGGCGCACCCCGCGGGCGGCGATGACGTAGGCGATGCGATGGGTCAGCACCCGGGTCTTGCCGCTGCCGGCCCCAGCGAAGATCAGGAGGGGGCCGTCAGGGGCCGCCACCGCCTCGCGCTGGGCCGGGTTGAGGGCGGCGAGCAGCGCATCGGTGTCGGCGACCACGTCGGGGATTCTACGGTTCAGCGCCTCCCGCCCTGATTGGCGCGTCTGGGCGAGATTGGTCAGCCGGGCGCCTTCGGATGCCAATCGATGAGCGTCTCAGGCCGACAGATGGATGCCACAGCCCCCTGCAGGTGCGACACGAGATACGGATCCGCACGAAGGACCCTGTGCAGCGCCCTCCAACCGAGTGCCACCGCGACCGCCCCTGTGAGCACCGAGGCGCCCAGCCAGATCGAGCCGTACGTGCTGAGGAGCGCGAGCCCGGCCGCGAGCACGGCTGCCGCTCCGGCCAGGTAGGCGAGCAGAAGGGCGACGAACGCCCGGCGCAACTGCGGTCGCCACCTCAAGGCCGCCCCACCTGCGTGCGAATCGACGCGCCCGCTGAGGTATGTCGTTTGCCGCGAGAACCATCCAACAGTCGCCAGCGGGCTCCGCCGCAGCTCGAAGGTGTTCTCGTCGAACGAACTGACAATCTCCGTGCTCGGGTTGGAACCGAAGTAGTCGCGAAGCCGTTCCATCGCAAGGTCGGGGCTCGCTGTGAGCTCCCACGTGTATGCCGCCGCCCCGCGCGCCACTGCAGGCGGCCGCCGGCGTCAGGTCGGGCGCCGCGCCGGGACGAGCACGGACGTGACCCGCTCCGGCCCGTCGGTGCCGTGCGCGCCGTGCGGGGCACCCTCCTCCCCGTCCCGGGCGGTGAGCGCGTCGCGCAGCCGCTTCGGGGTGCCCAGCGCCCAGCCCTGCCCCAGGGCGGCGCCCAATCCGAGCATGCGGGCGCAATCCTCTCGGGTCTCGAGCCCCTCGGCGATGATCTCGCCGCCCAGGCTCCGAGCGACCTCCACCAGCCCGCGTATGACGGCCGCGGAGCCGGCGTCGTCGGCGGTGACGACCAGGCTCTTGGCAGCCTTGATGAACTCCGGACGGACGACCGCGATCGCCTCGATGGTCGACATGCCCTCGCCGACGTCGTCCATCGCAAAGCGGAAGCCGGCGCGCCGGTAGCGGGCGCAGGCCTCCGCGAAGCGGCCGAAGCGGGTGATCTGCTCGTTGACCTCGAGGACGATCTGGGTTGGCCTCAGGGAGGCGTCCCGGAGATGCCCGAGGATCACGTCGAGGTCACGGTCGGGGTCGGTGAACGCCCCGACGCTGATGTTGATGAAGAGCGAGCCGCCCCGGGCGAGCAGGCGGTGGGCGCCGCTCATCGCCGAGACCTGGGAGAGGGTCTCCAGCTCGCGGGAGATGCCCAGGCGGCGTGCCGCGGCGAACATCCCCTCGACCTCGGTCTCGTTGGGCGCCCCGGTGGGGCGGGCGAGCGCCTCGTAGCCGATCAGGCGACCGGAGTTGATGTCGCGGATGGGTTGGTAGACGGATTCGATCTCCTTGCGGGCGACGATGGCGGGGACCGATTCCAGCCAGCTGCCGGCTCGAGACCCGGCGCCCTCGTCGACGACAACGCGGCCTCCGCCCATGGCCCTGCCGGCGGCGGAGAGGGCGCGCAGGGCACGGTTCACGAGGTCGTCCGCGGTCTCCCGGCGATCCCAGAAGGCGATCCCGACGCTGACGGTGCAGCCGGCGGGGAGGTCGGTCTCCACGTCGCGGATCACATCGGCGACACCGGTCGTGGTGAGGCGCTCGAGAACGACGGCGAATTCGTCGTTGCCGACGCGAGCGAGGTAGGAGAGGCCGGGGACGTCGGGGTCGCTCCGCTGGGTGAACCGGAGGACGGTGGCCACGTCGGTGAGCAGCCGGTCCCCGGCGGTGTGGCCCCAGTCCTCATTGAAGGAGCCGAACCTGTCCAGGTCGATGACGGCGACGGCCAGCGAGGTCTCCCGGTGCCGCGCCGCCTCCAGCCGGTGCGGCAGCTCGGCGTGGAGAGCCCGGCGATTGGGACAGTTGGTGAGGAAATCCGTGTAGGCGACCGAGTCGAATCGTGCCCGGTCGGCGCCATGACCGCTCAGCGCCTTGACCGCGACACCGGCGACGATCGCGGTCAGGGTGGCCACCACGACGTAGGGATCGCGGACGACCGCCAGGGAGATCACGCCCTCGACGAGGGCCAGGGCGATGCCGACGCTCAGGGCCCTGCCATCGTGGCGGAGAGCCAGCACGGCGAGGGGGAGGGTGATCAGGGCGGCGACGCCGACCGCCCGGATCCGGAAGATCAGCTCGAGGCTGAGCACCAGAACGATGGCGCAGCACGCGGCCACCGCCTGCCCGCGGTCGGGGACGTGCTCCAGGGGCAGCGCGAGCGCGAGGGCGGTCAGTGCAAGCAGGATCAGGGGGATTATCGAGGCGAGGTCCAGCCGGGAGTGCTGGAGCCACATCCCGACGACGATCAGGATCGCCGCCCCGGCTGTCCACGCGGCCGTCACGCCCCGGACAGCGAGGCGGTCAGGCCGCTGTGAAGCAGGGGCGTAGGGGGTGGCGTTGTGGAGTGCGCCAGATTCGAACATCGACGCGATCAGAGTAACCGTGACCTTCGTGTCACAGACTACGGACAGGTCGCGTCCTGGTCACGTTTCCGGAGCCGATGTCAGAGACGGTTGGCGCGAATCCGATAGCGTGTCACGCGAGCCGCCGGAGGATGCAGAAGGGGGTCTGCTCGCCGGTCTGACCCATCGGATTGTCGGCGAGCACCCGGCTGACCGCGGTGCGGTCGACCCCCGCGCTCGCCCCGAGGACGTCGGCGGCGAGATCGTTGGTGTCGACCACGGCGACGGCGATGTCCGCCCCGGCCTTCTCACTGAGGATCCGGCTCATCCGCTCGGCGACCCCATCCGGGTCGCTCGGCGCCTTGCTGGCGTGGGTGTTGTAGGGAGGGAGGGTGTAGGCGGTCGGGCCGTCGATGGCCGACACCCGGGATCCGGCCACCCGGTAAAAGACGCCCCGGACCCCGAAGGGGCGGGTGACGGCGGCGCAGGCGGCGGCGAGAAGGATGCGCGGTGCCCCCGCCTCCTCCAGGGCCAGCTGCATGGTCTGGGGCCTGCCCAGCCCGATGCCGATCGGGACCCGGCTGACG